>Ga0209011_1000159_pt1 | contig 32581 bp, 20 predicted proteins | sample BlaSpr_A8_OM1_M3_FD_187986 | JGI IMG/M metagenome (GOLD analysis project Ga0209011, IMG submission 187986) | Forest soil microbial communities from Thunder Bay, Ontario, Canada - Black Spruce, Ontario site 2_A8_OM1_M3 (SPAdes) (version 2) | ecosystem: Environmental > Terrestrial > Soil > Boreal... | reverse complement strand
GGTCGATCGATCGTGAATAATCGGTGCGCTCGACGTAATCGTAATACGCCTCATCCAACACCACCAACACGTGGTCCGGCATCTTGCTGAGAAACACTTCCAGTGCATCAGCCGTGAACAGCGTGCCCGTGGGATTATTGGGATTCGCGAGATAAATCACGCGCGTTTCCGGAGTGACCGCGCCCGCAATCGCTTGGAGATCAAGCCCGTAATCCCGAAGAGGAATTTCCGTTAGGCGCGCGCCCGTCGCTGCGATAAAAATCCGAAACAGCGGAAACGTACCCTCCGACGAAATCCCCTCTAGCCCGGCCCGCAACAGAGCTCGCGCCGCCAAATCAATCAGCTCGCTCGATCCAAATCCGATGACAATGTTTTCCGGTTGAACGCCGAACCGCTTCGCAAGTTTCTCGTGAAGCAAAAATGATCCACCATCGGGATATCGATTCGAATCGAGTATGGCCCGCTTCACAGCTTCTACCGCCATCGGCGATGGACCCAGTGGATTCTCATTTGAGGCGAGCTTCACGGCTTGAATCTTCAGTTCGCGTTCCACTTCTTCAATTGGTTTGCCCGGGATATAGGCGGGGAGTTCGTGGATGTACCTCGGAACGAGCTGATGGATTGGTTTCCGCATAGTAAAAGACTCTCTACGACGCCAGGTTGCAGGTAACTGCGACACCAAATGAATGTACTGTGGCTCAGTAAGTTTTCCTGTCGCTCACCACGATTTCGTTTCTGAAGGTCTTTCTTTGGCTCAAATTCGCTTCTTTCCCTTTGCAGCTCCAGTGCCGCGTACTGGCGTTCTGCCTCGGCCGAGTCTCCGAGACGAATCGGGCATCCCCGCACGCAACCCCTTCCTTGGTACGGCAGGCCCTGTTCTTCGTCGTGATGGCCGGCCAGCCTTGAACTCTTCCGCCGATCGTTCGACCGAGCGAATCAATTCCACCAGCTCCCGCGGTTCAATCCGCCGGTAATGCCCTTCTTGCAGCGTCTCCATGTTGAGATTTGCCAGCCCCATACGCTTGATTTTTTCCACCCGATGTCCAGCCGCCCAAAGCCATCTTCGAAGCGTATCGCGGCGCGAATCGCTCCACACACCCTCGTACCAGAAGTTCGCGCCGTGCCCCCGCGAAGCATACGGCTGCTTGAGTGGCTTCAAACGCGCGCCGGTTTCTTTCTCAATCCGCGCTATCAATTCATTCTCGAGCCGTCCCTTCACCTTAACCCAATACGTTTGCGGTAAAGTTCCCGCAGCCTTCAGCATTCGGTTAGCTAGCTCCCCGTCGTTGGTCAGCAGCACCAGGCCTGCGGCCGCATAATCCAGCCGGCCAACCGGATAAACACGCTCTGGCAGCCCGCGCAAAAAGTTGCGCAGCGTCTTGCGTCCTTCGGGATCGGCCATTGTGGAAACAACGCCAGCAGGTTTGTGCAGCAGCAAATAAACCTTTTCCTCGACGGCCGCAACGCGCTGCCCCGCCACTTCAACCCGATCCTGCGCCAGATCAGCTTTGCTTCCCAACTCGCTGACTACGCGGTCATTCACCCGCACCTGCCCGCTGACAATGAGCTGCTCAGCGTGCCGCCGCGAGGCGATTCCGGCCCGGGCAATAATCTTCTGCAATCGTTCCAGCATAGTGAGTGTCCACAATTCAAAATTCGGACTATCTCGAACAAGGCGCCTGCAGCACTCTCACCCAGGCTACCGGTTCACTTCGCCCCGGCCCACCGAGAACCATCCGTGCATACCACGGATACACTCCACGCTCCGCCACCAATCATTCGCAGCGGAGCGAGGCGATGCCTTTGCTTTTCGTGCGCGCATCGCCTGTCGCGTCGCGGAGTCGATGGAATACCCCCGATCGCGCGCTGCAATTAATCCTTTACTCCGTCCCCAGCAGCCGCGGCCGAACCTTTTTCTTCGGGCTCGTCGGAACGTTCCGAAGGCACGCCCTTCGCAGGATTATCGCTATCACTCGCAGCGCGGGCTTCCACAGCAGGCGTTTCCGCCCCGCCCGTTTCAGTCGACACTTGGCTCGAGGGCTCGATCGGCGCAATCCCCTCATCTGTCCCCAGCGCCTCGCGCGCCAGTTGCTCGAACTCCTTCAAGCTCGGTAATTCATCAATACCGCTCAATCCAAACCGCATCAAAAAATCCTTCGAGGTTCTGTACAAGATCGGCCTGCCAATCACATCCTTGCGTCCCGCCGTGCTGATCAATCGCTTTTCGAGCAGCGTCTTCACCACTCCGGAACAATTCACCCCGCGAATCTCCTGAATTTCCGGAAGCGTGGCCGGCTGCTTGTACGCGATCACCGCAAGCGTCTCGAGCGCCGGCATGGTCAACCGGACGGGCGGTCTTAGGCTCTTGATGAATCTCCGCACGACTTCATGATGCTGCGGCTTGGTGTACATCTTATAGCCGCCCGCAACGGCGCGAATTTCTACGCCGCGCTCTTCCGCCGCGTAGCTGGCCACAAGCTCATCGAGCGCCGCGCGGACAATCATCTTTTCTTCGCCGAGCGCCCCCGCAAGCTGTTCAAGCGTCGCCGGTTCGTCTGCGGCGTAAATCGTTGCTTCGAGGGCCGCCCTTAATTCCTGCGGTGCCATGGTCATTGGTATTGCTCGTCAATCTTGTTCATCGCCTCGCCGCCGGGCAATTCCTCGCCCGAGTTGCCAGGCGAGTTACTGGCGAAGACGGCATCAAACATCTTATGTTTTCTAAGCATAATTTCCCCAAATAGTTGATCCTGCACCAGCAACACCGCCTGCATCCGCACCATTTCCAGCACCGCTAGAAATGCTACGATCATCGCGTTGCGTGAAGGACACGACTCAAAAAATTCCACCAGCCTGAGGCCCTCGTCGCTGGTGATGAGTTGCTTCCGCAACTGGTCCATCATTTGCGCCACGGTGAACTGGTCGTGCTGCAGATCAATCTTGGCTACTTCTTTGCGGCGCTCCAGAACTTCCTGGAACACCTTCACCAGGTCGACCAGCGAAACGATCAGCTCCCCCTCCGTGTTTTCCCCTTCGTAAAGCGAACGGTCCGGCTTCGACCAAACGTTCTCTTCGATCTGCTGCTTCTGGTAAAGCAATTGCGCCGCATTTTTAAACTTCTCGTGCTCCACCAAGCGATGCACCAACTCCGCGCGCGGATCCTCCTGCTGTGCGGGGCCCGCCAGCGGGTCAGCTGGAAGCAACATCTTGGATTTGACGTGGATCAGTGTCGCGGCCATGTAAATAAAGTCAGCTGAAATGTCGATGTCCAGCGATTCCAGGTGATGCAAGTAATCCAAATACTGCGCAGTGATTTTAGATATGGGGATGTCGTGAATATCGATTTCCTGCTTTCGGATAAGGTCCAGCAACAGATCGAGCGGCCCTTCATACATCGCGATGTGAATCTTGTAAGGTGTTGCCATACCCACGCCCCCTTTATGTCCTCACCCGCGGCCTGGCCCCCGGGCCTTTGAGGCCCTCAGCCCTTGGCGTTGAGGACTCACTCGCAGGCCCTGCAACTTCAGTGCGCTTTTTCTGCCATCCAAAAACCGCTTCGCGCACACGCGACATTGTTTCGCGCGAAACATTTTGCGCGCGCTTCGAACCCTCGTCCAGAAGCTCGAGAACCCTTCCCGGATTCTTTTCATAGTCCCGCCGCCGTTCCCGGATCGGCGCGATCCACCGAATCAAATTGTCGGACATCGCCTTCTTGCACTCGATACAGCCAATCGCGGCAGTGCGGCAGCCCTGTGCCGACCACGTCAAAATATCCGGCGGCGAAAACAGTTTATGCCAGTCATACACCGGGCAAACGTCCGGATTGCCCGGATCGGTCCGCCGCTTACGCGCTGGATCGGTCACCATCGCTTTCGTCTTCGCATCGATCGAGTCATCACTCTCGCTGAGTAAAATAAAATTATTATAACTCTTCGACATCTTACGCCCATCGGTCCCCGGTATCCTCGGCGTCTCCGTCAGCATTACCTCCGGCTCCCGCAACCGTTCGGCGTAAGAGAAAAAACGCGCATCGTCCCCCATCTTTTTCTGGAAGTTCACAAAACCAATTTCATCCGAAAAGTTTTTGAATGACTGGCGAAATACTGGCGCGAATTCCTCGTGTGCATCGTCCGAAAGGCTTGAAACCCGTGCCACAATCCTGCGCAGTGCCGCTTCATTGTGCGACTGGAACAACTCATCCTTGGTCTCAAAGCCATAAAATACGTTGAAGCGCCGGACGATTTCGCGGCTCAGCTCGACGTGGGATTTCTGATCTTCGCCGACAGGCACCAGTAGTTCCTGGCTGGGCTCGCCGTACATTACTATGTCGCTGGTTTGCAGCACGGGATAACCGAGGAATCCGTAGGTGCGGAGATCTTTGCCCTTCACATTTTCGAGCGCTTCTTTGTACGTGGGAACGCGCTCGAGCCAGCTGAGCGGTGTCACCATCGAAAGAAGCAAATAAAGCTCGGCGTGTTCGGGAACGAGCGACTGCAGAAAAATCGTAGACTTTTGGGGGTCGAGGCCCGAGGCGAGATAGTCCGTTGTAATTTCGATTGCGTTCTGCGCGGTGCCGGAGGTGTCCGCGTAATCAGAAGTCAGTGCGTGCCAATCGGCGATGAAGAAGAAACATTCGTATTGAGGGTCATTTTGCAGCTTGACCCAATTCCTTAACGCGCCGAAGTAATGGCCAATGTGCAGCCGCCCGGTGGGACGCATCCCGCTCAATACTCTTTTTTTACGCGAAGCTGGCACGGACGCTGCGGCAGTAGCGCGCGGGTCTTCCGGCAGTGGCACTCTAACGGCCTCCTTTTAACGGCCCAGCAGCGAAGCTCGACGGTTCTCGAGCGGCGGCGCCTGTCGTGGCGGCGGGTTTCGCGGCAAACGCTTCGGTGGATTGTTTTTCGCGACGTGGGTCTCCGGCGAGCCCGAGCAGATCGCGCGCAATCACCAGGCGCTGAATTTCGCTCGTGCCCTCGTAAATCGAAATCACGCGGGCATCACGGTACATCCGCTCGACATTCATTTCGCGCGAGTACCCGACGCTGCCGTGCACCTGGACGGCTTTGTACACAACGCGGTTCACCATCTCACTGGCGTAGAGTTTGGCCCGCGAGGCATGCACGCCGGCGCGCGCGCTGCCCTCTTCGCGCAGCCAGGCAGCGTAGTACACGAGTCCGCGCGCCGCTTCGATTTCCGTTTGCATGTCCGCAATCATCCATTGAATTGCCTGAAACTCGCCGATGGCCTTTCCGAATGCGCGCCGTTGCTTGGCGTAGCCGACCGCCTCCTCCATGGCGCCCTGGGCGATACCCAGCGCTTGCGCGGCAATTCCGACACGGCCGCCGTCCAGCGCTTCGAGCGCAATCTTCAATCCTCGTCCTTCTTCACCAACCCGATTTTCCGCCGGCACTTCGCAGTCGTTGAACACCAATTCAGCCGTGCGTGAGGTTCGAATTCCCATTTTATCTTCATAGCGCCCTACGCGAAACCCAGGAAAAGTCGGTTCAACCAAAAATGCAGTCACGCCGCGTGCGCCGGCTGCAGGGTCAGTCTTCGCGAAAACCAAATACACGCCCGCGACGCCACCATTCGTGACCCAAGTTTTTGTTCCATTCAAGTGATACACATTTCCGTGAAGAGTCGCGCGGGTCTGGATCGCCGCGGCATCCGACCCGGCCTGCGGCTCGGTGAGGCAGAACCCCCCCAGAATTTCGCCGCTTGCCAAGCGTCGCAAATAACGCCGCTTCTGCGAATCATTTCCGTGGTTCCAAAGCGGCATGCCAGCCACTGAATTGGTGACGCTCAACGCAACGGCTGTGGCGGCATCCACGCGCGCGACCTCCTCGAGCATCAACACGTAAGAAATTGTATCCACGCCAGCGCCGCCCCACTCCTCCGGGATCAGCATTCCACAGCAGCCCAGCTCGCCCAGGCGGCGAATTTCATCGGCGGGAAAATGTTCTTCGTGTTCGTACTGACGGACGACCGGGCGCAATTCAGCTTCCATGAACTGGCGCACGGTATCGCGAATCAGCTTCTGGTCGTCGCTGAGAGAAAAATCCATTGAGAAAGATGTACGAGCGATGCTAGCACAGCAGGAAGGCAATCCCAACTAGCCCGTGCGCCGTCTTGCGAGGGCGAAAGCAAAGTCACTCATGCCGAACGGAACAACGCCGAGGCCGGCATCCCAAGAATTGGCTGTCCAGCGCGATACGGACTCCATGCGGCGACAAGGCCGAAGTAAAGTAAAACTCCTGCCCTTCTGATTTGCCATGATGACCTGTTTTCTCAGCGCTACAGTTTGAAGAGTTCACGGAGACGTTTGGTTTGGGCGCGGCTTACCGGGATCTCGCTTTGTTTCTTGTCATTCATTTTGAGCTGATAGGTGGACTTAAACCAAGGAACGACTTCTTTGATGTGATCGATATTCACTAAATAGGAGCGATGCGCCCGCCAAAACAAATCAGAATCGAGCACCGATTGCAATTCTTCAATGGTGCGATAGTTCGACGAGCCCTCCGCTTCACGAGCCACGACCGTAATTGTTCCGTCGTTAATCGCGGCGTAGATCACATCATCGGCGTCCACAAGCAGTAATCGCTGCTGCGACTTCACGAGAATTTTTACCGGCTGCGCGGCTTTGACCGTGCCGAGCTGGTTCACAAGTGACTCAAGCCGTTCGGCGGGCGACGAATGCGCCTCAAGCATTTTTTTCGCGCGCTGGATAGCCTTCGCGATGCGAGTCTTGTCGAACGGTTTCAGAACGTAGTCCACAGCATTCACGTCAAAAGCGTGTACAGCATAATTGTCGAAGGCAGTGGCAAAAATGATGTGCGGCACTTTGAGCTTGCGGTCAACCAGCTTCTTGACAACACCGAGACCATTCAAGCCGGGCATTTGCACATCGAGGAAAACCAAGTCCGGTGAGTGCTCTTTGATCAACGCGACAGCTTCAAGACCGTTCCTGCCCTGCGCGATCAAGTTTATTTCTGGAAATCCTTTAAGGAGAAAGGCTAGCTCATCGCGCGCCGGCTTTTCATCATCAACGATTAGTGTGCTTATGCTCATAGCGTGGGCTCACTTGGAGTATAGGCAATCCGTAGCCAGGAATTCAATTCGCGGCGCAATTTGCTACTGGTTGAGAGCGCAATTGGTGTCAGTGAACGGCAGTGGCTGGCAGAAGAGCGACGTGGCATCGCCGACTCTATTATTTCGGACAATTCCTTCGCCCAATGACCATCGCGATGAATGCTTCGCTGAATCATCTGCAACTGCGTGCGAATCCTAAGATAAACTGTCCGCTCCCCTCCGCAGCGAGAGGGGAAATAGAAATCGACAAAATGACAACCGAAGAAGGCGCGACTTTTCGCGAGCAAAGTGGGTATCGCGGCGCGGCATTCCTGGTGCGGAGCGACGTTGGAAAGCATGAGGCGCACGTGCAAACGCGGACCGAAAAGGCGATTTCCGCCGAGGCGGCGCCGGATGGCCAGACGTCGATGGACGAACGCGGCGAAAAAGGTATGGGCTTTTCGCAAACCGATACGACACACCATTTCATTCTCAGGCCTGATGGCGGCGCGATGCAGGTTGAGGCAAATGATCCAGCGGATACAGCCAGCCGCGATGCGATCCGCCAGCACTTGACGCATATCGCACAAGCCTTTTCGAAAGAAGACTTCAACATTTCCATGTTTGTGCACGACGCTGTGCCTGCAGGTGTAACGCAGATGACACATCTGCGGGCCAACATCCATTATTCTTATGAAGCGACGCCCCGCGGCGGCCGCGTTTTGATCGCCGCGTCCGATAGAGCGGCACTCGAAGCGATTCACACATTCTTGCGCTTTCAGATTGAGGAGCACAAGACCGGCGATCCGATAATGCTTCGCTGAATCATCTGCAACTGCGTACGTATCTTGATAAGATGTCCGGCTCTTCTCGTTCGCTTTGACGGGAAGCGGACTTAAAAATGAAATCGCAGAAACGGCCAACAACGAAGGCGCAGCTTTTCGAGAGCAAAGTGGTGTATCGCGGCCCAGTATTCTTGGTGCGGCGCGATCGCGTGGCCGAGCCAGGCGGAGTCGTGGCGACGCGCGATCTTGTGGTGCATAGCGGCTCGGTGGTGGTTCTCCCGGTTTTGTCGAACGGGAAGATACTTTTGATTCGTCAATATCGGCATGCCGCGGGCCAATTTCTTTGGGAACTGGTGGCTGGGAGGATCGATCCCGGCGAAAAACCTCTTGCTGCTGCGCGCCGGGAACTCGTTGAAGAGACCGGCTACACGGCGCAGCGATTCACGAAGATGATGGATGTTTTTCCTACGCCGGGATTTGTCAGCGAGCGCATGCTGGTGTATGCCGCGCGTGACTTGAAGGCCGGCGCGGCGCGACCCGAAGCGGATGAGAAAATTGTGAATAAGTCGTTCTCTGTGCGCGACATTGAAGTCATGATGCGCTCAGGAAAACTTCGCGACGCCAAGTCCATTGCCGGGATTCTCTTCTACATGCGTTTCGTACGCAGGTGATTAGCGGTCAGTCCGCCGTCAACCAAATCACTACATTATTTCGACGCGCGTTTAGTGAAAGGTCAAATGAGAACCGGCTGTCGGCTCACGGACATTGACAGCTTGTCGCTATCGCGCATTGCCGGGCGATGATGCGGTTGAATGTGAGATCATGGAAGAGCAAAAGGGGCCTCCGGCAGCCAGTATTTCAAAGAGCAACTGACGTTTCAATCCAAGGAAACGGGGCCAGCGAACTCGCAAACGGCTGACCTCTTCGTGGCTCACCTCAATGCTTGCACGATGATGAAGCCGCCATTCAACGGGAGACGCGATCCAGGTTGTTGCAAATGGAAAAACCCGTGCCTACTGTTCGTTCAAATGACTCAAGCGTTGGTTAGCAAGCGATGAAAACCCGCAACTGACAGCACTTCCCTTTCCACGCGCACTGCCTTGGCCTACAAGACAAACCCTTCGGCGTGGGGCTGTGCCGCGAGGAACTTCCGCCGTATAATTCTGCGATATGGAAAATCGGGATATCGCTCGTATTTTGCGCGAGACCGCGCAGCTTCTGGAAATTGACGGCGCGATCGTCGGCCGGTACCGCAGCTACGAAAAGGCAGCGGAGTTAATTTACAGTCTGACCGAACGTGTCGACGAACTCGCTAAAGATCCTGAAAAACTGACTGAGCTTCCCGGAATCGGCGACCGGATGGCTGAGCACATCGGCGAGATTTTGAAGACAGGCGACTATGGCCTACGGCAGAAGTTGTTGAAGAAATTTCCGCCTACCCTGCTGGATTTGCTGAAGCTGCAGTCACTCGGACCGAAAAAAGCTGCGCTGCTGTGGTCAATGTTTCAAGCGGCGACGGTGGAAGACGTGGAAAAGCTGGCGCGTGAGGGAAAACTGCGCGACGTTCCCGGCTTTGGCGAAAAAACCGAACAGAATATTTTGAAGGCGGTCGAGATTTTCAAGAAATCGTCGGGGCGTTATCTATTGCATAACGCCGAGGCTGCCGCGCAAACTCTGGTGGCGTATATAAAAACGGCCGGCAAAGCGGTCGAATCGGTAGTCATAGCCGGATCGCTGCGGCGCAGCAAAGAGACTGCCGGTGATCTCGATCTGCTGGTGACGCTTGCCGATGGCTGCACTTCGCCAAAGGCCGTCGAATCCCTGGCCGAGCATATCTTGAAATATCCGTCGATCGACCGGACGCTAGCGCGCGGGGAAAACAAAGTCAGCTTCACGCTGGGGAACGATATGCAGGTGGATGTGCGCATGCTCGACAAAGAGTGCTTTGGCGCCGCGCTCATTTATTTCACAGGCGCCAAGGAACACAATGTGGCGCTGCGCGGCCGCGCGCTCAAGATGGGGTACACGCTCAACGAATACGCGCTGGCGACTGTGAAAGGAGAGCGTCGCGTTGCCGGCAAAACTGAAGAGGAGATTTATGCCAAGCTGAAGCTGGCCTTCATTCCGCCGGAGCTGCGCGAAAATTGCGGCGAAATCGAAGCTGCTGCCGAGTATCGGCTGCCCAAACTTGTCTGCCGGGAAGATATTCGCGGAGACCTGCAGATGCATACGACGGCAAGCGACGGTAAAAATACAATCGAGGAGATGGCCGGAGCAGCGCGCGCGATGGGGCATCAATACATCGCGATTACCGACCACAGCAAGTCGTTAACGATCACGAATGGTCTTGACGAGAAACGTTTGTTACAGCACTTGAAGAATATGCGTGACGCAAACGCGCGAGGCCTGGGTATTCGCGTGCTGGCCGGCGCCGAAGTGGATATCCTGAAAGACGGCCGCATGGATTACGAAAACGAGTTGCTCGCTCAGATTGATGTCGTGGTTGCGTCGGTGCACTCGTTTATGAGCGTGGGTCGCGCGGAAATGACCGGCCGCCTGCTGGCGGCAATTGAAAATCCGTACACGCAAATTATTGCTCATCCTACCGGCCGGATTCTGCTGCGTCGCGATCCTTACGATTACGACATGGAAAAGGTTCTCGATGCAGCGGCGAAATATCAGGTCGCGTTCGAATGCAATGCCTATCCCGATCGGCTAGATTTAAACGATACCCATTTACGAATGGCCAAAGAGCGCGGCGTTAAGATTGTTATTTCGACCGACTCGCACCGCACGCAACATTTGGAGTGGATGCGATATGGCGTGCAGATGGCACGGCGTGGCTGGCTCGAAAAAGCAGACGTGTTGAATACCTTGCCGGTAGAACAGTTTCTGTCGGCATTGCGTCCGAAGCCTGGAGCGGCTACGCCAGCGATTCCAGCCACGAAAGAAAAACCGCGATCGAGTGCCGTGACGAAGGGACGGAGCTAAAACGAAACGTCGTAAGTAATTGCGCATTAGATCGATGTATGTTCTTCTAGTGGAATGAAACCACTTACGATTGCGGACTCCGCAACCATCATTCTGGGATTACAAGATGAGATTCGACGAACCGAGGAATCACGCTATGACCACCGGCTTCACGGCGTGCTGCTGGTGGCTCATGGTATGACGTGTCCGGAAGTGGCGGCGCTGTTGGGAGACGCACCGAGAACCGTCGAGTATTGGATTCGCGGGTTCGAAGAGAAAGGGCTAGCCGCACTGCGCGAGGGTGAACGGTCAGGGCGGCCGAGACGCCTGAGCGAGAAGCACCTTCGGGGAATCAACGCCTCTCTTCGTTGGATGCCGCGAGAGCTAGGCTTGAGCGGAAATCTGTGGGACGGCAAGACGCTGGCGGCCTGGATCGAGCGGGAGTACGGGATCGACTTGGGCGTACGGCAATGCCAGCGTCTGTTTCGGCAGTTGGGTTTTCGGCTACGCAAGCCTCGTCCCGCGATTGCGCAAGCCGATCCTGAACGGCAGAAGGCGCATAAAAAAAACTCCAAGGGTTGATGGAAGATGCTGCGGTCGACCTCTGGGCTACTGACGAAGTACACTTCCAGCAGCACGGCTCCCGTTGCCGCATGTGGGTGCCACCGGAAACCAAGGACCCCGTGCTGCTGCATCATCCGACGCGGCGCAGTGTGGGATACTTCGGTGCCGTACGGTTGCGGGATGGAAAGTTTCAGTTTTCTCGGGAAACGGGTAAATTTAACGCGGTGACCTTCTTGGCCTTCCTGAAAGGGCTACGGCGCACCAGTATTAGAACAGGTCGCCGCGTGGTGGTCATCACGGACAATGCCAGATACCATCACGCGCGGCTTCACAAAGAATGGAGAGCGACACACGTCGAGGACTTTGTGCTGGATTACTTGCCGCCCTACAGCCCTGAACTGCATCCGATTGAGCGGGTTTGGAAGCTGACGCGGCGTCAGTGCTTGCACAACCGATACTTTCCTGTACTGGAGAAGGTCGTCGCTGCCGTCGAGATGCAGTTTGATAACTGGCGTAACGGAAACGAAACCCTACGCCGTCTATGCGCAATCACTTAAGACGCTGTGTATAGAACCCCCAATCCAATTTGCCTGACAAGGCAAGGTCATCATTCCAAATTGCTCAAGGTAAGTTTGGCTGGGAGGCCCGGACTCAAACCAGGATCGCCAGATTCAGACCTGTCATGGACTTCTGATGAGCGTCGAACGCTATCCGACGCGCGTGGCGCGCTTGTCCTGGCGCGCGCGTTGGTTTCGTATAAAGTAGAGCGCGAGAGTGCTACCGGAGTGAGTCTGGATATGCATGGCCACCTAAATAGCTTGGTCGCAGGTCGCTTTCGAAACGGTCATGGGCGCTTATTGACGGGGTGTCCCAACGTGCAGCGCCACCGGACTGTTGCGCCACTCGGTCGGTGGTGCTAATTCGGCCGCCCCGTTCTGCAGGCTCCCGGCATCCTTGCGCTTGCCAGTAAACGGTTGATACCACTGTGCCTTGAGCGCTGTGGACAAGCCTCGCAAGTTCAAGGAGAACGGTGCGGCGGTGTTGAGGAAGATTAAATACTCGATGCCCTCGTTGGCCAGGCAATAGCCGTCGCTGCTCAGTCCGTTTACCGGCTTCATTCGCCAGTAGCCGGTGGCTTCAAAGAATTCGCGCAGATGTTTAAAGTAGGTATATCCAGGTGGCGTATCTTCAGGACGGATGATATCCCATGCGGTATAGGTATAGTAATACGCCCCGAACCCACCGGCCATGTAGACCTCCCAGGCGCGCCGGCAGACCTCTTCAGGCGATTGCGCAACATTGTAAGTCTTGTCGTTCAAGCCTTTGGGTCCACACTCGTACCCGAACTCCGTGTTGATAACCGGCCAAGCGTGCTGTTGGAGATGATTCAACATTGTGTCCCGCCACTTTGAGTGCTGCTGATCCGAGCGGTAATCCAGGAGATCGTCATACCCGCCGCGATCGTAGATCGCATGGTCGTCGTGAACCGTTATAAGCCGCCGATACGGATCATTGGCACGAATGAAGCGTAGCCGTCCGACCTTATAAGCCAGATCCTTTTCGTTGTTCGCTTCCTTGGAAAGATCCCAACTGACATTCGGATACGCCGAATATCGCGCGATCAGCCAGCGGAAATAAAGATCGTCTTCGGCACTGCCGTTCGCGGGCCAATTCACTTGTTTGTTGTAGACCTTGATGAAAATGTGGGCCACGATCCCACGCCGGTACATCGCTTGGATCACGCGATCGTAGTGTCGCCAATACGGCAAATTGAAGCGGGTATGGTCCGGCTTGTCGTTAGTACCCTCCCAGGCATAGAGGGGCGGGGGACCGAAGTCATCCTCGGCGGTCTTGCCCTTCCTCCAGCTCGTATCGTGGGCATAGGTATTGAGAATGATGAAGTTGAATCCGTACTGCGCCAGTTTGTCGAGGAAGGCATTGATTGTCTTTAACGCTGGATCGGTTGTATCCAGCGCCCAAAGCCAATCGCATTCATAACCTATGGGTAAAAAGCGAGTGCCGTCCTCAAGTATGAACTGGTGCAGATGCTGAGGGTCTACTCGCAAGGCACCATGAATATAGGCGGAAGAATTGGGGACGCAAACGAACGAGCTTCGTTGGTTGTCTAATTCGCGCACGCTGCTACGTGTCACCAGTGACCACTGTCCTTCGACGGTGGGTGACACTCGCACTTTCCACGTTCCCTCGCTGTCGAAGAACCCGGGAACATTGAATTTGATCCCGACGGGCCCGATCACATCCGCCGAAAAGGCGACGAGGAATGGATTGCCTTGTTTAGCGCTGCGGGAGAACGCAAAATCGTGAGGCTGCCATCGCGCCACCTGAATGTCAGCCGCCATCATCGGCGAGGCGAACCAGATCAAAATCAGCACAACGACATGCGTGCAAATGGATCGAATTTGCATTATCCGCCCTTTATGGAAGTAACGTCCCAAACTTGTAGTCGTCCCATTCAATTTTATACCGCGAATGATCCGTTCATTTGCAGGAATTTCACATTGGGATCTCGGCGGACTTGGTCGCCTTGGGTGACGGAGTGTTAGCCGTGCAGGACCACACTCTTCGACCCCTGATCTAGAACTAACCAGAGTTACGCGCGACCGCTTGGTAGTGCGATGTTCTACGTTAAAGGTCAGTGTTGGTCGCCGATTCATTCCAGGGGTTGGCAAGGGCAGCAGCAAGGAATCATTGCCCCGCAAAGGACTGACTCCGGTCAGAATTTCGTGCCACTCGTTTGTATCGAAGCAGCGGGTGAATAACGTCCAAGCAGTTCGTTCAATTCCTCCGGCCGAATCGGCTTCGCAATGTAGTCATCCATTCCGGCCTCAAGACAGCGCTCTTTGTCACCCACCATCGCATGAGCGGTCATTGCAATCACGGTCAGGTGATTCCCGGACGATTTCTCTTTCTCCCGAATCGCCGCTGTCGCTTCAAAACCGTCCATGTCAGGCATCTGAACGTCCATAAGAACTAGATCAAATGAGTCTTTTTCTAGAGCCACCAACGCTTCGTTACCGTTCCCTGCCGCTGTCACGGCATGCCCGCGCTTCTCCAGTAGCCGGGTCGCGAGCATTTGGTTTACGGCGTTGTCCTCGACTAGTAGAATGCGCAGGTGATGGCTATTCTCGCGGATGGAGTGGCGCGTAACGAGGGCAGGCGGGGTCTCTTTTATTGGTCTTGTACCCAACGCGGTCAAAACTGCGTCTAAGAGTTCTCCCTGTCGAACCGGTTTGGTCAGATAGGCGGCGATGCCTAGTTCCCGGCAGCGTTTAGCATCCCCACGCTGGCCGGCGGAACTTAACATCATAATCGTGGCCGCTCCCCATTCGGGTTTTCGCTTAATATACTCAGCTAACGCGAATCCGTCTATTTCGGGCATTTGGGCGTCGAGAAGAATGAGAGGAAAATTTCTTCCAAAGCCTTGCGCCTCGCTCAAGGTGGATATCGCTGCTGCCCCACTATCTACGGCGAGGGGCCGTGTGCCCCAGCTCGCAAGCATCTTTAGCAAGATTTGCCGGTTTGTCGCATTGTCATCTACGACGAGCACACGCATGTCACGCAACGTCGAAGGATCCCTAGGGACTATGGTTCTAGCGGACACCTTCTGCAATCCAAAGTGGGCAGTAAAGTGGAAACGGCTGCCTTTGCTCGGCTCACTTTCCACCCAAATCCGTCCGTGCATTAGTGCTACCAGGCGAGACGAAATGGTGAGACCCAGTCCCGTACCGCCGTAGGTGCGACTCATGGATCCGTCAGCTTGGGTAAAGGCCTCAAAGATTGCGACCTGCTTATCGACAGCAATTCCGATTCCCGTATCCGAAATTGTGAGGTGGAGTTGGATGTCATCATTACTCCGCCAATCTGCCTGGACGTAAAGAATCACTTCGCCACTCTCGGTGAACTTGATTGCGTTGCCGACCAAGTTCACAATGATCTGTTTCAACCGCCCCGGATCCCCCACGATTGCGTCCGGAACATCGGGCGCAAAGTCGTAGGCAAGTTCCAACCCTTTTTGATGAGCGCGGAGACTCAGCGTTTTCATCGTTTCGCCAATGGTGTCTCCAAGATTGAAGTCAATGACTTCGATCTCTAGCTTCCCGGCTTCGATCTTGGAATAATCCAGGATGTCATTGATTAGGGAGAGCAAGGAATCGGCAGACAACTTCGCCATGTTCAAGTACTCGCGTTGCTCGGAGTTTAGTTCTGTATCGAGAACCAGCTCCGTCATTCCCATGATTCCATTCATTGGCGTACGGATTTCGTGGCTCATGTTGGCAAGGAATTCGCTTTTGGCCCGGCTGGCTGCTTCTGCTGCCTCCTTCGCTTGTTGCATTGCATCTTCCGCGCGTTTCCGGACAGAAATATCCTGATAGATCCCTATGGAACCAACCACCTCGCCATTCACGACCAGCGGAACGCCGTGAAGTTCGACGTCCACCAGACTCCCGTCTTTTCTCATGCGTTGTGTCACCACAGTGGACGGTGTTCCGCCGAGTGTCCCCCTAGAAATGTTGCGGGCTTCCGCGAGGAGATCCCCGTGCGCCAAGAGTCCGTCGATCGGCTTCCCGATGATTTCCAGCCGTGAATATTGGAACATGTGCTCAAACGCTGGATTGCATAATTGACACTTCTCTGCGGCGTCCAGTACCAGAATAGCTAGCGGGCTATTTTCGATCAGGGCATTCAGATACGACGTCCGCTCCTGGACTCGTTTCTCGAGATCGTCATGTGCTTTCTGGATCGCGACGTCCCGCTGCTGGATGCGGTCGAGCATGCTGTTGAACTGGTCGAATAGAACACCGATTTCGTCCTGGCTTACCTTCGTAGCGCGGACCGAATAGTTTTCATGTGCGGAGACCGACGATGCTATCTTTGCCAGCTCCCGGATCGGCCCTGAAATCACGCGCTGCAATCGGTAGGACAACAGGAACGCAATTGCCAGCGAACCCAGTAATACAACGAAATCAATCGCCACGAACCGAAGTAATCGGTCATTGAGGTCTACTAGGTCTGCCTCAATGTAAATCATGCCGATGGAATCACCATTGAGGACTATGTTCTGGAACAAGACCATGTGCCGTGCCGCAACCGTGCTCCCTTGTCCTTGTACTGGAGGACAAGGATCGACTTCAGTCGGGTCCCGACTGTACTTCGTGACAATTTTTCCGTCGGAGTCGTAAATACAGGCATTCATCACATGCGGCCTGGCTTGCAGCGCGCTCAGGGTGTCCCGTGCCGATCCCGCATCATGGAAGGTAAGCGCCGCGGTGCTGTTCGATCCGATCATTTTCGCAGAGGCAATTAGATCTGCTGTCTTCGCGCGAAGAAAAGTAGTTCGATCATAGATGGTGAACACTGCGGACGCCACGAACAGGGCCACCGCGCAGGCGGCGATAACAATGCCTTGAAGCTTATGACGGATGGACATGTCCCGGTACGAACGCATTTCAGTTTACCTTCGGATGATCTTGATCGTGGATCTCTTGCGACGTCGGAAGGGGGGAATGACTCTGAGATTGTCGGAGCCTCAGAACTAAAATGCCCAACGCTGTGAAAATCGAGAGGGTGCCAAAACTTACTCTTGCAAACGCGCCAAACTCAATCCTGCTTGCATTTCGGGAGGCGAGAACGCGGAGAAATTTTCTGGGTGCCTTATGAGTTACCAAGCAGGGATGCGAGAAAATGCTCCGTTCGGCGTTCGAAGCCCGACGGGCTACTCGGAAAGCTCACAGCCAGACAATTGAAAAGGTTGGCTGGGAGGCCTGGACTCGAACCAGGATAGCCAGATTCAGAGTCTGGAGTCCTACCAATTGGACGACCTCCCAGAAGTTTAAAGTCTCTAGACTTACATCATACCCCGATCGCTAATTCAGGGGCAATTAAGGCAATCTGACCAACTTTGCCGCTAGTTTCAAAAGCGAAATCGGGCACGAGTCATTTCTTCGCTGCCGTGGCCAATCCACCTCTTGATAACCTCATGTCTTCCTTGAAACCAAGGATGACAGATCTCTTCGACGCTCCGCTGGACCGGGAACATCTACGAGAAAACCTGCCTCGATATGCTCCCGGAGAGTCTCTGATCGACGCTTCGGAAGATCGTTCTGGTATCGATGTCTATGACGAAAGCACGCCGGATTATGCCTTAATCTCCAGCCTTCGGCCGGCCGGAGGCGGAGAAGTGCTTAGCGTCTTTGGAAATCGCACGCAAACGAACGGCTTCGTGCTGCAGGAACTGCTCGACCCAACTGGGCTCCAAGTCCTTAACGGACCCGTGTTCAGCCTCGGGTCATCGCAATGCCACAGTTTACAGATAGTTGTTCGGGTCGATTATCTCCATGGTGTTCCCACCGGTATCGTCTATGTGACTCACCACCAGCGACAGTAGAAATCGGACTCGATGTCATAAGAAGCTGGAAGAAACCGTGTTGGCATCGGGCCAGCTTCCGCCGACGGCCAGGTTGGCAATGAGTTGCATCGACTCATCCCTATTTGCCCCTGTATACCGAATGATTGACGGTGTTGGGGGAAGCTTCGAAAGATACCCCTCGACCCAGCGGAGTGTAGGTTCCCAAAGCGTTCTTAAAAACTTCGCCGCATCATCGGTTAGAAAAAGAAAAACCATGTCCAAGAATTAATTTCCGGATTTCGCCTGCGGCACAACCGGGAGAACCAGCGCAGAGGGCCGCGACTTGTCGTGATAAATCTCATTCGTCGCCTTTACCATCCGCGTGCTAAGCGCCTGATCGTCGCCGGTGTTCAGGTTTCGATCGAATCGCGGGAAATTGCTGCTCGAAACTTCCAGCCTCAATTTATGCCCGGCGAGGAACACGTTGCTGGTTGCCCAGAGGTCGACCGTGATGCGGTACGTCTCTCCAGGGTTTGCTAGTTCCGGCTTTTCCTGCGAATTGCGGTAACGCATGCGGAGAATTCCTTCGGTCAAGTTTTGCGCGAGTCCGTTGGGCCACACGTCCACGAGCTTTCCTGTGAAATCGGTATCCACCGCGGAGGAGCTGACGTACAGGTCCAGCGAAACCGGGCCGGTCACCTCCGTATCCTGTGTAAACGCAGCCGTGGTAAACACCAGAACATCGTTACGTGCCTCCACGCTCCGCTGATCCTGCGGCCCCAAGCCGGCCGGCGGAACCGGGCCACAACACAGCGGACCGCCGATCGTTGCCGCAGCATCACTCGGATCGTAAACGTACTGATCGGGCTTTTCCTCGCCCGGAACCGCGGTGCTCAAGGAGCCATTCCCGCTCAAACTGTTCGCCCCGCCGCCTGAATGCAGGTAATAGCGCGTCGGTTTTGCACGCTTCAGTGGCCAGTCGTCCTCTTCGCGCCAGGTGTTCTTTCCCATCACAAAAATTTTCACCGGCTTTTCTTGCTCGACCCCGTTCGCTTGACCCTTCAGCAGCCAGTCGTACCAGCGGAGCGTCACATCATCCACATGAGCTGCTGCATTCTCGCCAAAATCCATCACGCCGATCTTCTGAGTTTCCGAGCCGCCGGCATGCCCGCCTATAAACACCAGCAAGCGTTGTCCCCGACGTGCCGCGTCGGTGCCGGCTTCTTTCTTCAGCCGGATGTAATTTCGCAGCGTCCCGCCTAGGAAGATGTCGTACCACGCGCCCTGGCCGAAGACCGGCACTTGAATCTGTGAATAGTGATCCTCAATGGACCACTGTTTCCAATAGTCGTCGTAATTCGGATGCCCCAGCCAGTCCTTGAAATAAGGCGCCAACTCGGCGGTCGTAGGAGTTTCCAGCTCCAGTACGGGGTACGACAGCAAGGGCAGCACTTTCGTCCAGTTCACCGCATTGCCGCTCGATTCCACGCGCCGCCGCATGGTGTTCATCGCCAACCCCGTGGTCCACGATTCGTTAAACCATTGCTCGAATGCTCCGCCTTGATACGTCCAGCCGTCGTGATAGTTCGACGCCGTCACGTTGGGGCATATTCCCGCCAGATGCGGTGGATGCGTGATCGCCGCCAAGTACTGCGTGGCTCCGACGTAAGAGCCCCCAAACATCCCCACCTTACCATTCGAATACGGCAATGCTGCGGCCCATTCGACTGTGTCGTAGCCGTCCTGCGCTTCGTTCTTGAACGGATACCAATCACCGTCGGAAGCGAAGCGTCCCCGCACGTCCTGCGCAACCACGACGTATCCGCTGCCTGCGGCCCGCAATGCGAATCCCATAGAGCCGGCCTTGTCATACGGTGTCCGCGTAAGCAATACCGGAAACGTCCCGTCCGTCTTGGGCCGGTAGATATCGGCGCGCAATGTCACGCCGTCGCGCATCTTTGCGGCAATGTTGCGGTCCACAGTGACTTCGTAGCTTCCGGCAGCCCCTGCCACCGGCACCACAAAGGCGAGAATCGGCACAACCAAGGTAAAGAGCAGGGCAAAGCATCCCGCCCCCTTGCTGCTGTGGTTCCCCTCTTTATCCACTTTATCCACTTGAGAAATCCTTCCTGGCACTCACTTTGAGACGCCCGCAGAATTGTGGAGACTAGTTAATGCTGCCAACGGTGAACCTGAATCTGCTCGCTAATCTCGATGCGCATCAAATCCTCGCCCACTTCGAGCGGACCCGAATACGTTTTTCGCATCTGCGCAGCCAAGTTGGGAGCCACCGCAGGGACAATGTGCGAATATACAGCCAGCTTGGGGTTTACCCGCGAGAAAACGGTTCCAGCCTGTTCCGGCGTGGTGTAATGTGCGATTACGTTTCGCACTTGTTCCGGAGTAAAATCTGCCGGCCCGCGAAACGTTTCGGGATCAATCACTTCGTGAATCAACACGTCAGCTCTCTGAGCGAAGCGAATGAGATTTTCCGAGTATCGCGTATCTCCAGAGAGCACCACGGAGTGCCCTGCAAAGTCGATTCGATAACCCGGCGCCGGTTTGATGGGAGCGTGATCGACGAAGAACGCTGTTACCTTGACTCCGTCCTTTTCATAAACGACGACACCTCCGGCAATATCCCTCGCTTCGAGCCGAACGCCTTGCCCCGATAGTTTTTCATCTACATCGCGCCGGATATGTATATCAAAGGCAAAGGCCTGTTCCATATGCGACATCATGTCTTCGGTTCCCGTGGGACCCCAGACGCGCAGGAGGGACCGACGGCCGTGGATCCAGCCGGTCAGCAACAGGTCGGGAATTCCCACAACATGATCGGAGTGCAGGTGCGTGAGAAACAGAGCCGTTACTTCTGCGAACTGTACGGGAATTTGCGCCAGACGTTGCGTCGCGCCGCGCCGCGGTCACAATCAAACAGCAACTTTTCCGTACCAGCTTCAACCAATATGCTTGGGCCGAAGCGGTCCATTCGCGGCGCCGGGCAACCAGTGCTCAGGAGCGTCACGGTAAGACCTCGTGTCTGGGGGGGAGCCTGTCCGTGCGCGCACGCCGCAAAGGCAGCCGTCGCCACGAGCAGCAAAACGAGTTTCAGGCATAGGTCCTCGCGATCTCGCGTCGTACTATTCATAGGAAGAGATCTCCAGGCAAATTGTTCAGGGAGTCTACTGGCGCAATGCAACCCCGTCAAGTTTGGTCTCTCGCGCGGCTTGATTTCTGATTCCGGGATATCCTTGGCCGCAAATCCTTGTCACGATTCGACCGAAGGGGGTTGAGGTGGTGCTGAAGATCGCTATTGTCCTGGCGTTCTGGTCAGCATATTCACCCTTCTGAAGGTGATCAAAGTGTTGTAATCAGTGTAGATTCTGGACACACGCTCGATGGCCGAGCGAGCCAGCCTCTTGCACAATGCGCGGTAAAGCGGCGGCCGGCGTTTCGAGCGCAGAATTCGAGGAAGGACAGGGTCTCATTCGCGATCCCTTCGGCTGACAACCGCTCTCCACCGGTCGAACAGTTCAGGTGAAGAGTTCCGACACCGCACGCCTGATCTGTCGATTCCGCATGAACCAGTTCCAGACTTTGCCTGTGCGCAGGTTCTCCGCGCTGAGAAGAGTGATTCCCACGTCGATGCCGATGACATCTTTGTTGGTCCAACCATTCGTCGGATGGAAGGCATCGACGAAGCCGTAGCGCTTGTAGACCCTCTCCCCGAACACACGGCGCATTTCCATCAGAGCTGGGACGCAGATCTCGGGAGCGAACATGAGTGAGCCGCCCGCGGCACAAGGCACCACCGTGCCGTCGATGGGTCCTTTGGCCGGAGGGCCGCCCCAGGCTTTATAGCCCTTGGCGCTGTCGGACGACGTGATGCCCCAAATATTTTCCGAATAACCCGGGAACTGGGTTCGAAGGTCGATGCAGAACTGCCGGTGGGCGCGCGTGGCTTCGACCGAATTGTCAAACCAGTTAGTCAGCGGTTGCTGCTTTTCGCGCCTGCCCCGAAAGTCGATCCATGCTTGCGAGTACTGATGGACGAACAACGGAGACGCTCCGCTGATGTATGTGTGCCCGGCGTAGCTTACGATCGGGCGCCTCCAGGCGTACCACGACTCTACGGGCATCGGAGAGGTAGCAGAAGCGATGCCCAGGAGATACATGATGCCGAGTTCGCAGTGATGGTCCCAGTAGTTTTTGGAGAAACCGTCCTCGGGTTTCCAGTGCATCGACAAAAAGGTTGGGTGGCCGTTCATCATCCACCGAAAGTCGATGCGGTCCCAAATTGCACGGGCCAGGCGGACAATTTCCGCATCCTTATTGAAGTACTCCTGGGCGGTGACAATTCCCGCCAGAAGCAGGGCCGTGTCTATCGAAGAGACTTCGCTGGTGCCCCTTCGCGTGCCGGTCGCGGAATCGACGAAGTGATAGTACCAGCCGTGCTCGTGTATCGACTTTTCGCCGTAGAAGCGAAGCGTGGCGAGAATCCGCTCGCGTGCTTGTGCGCGCGAAATCCAGCCGCGTTCGCTTGCGATGCACAGGCCGGTCAGTCCGAAGCCGGTTGCGGCACTCGATGCCGTAGGCCGCTGGTCGGGTGCGCCGCTATCGGCCAAGGCGCGATCGCGAACTAGCCCGGTCTCCGCGTTGGCCTGTTCCCAAAAGAACAGGAACGAGCGGTGGGACAGGTCTTCCAGAAACTGGTCTTCCTCCTTCCCCCTTGCGAGTCGACGGCCCACGACCGCCGCGGAGGGGGCGAGCAAAAGCCCGCCCAGGAAACTGCGCCTTGTCAGCATTGTCATTGTGCCTCTATCTTCGATCAAGGTAAGGGCCTTGGGCTCGCCGTCAAAGGCAGAGCGGCCGAACAAGTTGCGGCCGCCGCAATAGTGCCAAGCCGTTTTGTCGGGATCCTCCGTGGATTTTAGAAGCTGAACCTTGCCTGCAGCTCCACGATACGGCCCGCAAACGCGCCCTGCACCTGTCCGAACTGCGGATTGCTGGTCACGCCATCGTTGCTGATCGAGGTGGTGGGGGTCGGGTTGAGGTTCAGTTTGTTGAACACATTATAGGCATTGACCTGAAGGTTGAGCTTCGCGTGCTCGCCAAGAATCTTCATGTTCGGTAATCCGAAGGCTTTGGCAAGTGTCATGTCCAAACCAAAATAGCGCGGTCCGCGGAAGCTGTTGCGGCCGACCCCCGCCGCGGGAGGAATGGCCGTTGTTGAGAATGCCGGCAGGGTGAAATAGGCAAGCGCTCCGTTTGGGAAGTTGCCATTGGGCCTCTGGAAGGTGGCGTTGCTGTACTCGCTGCCCGCGCCGCCTAAATACTGGCCAGGCCGCAGATTGCGGTAACCGCTGTTCGGATAAACCAGGTCTACGCGGGTGTTGTACGTCGGCGTCCATGGGAACCCCGAATGGGTATTGAGAATCCCGCTGAGCGTCCAGCCCCCTGCTACCATCTCCAGCCAGCTATGGCTACCCTTGAAGATTGTCGGACTCCACACTCCCCACAACTTGTAATTGTGAGTAACATCGTTATCCGACGGCCCGTTCCAGGTGTTGAGGTCGAACGGATACAGGTCAGTGTAGTAGTCCTGCGAGCCCTGATCGGTAGTCCTGCTCAATCGATACTGAAAGTCGATCGTGAACGTGTTCGAGAATCGATGTTGGATCTCGGTGAGCAAAGCATTGTAATGAGCCGCCCCGTCGTTGGTAAACCAGGCGAGGGAGTTCACCTTGGGATTCCGGTTGGCATAGTAGATCAGGTTGAGGGGAAGCTGAAGGCTGTAGTTGCGGCTTTGACTGCCCTGATACCCGATCGTTGCCACCCAACTGTGCCCCAGATCGTACTGCACATCGAGCGAGTAGCGATAGGTGACCGGCGTCTTCTGGTAGCTCGGGAATCCCTGCAAGTTCACTTTCGCTCCGCCAATCGATTTGTTGGGCAGTCCAGTATCCGGGTCAAACGTGTTGATGGTATCCGGGTTCGAGGGATACCCAGTGAACGAGTTGATGTCGCTCGGAACGGAATACAGAATGCAGCAATTGGTGGAATTGAGGGTCAGGCTCTGGGTGAAAGGCGGGTTGCTTCGCCCGTTCGAAAGAGTCGCTAGCTGTTGCGTGTTGTAACCAATTCCGAAACCACCGCGCAGAACCAGTTTGTTCTGGAAGTCGTGTCCAAGCAGCGAGCCGGGACTCCAGTTAAAACCGACCTGCGGCCCAAAATTCCTTTTGGAGGTCGCAGTCAGGTCGCCTCCCTTTCTTATGGTCAACCCGGTCAGTGCCGCCGGGCCCGCGCCGAGTACCGGGTTGCTGATTAGACCATGTAGTTCACTGAGCGGCGAATAGTATTCCCAGCGAAGACCCAGGTTCACCGTGAGGTTCGGCTTGACCTTCCAGTCGTCCTGCACGTAGAACGCTATGATATTGAATCTCAGGTCTTTGCGATTGTCCGACGGTTTCCCCGTCAGAGGATCGAAATTGCCGCTCTCCTGGTAGGGTGCGTCATTGGCATAGCTCCATAGGTTTCGGAAGTTGTAGGTGGGTCGCGCCGACCCGGCGCTATCGTCAAGATACTTTGACCGCGAGAATTCACCGCCGAATTTGAGGGAGTGGCTCCCGCGTATCTTGTTCAGCATGTCGCGCGCACTCCAGGTTCCCTGATCGAAGACGCCGGGGCCAGCCAGGCCCCATCCGGGAAAGGCCACGTTACCGTACGAATCGATCGTGCTGGTTGGCAGGCCCCAAGGCCGGGAATTCGACTCGAGTTCGTTAAAGTTCCAGCCACTTGCACCGAATCGGGCCTCATTCAGCATGGTGCCAGAGAAGGTGTGGTTCCAAATCCCGGTGAAGGACTGGGAGAGCCTGTCGCTGGTCCAGCGGCTTAGCTCGCGCGCACGGCCGTTAATGCTAAGAGAATGCGTCGGTACCCTGTAAATACTGAAGGCGATCAAATCTCCCTGCGTCGCCTGGTAATCGAGGCGTCCGTTGTACTGCGCATTCGTGCTGCTGCGTGGGGTGGCGGTAACGACGCGCATGGCATCGGGAATTCCATCGAAGCCCTTGCCAATGCCAAAAGGGGTGCCTGGCTTGCCAAAGGTCGGATCGGTGGTGCCGAGCGCGGTGGTCAGCGGAGATCCGAGATCCAGACCACCGGGAACGTCGCGGCACTGGGTTGCAGGAAGGCCGACCTGTGCACAGGTCTGCGATGTGAGCCCCGCGGTGAGAGGAGCCTGTCCCGGAAAGGAAAGCATCTTTCTGGCTATGCTGCCCGCCGGTCCCGCGCTTTGCAGGAACTGCGGCGTTTCGAACCAAGTGATCGTCGATCCTATCGCAGAGTTGCGCAGCGTCTCGTAGGAGAAGAAGGCGAACAACTTGTTCTTCAGAATGGGTCCGCCTATGCCGCCGCCTTCTTGATTGAACCGGTTGTCGTCGCGCCTTACCGGGGACGGATTTCCGGGACCGTTCCACCGCTGGTAGGCATTCAGGCCCGGGCGGTGCCACTTGAAGAATGCAGAGCCGTGGAGTTGGTTCGTGCCGTTCTTAGAGATGATCATGATCTGCGCGCCGCTATTCCGGCCGTTCTCGGCACTGTAGTTGCTGGCGATAACCCTGACTTCTTTTATGGACTCCTCGTTGGGCGTGAGCACGGCCGACCCGCCCCACGACACGCTATTGACGCCCACGCCATCGACCTGGATGAGGTTCGAATTCGGGCGTGTGCCATTGGCGGTGATCTGGGGTCCGTTCTCGATGAAGAAGATGCTGTTGGCAGGGCCGGCCGACGGCCTATTGGAGCCGGGCATGGTGGTCGTCCCGCCGTCCCTCGTCTGTGCTCCATCGCCAAAGACCCCCGGCGTGAGCCGTATCAATTGGAAGGGATCGCGACCCATGGAAGGCAGATTTTCGACGTCTCTCGAGGTGAAGGTTCCGCCGATCGCCGCCGCTTGCGTGTCAAGGAGCGCGACTGAGCTCTCGCTGACCGTGACCGACTCCGTGACTAAACCGACCTCCAATTGCACGTTGAGCGATCGCATCTGCTCCGCATCGACACGAACGTCGTTCAGGATCTTTTTCGTGAAACCCGGCTTCTCAACAACAACGCTGTACGCGCCTGGCGCCAGACCGGACAGCGTGAAAACGCCACTCTCGCTTGTTTTCGTGGTGCGCGAAATATTGGTTTCGTTGCTGGTGAGTGTGACGGCCGCATCGGGCACCAGCGCGCCACTGATATCGGTGACTACTCCCTGGATACCGGCCCGATATTGCGCGTACCCAGCGACGCACAGCAGCAGCGAAAGCAAAAGCGACCCGCAGCCAACCAAGCAGGCACGAAGAAGTGCCTTTGGCATACGAAACCCCAACGCGAGCACAAATAACACACGAGACGACATAACCCCTCCAGTAGCCGAATGGTTGGCTCGATGCAGATGGAAGAAGCCGGTTGGTGAAGTCACCCGCCGCATTCGAGAAAAAATTGGTCGACACGTTGGTGGCGGGTTGGGTCACGGTGACATACCACCGCCAGCACGCCATCGTGTTCCCCCGACGCGGGGCAGACATTCTCGTCTGCCCCGAAAAATCAGGCAGGTGCGACTGCGACTAGGGTTGTGGAATGTCCACGTCAGTTTGCTGGAACGTCCATGTCAGAACGTCCTGAACGGCGGCCAGCCCGCCCGTGCCACCAGTGAAGCCTATATAGAACAGGTTGCTATTACCCACTACCACCTTCGAAGGTATATCTACCGGGTAGGAAGTAGTGAAAGTCGCCATCGTGGTCAGGTCCGTTATCGTCTCGGTTAGGGTGCCGTCATAAGACAGAACGACCCTCTTCGGATTCGCGTTTCTCAAATCGACGCCGTTGGCCACGTGCACAGAAATGCCGTTGCCGCAACAGGGGAACTGCCCGTCGGTATACAGCCCGGTCAAGTTGCCTCCGTCTTTGATCAGGTCGAACACCACGGCGATGCTGTTGCGGATGCTGAAGTAACCGAGTCCGCCGCCTTCGCTTCCGAGCTCCGTGGGGCTGTTACCCTGGATCGTAAAGGTCATCCCATCAGCCAGAGGCGGAGGAATGATAACGCCGGGGCGAATTTGCAGAGTAAACGTAGTGGAGAAATTCGACAGACCCACCCCGCTGTTGACGGGAATCCACACGGTGCCGGCGTCGCCGATCCTGTCATCGGTTAGCCGGACGCGCGTACCGGTGAAAAACCCAGTGCCGTTGGCAGTAAGGTCGGAGTGCCTGGCAAAACCCGCCGAGTGATCAAAAGCAGCGGGATTATCGCCACCACCTATCACCACACTGGCTACATTTAAGGGAACCGAAAGACGCTGGCTACTATCGAAGGCCCGTACTCGATAATAGTACGTGCTACCTCCAAGCTTCTGATCCGTAAAGCTGCCGGCGGTAACAGCGGCCGTGGCGATCTGCGTGAAGTTGCTGCCATCGGTGGACCGCTCGATGTTGAAGCCCTGTGCCGTAAACGAGTTATGGGATTTCCAGGTGATCGCGACGTTCGATCGATCGTGATCGTGGCGAACAACCGAGGTCACCTGCTCACCGTCTGGCGCTCGGGGCGGCAGAATTTCTTCATGAGCATCGAATCTCCAGGTCAGGATGTCCTGAAGGGCGGTGTAGAGGGCTGTCCCTCCACTAAAGCCCACAAACGCCGAGTCGCTGCGCACGAGCGAACGGATATCCACGGTATACGACGTACCGAAGGTCGCCATGCTGGACAGGTCGGTTATCGTCACCGTCAACGTAGTTCCGCTATACATCAAATCTACCTTCTTGGTAGTCTGGCTTTGCAGATTGATGCCGGTCCCGTTCAGAGGAACGTGGAAGTCGCCACTGCCGGGGACCGGCGCACTACCTGGGAAATGTCTGCCTGCCACCAGCCCCGTCGAATTGTGAAGTACATCGAACGTCACGGCCACTCCGTTGAGGATTGCGAAATAACCGAGCTGGCCGCCACTGCGTCCGAGCTGCCTCGGATCGTTACTTTGGAGGACAAAAGCGAAGCCGTCGCCTCTCGGGAAGGTGCCCTCGTGGATGCGGACGTTGAATGTGCTGCTGAAATTCCTGATACCCACCCTCTCATTGGTGAAGAAGGTGCCCGCCTGGCCCGCAACGATGTCCGTTAGCCGAGCAACACTCTCGACGAATTGCGTGCTGCCATTCGCGGTAAGGTCAGAATTGCTCGTGAACCCACCGGAGTGATCAATGTTCAAAGGCCCTATCGTAGCCCTGACGATATTGGAAGCCGATGAATCGCCAGCCGCGTTGAAGGCCAGCACGCGATAAAAGTACGTCCCGGGCGCACGGTTGGTGTCCGTGAAGCTTGTGGTGCTGGCGTTAGCCGTGGTGAAAATTGCAACGAAATTGATGCCATCCACGGACCGCTCGACGGTGTAGCGAGCATGGTCGGGCGCGCTAGTCCAGGTCAGGAGGATCTGCCCGTCGCGGATATCCGCGACTTGCAAGACCGGCGGCGCAGGCTTTGTTTTCGCGCTAGCAATGTTGGAATTCGGGGAGTCGCCAACCTGGTTGGTCGCTCGAACACGGTAGAAATACAGCGTGGAAGGAGAGAGTCCGTTGTCGCTGTACGTGTTCACATCACGACCCACCGTATTGACCTGCGTAAAACTGATCCCATCGAGGGACCGCTCGATCTTGACCCCGGTAGCGTTAGTGGCGGTATTGGTCCAGGTTAGAGTGATCTGCGAAGAAGAAACTGCCGTCGCGGTCAGGTTCGCGGGAGCGCCGTTAGGTAGTGAGCTGCTGGTCGGAAAAAGCCCCAGCACGGCGAGGCTGGTCTGCGTGCCCACATAGACTTTGCCGTTGGCCACCGTGGGTACTGTAAACTTTACGCCCACATCAAGTTGATCGCGGAGCCCGGTATCGCTCGTACTATAAAGTTGCGTCAGGGTAGGGGAAGCAGTTGCGTTATAAGCGAACAGTACATCCGGGCGCCTGCCGAAAAGGCCATTCACGTTCAAGGCCCAGGCGATGCCATTGCTCGTTCCGCTGGCCGATATGCTGGGCGTTGCGCCCGGATAGAAAAATGGCGGCGGATTTGCTTTCGAGAATGGAGTAGGGGAAAGTAGTCCATTACTAATCTCGAAGGCCTTCAGGACATCATCCAAACCCTGGTAATAGATCAATTGGTGGATTCCATCGTTGAAATAGGCGGGGGTATCGAACGCGCCACCGGCGACGCTCCGCTCTGGTAAAACCTGCACGACATTGTCAAAGGTCGGGTTGAATTTCCCCAGGCTGTCACGATCTATGAGGTAGATCTTGCCAAATCCTTTCCCCGACGTGACCATCACGTGTGGGTGCGATCCTGGCTGATCTGGCAGCAGCAGCACCCCGGCGGAGCCCAGATCCTGGTCAGATCTTTCCATAACGAGCTGGTTGAAGGGTGTGAAGAAGTCGGCCACGCTTAATCCGCCACTGGTCGAAAGCTTCAGGACGCTATCGCCATAAGCTGGGTTGCAGGGGGGAGCGTGTCCATCCGCGTCTTGCCACTCGCCACAGGTGTCGGTGGGAGTAATGGCAAATGTGCCGTTGCCGGTTGCGAAGAACAAATTACCACTGGAATCCGCCGCGGGTGCTCCGCCCGCCATCCAAATGCCGCCAAATCGTCCGTTCGGTGAGACATTGAACAAGGTTTCAAGCGCTAACGTCGCCTTGTTGTAGCCCACCACCCATCCGTGATAAGGGCGAGTGTCGCCGTGCGAAGCCCAGGCGACGTAAACCCGGCTCCCCGACAGGACCAGACCAGACCGCTGGTTTTGACGCAGCGCGTTGAACTTCACCAAGCCACCCTCGCTCCCGTCGCCCGTGCCCGGGACCGAGATTGGAGTGTTATTCGTATAGGTCTCGGGGGGAGGATTAAAGACGGTATCTCCGATAACCACCGGTCCGCCAAACTTCTCCGCCCCGGTGGCCACGTCAAGGGCGTGTAGTTTTTGAACATAGTGTGGCACGCCGCTACCGACCTCTTTGGTCTTAGCCACGAGGTAAAGGGTGCCGCTGGTCAAGTCAATGACGGGCGTTCCCGTAATCCCAATCTCCGGCACGATGTCTGCGTTAAGGACGTCGGGCTGAGGAACCGGGGTGACTCCTAGCGCGAGGTTGATAAAGCTGACCTTCCAAAGCTGTCCGGGAGCGTTGCCGTCGGCATCGAAGGCGTAAACAGTGTCGTGTTGCGTGGCCACAAAAACCACGTTGCGCGTACCTTGGCCGGGGATTGCCAGGTTGGACATATACAGCGGCTGGGCGTAGACGTAGCCGTCGACAGAGTAAGAAAACAATTTGCCAAATTGGCTCGGATTGACGTTGGCGGGGGTGAGAGCACTTTCATTCAGGTTCTGACCCGTGCGGGCATTGTCGTTGTGATACGTCCATACGTTGACCGGGCCTTGAGCGGTCAGCCGCGGCGCGCTCACCAGGGTCCACAGCAGGGCAACAACGATAGCCAATGCCCAGGCCGCTATCGGCGTGTTGAAGGTAGGCAGATAACGTTGAAGCGTGCTGGAAACGGCTTGGGACGACGTCATGGTCGGTGCCTCCGCGAAAGATCTTGAGCAGCTTTGACAACTGAAAGAGTTCTAAGGGTGCGACCCTGGTCGATGGTGTGGCCTAACAGGGTGAGTCAACCACTCGCCTCATTGCGAGTCCTGGGGGTTGGGGCAAGAACGTAGTATGGTCGCAGACCGACGGGAATCAGGCGAGTCCTGTATTACCGATGAAGGAATCATGTATGGTGGAAAATGTTGAAATGCGCAAAAACCGTAAATCACTTATAAAGCGCGCAAAGAGTACGCTGTGTTGGCTCCTCCCGCAGATCCATAGTGACTCTGTTCGATTAACGTGGAAACGTTACGGCGCAATATCGAGCGTGACTTCTGCGCCGCGAGCGGAGTCTGGACTAATCCAGAACGTCACGCGAGCCGGCTCGGTTTCAAACTGGTTTTGAGCGTTCCAGAAAGCGAACGCTTGAGGCGCGACGGCGAAGGTCACCTGACGGGACTCGCCCGGCGCCAAGGCAATGCGTTGAAAGCCTTCCAGGGCGCGCACCGGTTGGGCTACGCTGGTACCTTGTAGCCGGATATAAAGCTGCACGATTTCTTCTCCGGCGCGCCCACCGACGTTGGCTACTTCGGTGCTGACGGTCAGCGGGGATCGAGTAGCTTCGGTATTCTGGTGGATGGCAGCATTCAGCGCCTGGGAAATCACCCTCGCGGCGCTCAACTTCGGTTGACCATACTTGAAACTAGTGTAGGAGAGTCCGTATCCGAAAGGAAATTGCGGAGTGTTCTGCTCGTCGATGTAGCGGGAGACATACTTCTCGGGCCCATTCGCCGGGGGCCGTGTGAGATCGGTGTCGCCGGCCGGGCGTCCGGTGTTCAGAGAGTTGTAGTACAAAGGCTCCTGACCCACACTACGCGGCCAGCTGACAACTAGCTTTCCGCTGGGATTCGAATCGCCGAAGAGCGTACGCACGAGCGCGGGTCCCGCCTGTATGCCGGGGAACCACGCAGCCAGTATGGCGGGGACGTGATCAAATGCCCAGGGAAGTGGCAGCGGCCGCCCGCTGAACAGCAAAAGCACAACCGGTTTGCCGATGGCCACGACACTTTTGAGAAGCTCCTTCTGGCGATCCGGTAGGCCGGGATGAGCGCGCGAAGCGGCTTCGCCGGTCATTTCCCGGGCATTCTCCCCCAGCGCTAGAATCACCACATCGGATTGTTGAGCGGCTGCCACGGCTGCCGATAACTCTTCGTCCGAACCATTGAGAATACCGGCGCCCTTCGCGTAGTGAATTCGGTCGGGGCCCAATCGCTCGGTGAGCGCTGTGCGAAGCGTCACGACATCTTCCGCCTTACTCTGGGCTCCCCAGGAACCGAGCATGTCTGGAGCGTCATCCGCCAGCGGCCCTACCAACGCAATGCTTTTCACGTCGAGCGCTAGGGGAAGCACGGGAGTTCCACCGGCGGCCGCTGAATTTTTCAGAAGGACAAACGAGCGCTCCGCAGCCGTCCGCGCCAGCGTGATGCTTTCCGGCTGCAGCATCGCTGCGGCTTCCTGTTTTTCGTCGGCGTACGGATGTTCGAATAGGCCCAGCGCAAATTTCACGCCCAAAACGTGGCGCACGGCTTCATCGACATCCGCCTCAGGCACTTGCCCGGAATGGACCAGCTTCAGCAGATTATCGTGGTAAAGGCTGCTGGCCATGTCCATATCCACCCCGGCCAGGAAGGCTTTGCGTGTCGCGGTGGCACCATCATTGGCGATGCCATGAGCAATAAGCTCTGCCACAGAAGTCCAGTCGCTATCGACGATGCCCCGGAAACCCCACTCTTTGCGAAGAATTTGTTTGAGAGTGAACGCATTAGCCGACGCGGGAACTCCGTTGATGGAGTTGAAGGCGCTCATAAGCGTGAGCGTTCCAGCATCCACGGCCGCACGGAACGGGGGCAGGTAGAATTGCCGCAGCGTATGCTCGGAAATTTCGACCGAATTATACTCACGGCCGCCTTCCGCCGCTCCATAACCAACATAATGTTTTGCACAGGCAGCGATACTGTCCGGCGCATCGAGCCGCGCGCCCTGATAGCCTTTTACGTACGCACGGGCCATTGCCGCTCCGAGATAGGGATCTTCGCCGGAGCCTTCAGCCATTCTGCCCCAACGGGCATCACGGGCGATATCCACCATGGGAGAAAACGTCCAGCGAACACCACTCGCGGAGGCTTCACGTGCCGCCACGCGCGCTGTGCGCTCTACGAGCCCGGGATCCCAGGACGAA
>Ga0209011_1000158_pt1 | contig 32610 bp, 40 predicted proteins | sample BlaSpr_A8_OM1_M3_FD_187986 | JGI IMG/M metagenome (GOLD analysis project Ga0209011, IMG submission 187986) | Forest soil microbial communities from Thunder Bay, Ontario, Canada - Black Spruce, Ontario site 2_A8_OM1_M3 (SPAdes) (version 2) | ecosystem: Environmental > Terrestrial > Soil > Boreal... | reverse complement strand
TCGGCCGGGGACATCTCCTCTTGCAGGTCCACTTGACCACGATTGCATACTGAAGGAGATGGCTGTGCAGGTCGCGTGTGACAAATGCGGCAAGGAGCTCGTTCCGGACGCCGCCTACTGTGAGAGCTGCGGCGAGCGCACGCGGCGCGCGCGCAGGCTTGTCCGTGTCGCTCTTCGGGTTGAAGTGCTGTTCTTCCTGGCGGTGGTCGGAGTCCTGCTCGGGTTCATCTGGACCTACTCCGCCCAGCGCTGAGCTTTACCTCTGATTCCGCACTTTTGGCGCCAAACGCACGTATGAATGGCGCGAATTCCACCCTTTTGGCGCCAAAGGCACCTGATCAGCCAGTCACCACCGCTGCCTTGAACCGTTCGGACAACTTGCGCAGCCGTGCCACCAGCTCGGGTGGCTCGGTCACGGTGAAATCGGCATCCATCATTCCCAAGTAGAGGGCAAGCATCTCGATGGTGTTCGCGCTTGCGTAGACCACGCACGTGCCGTCATCGACCGGTTCGACCACGATTCCGCGGGGGATGCGCTCGGTGATGAGCGACGCAGGAGCGTGCACCACCACTCGCGCTTGATAGGTCATCGGCACCGACCGCACATTGCGCATTACGTACTCCCCGATGTCTTCGGCCGGCGGCTCCCGAGGTGTGAAACGCGGACCGTTCGGAGTGCGGAGCTGCAGGCGGTCGACGCGGAACGTGCGCCATGCCCGCCGGTCTCTGTCGAAGGCCACGAGATACCAGCGGCGGCCCAGGTGGACCAACCTGTACGGCTCGACTGAGCGCGTGCTTTCTGTGCCGTCGTGTTTGCGGTAGTCGATGCGCAGCACCTCCGCGTCGCGACACGCCGCCGCGATGGTGGAGAGAAGCTGCGGCTCGACGTTCGGCCCTGATGAAAACGCAACGGGGACCGTGTAAGCCTGCAGCGCATTGACCCTGCGGCGGAGGCGCGTAGGGAGGACCTGCTCGAGCTTCACCAGCGCGCGGACTGACGTTTCTTCGATCCCAGCCACTCCGCCCCCGGCCGACGACCGCAGTGCCACCGCCACGGCCACTGCTTCATCGTCGTCGAGCAGAAGAGGCGGCAGCGCCGCGCCGGCGCCGAGCCGATAGCCGCCGGCCACCCCGGGCGCCGCTCCTACCGGATAGCCCAGCGTGCGCAGGCGAACCATGTCGTTGCGGATCGTCCGCGTGGTGACGTCCAACCGCTCTGCAAGGTCGGCGCCGGACCAGTCCCGGCGGGACTCGAGAAGGGTCAAAACCCGCAGCAGTCGCTCGGAGGTGCTCAGCATCTTTGGTTTCGATATTGAATCCTATTGAGGAACCAAACGTTCCGCAATAGCCAATAGCCTGAGCCAGTACAAAGCAAGCCCCGATGAAAGGAGAACAGACATGAGCGAAGGCGCGTCCCGTACCCAGGTGATTCTCGCCACGCTTGGCGTGGCCATGGCGCTGCTGCTGGCGGCGCTCGACCAGACGGTGGTGGGCGTAGCGATGCCCCGGATCGTCTCCGACCTGCACGGCATCGAGCTCTACGCGTGGGTCACAACGGCCTACCTGATCACGTCGACCGCGCTTGTGCCGGTGGCCGGCAAGCTCGGTGACATGTTCGGCCGCAAGCCTTTCATGCTCGCCGGCATGGTCGGATTCATCGCCGCTTCGGCTCTTTGCGGCACATCTCAAAACATGATCGAGCTCGTCCTGTTCCGCGGCCTTCAGGGAGTCTTCGGCGGAGTGCTGTTCGCCTCGACGTTCGCGGTCATGACCGACCTGTTTCCGCCGGAGCAACGAGCGCGCATGAGTGGGGTTTTCGGCGCCATCTTCGGTCTCTCCTCGGTCATCGGACCGTCACTCGGTGGATTGCTGACCGACGGGCCCGGCTGGCGCTGGGTCTTCTACGTCAATATCCCGCTCGGTGTCGTCGCCACGATCCTGGTCGCGACTCAGCTCCCGCGCGTGCGGTCACAAGCCCGGCTTCGAGACATCGACTTCGTCGGCACGGCGCTCCTGCTCGCCGGTCTCACCCCGCTGCTGATCTCGCTTTCGATGCTGCGCGACCACTCATGGCTATCGGTCCAGGTGCTCGGGCTGCTCGGCATGGCGATTGTCCTGCTCGTCGCCTTCTACTTCACCGAGCGCCGCGTCGAGCACCCGATCGTGCCTTTCGAATTGTTCCGCCGAAATGTCTTCGCCGTCCCTGCATTGATCGCCTTCTTCAGCGCGATCGGCATGTTCGGCGCGATCGTCTTCGTGCCGCTTGTCTATCAAGGTGTGCTCGGCGTGAGCGCGTCCAACTCCGGTCAGCTGTTGACGCCGATGCAGCTGGCGGTCGTGGTCACCGCAACCGCGACAGGTGTCCTCCTCGCTCGCGTCCCGCGCTACAGGTTCGTCGGTACCGCTGCGCTGGCGGCGATGATCATCGGGCTGGTGTTGCTGGCGCAGGTCGGCCCGCATTCGAGTCCGTGGGAAGTGACCTGGGACATCGTCATCATCGGAGCCGGGCTTGGAGTGACGTTCCCGCTCACGCTCGTCGTGGTCCAGGCTGGCCTGCCGCACCAGCTCGTTGGCGTCGCCACGAGCCAGATTACGTTCTGGCGAAGCCTCGGCGGCACGATCGGCACAGCAGTGCTCGGCGCGATCCTCACCAACAACTTGCCGAGCCAACCCAGCCGCGTCGCACTGGCCGGCACCCTGCACGATCTGTTCTTGATTGCTGCGCTGGTGGCGGTGGTGTCCCTGGTCGTCAGCGTCTTCCTGCGCGAGGTGCCGCTGACACAAGAATCGCAAGCTACCCCTGAGTCAATTGAAGTCGCAGCCTGAAGACATCGACACGAACAAGGGGCGGCCCGGTGGCCGCCCCAACTCCTACCTTGTCGAGCAAGTGCGCGGGCCTTCGTGGGATAAGTCAAGGCTTCGGCGAGAACAAGCCGGGTGGGACGAACATGCGGCCTTCATGGATGCGCTCACTGCGGAGGGCTTCATCGTTCTCGGCGGTCCGGTCGGCGCGGGCGACGGTGACTATGCGCTGCTTGTCATCAATGCGAGCAGCGAGGCGCAGGTCCGTGCGCGCCTCGCAGACGATCCGTGGGAAGGCAGCATCCTGGCGATCGCGAGTGTGAAGCCGTGGTCGGTGTGGCTGCGCGCGCCCGTCAGGCTTTAGAGCCGACGCGCCTTCGGCGCACGACGATGTACGCGGCGGCCGAGACGATGACGGCGATCAGGATGGGCAGCCAAAACAGGGTCACCAGATACTGAATCTCTTCGCTGGGGGTGGGCGGAGCCGCCGGTCTGGCGTCATCGGGAGCGAGCGCGTCGAGGCCCGCGGTGTAGGGCTGAGTGGCGCTGCAGCTGTTGTCCTGGTACGGCGTCCGATCAGAAAAGAGGACGAATAAGTCCCGCTCACCGACACGAAACCTGCGATCGACCGACGTGGCAGTGCCACCTCCGGCCGCAGGTGAGCCGTGGACGTCCACATAGGCCGGCAGGTCGGGCCCCTTCCAGATCGATTCCACGCTCACCCGCGCCACGCGATCGCCGTCCGACGTAGAGACGACGGTGCCGACGAAGACCAACGGCGCAGTAGCCACCGCGTCCTGCAGCGATGGCATCTGCGCACAGGAGGCCTGAGCGCCGCCAGTACCCATCACGCCAAAGGCTCCGATGGCAAGGAGCGCCGCCACCCAAACTCTGCTCATCACCAGACCCAACGCCATTCGACGATCAAAGGAAACATCCGGCTAAACCGGGAGAGACTCCACGATTTTGAAAGGAGTGGGGGTCTGGATGATCCGATCGAGCTTGAAGCCGGCGCGCTGAAGCAGTGCGACGTATTCGGGTTCCGTGCGCTCCTGGCCGCCGGGATTGGCGAGCATGTCGAGGTCAGCGAGGAGGTCGTCCATGTCTTCAGGGCCGATCTTCTCGGGAAGCACGCGCTCGATCAACAAGAAGGGCGCGCCCGAGTCGCCTATCGCAGCTCTGCAGCGCTCGAGGATCATGCCGACCGCCGGCTCTTCCCAGTCGTGAATGATCGTTTTCATCATGTAGATGCTCGCGCCTGCGGGAACCATTTCGAGGAAGCTGCCTGCCACGAGCTCGCAGCGACCCAAGAGACCTGAGGCTTCCAGCTTTTTCCGGGCACGCTCTACAACAGGCGGAAGGTCGAACAGCAATCCTCTGATGGATGGATAGCGGTGCAGGATCTCGGTCAGCAGCGTGCCATCGCCACCGCCGAGGTCCGCGACGACCTGAAACGGTGAGAAGTCATATGCCGTCGCCACTGCCTTCGATACAGGCCCGGTGATCGAGGACATCGCGCCATCGAAAATGGCCGCCTGTTCGGGGTGCCTTGCGTAGTAATCCCAGTTCCGCATTCCGTAGACGTGGTCGAAGGCGCGCTCGCCGGTCCTGATCGAGTGGTCCAGATGCAACCAGGATTGCAAGTGATGCTCCGAATTGAAAAAGCGCGCCGACGGACCCAAACGATCCTGCCTCATCTCTTCGCCGAATGGCGTCAGCGCGTAGCGATCGGATCCGTCCTGGGCGACAACCCCTATCGCGACAAGGGCGCGAAGCAGCCGGTGCAGGGACGGAGCGTGCGCTCCGACTTCATCGGCAAGGTCAGTTGCGGTTCGCGGCCCGGCGCTTAGCCGCTCGGCAAGTCCAAGCTCGACGGCCACTCCCACACAACGCGCTTGCCTGTAGCTCCGCATGAGCCTTGACATCGCCTGGCGGTTGTTGAGCTCGGCCACGAAAGAATTCTAGGTTCCGAGTTAGCGCCGGTAGACCGCTTTCCCTTCGACCTCATCTTTGTTCAGCCGCTTGTTCAAGTGCAGGCCTTCGAGCAAGAACTCGATCACCGAAGCCCTCACCTCTGGCCGGTCCGGCAAGCCGAGCTTCTTCAACGCAATGCTCAGGTCGGCAAGGTCGCCGAAAGCCCGCGCGTAAGTTCGCGCGGGAATCCCTTCGCCCACCTCGAGCATGCTGCCCTCTTCGAACTTCGCGACTACGCCGTCGAACTGCGCCGCGGAGAAGTGTCGGCTGAACACCGCGCTCACCGCGCCACGCTCGAGGCGCGACAGCACCTGCTCCTCTTTTCCCTCATCGAGCGCTTCGATCTCCACCCGTCCCGCGGTCGACGAAGCAAGAAACGCCAGGTCTGTGATCCGCGGCACCGCGAGCGTCTCGCCGAGACGCGCTGCGCGGCGGATCGAGTTGCTCGCCATGTTCTCGTAGTTCGCGATCGACATACGCACCGAGACGCCTGACGACTGAGAGATGTGCGGGCTGCGGCGGGCGAGGTGTGTGAGCTCCGCGACGATCTCCTTCATAAAGGAAGGGAAGATCAGCTCGAAGTCCTCCGGGATCGGATTTTTCTCGGCCTCCATGATCTGCATCTCTTCGCCGGTGGTCAGCGGGTAGTGCGTGCGCACCTGCGAACCGAAGCGGTCCTTCAGCGGCGTGATGATGCGGCCGCGTGACGTGTAGTCCTCGGGGTTTGCGCTCGCGATGACGAATAGGTCGAGCGGCAGCCGCACGCGATAGCCGCGGATCTGCACGTCCTTCTCTTCCATGATGTTGAGCAGTCCAACCTGAATGCGCTCGGCGAGGTCGGGCAATTCGTTGATTCCGAAGATCCCGCGATTCGTTCGTGGCAAAAGACCGTAGTGGATCGTGAGCTCGTCGGCGAGATAACGACCCTCGGCCACCTTGATCGGGTCCACCTCGCCAATGAGGTCCGCGATCGAGATGTCCGGCGTGGCCAGCTTCTCGCCGTAACGCGTGCCGCGCTCGATCCACACGATCTCGACTCTGTCCCCGTCCTTGGCGACAAGGTCGAGGCAGCGCCGGCAGATCGGCGCGTACGGGTGGTCGTTGACCTCGCAGCCCGCGATGGCGGGGACCTGGGGATCGAGCAGTGTCACAAGCGAGCGCATGATCCGGCTCTTCGCCTGGCCACGTTCACCGAGGAGGATCACGTCATGACCGGAGATGACCGCATTGGCCAGCTGCGGCAACACAGTCTCGTCGTAGCCGACTATGCCTTCGAGCAACGGCTCGCCGGAGCGCAGGCGAGTGAGCAGGTTGCGCCTCATTTCCTGCTTGACGGTCTCGCGCTTGTGCCCGGTCGCGCGCAGCTCGCCGATGGTCTGGGGCCGGCCAGAGGTCATCCAAGCACTATAGCCAAGGCGCTCTCGCTCCTTCTTGGCGTTTGCTGAGAAATATTGCGAAGGCCGGTAAGCAACTGCTGAACGCCAGATCGCGTCTCGCCCGCCGTTAAACTGACCGGCGCTTGACTCAATCGATACAGGACCGCTACGAAGCCGCACACGACGAAGGCCGCCCTCTTCTGGGCGGTCATCGCGGAAATCCGGCCGAGCACCCTGAGAACACGATGCGATCCTTCCGGTCCGCCATCGCCGCCGGGTGCGATTTGATCGAATGCGACGTCCATCTGTCCTCGGACGGCCGTCTTGTCGTCATTCACGACCACACGCTCGAGCGCACCACCAACGGCACCGGGTTGATCCGCGACCACACCGCCGCCGAGCTCCGCCGCCTCGACGCCGGCCATGGGGAGCGGATTCCGCTGCTCCAGGAGGTCGTCGAGCTTGCGCTTGGCAAGGTGGGGCTGGTGATCGAGATCAAGCAGATCCCCATCCAGTACCCCGGTCTCGAGGACAAGCTGGTGAACATGCTCCGGCAGCTGGGCGCGGTCTCGGAGTGCGCGGTGATCTCGTTCCATCACCCTTCGATCCGGGTCCTCCGCACGATGGAGCCCAGGCTGCAGCTCGGAATCATCGAAGGCGCCCGCCCGATCGACCCCGCTCGCATGTTGAAGGAGGCCGGCGCGGACGTCTACTCGCCGCATTGGGGCGCGATGGACCCTCAGGTGGTCAAGGACATCCACGCGGCGGGCGGCGCCGTGGGCTGCTGGCCGGTGGACGATGCAGCCGCCGTCGCGTGGTGCAAGTACTGCCGGCCCGACTCGATCTTCACGAACCGTCCGGTGGAGGTCGGCGCCGCCCTCCGCTCGTAGGGTCGCGCGACCCTTAGGTTCCCAGGCTCTTCTCAGACTCGTTACACCCGGGATGCGCCGGGCGTTGCCTCAAATACGGTGCACACACCTACCATGAGCCGGCTGTGGTCGACCGGCCCCAATTCGAGGATCTCTACCGTGCCTACCTGGGCCGGATCTACGCCTATGTCCGGGCGCAGGTCCACAGCTCGGCCGACGCGGAGGACATCACGGCCCAGGTTTTCATGAACGCCTACCAGGCGTATGCGCGGTTCGAAGCGCGCAACACCACACCAGCCGCGTGGCTGTTTCGGATCGCGCGCAACGCGACCCTCGACCACTTTCGCGCCCACGGCCGGCGCGAGCGCCTGCGCCGGACCATCGAGCACCAGCCGGTGGCCGAGGCCGATCCTGCGGTCGAGGCGGAGGAGCGGATCCAGTACAAAGCGCTGCTCGTGCGCGTGGCGCAGCTGCCAGAGCGTCAGCGCGACGCCATTTCGCTTCGCCACTCGGGCCTGAGCTTCGAGGAGGTCGGCGTCTTGCTGAAGTGCAGCGAAGATGCGGCCAAGATGCTCTACCACCGCGCGCTGAAGGCGATGCGAGAAGCGGTGGCCAAGGAGAGCGTGTGATCACCCCAAAGAATCTGCCGATCTTTCGAGGACCCGTATGAGCGACCAAGAGGACGAGCTGGAGCTGGCGGCGCTGCAGCGGCAGCTCGACGATGCCTTCGAGACCACGCGCCCACGCATCGGTTTCGAGGATGAGCTGTGGACGCGGATGCAGGCCCGCCGGCCTGCCGGGACGCGCTTGCGCGATGCGTGGTTGGGCTTTGTTCAAGGGATCCGCGCGGTGCCCGCCGTCCCGACCGCAGCGGTTGCCGCGCTGCTGGTGGTGGCCATCGGCGCCGGCGTCGTAACGATGAGCGGCGTTGGGCGCGGCGGGAGCACCGGCACCAGCCTCAGCGCCGCGCCGGGCGGCGCAAAGTTCAACTCGGGAACGGACAGCGCCATTGGGCCCGGAGCGTTCGGCAAGCTGCCAGCGCCTTCGCTGAGCGCAGGCGCCCCCACCAAAGCGGGGATCGGGGACGGCTCCACAACCGCCCCGACGACGCAACCATCCGCCGCGGCTCCTGGCGGCGGTTACACGGGTCCGGTCACGCTGACCTGGACGGGGAAGCTCGAGCTCGCTCTTCCCAGCGCGCCGGTGTTCCGTTACCACGAGCCTTCAACCAACGCCGCAGATCAGTTCGCGACCTCGCTTGGCGCGATCCTCCAGGGCCGGCCTGCCGGCTACCTGGGAAATTACGAGACCAGGGATTTCAACATCCGTGTCCGCGGCACCATCCGGTCGCCGGCGCGCGAGCCGACCTATGTCCTCCTTCCGATCACAGCGCTCCCGCCCATCGTCGCGGCTGGCGGCCCGGCTAATGTCGCAAGCGTCTTCCTCGCCGAGCACAGCCTGATACCGACGTGGCCTTACACGACGCAGATCGGGGATGTCCAAGGCGGTGCGTTTGCACTGGGCGACCAGACGAAGGTGATGTTTCTCCGGCAGTTGGCTGTCAAGGGTTACGGCAACGCGTACGTGATCGACGCCATCGGTGAGCGTTCCGGCCTCGAGGTCGACCTAAAGGGCAACACGCCGACGGCCGCGGGCGGGCCACTGCCCCTGGACCTCGAGTCCGCAACCTACCCGATCATTTCCGCCGACGAGGCGATCCGGTCCGCCCTGGCGTCGTCCCCGGCACCGGCCGGAGCGACCAACGTTCCCAACGTCGCGCTCACGGACGCCGAGCTCGTCTACGCCCTCGTGGTCGCGGGCGACCACAGCTTCTACGAGCCCGCCGTTCTCTTCTCCGGCATGTACACGGTCAACGGCACGAGCTACGTCAAGCGCGTGCTGGTGCCGGCGGTGGACCCGACCCAGCGGTCGTCCTAGATCCACTTTCTACAAGTTAGGGAAGGGACTAGATACACTCCGGCTGAGCGTGAATGGGTAAGAAACAGATGCGGCAGGTCCGCCAGCAGGTTCGCCAGGTGCAGCCGAAGGCAGGCAGCGCGGCGACTCCCGGTCAGACCAGAAAGCAGCGCGAGCGGTACGTCCAGGCAGGCGGGATGCTGCAGGGCTACGCGCCGGACTTTGTCGTCCGGATGGGCTACATCGCGATCGGCGTGGGTGTGCTCTGCCTCGCGATCATCGCGGCGTGCCTCATCTTCATACCCCCGATTTACGGGTGGCCGGTGGCGATCGCTGCGTCGCTCGCGTGGGTGCTTCCCATCGCGCTGCTGGCGAGCTTTGTCGCGCCGGGCTTCCGGCTCGCCCTCAAAGATCGCAAGGCTGAGGGCAAGCTCGTGCAGGGACAGCTGGTCGGAGCTAGCTCCGTGAGCACCTCGATCGGGCTCGGCATGATGATGGTCCAGACGCGAGGAGGGGTCGAGCAGTATCTCGTGGCGCCGGCCCGTCTGAAGCAGGTGCCCGGCAACCAGGTCAACGTGGTTCTGACCATCACGCCGAACCTGCGGCACGTCAAATCGGTTGGGGTGATGGGCCAGCGCATGGTGGGTCGCGTGGAGCCTCCGGTGCCGGCGGTCATGAGACGCCTTCAGCTGCTGCCCTTGCTGACGCCGCTGGCGCTGACGCTGGGCGCCGTCATTGGCGACGACACGGTGGCTCTTTCTCCGATCAACCCGCCGCTGCTTCACGCGGCGCTGGCCGTGCTCGCGGGCACAGCCCTGGGCGCGGCGGTTTATGGAGTGTCGTTCTTCCTGCAGCGCCGCATGATGACCGAGGTACAGGCCCTGGTCCCTAAGACGTAGGAGTCGGAGTCGCCTCTGGTTCCGCCGGCTCGACAACCGGCCGCGTGAGGGAGGTCGAAGGCACGAGCTGCTTGCGCTGGGGGTAGGTTGCGATCAGCAGGAGGCTGAAGGCGAGACCGAAAAACACGGGACCGACGTGGAACGTGGCGCGCCACAGGTAGTAGGCGCCGGCTTCGAAAGCGAGGACGACAAACCCGTACAGGATTCCCGCCCGGACCCAACCGATGTTGCCCCTCGGGTCGACCGCCGCGGCCATCAGACCGATGCCGAGCACGGCCCCGGCGGCCGAGGTGTGGGTGCCGACCTCCTGGTCCAACGGCAGCAGGGAGGTGGGCACCAGAGCGGCAGCCGCGCCGCCGACCAGGGCCATGCCCATCAGCAGCATGCCGACGGTGAGCAGGAGCCTTCTCATTGCGGGACTGTATACGAACGACGAAAGGGAACCTTGCGCCTTATAGTCCAAAGATGATCAACGACGTCCACATCACCCCCGAAGGTCTCGTGGCGGTGAAGAAGGAGCTTGACGAGCTCATCAAAGTCCGCCGGCCCAACATCGTGGCCAAGATCAAAGCCGCCCGGGAATTCGGCGACCTTTCGGAGAACTTCGAGTACCACGCCGCGAAAAACGAGCAGGGAATGATGGAGGCGCGCATCAACGAGCTCGAGGCGATCGTCAAGAACCACGTCCTGATCGAGACCAAGAAGACGACCGGCGTCGTCGATATGGGCAGCACCGTGCGCTTCAGCGAGGACGGAGCCGGCGAGGAGACCTACCGAATCGTCGGACCCGCCGAAGCGGATCCAAAAGCAGGCAGGGTGAGCTACGAGTCCGCGCTGGGCAAGGCGTTGATCGGGCACAAGGTCGGCGAAGAGGTCGAGATCAAGACGCCAAACGACTCGTACAGCGTGCGCATCACCGGCATTGATTAGCGTCAGCGCGATGACGCCGCTCGAGGACCTTCGTGCGTGGATGGCCGCGCACAACGTTGACGCCGCCTACATCACGAAGCCTGTGTCGATCGCGTACCTAACCGGTTTCCATGCCGAACCGTATGAGCGCTTGATGGCGCTCGCCGTACGGCCGGACCACGCGACCCTCATCGTCCCGGCGCTCGAACGCGAGAAAGCCGCGGGCCACGCGGCCGCTCGTGCAGAGATCGTCTCGTGGCGCGACGGTGAGGACGCATACGCGCTTGTGCGCGCTGCGCTCGAAGGCTGCGCCGAGGTCGGAGTCGAGAAAGAACACCTGAGTCTTCAAGCGGCGGAGCTGCTGCTCGCCCGCACTGCCGCCCGGGAGATGGTCGACGTTAGCCCGGAGCTCCGGCGCCTCCGTCGGATCAAAAACCAGACCGAGCTCGAAAAGCTGGCGCGCGCCGCAGCGATCACTGACGCGGTCGGCGAGGAGATCATCGAAGGACTTCGTCCGGGACAGACGGAGCTCGAGGTCTCCGTCATGATCGGCGCGGCCATCGGCGAACGCGGCGGAACCCTCTCGTTTGAAAGCCTGGTCCAGTCCGGGCCCAACTCGGCGCTGCCCCATATGCGCCCAACGGGCCGCAAGCTCAGCGCGGGCGATTTCGTGCTTCTCGATTTCGGCGCGGACTTCGACGGCTACAAGGCGGACACCACGCGCATGGCGGTGATCGGCGAGCCTGGCGAAAAGCATTCGGAGATCCACCGTCTGGTGCTCGCGGCGCACGATGCGGCGATCGCGGCGGTGCGCGCCGGCACCACGACCGGCGCCGTCGACGCAGCGGCCCGGCAGCTGATCGACGCGGCCGGCATGGGCGACCTCTTCTTCCACCGCACCGGCCACGGTCTCGGCCTCGAGGCTCACGAAGAACCGAACCTCGACCCGGGCTCTACCACCGTGCTCGAGGCCGGCATGGTGTTCACCATCGAACCCGGTATCTACATCCCCGGTTGGGGCGGCGTGCGCATCGAAGACGATGTCGCGGTTGAGCGTTCCGGCTGCAGCTTGCTGACCAAAGCGGACCGCTCGCTGCGCGTGATCAGCGACCGCTGATGCTCGCCCCGGGCATGCGCCGGACCGCGCAGCGGGCACAGGTCTACAACGCGATAGTCTCCCTCGGCGGGCACTGCACGGCGGAGGAGATCGCGAAAGAGATTCACAAGGACAAGCCGGGCTTTCCGCGCAGCACGGTGTATCGAGCGCTCGAAGCTTTGACCGCATCGGGCTCGGTCTACGCCGCGCACCTCGATGAGGGCGCGACGTACTACGAGCTGGCGAGTGGCGATCACCACCACGCGGTCTGCCAGGTGTGCGGGGGAGTGCTGCATATCCAGGAAGAGCTCGTGAGCGAACTCGAGAGACATCTGGAAGAAGGACACCATTTCAAGCCGCTGCGAACGGAGGTCCTGGTCGTGGGGGTGTGCGACTCCTGCTCCCAAAATCCGGGTCGCAAGGCGGCCCGCCGCCCCACGATCGACCCAGACCACCATCACTTCACCAAGGGATAATCGGCGACATGGAATCCAAGATCATCGGCACCGTAATGCCTGTCCTCGAGATGAGCATGCAGCCCGGAGAGAAGGTTTTCGCCGAGGCCGGGCAGCTGGCCTGGATGTCGATGGCCTTGCAGATGCAGACGTCGACCTCAGCCGGTGGACAGCAGGGCGGGTTCATGGGCGCGCTCGGCAGGGCGATGGCCGGGGGCACGCTTTTCATGACCGAATACACATCGGTCGGCGGGCCGGGCCTGTTGTCGTTCGCCGCCAAGCTGCCCGGGCAGATCCTGCCGATGGACATCGTCCCGGGTCAGGGCTACATGGTCCACCGCCACGGCTTCATGTGCGCAGAGCTCGGCGTGCAGTTTTCGATCGGTTTCCAGCAGCGGCTGGGCGCAGGCATCTTCGGAGGCACCGGCTTTCGCATGCAGCGCCTCCAGGGCCAAGGGAAAGCGTGGGTGGAGCTCCACGGTGAGGTCGTCACGTACGATTTGCAGCCGGGCAACACGCTGCGCGTCCATCCGGGGCACGTCGGCATGTACCAGGAGTCGGTGGGCTTCAACATCACGACGGTGCCAGGTATCCAGAACGCCTTCTTTGGGGGCTCAGGCCTCTTTCTTGCCGCGCTTACCGGACCCGGTCGCGTCTGGCTCCAGTCGATGACGATGCAGCACCTCGCGCACGCAATTCAGGAATACCTGCCGAAACCGGGCTAGTCCCCGTCCCGTCATCCGGTCAGTTCAGGAGGGCCGTTCAATGCCGAAGTACCTCATCCAGGGCTCCTACAGCGTCGATGGCATCAAAGGCGTGCTCAAAGAAGGCGGAACCGGCCGGCGAGCGGCAGTCGAATCCGCTGTGAAGGCGCTGGGCGGAAAGCTCGAGGCTTTCTACTTCACGTTCGGGGACGACGACGTGGTCGCCATCGTCGACGGACCTGACAACGTCTCGGCGGCGGCGTTCTCGATGGGCGTGGCGGCGACCGGTACGGTGCGGACCAAGACGACAGTGATCCTCACGCCCGAAGAGATCGATCAGGCGGCCAAGAAGACGCTGTCGTTTCGCCCGGCCGGCCACTGAGCTGACACGCGGATTGGCCGGCCGCTGGTTGACCTTCGACTGCTTTGGCACCCTGATCGATTGGCGCCATGGCATCCGGACCACCGGGGAGCTGCTGTTTCCGGGAAACGGTCCGCTGTTCCTCGACGCTTACATCGCCCTGGAGGCGGAGGTCGAAACGGAAGGTTCGTTTCGACGTTATCGCGCGATCCTCACCGAAACGACTCGCCGGGCGGCGCGCCAGCTGTCACTCGACTTGAAAGCCGACGACGCGACTGCCCTGGTCTCGACCATCCCTTACTGGCCGCCTTTCGCCGATGTCGGTCCGGCGCTGGGCGAGCTGCGCAAGGAAGGCTGGAAGTTCGCCTTGCTGACGAACTGCGATCGCGACATCATCGCGCTCACGCAGCGCCGCCTCCCGGTGCCTTTCGACGCGGTCGTCACCGCGGAGGACGTATCCGCTTACAAGCCGGATCCACGGCACTTCCTTCTGTTCCAGTCCACGTTTGGCGCGTCAGCCGACGCCTGGATCCACGTCGCGCAGAGCTACTTCCACGACATCAAGCCGACAAGCGCGCTGGGTATCACGCGGATCTGGGTCAACCGGCAGCATGAAAAGGACGATCCGTCGCTCGCCAGTGCGGTGGTCGGAAACCTGGCCGAGCTGCCGGCCGCTGTCGCGAAGGTCTCGCGCTAGCCCTGTCTTGGTAGGCCCGGCGGCGGGCCGACGACCTCGATGTCGTATTTGGCGGAAAGCTTCTTCCGGAGCTCGATCGAGTCTTCCTGCGCCTTGATGGCAACCATCTTGGCGGCGAGCTCCCGAAAATACTGCTCGAAGCCGGCTGGGGAGATGATGCACAGGAACCTGGCGGGTCGGACTCCCGCATTCCAGAAGCTGTGGGTGTGTCCTTTCGGCACGAGGACGTGCGTTCCCGGTTTGCCAACGATCGTGACCCCGTCGAGCACGAAGCTGGCGTGGCCTTCCATGACATAGAAGCCTTCGTCTACCTCGTGGTGGATGTGAATCGGCGGACCCTGGTAGCCGACCTGCAGGTCCCACTCGGTCAATGAGTAAGGCGTCCCCCTGTCCATTGGGACGAAGGTGACCTTCGCGCCGTTGAGGTCGACGGTGTCGAGCGGCTCGTCCATTTGCCGATCCTAATCGAAAAAATTTAGGCGAGGTCGCCGAGTTCCACGGTCGCCTGATAGACGCGCCGCGCCGGCCCGGACTGGACCAGGTGGCCAGAGATCTCGCGGCGGATCTTCAGGTCCCCGCCGGGCATCTGGACCGTGACGTCGTCGTCGATCAGGCCCGCGCGCATGCAGGCGGCGGCCACCGCGCTGGCGCTGGTGCCGGAGGCGAGCGTGTAGCCGGCACCCCGTTCCCAGATCTCCACGCGCACGCGGCCGCGGTCCACCACCTCGAACAGCTGGACGTTGGTCCGCTCCGGGAAGGCGGGATGGCGCTCCAGGTGCGGGCCAAGCTCCAGGCAGCGCGCCACGGTCGCCGGCTGGCCGAACACCACGCAGTGCGGGTTGCCGACCGAGACCAGCATCGCCTCGACGGTGCCGGCCGGCGTGTCCAGGTGAACCCGGTCGGGCTCCCCGTCGAAGTTGGCCGGGAGGTCGGCGGCGCGGAACGACGGACGGCCGATGTCCAGCTCGGACACGATCTCGGCACCGTTGCGCGCCAGCACCTGGACCGGGTTCGGGCCGCCGGCCGTCTTGAGCTCGAACCGGTCGCCGGCACCGTGCTGGAGGACGGCGTGGGCGGCCGCGATGCGCAGCCCGTTACCGCTCTTCTGGGCTTCAGAGCGGTCCGGGTTAAAGATCCGGACGGTCATGGCTTTGGGGTCGAAGGCCAGGAGGCCGTCGGAGCCGAGGCCCCTGTGGCGGTCGCACAGAACGGGAAGCACCGCGACCACCGCGTCGAGCGGCGCGGGGAGGTCCAGCACGAAATAGTCGTTGCCCAGCGCCTGGTACTTGATGAGATCGATTCGCATTAGTGGAGTAATCATCAGGAATTGACCGGGTTGGAGTCGGGTTGAGTAGAATTGATCGTCTAATGCGAGACCTCACGTGGCCTGCCCAGCGTCTCGTTCACATCCCGGCCTGCTTCTGTAGCTAGTTCGGCCGTCTGCTCGCGCCCTTCAGGGTCGCGCCCATTCGACCGAGTTTCGTTCCCCGCCAGTTCGTTTGTCATTTGGATTTTTGGGAGGTTTTGAATTGAGCTCATCGACGACAACCAAGGCTTTGATTTCCACCGAGTGGATCTCAGAGCATGGAAAGGACAAGGGGCTTCGCATCGTCGAAGTCGACGTCGACCCGTCCGTTTATGACAAGGGACACATCGATGGCGCGGTTGGCTGGAACTGGCGGCGCGACCTCCAGAACCAGGTGGACCGCGACGTCGCCAGCAAGGAGGCTCTTGCCAACCTGCTGGGCCGCAGCGGGATCACGCCCGACACCAACATCGCGCTCTACGGCGACAACAACAACTGGTTCGCCGCCTACGCGTACTGGGCGCTCAAGTACTACGGGCACGACAAGGTGCAGCTGATCGATGGCGGCCGCGTCAAGTGGGAGAAGGAAGGACGGGAGTACAGCACCGTCGCCCCGACCTACAACGCCGTCGAATATCACTTCCACGGCTCGCCGAAGGAGGACATCCGCGCCTACCGCGACCACGTCGCGTCGAAGCTCGGCAAGGCCGGCCTGGTCGACGTGCGCTCGCCGAAGGAGTACTCGGGCGAGCTGCTCGCGCCGGAGAACCTGCCGCAGGAAGGTGCCCAGCGGGGCGGCCACATCCCGACCGCGGTCAGCATCCCGTGGGGCACCGCAGTCAACACCGAGGATGGCACCTTCAAGACCCTCGATGAGCTGAAGGACATCTATGGCGGCAAGGGCATCACACCGAACCGAGAAGTGATCGCGTACTGCCGCATCGGCGAGCGCTCCGCGCACACGTGGTTCGTGCTCAAGGAGCTTCTCGGCTACCCCGACGTCCGCAACTACGACGGTTCGTGGACTGAGTGGGGCAGCTCGATCAAAGCCCCGATCGAGAAGTAGTCATGTCAACGCAGGTCGTCGACCACTCGGCACTCAAGGTCAACCAGGCCGGGATCGTCGTGACCGTGCTCGTCGCCTTTTTTGGTAGCTGGGCCGTCTACCGGCCGCTGCTGCTTTTGATCCCGCTGCTCGCGATCGTGCTCCTGCTGGGCACCTTCGCGCCGCAGCTCGCTCTTTTCAAGCAGGTCTACTTCAAAGTCCTGAAGCCGCTCGGCATCGTCAAGCCGAGTCCTGTGCAGGATCGGCCCGAACCGCACAATTTCGCCCAGGGCCTGGGTGGAGTTTTCCTCGCAATCTCGTCGGTGCTCCTCTTGCCACTGCCGGTGAGCGGCCGAGTAGCGGTCTTGGAGAGTGGGTTGGGGCTGGCGATCGCGCTACTGGTCGCAGCGCTTGCTTTCGTCAATCTGGCGTTCGGGTACTGCCTGGGCTGCCAGATCTACTTCCAGCTCGCCAAACGAGGATTGATCCGAGCTTCGTGAGCACACAACTCTGGGCGCTGGCGGTGGTGGGCATCGTGGTGCTTGCCGCCGCCTGCCTGGAGGTCTTCCGTTCCCGCCGCGCGCGAGCGCGGTCGGTCGGAGCGTCCGCGGCTCCGGCGAGCGAGCCGTACATCCTCTACTTCACTGGCGACGGGTGCACCGTGTGCCGCACCCACCAGGAGCCGGCGCTTGCCAAGCTCGGCCCGGTGCGTGTGGACAAGGTCGACGCTATCGCCGAGCGCGCGCTGGCCGACCGTTTTCACGTCTACACCCTTCCCACGACAGTGGTGATGTCGCGGGACGGCGCCGCGCTCCACGTCAACTACGGCTACGCGCCCGCCCCCAAGCTGGAGCGCCAGCTGGCCGAGGCCCGCGGCGCCGGCATGCAGGCAGCGACCGCCTAGCTACCTGATTTAGCTAGATCCTGCCCGGCGCTGCAGCCGGAGAAGCGGACCGACCAGGCAGCAATCCGAGCTGGCCCAACATGGTCAGGGTGTCCATCACGTGCCAGAGCTCGACGCTCTTTCCATCGACAAACCGAATCATGTGCATGTGCGCGACCTTCACCTTGCGCCCGGTCGGCGGAATCACCGGAGGGCCGCTCTTGGGAAGCAGCGGCGCTCGCAGCTCGCCGTCGTGTGTGCCGGTCATGAACGAATGGCAGGACACCCACTCCCCCTCAGCGATCATCTGGTCGATTTCGAAATGGAGGTCTGGGAAGGCCGTACGCATTGCTTTGATCACGTCTTTGAGGTGGCTGCCAAAGCTGGCCTCCTCAGGGTGCTGATGGTCGACACCGATCCCAACCGTCTCGTCGATGACCCCGAGATCGCCACGATTGAAGCCTTCCGCAAAGGTTCGCCGCGTCAGTTCCTTGTTCTGTTCTGTAGTCATCCGAATGCCTCCTCGTTTGATCAGGTATTTTCGTCCGAAGCGGATTCGGATTAATTGCGATACAATGCGCGTGTCGGTGCAGAAAGTCAAGCCGAGGCCCAAGCGGCGCCCATACGACACGAGCCATCGTCGCGAGGCGGCGGCCGAAACAAGGAAGGCCGTGGTGGCCGCGGCGAGCAAACTCTTCGCGGACCGGGGCTACGCGGCAACCACAATGACGGCGATTGCCGCGGCTGCCGGAGTGGCGCTCGACACCGTCTATGCGTCCGTCGGACCCAAACCGGTCCTGTTCCGGCACCTTATCGAAACTGCAATTTCAGGAAGAGATCAGCCGGCAGTCGCGGAGGACAGAGGCTATGTTCAGCGGATCCGGGCCGAGCCGGATCCGGGCCGCAAGCTCGACCTCTACGCGCACGCCATCCGAGAGATTCAAGAGCGGCTGGCTCCTCTCTTTCAGGTGCTCCAACATGCCGCGCCTACCGACCCGCAACTACAAGCGCTGTGGCATGAGATCGGAGTCCGTCGGGCTCGAAACATGCGCTTGCTCGCGTCCGAGCTTGCGGCGACTGGCGGTCTCCGCCAGGACCTGTCAGTTGACGATGCAGCCGACATCATCTGGGCTACCAACTCGTCCGAGTTTTTCCTGCTGCTGGTTCGTGATCGGGGTTGGGATGCGGATCGCTTCGAGCAATGGCTGGCGCGGACCTGGCGGAAACTCTTGCTCAAACGGCTGAAGTAGAGAGCGGCCGCGCTGGCCGCGAGTTAATGTCAAATGGTGATCCCACGCATCGCGCTCGTCGTCCTGGTCCTGTTCGTACTTGCCGCGTGCGTTCAGGTCCAGCAAGGGGATCAGCTGATTGGGGCGATCTACCCGCTGACAGGGCCGCAGGCTGCGGGCGGCAAGCAGGAGCTGGCGGGAGTAAAAGCAGCGCTTGCGATTGCCGCGGCGAACGGCGAAAGCGCGCATTACCGCCTCGAGGTCATCAGCGCCACCACGCCGGAAGAGGCGAGCACTGCAGTCGACAGACTCGCTCGCGATCACGTGTCCGTGATCCTCGGGACGTACGGCAGCACTCTTTCGGCAGCCGCTTCCGCGCGCGCCGAAGAGTTGAAAGTCGTCTACTGGGAAACAGGGGCGGTCGCGGACCCCATCACCGCCCAGAGGCATTACGTCTTTCGCACCGTCGCGACCGGTAGCGCGTTAGGTCGCATGGCGGTCACCTTCACGCACGACGTGCTGGTGCCGCAGATGGCATTAGCCGCACCGCGCGCGGCAGTGGTACGCGTCAACGACATCTACGGCGGCTCGGTCGGCGGAGGGGAAGAAGCGCTCGCCAAAGCGATGGGCATCCAGGTCGTCGACGTCATCGAGTACAACCCGCGCGCATTCGACGCCGAGGTCATCGCGGCGCGACTCGCCGCTGATCGCGCGGATTTCCTGTGGGACGTCAGTTACATCGACGACGGCGTGGCCATCTGGCAGGCGCTCCTGCGAAATCACGTTTCGTTCAAAGCGGCGATCGGCACCAGCTCCGCGTTCTGCATGGCGGAGTTCAGCACGCGAGTCGGACCCGGATCGGTGGGCGTGTATGCGGCCGACAAGCCCGACGGCGAGGTCAACCCCGCGGCCTTGTCACCCGCAGGCCGGGCGCTGCTGGCCAAAGCGCAGGGTGAGTTTGCCCGCACCAAAACCCCCCTGGACATTCCCGCGGTGGCAGGGTTCGTGGGCGGCTGGACCCTTTTCCACGACGTGCTCCAGCACGTCTCCGGGCCGTTGACGTCCGAATCGGTGCGCGCCGCCGCGCTCAAGGTCGACGTCTCCACCGGCGACAGCATCAACGGCGGCGGCGTCAAGTTCGGCGCGGATGGATCGCTCGATGCGGGACAGAACACGAGGGCGGCGGCGGTCATCGGCCAGTGGAAAGCAGTTGGGGTGATGAAGGTCCTCTACCCGGTCGCGTACGCGACCGGTTAACCCACCAGTGGGTGTCTTTTCAGACGACGGTCAGTGGTGGTGGGACGGCCAGAGCTGGGTCGCAACATCGCAGGTCGTGCTGCCTCAGCTTCCGATGACCGCGTTCGAAAAATCGGGAAATCTGAATCCCGCGCGCAGGCGCATGAGGAAGGGGGACGACCTTCTCAACGCCGCGTTTGTGACCAGCAACCTACTCGGTGGTGCACGCTTGGAGCCTCTTATCAGTCTGCCCATGGGAGTGGCAGGTCTGGTGCTGGAGCAGCGCGCCTTCCGGGACTACAGGTTGTGGACGCTCGAGCAGCTCGCGCTGGCGACGGCATACCTCCTCGGTCCCGACGAGGCGATGGTGGCCGGCGAAACAACGGTGTTGGGATCCTTCTGGCTGGGCACGATCAAGCGCGATGTTGCCGTGGTGGTGACCGCCGCCCACGTATTGATCCTCCGCATCGACTTTGTTGACGGGCAACCACGCTGGGTCGCGCTTGCGGCTCGTCCAAGTGATGTGAAATTCGAGCTGCGCAGCGGGCTTTTCGGCTACAACCCGATGCTTGTGGTGACGCATGGGAGCTGGCAGTGGCAGATCCGCGGAACCCAACGAGTGTTCCAGCCCGACCCCGTGCTCCAGGCCTGGCGGCAAGCCGCCGCCGGAAAGCCCTAGCTTTCGAGCGAGCGCTGGACGAGGGTGATGTCCATCCAGCGGTCGAATTTATGGGCCGCGTTCTTGATGGTGCCGACCACCTCGAAGCCGTGCCTCGTGTGCAGGGCCAGGCCTGAGCGGTTGTCGGTCGCGATCGTGGCGACAATGGTGCGGTAGCCGAGGCCCTTTGCTTCTTTGATGAGCTCCGTCAGCAGTGCGCGGCCAACGCCCTGGCCGTGGTGGACCGGGTCGACATAAACGAGGTCCTCGACCACGTCGAAGCCGCGCTGGTTCCACGGGAACAGGCGGGCCCAGCCGATCAATCCGTTGTCGTCGGTGCACACGATCAGCTTGGAGCGCTTGCCGTGGGTCTCCCACCAGTGCGCCGCCTCTTCAGTGTCCAGCGGCTCTGAATCGATGGTGGCGAAGGTCTGGTTGACCGCCCAGTTGTAAAGACCGACGATCGGCCGGAGGTCGTCGTGAGTGGCGGGCCGGATGGTGAATCCCTTGGTCGCTTTGGCCATCGGAACATTGGATCACGAACCAGGTGTGCCTGCGTAGTGGCTGTCTGCTAAGTTGCGGGCTCTGTGAAGCCTCTCATTCAGACGCCGCTACCAGGGCCAAAGGCGGCGGAGCTGATCGCGCGCGACTCGAGGGCGATGTCGCCCAGCTTCACGCGCGCCTACCCCTTCGTCATGGAGAGGGGGGAGGGGTGCTGGGTGACCGACGTGGACGGCAACCGGTTCCTCGATTTCACAGCCGGCATCGCCGTGGTCACGACCGGCCACTCCCACCCGAAGGTCGTGGCTGCGATCGAGGAGCAAGCGCGGCGGTTCATCCACATGTCCGGCACCGACTTCTACTACCGCTCCGAGATCGAGCTCGCCGAGCGCCTGGAGGCGAAGATCCTCCCGGGCACGCCGGCCAAGGTCTTCTTCACCAACTCGGGCGCCGAGGCAATCGAGGGCGCGATGAAGCTCGCGCGGTTCACCAGCGGCCGGCCGAGCTACATCGCGTTCATCGGCGCGTTCCACGGTCGGACCTTCGGCGCCTTGTCGCTGACCGCCTCCAAGGCAAGCCAGCGCCGCCGCTTCGCGCCGCTTCTGTCATCGGTGTTTCACGCGCCCTTTCCGACTGAGTCCCGCGGCATAACCACCGACGACAGCCTGGCGCGCATAGACGAGCTCTTTGCGACAGTCGCGCCGCCGGAGAGCGTGGCGGCAGTGTTCGTCGAGCCGATACAGGGAGAGGGCGGCTACCTGGTGCCGCCCGACGACTTCCTGCCGCGGCTGCGCGAGCTCACCCTCAAGCACGGCATCCTGCTGGTGGCCGACGAGGTGCAGTCTGGAATGGGCAGGACCGGCAAGCTGCTGGCGATCGAGCACTGGGGAGTCGAGCCGGACATCGTGTGTCTCGCCAAGGGCATCGCGTCGGGCCTTCCGCTGGGCGCGTTCATCGCGCGAGCGGAGCAGATGAACTGGCCGCCGGGATCGCACGGCAGCACGTTCGGAGGCAACCCCGTCGCGTGTGCCGCGGGGATTGCGACGCTCGATCTCCTTGAGGATGGGCTCATGGAGAATGCCGCGCGCGTTGGGGCCATCATGCAAGACGGCCTCCGGGAAATCGCATCCACTCATTCGCAGGTCACGGACGTGCGCGGAATGGGATTGATGCTGGCGCTCGAATTCAAGACGCCCGAGCAAGCGGCCCAGCTCGTGCAGACTGCCTTCGAGCGAGGTCTATTGCTGCTCACCGCCGGCAGCCGTGCAGTGCGCATAAGTCCGCCGCTGGTGCTGAATCCCGAAGAGGCCTCCACCGGCCTGGAGATCATCGCCTCCGCACTCGACTAGACGAATTTCCGCCCCTTTTGATCCAACGGGATGTCTGTGGGCGGCCGATTCCGCCCCTTTGGATCCAACGAGGCGAAATCGGGGCCGCTTTTAGGCTTTGGCGGCGTCCGGGACGGCTGCAAGGACGCCGTCCAGGACCTGGCGAAGGAGCTTTCTCAGGGTTTCCCGCTCCTCCAGGCTGAGCCCGGCCAGCACCTCATCCTCGATCTTCGCGCGTCCTTTCTCGGCGCGCTCGACGGCGGCTCGACCCGCCGGGGTGATCTCCACGAGGTGGCGGCGGCGATCGCTGGGGTCGCGCCGGCGCACTGAGTACCCGGCTGCTTCCAGCTCGTTGAGGTACAGCACGACGCTGTTGGCGTCGATCATGAGGACGGACTCCAGCTCCTGCTGAGAGACGCTTCCACGCTCGCGCACGTGGGCCAGGGCGAGAAAGGGCTTGAGCCTGATGCCCTCGAGCTCCTCCGCCGTACGCCGGTGCAACGCCTTGGAGACCTGCTGAAGCAGCTCCACCAAACCGCTACCGGAATGTCCACCCATCTTCGTCTCTGCCGATCCTACCACTAGATGAGAATCATTCCCAACTTCCACATAATCCATGCGCTAGGGACGAAATAAGGCCGATGATCGTCATGTTATAGTGATCGTCCCGCAGTCAGGTTCGTCTAGGAGGCAGTATGAAGATCCACCGTTCACTTTATGAGACCCCGGTCAGCGACCGGCGCCGCTGGCTCACCCTCGTCGTGGTCTGTTTCGGCCAGTTGATGATCATGGTCGACGCCACGATCGTCAACGTCGCGCTGCCCTCGATTCAGCGCGACCTCCACTTCACCCCGGCCACCCTGACCTGGGTGGTCAACGCCTACCTGATCACCTACGGGAGCTTCCTGCTCCTGGCCGGTCGAGCGGGCGACCTGATCGGCCGGAAGAAGGTCTTCCTCGCCGGCCTGGTCGTCTTCACCATGGCTTCGGTGCTCAGCGGGCTGACCACCGACGAGGTGATGCTGGTCGCGGCGCGGGCCCTGCAAGGACTTGGTGCCGCCCTTTCGGGCGGGGTCATCATCGCCTTGATCGTCACCGACTTTCCAAAGCCTCAAGAGCGCGCGCAGGCGATGAGCATCTTCACCTTGGTGATCGCAGGTGGCGGCTCGTTCGGCTTGCTGGCCGGTGGGCTGCTGACGCAGATGATCAACTGGCACTGGATCTTCTTCATCAACCTGCCCATCGGTTTGGCCACTTTGATCCTCGGCTGGTGGCTGATCCGGGAGAACGAAACCCGGGGCCTCGGCCGGAACGTCGACATCGCCGGCTCGATCCTTGTCAGCGCCGCGATGATGGTCGGCGTCTACGCGATAGTCACCGCCTCCGACCAGGGTTGGGCCTCGGCTCACACTCTCGGGTTCGGAGCTGCGGCGGCAATGCTCTTGATCGCATTCATCGTGCTCGAGTCGCGGATCAAGAACCCGATCATGCCGTTGCGGATCCTTCGCCTCCGGAGCCTCACCGGCGCGAGCGCGGCCCGCGCTCTCCTCGCGAGCGGAGGGTTCACCGCGTACTTCCTCGGCGCCCTCTACCTGCAGCACGTCAAGGGCTACGACGCGATCGGCACCGGCCTTGCGTTTCTGCCGCAAACCGTCGCGCTCGGCATCCTGTCCCTCGGCATCACCGCGAGGTTGATGCGGAGCTTCGGCCCGCGCGCGATCGTCGTCCCGGGCATGCTGATCTTCGCCGCGGGCATGCTGGTCCTGTCCACTCTCGACGCTCACAGCAACTATTTCCCGGGCATTTTCGGTGGCTACCTGCTGTTCGGCATCGGCGCCGGTATGTCGTTCATGCCGCTGATCACTATCGCCATGGCCGAGGTTCCCGCGGCAGAAGCTGGTCTGGCGTCGGGCATCGCCAACGTCACCATGCAGGTGACGGCAGCGATGGGCCTTGCGGCCCTCAGCACCATCGCGACGGATCACGCCAAGGCGCTCGTGGCGCAAGGGCAACCTCTGGTCAGCGCGCTCGCCGCCGGCTACCAGCTGGGATTCCTGCTGGCGGCGGCGTGCATCGCGGTTGGCCTGCTCGTGGTGCTTGTCGCTCTCCGTGCACCGGCAGCCGCTGTGCAGCAGGTCCACACTCGACCTGAGTTCACCGCCGCGGAGGCGGAGGCGGCGTAAGCCGTCGTTACGTAATCCGGTCGGCGACCGCCTGCATTCCGGCGGCCGCCGCCCGGTCGTCCCCGGCGACCAGCTTGAAATTCTTGGCGCGCTGGTCGTCGATCACCTTGATCGTGGACAGCACCTGATCGCGTGCTGTGTCAGAGGCAAGCGGCGCGACACCATATAGACGCGTGATGAATTTCTCCGAGAGATTCTGCCGCGCGGTGGCGTCGCCACTCGTTGCGTAGGCGATCAGGTCGGAGTTTCTCGCCCCCCACAGCTGAGCGATCTGATTGCCGGCCCCGGCGCCCGCCATGGCGGTGAACAACTTGCCCAGCGCATCCGCGTTGGCTCCTAAGGCCGCGGCGGCTCCGGCCTGTTCGGGTGTGCGTGCAGCGGCAGCCGCGTCGGTGGTCATCGTCGCGAGGTACGAGTGCTCCTGCAGCAGAACGTTCAGCGACACCCGCGTGTCGACGGCCTTGCTCGCCGGATCGCCCGGAAATTTGTCCGGGAACATCTGCGCTGTGCGTGTCGCCAGCAAATCACCGACACCAGACGTGATTGCGTACACCGCGCGAAGGTCGACATACATCTTCGGGTAGGACTGCGCTGCGGCATCCTCGATGACCGCTTGCATCGCGGTCAGCTGACGGGTCTCGAGCTGCGTCACCTGATCCACCGGGATCTGCGTGAGGCTTGTGATGAGCTTTGCGAACTCGGGCACGAAACCGTTGGCGAGCCCGGACTTGGCGCCGTTCGACTTAGCGTCGTTATGCGACACAAGGCCGATCGTGTAATCCACCAGGTAGCCGTTCTGAATCCCCCACGACTTCTCGAATTGGGTTGAGGCGGTGTTGCCGTACGCCGAGCGGATGAGGTCGACGAGCGAATTGGTGTTTGCGATCAGGAGGCTGGTGTAGGCGGAGTGCTCGTCGGTCTTGTTGGCCGCCGCGGTGGCCTGCTTGGCGACCACCATCACGTGCTCTCCGAGCAGCAGGTCCAGTTTCGTGCGCAGGTCGGCCGCCTTGGAGTTGGCGGGGGTGGGGCTGGGAGATGCCGAGTCGATGGGAATGGGTGATTGCATCGGACCGGATCCCCACATGGAGCACGCCGCCAAAAGGACCGCGGCGAGAGCCAGGATCCGGATGAGCATCAGTTCAGCGCCATGGTAGGTCTTACCATGGGTGCCGCCTTGCCGGAATGGCTCCTCGTTGACGGCTCGAGCATGATCTTTCGAGCTTTCTACGGAATCCCCAAAACGATGCGCGCGCCGGACGGAACTCTCGTCAACGCGGTGCGCGGAACCATGGACAACCTTGCGCGCTACGTCATAGATCGCCGTCCACGTCACGTTGCGTTAACCACCGACGAGGACTGGCGACCCGACTGGCGTGTGGAGCTGCTGCCCAGCTACAAGGAGCACCGGACCGCCGAGCCAGTGCCGCCGGAGCTCGATCCGCAGATGCCGATCATCATGGAATGCCTTGCCGCGGTGGGCGTGGACACCGTGGGCCTCGAGGATTACGAAGCAGAGGACATCATCTCCTCGCTCGTTTCGAAGGTCAGCCCGCCGGTGGAGATCGCGAGCGGCGACCGCGACCTCTTCAGCCTCATTCGCGACCGGGAGGTCATCGTTCTGTATCCCGAGAAAACCGGCATCGCGGAAGTCGACGAAGCGGAGGTCACTCGCAGGTATTCGATCCCAGGCCGCGCGTACGCCGATTTCGCCGTCCTCCGCGGCGATCCCTCGGACGGGTTGCCGGGCGTGGCCGGAGTCGGCGCCAAGAAGGCGGCGGACCTGGTCCGCAGGTACGGTTCCGTGGCGGCGATGCTCGAGGCGGGCATCTTCCGCGACTCGGACGCCGAATACCTCGAGAAGGCGCAGCGCGTCGTGGCGCCGGTGACCGATCTCAAGATCAAAGTTCCGCGCGGCCGGCGCGACCGCTACCCGGATGATCCGGCGAAGGTCGAAGCGCTCGGCAAGCGCTACGGGGTGGCGAGCTCGTTCGAGCGCCTGATCAAGGCTCTCACCTCGATGCCCGCTTGAGTCGGTAATTGGCAGTCGTGGAAGTTGGGCTGTGCGCCTCCTGCAAGCACTCGCGCAGAGTCTCGGGGACGCACAGCACTTTCTGGATGTGCGAGCTCTCGCTGACCGATCGCTCGTTCCCGCGCTATCCGCGGTTGCCCGTCCTGAAATGCCGCGGCTACGAAATTAAGCCGGCTCCACCTTCAACAGACCCATAGGTAATCCTTCGGCCGGGTCGAAGGTCGCGACCAGCCGGGCGCTTGCCATCGAGAGTTCCGCGATCGCGCCGGCATCGCTCAGCGCATATAGCATCGCTCCGTCCGGGCTCGCCGCCAGGCTCGAGACGCTCCAGTTCGCGAGCGTGCGGTTGCGAACCTGCAGGCTGCTGGTGTCGATCCAGATGAGGCCATTCAGACCAGCGGTGACCAGGGTTTTGCCGTCATTGCTCACCGCCGCGCCACGAGGGCCTTGCGAACCCATCTCTTTGGCCGCCACGCCCTTGACGAACAAGCTCGCGCTCGAGCCGATCATTGGGAACTTGCCGTTGCGCACGATCGATGGAGCGTTGCCATCCAGATTGTCGATCTGCGTGACCAATCCCATCGGCCCGTTGGCCGCGTAGATGTGCCGGCCGTCCGGCGTCATCGCGAGCGACCACTGAAAGGCGCTCGAGTTCGCTGACCAGCCGGAGCCCGGGAGGTCGAGGCAAAACGCATATGGGCTGCTCAGGCTGAGCGCGTGCACGAAGGCGCCCTGGTTCTCGCGCGCGTAAAGGCTGTACAGCCATTGACCGTCAGGCGAAAAGACTCCGGATAGGCGCACCCCGGTCATGATTTCGCCAGGCCCGCCTTTGTCCACCACGGTGTATGCCCCGAGCTGCCCGGCCAGGACCTCGTAGACGCGAACGTGGTAATAGCTGTCGGCGGCGTTGGGGTATTCGATCACGTAGACGCTCTGCCCGGTGTTGTTCACTGCGTCGAAGTCGAACTTGCCGTTCAGGTCGATGCGCTTCGCCACGTTGAACAGCTGCGTGTCGATCAGAAGCATGTGCGTGGTTGAGGTCCGCGGGCCTACCGCCTGCAAGACGAGATAGCGACCGTTCTGCGAGAGGCCGCCCGGAGCCCCGCCCCGTGTCGCCGGCGGCATCTCGAAGGTCCCCGGGAGCTGCAGCGTGCGGAGAACGGTGCCACTGCGAGGATCGATGTCTTGCAGCGTCTTGGCGCTAAGTGCGTAGAAATGCATGCCATCGGTCGAGGGAATGCCCCAAGGGAGGCGCCGATCGGTGGTTCGTGACTGCGTGTCGATCAGGGCGACGATCTGTCCCGTGCGGCCCGAAGCAGCCTCGTACAGCTTGTAGTTCCCCGCGGCGACAGGACCCGAAGAACCGCATCCAGCCACCAGCACAAAAAGGGACACCGCCAATAAAGCTCGTCGCATGTTCTTCACCTCGCCTCACATACACCGGCGGAGGCGGTTCGGTTCCTAGTGCAGGGAGGCGGCTATCTCCAGTGCCTGAGCCTTGGTGAGGTTGCCTTCGATGCGCACGATGGTGCCTCCCACGTCGAGGACCAGAGTGTTGGTGGCAAGACGCATCGTTTCCTGGAGGAAGTGCCCGTCTGCGTCCGTGAACATGAACACGTGGGGAGACCCCGCAATCCAGAAGCCACGGTGCCCGGCGACGGTCACATCGTCGACGGTGGCATCGGGGCCCAGCATCTTCATGAAGTACATCTTGTCGACGGCACCTCGCGCCTCCGTGACAAGAACTGAAACCCCGGTTTCGCCCGCCACTTTGATGTCCGGCCGCGTCGCGTAGACCAGCGTCACCTCGCCCTTCGAGGGGCCTTGGGGGGCGACCTGCACGTAAACCTCGTCAGGTTCGCCGAGCCGTGAAGGAACCATGACGTGCCAGGACATCTGTTGCTGAGCGTCGGCGAGCGTGCTCTGGTTGCCCAGGCCGAGCCGCTGGCCCAGCGGACCGGGCGGCAGGGGTGACGGTGTGGGCACCACGTGGACTCGCTGGAAGAAGACGTGGACGTTGACCCAGTCCGCGATCGCTACGCGCGAGGGCTGGTAGGCGATCAGGGCGGTGAGCGCGATGACCACCGCCGCGGCGGCGAGCGCCCAGCGGCTCTGGTACCAGGGCGCGCGCAGCATGATCGGTGAGGTGGTGCGCGATCGAATCGCGGGCACGAGGTTTGGCGTCGCCGGCCAATCGATCTGCGCGGCCAGCGCGGTCAGCTGCTGCTCGAGCTCAGGCACGAGACACCTCCCCGAGCGTCGTCCGAAGGCGCGCGAGCGCTCTGGAGAGACGTGACTTGACCGTGCCTTCGGGGATTCCCAACGCGGCGGCAGTCTCCTCGCCGCTGAGCTCGAGCAGGTAACGGGAGGTGATCACCAGGCGGTCTTCCTCACTCAAGGCGTTGACCCGGTCCAGCAGCCGGTGCGAATCCTCCGCCGCCACGACTTCCGCCTCGGGGGATGGGGCCGCATCCCCCGGGCGGAAGCGTTCCGCCAGGCGCAGCTCCAGGTGGTGGCGGCGGCCGGCGGAGCGGACGCGGTTGCGGGCCTCGTTGGCGACGATCTTGAGCAGCCAGGGCCTCGGCTCGGCCCCGCTGCGGAACGAGCCAAGTGCCTGGTAGGCCTTGACGAATCCATCCTGGGCGGCTTCCTCGGCGTCGGCCGCAGACCCGGTGATCACGTAGGCAGTCCGGAAGGCAACCATCTGGTAGCGCTGCACGATCTCCTCATAGGCGGCCGTGTCGCCGCGCTGAGCGCGCGCGAACAGGTCGGATTCATCCTTTGGTCGGCCCTCCATCGGAACGCATTAAATACACCTCGGACGGGATGATGGTTCCCCGGGTGGGGAGGTGGAATTTGCAACCAACCGTCAGAAAGAGTGTTTAAGGAGTGATGGACGGGACTGAGCGGACGTTTGAGCGGATGGTGCACGAGCACCAGAACCGCGTCTTCGCCCTCGGGCTCGCGCTTACCGGCAACCGCCACGACGCCGAAGAGGTCGCTCAGGACACCTTCCTGAAGGCCTATCGCGCGCTGGTCACCTATCCGCCTAATCGGATCCGAGACCTGAAGCAGAAAGCGTGGCTCCATCGCATCGCGCTGAACGTGGTCCGCAATCGGGTGCGCGGTATCCGGCCTCGCCTGGTCGAGCTGAACGGAAGCGAGCCCGACCATGCGATCGGCACAGAGGATGGCGCGCTCCTGAACCTGGAGCTGGAAGCCCTTGCCGTGCGCGTCTCGGCGCTTCCCGCGCGCTACCGGGACGCTGTCGTCCTGCGTCACGTGCAGGAGCTGTCCTATGAGGAGGCGGCCGACGCGCTCGGCCAGCCGGTCGGGACGGTGAAGGCGAACGTACATAGAGGACTGAAATTGCTGAGAGGAGACGACGATGACCACTCTGACGACTGACCTGAAGCGACTGGGCGAGGTGAAGGCGCCCGCCGGTTTCGCCGATCGCCTGCTCGCCCAAGTTGGGATGGCGGACTCGTATGCGCGCTTCGACACCGTGCTGGGCGCGGTCTACGTGGCGTGGAACCGCCAGGGCATTTCTTCCGCAGCGCGCGACTCGTCGGCCGACGAGTTCGAGGCACGGTTTCACAAAGAGGTCGGCCGGCAGCTCGTGGAGGCGGTCCCTCCACCTGACCTTGCGGCCAAGATCCAGGACGAGCTGGAAGGGCGGCACCGGCTTCGCTTCGACCTGCGCGGCCTGACCCCGTTCGAGCAGGCTGTGCTCCGCAAGACAAAGCAAATTCCGCGCGGCGAGGTGAGGCCTTACGGCTGGGTGGCGCGCGAGATCGGTCACCCGGCGGCGGTGCGCGCAGTGGGCACCGCGCTTGCCAACAACCCCATCCCTTATTTCATCCCGTGCCACCGCGTGGTGCGCACCGATGGCCAGATCGGAAATTACGGTGGCGGGGGGCCGGAGGCGAAGCGGGCGATCCTCACGATGGAAGGCGTCCGGGTCAATCGCCTACAGGAGCTGGCCAGCAAGGGGGTTCGCTACCAGGGCGTGAAGACGACGAAGGTCTTCTGCTATCCGACATGCCACACGGGGCGGCACGCCCTAGAGAAGAACGTCGTGTGGCTGCATGACGAGGCGAGCGCTCGGGCAGCAGGCTTCCGGCCGTGCAAGGTGTGCCGGCCCGCGGCTCAGCTCAGCGCGTAGATCCCCGGCAGCTCGCGGTAGAGGCCCGCGTAGTCGAGGCCGTAGCCGATCACGAAACGGTCTGGGATGGTGAACCCGAGGAAGTCGATCTTCACCTCCACGTCGCGCCGGGCGGGTCGGTCGAGTAAGGCCGCGATGCGAAGCGAGGCGGGTTTCAAGCGGCGGATCCGCCGCACCACAGAATGCACGGTGTGGCCGGAGTCGACGATGTCCTCCACAAGAAGGACGTGGCGGTCGACGAGCGGGCCGTCCACCATGTGCGCCAGCTTGAGCGTGCCGCGGCTCGTCCCTGATCCGTAACTCGAGGCTCGCACGAACTCCAGCTCGGCGGGGATGCTGAGGCTGCGGAGAAGGTCGGCGGCGAAGACCGTCGCGCCCTTGAGGATCACGACGATGACGAGCGGCGTGTCGATGTCGCGATAGACGTGGGAGATGTTCTGGCCGAGCTGGCGCACGCGGCGAGCGATGCGGGCGGAGGAGATCATGGGCTCCGGAGGAGTCCGTCCGAGCGCGCCGGATGGTCGCACGTCCGTCACGAGCTGAGGCATCCGTTCACAGATTAGTCCGCGAGAGGTGGAAGCGGCGCGACCGTAGCGCCGGGCGGCGAAAGGCGCCGGTACTTGCGGTGGAACCGGCTGAAACCGCCGTCGAAGTTGATCGCCTTGCCGCCGTAAGAGACCTCCGGCCGCGGGCTGAGGTGCGGGTTGTGGCCGAAGACGATGCGCCGGCTGCCGGTGACCTCGAGCCAGCGCTCGAGCCGCTCCGGCTGAGTGGGGAAGCTGTTGCGGCCGCTGAGCATTTCCCAGAGCTGGGCCTCCTCACCATTCGCGAGGAGTTCGCGGACACATTTGTTGATTGCATCGATGGGCTCGGTCTCGTTGCTCTCGAGAAGTTTGGCGTACGTATCGCTTCCGCAATGCTGCACGAGGGTGCCATCGGCGAGCCGGATCATCGCGGGTCGGTTGCCCAGCCATTCCTGGAGCGGGGCATCTTTCGCGAGCTCGTCGAGATCGTGGCGCTGGCCTCCGATGCCCATCCAGAATCCGATGCGCGTCGGATCGCGCAGCGCCCACAGCATCGCAACTTCGTGGTTGCCGAGCAGCACGCTGGTGTTGGCTCGGTCTCGCGCGTAACGCAGGGCGCCGACGCCGAAGGGGCCGTAGTCGACCAGGTCACCGAGGAAGACGGTTCGCCAGCTGTCCGCCGGGTACGGTTTGAGCGCGTCGAAGAGGCGCTCGAGGTCGCCATGGACGTCGCCGGCGATGAGTACCGGCAGATCGTCAGCAGCCACTCCCCGATGCTAATCGGGCCGCGAAAGTGAGGTTTTGGACGTCGGGTAGAATTTCATTCGGCCGAAGGGGCGTAGCTCAGTCTGGTCAGAGCATCGGTCTCCAAAACCGAGGGCCCAAGGTTCGAATCCTTGCGCCCCTGCCACTCCTCCTCCGCGTTCAAGCGGGTATTGGCGCGCCGGGTGCACGTTCCCCGAATAGGGGCCATCAGGTTTGTTGAGTACCCAGCAGGAGGCACGCCAATGAGCAAGCGGACAACTACACGCTGGTATATCGGGGCCTGGGTGATCTACGTGATCGTCCTTCTCGCTTTGGTCACGAGCGCGCGTTCGGCGGGGGCCCAGGGGAGCGCCGCGGCGTCTCCAGCCATGGTGTTCGGGTACCTCGTGCTGGGCATTGCAGGCATCTTGATGCTCGTGATGTGGATTGGCGCCCTGATCAAACTCGGGATGCAAAGCGCGTGGGGCTGGTTTGTGGGGGTTCTGGTCCTCCACCTGCTCGGACTGGGGATCATCGGCATGGGGGCCTACGCCATCGCGGGTCCTGAGGACGAGGATCTCGTGGCCATCCGTCCATCCACGCCCGTCTAGGGCCTCATCGAAGCAAGCGACCCAGTAGACTCACAATTCCTGGGATCGAGCCTGCTCGACCCGCTGGGCCTTGGGCCGCTAGCTCAACTGGCAGAGCGCCGTGCTGATA
>Ga0209011_1000156_pt1 | contig 32777 bp, 33 predicted proteins | sample BlaSpr_A8_OM1_M3_FD_187986 | JGI IMG/M metagenome (GOLD analysis project Ga0209011, IMG submission 187986) | Forest soil microbial communities from Thunder Bay, Ontario, Canada - Black Spruce, Ontario site 2_A8_OM1_M3 (SPAdes) (version 2) | ecosystem: Environmental > Terrestrial > Soil > Boreal... | reverse complement strand
CACATCTCGACGGCTTACGTGGGCGGGATGCTCCGTGGCCTGGTGCGCGAGGAGGCTCCGCTCGACCCAGGTCTCAACTGGCGGCACGAAGCGAATGTGCTGGCGACCTTGCGGGCGCCGGTTGAGGAAGAGTCGCGGAGTCCCGAGATCCTGAACCGCCTCAGTCGCGAAGCGCGATCGCGCATGGGTCCGGCCGGTACGCCGGCGGTGGCGCGAGCCACAGAGCGCCTGCGCGATAGATGGGTCAAGGATCGCCTCGTCGAGAGGGGCAGGGTCCACGCGAGGGCGATGGGCTTTTCCGACATCTACTCCTTTACCAAGGCGATGGCTGAGCACGCGGTGGTTGAGCTTCATGGCGACATTCCGCTTTCGATAGTGCGGCCGTCGATCATCGAAAGCGCGCTCGAGGAGCCGTTCCCTGGATGGCTCGAGGGATTTCGCATGGCCGAGCCGCTGATCCTGGCTTTCGGGCGTGGCATCCTGCGCGATTTCTCCGGCCTCCCCGATTCTGTGCTCGACATCATCCCCGCGGACTACGTCGTCAACACCGTGCTCGCGGTCGCCGCGAATCCACCGGCCGACACGAAGCCTCGCGTGTATCACGCCGCGTCGGGGAGTCGAAACCCGCTTCGCTTCAGAGGTATGACAGACGCGGCGGCGCGGTACTTCGGCAAGCACCCGCTGCGCGACCGCTACGGCCAGGCGATAGGCACGCCGACCTGGACGTATCCGACCCGCGAAGAGCTCGCTACGCGGGCCAAGACCGCGCTGCGGTTTGTCGAGGCTGCTCAGTGGGCGGTCGAACGCCTTCCGCTTGGCGCCAGTGTCGCCGGAATTTCCGATGACCTGAACGCGGAGCGCGAGCGCCTCGAGCGCGGGGTGAACCTGATCCAGCTCTACGGGGTTTACACGGAGGTCGACTGCATCTTCGACACGCGCAACCTGATGTCGGTCTGGGAGAAGGTGCCGGATGCGGAGCGAAAAGTATTTCCCTTCGACGCCGCGCTCTATGACTGGGAGCACTACTTCCAGGACGTGCACTTCCCGACAGTTGTCCGAATGTCGCGGGCGGAAACTGCGGCGAGCAAGGGAAAGCAGCCGACGGGCAGCACCGCGGGCAAAGCCGAGTCGAGCTCGGTTCGCGCGACCATCGAGCGGCGGAAAGGTCGAGCCGATGTGCTCGCCGTCTTCGATGTGGACGGCACGCTCGTCGAGACAAACGTCGTCGAGTACTTCCTGTGGATGCGCCTGCGCGCACAGCCACTCGAGGAGTGGCCTGGCTTCATGGCGCAGATGCTCCGTGAGGCGCCGCGCTGGCTGTATCTCGAGCGACGGTCGCGCGCAGAGTTCCAGCGCAGCTTCTACCGCGAGTACGACGGCCTCGACTACGAGGTGATGAAGAGACTGGGGCGGGAAGCGCTGGACGCAGTAACGCTGCGGCGGATCTACCCGGAAGGAATGCGGCGAATCCGCGAGCACAAGCGGGCCGGCCATCGCGTGCTGCTGCTCACGGGCGCACTCGACGTGGTGGTCGAACCGCTCGCCGAGCTGCTCGACGTGGAGGTCGACTGTGCGCACCTCATGACGAAAGAAGGCCGGCTCACAGGCGACCTGCAATCACCTCCGCCGGCTGGGGAGGCACGCGGCACGCTGCTCGAGGAGTACGCGGCGCGCAACGGAATCGTTCTGTCGGAGAGCTTTGCGTATGCCGACTCGCTTTCAGACCTCGGGATGTTGGAGCTTGTCGGCACACCGGTGACGGTCAATCCAGACGCACGGCTCTCCCAGGTTGCCGGGCAGCGGGGGTGGCGAATCGAGCGATGGAAGATGGCGCCGGGAAACTGGCGGCTGCCGATGCCCGACCCTCGGTCGCCCGAATACCGGGAGGCAGTCAGAAGGTGAGAAGCATTCACCTCCCCACCCTGTCGGGAGGTCGGGCGCCGCTCGCGGCGCTCGGGTGGGGGTCGATTTGCTGGCACTGACGTTCAACAGAAGCATTCCTGCCTACGCCATCGTCAAGGCCGCCGGCGGCCGCCCTGACGTGGCGACCAGCGCGCTGTCGATGCTGAAGCTCGGTGATGTGCCCGAGCCGGAGCTTCCCGCCCGCGATTGGGTCCGTGTCATGCCGACATTGAGCGGCGTGTGCGGCTCAGATCTGGCCGCCATCGGCGGTCATGCGTCTTTGTATCTCGACCCGCTGACGAGCTACCCGTTCGTGCCCGGTCACGAGATCGTGGGCACGCTCGACGATGGCACGAGGGTGGTGATCGAGCCTGCCCTCGGCTGCAAGGTGCGAGGAATCGAGCCGCCGTGCCCGCGGTGCGCCGAGGGCCGGCCGGGCCTGTGTTACAACGTGACCGAGGGTCCGATCGAGGTCGGCTTGCAGACCGGCTACTGCGCAGACACTGGCGGGGGCTGGGGAGAGGTGGTCGTGGCGCATCCGAGCCAGCTGCATGCCGTGCCGAGCACATTGTCGGACGAAGCGGCGGTGCTTATCGAGCCGTTCGCCTGCTGCGTGCACGCCGCGCTTCGCGGCGGGGCCACAAAGGACGACATCGTTGTCGTGTCCGGTGCGGGCACGATCGGACTGCTGACCGTCGCCGCGGTCAAGCTGTTCACGCCACCGAAACGCCTGATTGCCATCGCCAAGCACCCGACGCAACGCGATCTCGCGCGCAAGCTCGGTGCGGACCAGGTCATCTCGCCGGCCGACGTTTTCCAGCGCATCCGTTTCGCCACCGGGGCCCGGCGCCTCGAAGGCATGAACCGATCGCTGCTGCTCGGTGGCGCTGACGTGACCTTCGAATGCGTGGGAAAGGCCGACACGCTGAACGACGCGGTCCGGTACACGCGCGAGGGCGGCACGGTGATCGCGGTCGGCATGCCGGGCGAGGAGAAGGTGGATTGGGCGCCGATCTGGCAGCGCGAGCTGACTGTGATGGGCGCATACGCCTATGGCGCGGAGCCCAAGAAAAAGGGACGCCGCACCTTCGAGCTTGCCCTCGAGGCCGCACCCGAGCTGCATCTCGAGACTCTGACCGGACCGTTGTTCGGCCTCGGCGAGTACCGCGACGCGATCGCGTATGCGATGAGCGCCGGCCGGCTGGGCGCCGTGAAGGTCGCATTCGATCTGCGAGGATTGAGGTAATTTGCCGAGGCCTGGTGCGGTAATCGAAGTCGATAGGAACACGCCTCCCACGCTCTTCCACTACGGCGAAGGTGTGCGGCTGGAGAAGCTTCCGCTCGGCTCGCGCATCGTGTACCCGCCGGACCCGCTCGATGCGATCGCGCACCCCGAGCGAGCGATCAAACGTGCTCTAGCCAAACCGCTGGAGGACGATCCGCTGAAGTCGCTGCTGCGCAGCGGGATGAAGCTCACTATCGCTTTCGACGACCTTTCCCTGCCGCTGCCACCGATGGCCGCGCCCGACGTGCGCCAGCTCGTCATGGAAGAGGTCATCGACATGGCGGCGGAGGCGGGCGTCGAGGACATCCACTTGATCGCAGCATTGGGCCTGCACCGGCGCATGACCGAGGACGAGATCCGGCATATCGTCGGCGAGCGCATCTTCAGCACGTTCTGGCCCGACCGCCTTTACCAGCACGATGGGGAAGACCCCGAGCTCAACGTGTATATCGGCAAGACCGCGGACGGGGAAGAGGTCACGCTGCACAAGCGGGCGGTGGAATCCGACCTGGTGGTGTACGTCAACCTGACTCTCGTCCCGATGGATGGCGGTCACAAGTCGATGTCCACAGGTCTCGCCTCGTATCGGGGGATACGCGCACATCACAACGTCAAGACACTATTGGGCTCACGCTCCTACATGAATCCGCCCGATTCCGCGCTGCACCATTCGTGCATCCGGCAGGGGCAGCTCATCGAGGACACGGTGCGCGTCTTTCACATCGAAACCACCGTGAACAACCACGCGTTTCCGGCGATCGCGAACTTCATGCAGAAGCGCGAGACGGACTGGACCGCACAGGACCAGGCGATGTTCCTCGGCATGAAGCAGATGACCGACCTGGCGCCACCAGCACTCAAGCGAAGCATCTTTCACGCGATGCGGGCACCTTACGGCTTGACGTCGGTGCATGCCGGACAGGTCGACGCAGTGCACGAGAAAACAATGGAGGCGGTGCGCAACCAGCTGAGCGTCCGAGTGGAAGGTCAGACCGACATCGTCACTCTGGGTGTCCCGTACCTCGGCCCTTACAACGTCAACTCGCCGATGAACCCCGTGCTCGTCGTGTGCATGGGCGTCGGCTACATGTTCAACTTCTATCGCAACAAGCCGGTGCTTAGGAAGGGCGGCGTGCTCATCCTCACGCACCCGTGCCGCTACGAGTTCGACGCCGTGCAGCACCCGAGCTACATCGACTTCTACGACGAGGTGCTGGCCGACACTACGGACCCAGCCGAGATCGAGAAAAAATACGAGCTGCGCTTCGCCGAGGACCCGTGGTTCCGGCAGCTCTATCGGAAGTCACACGCCTACCACGGCGTACATCCCTTTTATGCGTGGTACTGGGCAGCGCACGCGATGGAGCATGCGGGCGACATCATCGTCGTCGGCGGCGAGCGTGAGGTCGTACACCGTCTCGGCTTCAAGTCCGCGACCACGTTGGAGGACGCGTTCGAGATGGCCGAGCAGACTGTAGGCCGTCACCCGAGCGTGACGCACATGCGGATGCCGCCGATCATGCTCGCGGATGTCGAGTAATGACCTGGTATTCCGGCGAGGGCGGGCTCAGCGGCCTGGTCCACACGGTCGGCCGGATCACTGACGACGTGAGGCGCGTGCGCCGCGGTTGGCATTGGGACACACCTCGCCCACACACGTGGCCTGAGCAAGGCGCCGTGGTGCCCGCTCCGGCGAGCGACTTGGGCTGGGCGCGACAGGAGCCGGTGCGCTCGATTCGCTACCTGATCCAGCGAGGCCTGCTGCTCCCTTTCACCGAAGTGATGGCGCACCCCAAGGTCGAAGGACGAGAGTGGGTGCGCGAGCTCGAACGGCCGGTGATCTTCGCGGCCAACCACTCGAGCCACGCCGACACGTCCCTCATCCTCCACGCACTGACGGACCGGGCTCGCGAGCGCACAGTGGTGGCGGCCGCGGCCGACTACTGGTTCAAACGCCCGCTGCTCGGCAACATAGTCAGCCTGTTCCTGAACACCTTCCCGTTCTCGCGGACGGGCGGTGCGCAGGCCCAGCTGCACAGCTCGAGCCAGCTGCTCAAGTCAGGCTGGAACCTGGTCCTGTTTCCGGAGGGCAGCCGCTCGCCCGACGGCCGCATCCAGGAGTTCAAGCCCGGGGTCGGCCATCTCGCCAAGGAAACCGGCACCCCGGTCGTGCCGATGCACATCCGAGGGGCTTACCAGATCATGCCCAAAAACCAGAAGCTTCCGCTCCCGGGACCGGTGCGGGTGCGCATCGGCAAGCCGATGTCGCTTCAGCCGAAGGAAGGTTCGCGCGAGTTCACGGCCAGGGTCGAAAAAGCGGTGCGTGCACTCGCAACGGAACCGCGCCAGCCGGATCTGCAAGGCACGTGGATCGAGCGATGGAAAGCTTCGAAGCCGCGCGACCTGCGCTACGAAGACTGAGGTTCGAGCGGCATGACATATTCGATCGTCGCCCGTGACTCGACGACCGGCGAGTTCGGCGTCGCTGTGCAGTCGCACTACTTCCAGGTCGGACCAGTCGTGCCCTGGGCGCTTTCCGGTGTCGGCGCGGTCGCGACTCAATCACGTGTCAACGTCAGCTACGGACCGCTCGGTCTCGAGTTCCTGCGCTCCGGCTACACAGCCGCTGAGGCGCTCAAAGCGTTGACGTCCGGTGACTCGCAGCCCGAGATAAGGCAATGCGCCATCGTCGATGCTGCAGGCAACGTTGCCGCTCACACCGGCAGCAAGTGTGTGGCAGCCGCAGGCCATCAGCTGGGCGACGGATTCAGCTGCCAGGCCAACCTCATGGAGAAGGACACGGTGTGGGCGGCAATGGCCGAGGCCTTCACGTCAGCCGGCGGTCCGCTCGCCGAGCGGATGATGGTCGCCCTGGAGGCAGCCGAGGCCGAAGGGGGCGACATACGCGGCAAACAGTCGGCGGCCATGCTGGTCGTCTCCGGCAAGCCGACCGGCCGCTCGTGGGAGGACCGAATCATCGACCTGCGAGTCGACGATGCAGCCGAGCCGCTGCCCGAGCTCCGTCGCCTGCTGCGCATCAAGCGTGCCGTGCAGACCGTCGCCGACGCCGACAGCCTTACAACAGCGGGCGACCTGGCCGGCGCCGCCGCCAAGCGCCTCGAGGGATTGGCCCTCGCCCCGGAGATGATCGAGCTGCGCTTCTGGAGTGGCTTGGCGATGGCCCGGGCGGGCGACGTCGACGGTGGCATGAAGCTGCTCGAAGCGGTCGTGAGCGAGGATCCCCGCTGGTTGGAGACGATGCGCCGGCTGGCCGCGGTCGACCGGGTTTCGGAGGAGCTCGCCGCGGCGATCGAGGGGCGCCTCGCGTCCAGCGCCGCTCGCCACTAGACTTCACGAGTCTTGGGAAAGTTCAAGAGTCAGCGCAGGGGCCCGCGGCGCCCTCCGAAGGCTGCCAAGCCGGATCGCGACGATGGCGACCAGAAAGAAGCGGCGGTCGTCATGGATGCTGTCGTCGCGCAGGCGTTGCCCAACGCGATGTTCGAGGTCGAGCTCGAGAACGGCCACAAGCTGATCGCGTACGCGGCGGGCAGGATGCGCCGTTACTTCATCCGCATCACGCCAGGCGACCGCATCCGCGTCGAGCTGTCGCCCTATGACCTGTCGCGCGGCCGCATCGTCTATCGCTACCGCGAGTAGTGACCCTTCTCGACAATCTAGGCTCGTCCCGCGTCTTCGACCTCGAACAGCTCCGGTACGCCGGCGCGCCCTCGCACCCGGCTCATCAGCCCGGCTTCAACTACTTCCTGCACCGCCACCATGCACGCGGCGCACCGGAAGCGCGAACGAGCGCATCGGGCCTCGTCGTCATGCCCGAGCACTCGGGCACCCACATCGACGCACTGGCCCACCAGGCTGAGAATCTGACGCTGCACGGTGGAGTGCACGTCGACAGTGGGGTCCAGACTTCCGCGGGATTTCGCGTCCACGGCATCGACACGATGGCGCCCCTTGTGGCCAGGGGCGTGCTGCTGGACGTGGCAGGAAAAGAGCCTCTCGAGCCTGATCACGCGATCACTCCCGACCAGCTGCAGCGGACCGCGACGGAAGCCGGCGTTGAGATTCGAGAGGGCGACATCGTGCTGGTCCGGACCGGCTACGGCGCGCTCTGGTCGAACCCGGCGGAATACCTGCACGCGCCTGGTGTCAGCAGTGCCGGCTCGCGCTGGCTCATCGAAAAGAAGGTGAGCGCAGTGGGCGCTGACAACATGGCCTGGGACGTGATCGGTCCCGCCGATCCCGACCTTGGCGTGACGCTGCCAGGCCATCTGCTGCTGCTGGTTCGCGCCGGCATCCCGATCATCGAAAACCTCAACCTCGAAGAGCTGGCCGCCGCCCATGTGCACGAGTTCGCGTTCATCTGCCTACCACTCAAGATGCGCGGCGCCACCGGTTCGCCTGTTCGGCCAATCGCCATCGCGTAGCGGTCAGGCCCGCCGGCGCGTTAAATCCTCGATGACCAATCGAATTGCGGTCGGCGTCCTGGCGGTGCTGCTGGCGGCGTGCGGAACGAGCTTGACTCATATGGCGGCGGTGACGAACCCGTCTCCTGCCGTTGAGGGACACTCGCCATCACCCGAACCGCCTCCCGCGCCTCGCCCGACCGAGCGCATCCTCGACATCAAGATCCACTACCAGGAGCACAACCTCACGTGTGAGGCCGCCGCCCTGAAGATGGCGCTGGCCTACGAGGGCATCGCGGTCGACGAGATGACCCTGATCCGTTACATGACCAACGACCGGCGCCCGGCCCAGTTCGATGCCAAAGGCCGCCTCGTCGCCTGGGGTGACCCGGCCCAGGGTTTCGTCGGCGACCCTGACGGGCGTATCGAGCGCCTCACAGGCTACGGCGTGTACTTCGGACCCGTCGCGACCGCCGCCACCGAAGCCGGCGCACACCCAATCAGGGCCGGCGGGGGGCTCTACGGATCGGCCATCGCCCCGTCAGACGTCTACGATGCGGTGCTTGACGGCCACCCGGTTGTGGCCTGGATCAGCAACACATACAAGACCGCGAACCTCAACCGCTACACCGCCTTCAACGGCGCAACAGTCGAATACACCCTCACCGAGCATGCAGTCACGGTAATAGGCGTGCGGCCGGACACCGTCCTGATCAACGACCCCTGGTTCGGCCAGCACTGGCACACGAAGGCGCAGTTCGAGGCGGCCTACGCGACCTTTCAGCAGATGGCGGTGATTGTCGGCCCCTGAGGCCGACCCGAAGCGAGGCCCTAGCGGCGACCCACGGTCTGGAAGCAGTCCAGGCAGTACACCGGTCGCGCGCCCGTCGGCACGAACGGCACCTGCGTCTGCTTGCCGCAGTTCGAGCAGATCACGTCGTGCAAGACGCGTGACCGCCCGTTGCCCTCTGACGTCCTGCGGGCCGCCCGGCACTCCGGGCACCTCCGCGGTTCGTTCTGGAGCCCGCGCGACTGGTAAAACTCCTGCTCCCCGGCAGTGAACAGGAATTCCCGTCCACAGTCGCGGCACGTCAAGGTCCGATCCACGAAACTCACCGTCTGGCCTCCCTCGTTTCTCGCTCAGAGGCCCGGACGGAAAAGGCCGGTCTACCCCTCCAGCGTTGCGGTGGCGATTCTAACTCGCCTGAAGCGAATTTGGAGACTCAGGTAGCCTGGCGGGTTTCTATGGCTAGGCGGTGGCCTTCGCGCGCTCGCGCGCTCCCTCGTCCAATTCGTCCGGAACCGGCGCTTCCGACAGGCCCGAGCCGACCTTCGAGCCGTGCAGCGGCACCTCTCGGAGGAAGACCGTCGAGATCAGGGCGATCACCAGGACCAGGCCGGCGAACAGGTAGATGTCGTGCAGGGTGTCCGCCAGGGCCAGCCGGATGGCGTGGACGAAGGCGGCCGGGAGCTTGGCGAGCAGCACCGGGTCCAGGATCGAGTTCGCGCTCCCGCCCTTGGGGAACGAAGCGACCACCTGCGGTGGCAGGTGCAGCTCGGTAACCCGGGTCTTCAGGTAGTCGGGCAGTCGGTTGGCCAGGACGGCGCCGAGGATGGCGCTGCCGACGGTGCCGCCCAGGTTGCGCCAGAACTGGATCTGGCTCGTGGCGACGCCCAGGTACTTTTTGGGCAGCGCGGTCTGGATTGCGGTCAGGTACAGCGGGAAGGTGATGCCGAGGCCGAGGCCGACCACGATGAGGGAGGCGACCACGCGCCACTCGGGTGTCCCGGGCAGGGTCTGCGACAGGAGCCACATCCCAAAGATCATCACGGCCACCCCGAGGGTGCCGAGGAAGCGGTAGTACTTGACCCGCAGCATCAGGAACCCGGTCAAGGTGCTCGCGCCGATCAGGCCGAACATCATCGGCGTGATCAGGGCGCCCGAGTTCGTCGCGCTGATGCCGAGCACTCCCTGGAACACAAGCGGTGTGAACAGGATCGAGCCGAACATGCCGAATGCGGTGAGGAAGCTGACGATCATGCTGACCGTGAAGGTCGAGTTCTTGAACAGCTCGAGCGGCACGATGGGGTGCTCGACGCGAGACTCGATGGTGATGAACGCCACGATCATGGCGAGGGAAAGCGCCAGCAGGCTGAGCACCTGGACCGAAATCCAGCCGTAGTCCTTCGTGATCGTGAGAGCGATCAGCAGAGGCACCACGCCGGCGGCCAGGGTGATCGCACCCCAGAAGTCGATGTCGCGCCATGATGCTTTGGAGCGCACGTAAGGGAGGCCGAAGGCGACCACGATCACGGCGATGATGCCGACTGGGATGTTGACCTCGAAGACCCATCTCCAGTTCCAGTTGTCGGTGATGAATCCGCCTGCGGTCGGTCCGACGACCGAAGCCAGGCCGAATACGCCACCGAACAGACCCTGCACGCGGCCACGCGCGCTGGCGGAGTAGAGGTCGCCGATGACCGAGAACACCGTGGCGAAAAGTACGCCGCCGAAGATGCCCTGGACGCCGCGCGCGACGATCAGCTGCGTCATGTCCTGGGCGAGTCCACAGAACGCCGAGGCGACGACGAACCCGACCATGCCAACGAGCAGGAAAGGCTTGCGGCCGAACAGGTCGCCGAGCTTGCCCGCGATCGGGGTCATCGTCGTCGACGTGACGAGATAGGCCGTCGTCACCCACGCGAGCCGGTCGAGGCCGTTGAGCTCGGCCACGATCCTGGGGATTGCGGTGCCGACTATCGTCTGGTCGAGGGCAGCCAGAAGCAGCGCCAGCATCGTGCCGGCGGTGGCCAGGATCATCTTTTGTCGCGAGAGGCCTTCACTCATTTCCCCAGCTCCTTCCTGGCGTTCTGCACCAGATGTAGGCACAGGTGTCGCAGCTGCGCCAGTTCTTCCTTGTTCATTCCGGCTACGAGTTTTTCTTGGTGAGTCAATGCTTCCTGCCAGATCGAGTCGATCTGGCTGCGTCCTGCTTCGGTCAAGCGAGCGTGGACAGAGCGGCGATCGTCGGGATCGGGTACACGCTCCACCAGGCCGTCGCGCTCGAGGTGGTCGACGAGGCCGGTGATGTTGCGCGGGGTTGAATCGAGGTCAGTGGCGAGATCCCCGAGCGGCGTTGGCCCGGATTTGAAAAGGCGGAACAGCACGCCAAGGCGGCCCTCGCTGAGGTTGTGCTTCTCGGCCCAGCGCTCCTGCAGGTGGTGGATCATCCGCCCGGCCATCCGGACCGCGCCCATGGCCTCGACCATGCTTATGTCGACCTTCGAAGGGTCGAGCAGCTGGCGCATCCGTACGCTGTAGAGGCGGCCGGATTCGTCTCGGGCGAGCTCAGTCGTATCTGGCTTCATAGTGATTTCTTTCATATTGAAGGACTTCATTATGCAGCTATACCGGTTTCCGCCTCCCGTTATTCTCCCTACCGCAATGTTTCTTGCCGCCGGATCGACCGCGCCCCGCTTCTGCGAGTGGGTCGACCGCCTCGGCGAGGCAGCCCGGGTCCTGGAAGGGCAGCCCGGAGAAGGCGTCCAGCTCCTGCACCTCGAGGCCCGCGATCTGCTCGCCGAGCCCGAGGCGCCCGCCCTCCGCTCAGCCCTCGAGGCCGCCCGCCGCCACGGCGCGCTGATCTCGATCGACCTCGGCGCGGCGGAGTGGATCAGGGCCCACGGCTCGTCGAAGACGGCCTACAACCTGGCCACCATCCGTCCCGACGTCCTTTTTGCCGGCCAGGCCTCTGCCGCCGAGCTGGCGGCGCCGCTGGAAGGGATGGCGACGGTACCCGTGCTGACGCTCGGCTCGAAAGGCTGTTCAGTCTTCGGCCGCCGCCTCGTCGCCCCGATGGGCGCGGAGCTCGACGAAGTAGCGCTGGAGGCAGCGTTCTGCGTCGCGTTCATGGAGGGCGCGGCGCCGGTCGAGGCAGCGGGCCGGGCAGTGCTGGTGGCCGCCAGGCTTCCCGCCACCACGACGCGCGGTTTCGCCCCCCAGTGATCGTCGACGCCCACCTGGACATCGGCTGGAACGCGCTCGCCCACGGCCGCGGCTTTCTTCAGCCACCCGCCCCCGGCTACCTGATCAGCCGCTCATCCCTGGTGGCGGCGGGCGCCGGACTCGTGTTCGCGACCCTCTACACCGCCCCTGCCCGCGCCGGAAGGGCCATGCGCACGCGCTACGTCTACGAGAACGCGCATGAGGCGAACATCATGGCCACCTCGCAGGTCAACTACTACAAGAGCTGCGGCCTCGAGCTGATCGGCGACAAGGCCGAGCTCTCCGCCTACGTCCGCGGTTGGAAGAGAGGTCGATTGGCGGCTGTGCTTTTGATGGAAGGCGCCGACCCTATCGAAGACCCGTCGCAGCTCGGTGCGTGGACGGACCGCGGCGTGCGCATCATCGGACCTGCCTGGGGCGCAACGCGGTACAGCGGCGGCACCGGTGCGCCGGGCGGCTTGACCGAGCTCGGCGTGCAGCTGCTCAAGGCGATGCGCCGCAAGAAGGTGATCCTCGACCTGAGCCATATGGCCGACCAGGCGGTGGCCGACGCATTTGCAATGTGGCGCGGGCCGATCATGGCGTCGCACAGCAATGCGCGATCCATAGTGCCCGCCGACCGTCAGATCACCGACGAGACAGCCAGGGAAGTGGCGCGGAGGGACGGAATGCTCGGTGTCAGCTTCTATGCGAAGCACCTGCGGACGTCGGGCCGGGCGACGCTCGACGACGTGGTCCAGCACCTGGTGCACCTGGCTCGAGCTGCGGGCGGTCCCGAACGGGTGGGCCTGGGCACCGACCTCGACGGGGGATTCGACGCGCGCCAGGCGCCGATTAAGGACATGGGAGAGCTACGCGAGCTCAGAGCACGCCTGACCAAGCGCTTCAGCAAGACCCAGGTCGACGGTGTGATGGGCGGCAACTGGATCGAATTCCTGGGCCGCTCTCTCCCGGACTAGAAAGCTTCCCTCTCCCCATCGGGGAGAGGGCTAGGGTGAGGGGCTGAAGCTGGCTTTACCCCTCAAAGCATCTCCACCAGCTGCTTCGCGCTCATGAAAGCGAAGCCCATGCCGTGCCCGTTGAACCCGGCGCAGAGATAGACGTTCGGCATCCCCTCGAGCGGGCCGACCAGCGGCAGCCCCGTCTCCGTGAACCCCATGATCCCCGCCCACCGGTGCGTGACCTCAGCGCCACCGGTCATCGCCTCCAGCTGGCGGTCGAGGTGCTCCTGGATCTCTGCCGTCGGCTCCTCGTCATATCCGACCTCGGTTTCAAGAGACGTGTCGCGCCATCCGCCCACCATCACCTCGCCGCTCCGCAGCTGCCGCCAGTAGCGATAGCCGGAGTGTGAGTAAGTCGGCGCATCGCACACCGAACGCAACACAGGTGCCGACGCGAGCATCTGCGCGCGCTTCGGTTGGATCTTCACCTGCGGCACGAGCTGGGGCGTGTAGGCGTTGGTAGCGAGGATCACAACTCCCGCGCGGCACGATTGCTCGCCCGCGCGAACAACCGCCTCATTACTCAGCGAGTCGATTGCAGTCACTTCGACGCCTTCGCGGATCACCCCCGCCTTCGTCCGCCCCGCGAACGCCGCCACCAACGCCGCCGGGTCGACCTCCCCGTCGCGAGGATTGAAAAGTCGCTCGCCGTCCCATCGCGCGTCGAACCCGTCGTCGCGCATCAGCTGCGACGACTCTTCCAGTCGCGCGCGCTCGTCATCGTCCGAGGCGAGGACAACACTGCCGAGACGGCGATGACCAACTGAAGAAGGCGCGACCGCTTCCATCATCCGGTCATGGTTCTCGCCAGTGATGTTCCACACCTCGCGCGCTTTTTCGCGTCCGAAGATCCGCACCGCCTCCACATAAGAGTCCGCGACACCCGCGAGCAGAAAGCCCGCATTGCGCCCGCTTGCACCAGCAGCCAGATGAGACCGCTCGACCAGCACAGTGCTGATCCGCCGCTTCGCGAGGTGGTGGACGAGGCTCAATCCCGCGATCCCTCCACCGATCACGAGCACGTCAGTGCGGTCCGGCAGCACCCCCGGGTAGCGCTCGGCTGGCGGGGCCCAGTACGGGGTGTCCACACGGTCAATTCTCGCGTCCGAATAACATTGACCACGCCAGTGGATTTCGAGAGCTATGACGTCCTGATCGTCGGCGGAGGGCTCGCCGGCCTCAGGGCAGCTATAGCCGCGGTGGAGGCGAACCCCCGCGTCAAGGTTGGACTGATCTCCAAGGTGTACCCGATGCGCAGCCACACGGTCTCTGCCGAAGGCGGAGCCGCGGCCGCGCTCCGGCCGGAGGACTCGTACGAGAACCACGCCTTCGACACGATCAAAGGGTCGGACTATCTAGCCGACCAGGACGTCGTCGAGGCCTTCGTCCGCGAAGCGCCCCCCGAAATCATCCAGATGGAGCACTGGGGCTGCCCCTGGAACCGCGACCCGGATGGCAAGATCTCCGCCCGTCCGTTCGGCGGCATGACCACCTGGCGCACTTGCTTTGCCGCCGACAAGACCGGCTTCCACATGCTCCACACGGTGTTCCAGACCACGCTCAAGTACCCGCAGATCCACCGCCACGACGAGGCGTTCGTCACCAAGCTGCTCGTCGAGGACTCGCGCTGCGTCGGCGTCGTCGCGCTGGATCAGCGCACCGGGCGGTTCGACGCCATTACGGCCAAGTCGGTGATCCTCGCCACCGGAGGCCTCGGCCGCGTCTACGCGTTCACCACCAACGGCAACATCTGCACGGGTGACGGCATGGCGCTCGGCTATCGCGCCGGCGCCGGCTTGAAGGACATGGAGATGGTCCAGTTCCACCCGACGGGACTGCCGTTCACCGGCATCCTCATCACCGAGGCAGTGCGTGGCGAGGGCGGATACCTCACCAACAAGGATGGCGAGCGCTTTCTCAAGAACTACGTGCCCAACAAGATGGAGCTCGGACCGCGCGACATCATCTCGCGCGCGATGGTCACCGAGTTCGAAGCGGGTCGCGGCTTCGAGGGCCCGCATGGCAAGTTCATGCATCTCGACGTGCGCCACCTGGGCGAAGAGGTCATCGATCGCAAGCTTCCGTTCATGCGCGAGCTCGGCCGCGAGTTCGTCGGCATCGACATCGTCCATGACCCAATCCCCGTCCGGCCCGTACAGCACTACATGATGGGCGGGGTCGACGCGGACATCTCGGGCGCGACCGAGATCCTCGGCCTCTACGCCGCGGGCGAGTGCGCGAACGTCGGCTTGAACGGCGGCAACCGCCTGGGCTCCAACTCGCTTTCGGAATGCCTCGTGTTCGGCGCCGCCGCCGGACGCGCGGCTGCTCACTACGCCGCCTCCGCCAAGCCCGTTACGTCCAATCCCGTCGACTCGATGCTCTGGGACGAGGCGCGGCGCGTCGAGGTCGAGTACCTCGAGAAGAAGGGAGGCCACGAGCGGATCGGCAACATCCGCTATGACCTGCAGCGCGAGATGGATGAAGGCGCCGGCGTGTTTCGCACGAAGGAAGGTCTGGAGAAGCTGATCGAGGAGCTGGGCGTGCTCCGCGAACGCTTCGGGCAGATCGCGATCGAGGACTCGAGCCGCACCTTCAATACCGAGCTCACCGCGGTCCTCGAGCTCGACTACATGCTCGAAGTCTCGAACGTGATCGCGGTCTCGGCCCTGGCGCGCGAGGAGTCTCGCGGGGCCCACGCGCGCCGCGACTTCCCGGATCGGGATGACGAGAAATTCCTGAAGCACACGGTCGCGTTCAAACGCAATGGCGGGCGGCCGCGCCTGGAATACCGCGACGTCCGGATTACGAACTTCAAGCCGCAAGCGCGAAGCTACTAGAGGAGATTCAGTTGGCTGAGAAGAAGTCCGCCACTAAGGAAAAGCGGATCACCATCAAGACGACGCGGTTCGATCCGGACAAGGACGAGAAGCCTCGCCTGCAGTCGTATGACATTCCCTTCGAAGACGAGAGCATGGTGGTGCTGGACGCCCTGAACCACATCAAGAATTACGTCGACGGCAGCCTCAGCTATCGGTGGTCGTGCCGCATGGGCATCTGCGGCAGCTGCGGGATGATGGTGAACGGCACGCCGAAACTAACGTGCAACGCCTTCCTGCGCGACTACTGGCCCAAGCCGATAGTCGTCGAGCCGCTGACCAACTTCCCCATCATCCGCGACCTCGTGATCGACATGGACGACTTCATGCACAAGCTGAAGTCCGTCAAGCCGTGGATCATCCGCAAGCAAGAGCTTCCTCTCGGCGCGGGTGAGCACCGTCAGATGCCTGCTCAGATCGAGGAGTTCAGGCAGTTCAGCCAGTGCATCAACTGCATGCTCTGCTACGCCGCGTGCCCCGTGTACGGTCTCGACGACACGTTCCTCGGGCCCGCCGCGATCGCGCTCGCGCGGCGCTACAACCTGGACTCACGCGACCAAGGGCTCAAGCAGCGGCTGCCCGTGATCGCGCAGCCCGAAGGCGTGTGGGAGTGCAGTTTCGTCGGCGAGTGCTCCGTGGTCTGCCCGAAGGGCGTCGACCCCGCTAAGGCCATCCAGCAGACCAAGCTCGACACTACGCTGCGCTTCACGCTCCCGTACGGTAACCGCGACTAGTGGCGGAGCCAGCGCGGACGTCGGCTCCGGCCGCCGACCGCAGGTACCGGTGGACCATGCCGTCCGGCTGGTGGCTGCGCAAGCGCCACTACTTCTTATATGTGGTGCGCGAGTTCACCGCGCTGCCGATGGCTCTGTGGCTGCTGTGGCTGCTCTACGAGATCAAAAGCGCCGGCGCCGGGCCGGCGGGGTACCAGCCGCCGAGGTCGATCGCTTTCGTGGTCTTCAGTGTGATCTGCTTTGCCTTCGCCACCTATCACAGCGGCACGTTTCTCAAGCTGGCGGGCGTGATCATGCACGTGAAGGTGTTCGACAGGCCTGTGCCCTCCAAGGTCATCGTCCTCACGATGTTCGGGCTCTGGGCTCTGGCCTCGCTCGTCATTGGCGCCGTCCTGATCGGGTTCGCCAAATGAGCCACAGATCCGAGGCCTCGCAACACCGGCCTGCATTGGCCCACCTCTTCTGGTGGTTTCTGTTCGCCAATGGCGGAGGCCTGGCCGCGCTTGTGCTCCCCGTGCACATCCTGGTCCAGGGCATTCTTGGCCCCCTCGGCGTGCCGGTTGTGGATCAGCACTACGACACCTGGATCAGCATCCTGGGCAACCCGATAGTGAAGCTGTACCTCCTAGCTTTGATCGCCTTCTCGTTCTTCCATTTCGCGCATCGCCTGCGGTACCTGCTGGTCGACTTCGGCGTGCATGCGGCCAAGAGCCTGCCGGCGCAGGTGATCTTCTACGGCGGTGCGGTCGTGGTCACGCTGGTCGCGGTCTGGGTGCTTTTGACGACCGCTCCGATCAAGCTTCCCTGATGACCGATGTTCAACGTCGAGGCCTTTCCCGCAACTGAGCTCGGCAACGCAAGCTTCCTGATCGCCGACCCCGATCGCGGGGCAGGCCTCGTCGTCGACCCCTTTCGTGACGTCGACGATTACCTGACCCGGGCCGACTCGATGGGCATCAAGCTGACGCATGCCCTCGACACGCATCTCCACAACGACTTCGTCTCCGGTCGCCCCGAGCTTGCGGCCGAGGCAGGCACCGCGGTCGACGAGCTGGACCCGGGAAAAGAACTCGCCGTCGGCGGCCTCACCATCCGCGCACTGCACACGCCGGGGCACACGCCCGAGCACAAGAGTTACCTGCTGATCGAAGGAAACACACCGCGCGCGCTGTTTTCCGGAGGCGCCGTGATGGTGGGCGGGATGGCCCGCACCGACCTCCTCGGCCCTCACCTCGCCGTTCATCTCGCGCTCGAGGCGCTGACGACGTTGCAGGTGAGGCTGCGCGGCTTGCCGGACGACATCGCGGTGTATCCGACGCATGGGGGAGGTTCTTTCTGCGGCACCGGCGGCGGCACCGGCTTCGAGACCACGCTCGGCCAGGAGCGAAGGACCAACCCCTTCTTTCTGACCACCGAGGTGATGCCTTTTCTGGCCCGCGCGCTCAGCCTGCAGCGCTATCCCGACTACTACCGGGACATGGCCGGCATCAACCGTGAGGGCGCTCCGTTGCTCGGGCGCAATCCGGCGCCGCCGCCAAAGCTGAGCGTGTCCGGAGTCGCCCAGTTGATGCAAGAAGGCGCGGCTGTGGTCGACGTGAGGTCAGGGCGCCGCTACGACGGCGGCCACATCCCCGGCAGCTACAGCGTCGGCCTGGGCGGGCCGTTCAGCGCGTGGGTCGGATGGCTGATTCCTCGCGGCAGAAAGATCGTGCTTGCCGGGGGGAACGACGCTCAGCACGCCGACGCCCTGCGCCAGCTCCAGCGCATCGGGTTCGACAACGTCGCCGGAGCCCTCGACGGAGGCATGGACGCGTGGCGGTCAAGCGGTCGCGAGCTCTCCACCTTCGAAACCGTCGACGTCGAAGACATGGCCGAATGGGTCCTCAGCGCAGAGCCGATGACGGTGGTCGACACGCGCGACGAGCACGAGTGGTCGGCGGGCCACGTGCCCGGCGCGGTCCACCTGTACGTCCCGGACGTCTCGCATCGGGCGGGTGAGATTCCGGCGGAGGCGCCCGTCGCCGTCCACTGCGCCTCCGGTTACCGGGCGGGAATCGCGGCGAGCCTTTTGGAGCAGGCGGGCCTGAAGCAGATCAAGCACGTGCACGGGCAGTACTCGGACTGGGACCGGCTGCACCTCGCCGAATCGAAACCCTAGACCAGCCTGTAGAACCTCCAGACGTCGTTCTCGATCGGCAGGACCTCCACCTCGGCAAAGCCCGCTTCGCGAGCGTATTCGCGGAGCCGGCTGGGCCGCATGACCGTTCCGGTGCCGGCTGATTGCGGGCCCATGCCGACCGCAAGGCAGTGCACCGCACTCCATCCATACATGTAGCGCTCGAGGTCGTCGCCCGGGGCCGTGAACTCTTCGGCGACTCTTTCATCCGCGATCACGACAGCACCGCCGGTCTTGCGTAGAGCGCGCATTGCCTTCAAGGCGCCGACGGGATTCGACATGTCGTGGATCGTCTCGAAGGCGGTGACCAGGTCATAGGCTCCGGCGAGTTTCGGGTCGCCCGCGTCACGAACCTCGAACTTCACGCGATCGGCAACTCCGTTCGCCTCCGCGTTGCGCCGCGCGTCCTCGATCGACGCTGTGTCGAGGTCAAGGCCATCCACAGAGGCCAGGGGATACGCCTTGGCGATGCCGATGCTGGACCAGCCGGTGCCGCAACCAACGTCCGCGACACGGGCGGGCGGCTGCGAACGCAGGCGGCTGTCGACGTCGGTGATCGCCGGGAACCACTTGCTGCCCAGGAGATTCAGGAACATCGGCCGGTTTCCGCTGGAGATGGAGCTGCGCATGTCTGCGCCGTATGCCTCGTAGGGCACGCCTGCGCCGGTGCGGAAGGCTTCGGTGACGTTGGTCATCACCGCGCCGATGCTCACGACCCCGCGTGCGGCGGGCGCGAGGAAGTTGAGGCTGTCGGGGTCATCCAGGACCTCAGCGTGGCCTCGCGGCAGGCTGTATCGGCGCTCGCCCTCGCCGGGTTCGACGACTACGATGCCGGCGACCGCCTCCTGCTCCAGCCACTCGCGCGCGTAGCGCTGGTTGATCCCGGCCGCCGCGGCGAGCCCTGCAGCTGTGAGGGGGCCGGCATTCTTTAGAGAACGGTAGAGACCGAGTCGGTCGCCGAGATACACGTGGAACAGCTCGAGCGCGCCGATGGTCGCGCCAAACAGGCGACCGACCAGGGCGTCGCGCTCGGTCTTCTCTTTGGGGCTCAGCGAATCGGCACTTGGGCTCATGGTCGGATCCCCCTCCGTGATTTGGATACACACAGCCAATCTACTCGGCAATGAGCGCGACTAACGCAGGTACTTGACATACTCAGCTACCGTGCTATATTGACCTGTATGGCAGACAACGGTGCACACGACAGCCAGATGCTGAAGGGAGTCCTGTCGCTGGCCCTACTTCGTCTGCTCGCTGAGCGTGAGTCCTACGGCTACGAGCTCGTGACCCGCCTGCACGACCTCGGGCTCACCGAGATACAGGATGGCTCCGTCTATCCGGCCCTCGGCAGGCTCGAGCGCGACGGCCATGTGACCTCGCGGTTGGTGGCCTCATCCTCAGGGGCCGCGCGCAAGTACTACCGGCCGTCGCGCAGCGGTTACACAGAGCTTGCGCACAGCGAACACGCGTGGCAGGGCCTGGTGCGCGCACTCGAGCCGATCCTATCCACGCCCGTCCCGGCCAAGCCAAAGGAGGCATTGTGATGAGCGAAAGAAAATTGCGGTTGGCAGACCGGCTTCGCATCCAGCTTGCGGTGGAGCGTGTGGACTGGGTGCTCGACGGGCGCGTCCCCATGGCCAGGAGGCGGCAGATTCGCAACGAGCTGCGATCCAACCTCATCGATGCGGCACAAAGAGTCGGCGCGAAAGAGGCGATTCGCCAGCTCGGGGATCTTCAGACGTTGGCGGTGTCTTACCTCGAGCTATACCGGGGCCGATTCGACTTCCAAACTGGGGCCGCGGCTGCGGTCATCGTTTATGCGGCGCTGCAGATAGTGGGTATCGCGCTGATCCTCGCCTTCCATGCAGGCGTCGAAGCGACTGGCGTGCATGCCGGAACCTATTCGCTCCAGTTCTGGTCCGGATTCGGTCCCTACAACTTCAGTGTCTCGGCCGACGGCAGGCAGTTCAGCATGCTCCTGCTATCGCCTGCGCACCTGCTGCTGATGGCGGTTGCATTCGCAATCGGAAGCAGCCTCCGCCTGGTCTTCACCCGCCGCCAGCACTAGCGCTTACGGGCGCGCCAGATCTCCTCTGCCGGCCAGCGCTTGGCCCATTCGGCCGGCACCCACTTGTAATAGGGATGGTCGACCGCATCATCGGGAGCGAACAGCTCTCGAAAGTCAACGACTTCAAACCCGCTCTTGCGCAGAAGCCGGAACATCTCGGATCCCGAAATGTGGAACTCGGTCGATGCTCCTTCCTGTTCATCGGTCCAGTCGAACCGGTGCATGCCCTTCTGAGGCCGGACGAGACGCTCGGCGGTCACGCCCTCATCGGGTGAGCACAGCATCTGCACGGTGCTGTTGCGCATGAACACCACCTCTCCGCCGGGCCGCAGGAGGCGCGCCGCTTCCGGGATCCACAGGTAGGGATCGCACCAGATCGACGCCCCGTACTCCGAAAAGGCCAAATCGAACGAGGCATCGGGCAGAGGTACGTCTTCGGCATTCGCCTCGATGAGCTCGAGTCCGAGCCCGAACTTGGCGTCCATCTCTCGCGCGGTGGCCAGCTGGGCCGGCGTGATGTCGACGCCGACGACGCGGCGGGCGCCCCGCTTCTTGAGCCACGCCCCGAAGTAGGCAGTGCCGCAGCCGAGCTCGATGACGTCTCGGCCTCGAACGTCCGGCAGCACTTGGAGCTCATCCTCGGGCACTTTCCATACGCCCCAACGGATGTCATCGCGCGCCCACGAGTCCCGAGCATGCTCGGCGGTGTAGCGAGAGTTGGCCACCGTCCAGGCCGCCCGATTGCGTACTGCGTAATCCGGCAGCTCCCTGGGGCGCGCCTTCTCCTCAGGCATCGGTGACGGCGGCTTCCAGCAGCGCGGCGAACTTTCGCTGCGCTGCCTCGCGCCTCGTCGGGACGTGCTCGCTCGGCCAGATGCCCTTGGGCGCCTGGTAGCCCGCGAGGATCTGGCGCGCCACGGAGACGCGGTGCACCTCGTCGGGGCCGTCGTACATGCGCGCCGCGCGCGCGTGTCGGTACATCTCCTCGAGCGGCAGGTCGGACGAGTACCCCAGCGAGCCGTGGGCCTGGATGGCGCGGTCGATCACGTCGTGCAGGACCTTGGCGCCGAAGAACTTGATGAGGGAGATCTCTTTGCGCGCGGCCGCTGCGCCCTGCGTGTCGATCACCCAGGCGGCGTGCAGCGTCATCAAGCGCGCCGCGGACATCTCGGCGGCCGAGTCGGCGATCCAGTTCTGCACGGTTTCGTGGCTGGCCAGCTTCTTGCCGAACGCCTCGCGCTGCAGCGACCGCTCACAAAGCATGTCGAACGCGCGGCGCGCCTGGCCGAGCCAGCGCATGCAGTGATGGATGCGGCCGGGACCCAAGCGCGCCTGCGCGATCAAGAACCCCTGACCTCGCTTGCCGATGATGTTGTCCTTGGGCACGCGCACGTTCTCATAGAGGATCTCGGAGTGTCCATACCCGAAGCGCTCGTGCTCACCCGCCATGGTCGGGATGTTGCGCACCTTCTTGAGCCCAGGAGCGTCGGCCGGGACGATGATCATCGAGGCGCGCTCGTACGGCCCCGCGTCTGGGTCGGTCACGACCATGGCGATCAAGAAGTCCGCGATCATGCCGTTCGACGTGAACCACTTATGGCCGTTGATCACCCACTCGTTGCCCTTGAGCTCGGCGAGGGTGGAAAGCATTGTCGGGTCGGAGCCTGCGTTGTTGGGCTCCGTCATCGAAAACGCCGAGCGGATCTTGCCATCGAGCAGCGGATAGAGCCACTGCTTCTTCTGCGCCTCGGTCCCGAAGTGGGCGAGGACCTCGGAGTTGCCTGAGTCCGGCGCCTGGTTGCCGAAGACTATTGGGCCCCACACGGATGCGCCCTCGATCTCGTGCATCAGGCCGAGCTTCACCTGGCCGTAGCCCTGGCCGCCAAGCTCCGGCGGGAGGTGTGTGGCCCAGAGCTTCTGCTTCTTGACCTCCTGCTGGAGCGGGCGGATGGCGCGGATGAACCCCGCGTCATCGATGTCCATCACCTCTAACGGATAGACCTCGTCGCGCATGAACTTGCGCATCCATTCGAGCTTGGCTTCGAATTCCGGCTCGGTCGAGAAATCCCAGGTCATTTCGGTCTCCTAAATGCTGCGATCGAGGAGCTGGATGCCCTCATCGATCATGCCGACGATGGTAGTCCTCATCTCTTCGCTCTCGTACATCGGGTCCGGCCGCTTGCCGCGGCGGTGGAGCATGAGGTTGTAACCAAGGATGGAGGAGTACTTGTACAGGCTCATCGCCGCGTACCACTGCATCTCGTCGGGATCGATGCCGTACAGGCGGTAGATATCCTCGGCGGAGACGTCGAGCGCCGCCATCGCGCTGCCGGCGCTCTGGTACTGGCGGCGGATGGTGGCGATGAAGAGACAGCCGACGTCGAGCAGCGGCTGCCCAATCTGTCCGATCTCCCAGTCCAGCACCGCGACCACGTCCGAGCCTTTGAACAGCATGTTTCCGTAGTGGTAGTCACCGTGAACGAGAGTCGGGGCCCTCTCCACTGGGAGCTTCACGGCCAGCAGCCCGCCGAGCACACCCGCGCGGCTGGTGAGCTCGTCCGGCGCCCGTTGCATGAGCATCGCCCAGCGCATCATCTCCGCCTGCAGGCCGACAGATTCCTCATCGCCGATCCCGGTCTGTTCGAGCGGCAGTCGATGCAATTGCTTGAGGACACCGATTGCCGATCCGGTGATGTCGAGCGGCTTGTGGTTCGCGGCAACGCGTTCGATCCTTGATCCGTCGACGGCTTCCATGAGGATGAAGGGGCGGCCGTCGACCACCGGATCCGAGCTCATCGCAGGTATTGCCGGAGTGGGGAGGCCCGCCGCGTGAAGGGCCGACATGATCCGGCCCTGCCGGACCACATCTGCTGGTCCTGCAATGCGAGCGCCAGGCGGCGGAATGCGAAGGACGTAGCGAGTGCTTCCGTCGCGGCCTTCGACAGTGACGAAATAGGTGAAGCCGGAGTGGCCTTCGGGAATCGGTTCAACGGCAGTGACGCGGAGGTCGCGCTGCCCGAACTTCTCGCGGACCTGGATCTCGAGGTCTTGCCGGATCTTCTCGCTCAATCGAGATGTGCGACATCGCCGAGCGCGCCGACCATGCGCCGGTCGCCGAGGGCCCTGACGACGCTGATGCTCGTGTAGTAGGGGAGGAAGCGGAGCCGGCCGGGTTCGAGGCGCAGCACGTCGGTAAGGTACGCGATGATCGCTGCTCCGTGCCCGACCACCGCGATGCGCTCGCCGGCGTGCCGCTGTGTGATCTCATCGACGACGGCTCGCATTCTTTCGATCACGCCAGCTGGCGGTTCGCGGAGGTCCAGCGTTCCCTCATGGTTCACCTCGACCTTCATCTCGACGAGTCGCTGGTCGACATGAACGTCATCGGTGAATGCTCTTGCAGTCTCGACCGCGCGACGGTAAGGACTCGCGTAAACAGTCGCGGGCCGCACCCGTCGCATGCGCTCGGCGAGGCGAGCGGCCTGGTCGCGTCCGAGCCTGCTCAGCGGCGGATCAGCAGTATCGGCGAGGTCCTCGTAGCAGTCCGCGTGGCGGATGAGCCAGATCTCCGTCACGCCTTCGACACCGATCAGAAAGGCGGCTTCGAGAGATCGCATGGCCCGGGTTAGCTGTTCCGAGCCGGCTGCCACGGGTACCATTCGACCACATGCTCCGGGTCGTGGGCATCGTCGCCCTGGTCGTCCTAGCTATCGCCTGCAGCCCGACGACGGTGAAAACCGTCCCTTCGCCGTCCCCTGTGATCCCGGAAGGAACCTGGTCGCAGAGCCTCACGTTCGCGGGCGAGGTGTCGGGTCAGATGACCGGAATCATCCCGGGCGCGGGCGACCTGTCAAGTACTTGCACGGGGTCCAAGACTCATGTGGGCGAAGCATGGGCGGACACCACCTATGGAACGGTTGATTCCACCGGGCAGGTTTGGGGAGTCGTGATCTTGATCCAGAACTTCAGCGGACCTGGCACGTATGCAGAAAAAGCCGCGACTGTTGAGATGCACAGCGCGGACAATGCCAGGGTGTGGCGCACCGGTCCGGGAGACAAAGTCACGTTCACGATTGAGCGCAATCAGCAGACCGGCACCATCGACGCAGCGCTGACCAGCGCCGCCAGCGGCAAGGCTGGGGCGGAACGCATTACCGGCCGCTGGAACTGCCGCGGCTGACGCGATGGAAGTCAGGTTCGACGGCCACTGCTTCGGATGCGGTCAGCTCAACTTCGAAGGCCTGAGGCTGGTCTTTGTACCGGGACCATCTGGCTCGGTGGCCGAGTTCGAGGTGCCGGATCGGTTTCAGAGCTGGGCGGGCATGGTGCACGGCGGTGTGGTCGCGCTGATGCTGGACGAAGCGGTCGGGTGGGCGGCGTGGCATGCGGGACACCCGGGGGTGACGGGGCGGCTGCAGGTGAGCTACCGCCGGCCGCTGAAGCTGGGCGAGCCTGTTCGCGTGGTGGGGAAGGTAGAGAACGTGCGGCGGACGCTCGTCTATGCCACAGCGGTCATCGAGAACCGAGAAGACGGATCGCGGATAGCGGACGCGACCGCCACGCTCATGATGGCCGAGACCAAGGTGGACCCGGCCCCCTAGAACGGCCGTTCGTGGTCAGCGACTGGAAACGGCGTTTCTGGCGTTAGACAAGGTGAAGGCCCTGCCAAGGGGCCACTCACGAGGTTGTGGAATGAATTCGACTCGAAAGCTGATCGCTACAGGTTCCGGAGCAGCCGCGCTGTTCGCAGCGTTGGCATTTGCCCTGGCTCCGGTGACGGTCCTGGCTGAGGGTTCGCACAAGTCGCACCCCAAGACGGAATCGGCACAAACCCTGGTCGCGCCCACCGCGGCATGCACCGCCGCCCGAGCGGCGCTGGCGAAAGCACGAGCTGACGACAAGGTCGCGGATGCGCTCGAGAGGCAGGCACTCAAGGAGGGCAGCCTGACCCTGGACGCCAAGAAGGCGCTGGATGCGTCGGAGAGGGCGGCCATGAAGACCCTGCGAGACAAGGTTCGCGCCGAGTGCGCGGGTCAGGCCAGGGCACCGCTGACGCAAGCGTGTCTGACGGCCAAGCAAGCGCTGAAAGACGCATTGAAAGCAGGCAAGGATGCCGCGACGCTGAAGAGCCTCAAGGATGCCAAGCACGCAGCCTGCGTCAAGTAGCTAGAACTTCCCCCCAACGGAGGTCCGGCTCACCGCCGGGCCTCCGCCTCAAACCCTTGGCTGAACACCGCGCCCTCTAGAATCAGCGCAGTCGGGGGCTGGCGCAGTTTGGCAGCGCGCACGGTTCGGGACCGTGAGGCCCCGGGTTCAAATCCCGGGCCCCCGACCAATTTCCTGAGTTCAGAGTAGGCCCAGCGGCGTAGCTAAAAGTGATACGCCTGCTGTACTGGTGTAGCAACGCATGTAGCAACCCAGCTGGCCTGCACTGCTTGTGGAAAACCAGCAAACACCCGTTCGAATGATTTACAATCGATGCGGCCCGCCACAGCTGTCTCTCCAACGTGATTCAAGGAGCAAATGGGGTTGGCGGGTATCTCGTCCGCGAGCGCTGCAGTCGTCGAAGATCTGATCCTAAGAACACGACGACTGATCAACTGGCTGCCCCGCCGCCGGGCTCTGGTCGACACTCTCGGACCGATCTTCCTTTGTTATCGAACTAGTGACGGCGCAACCAGAGCCCGCCAATTAGCTTGGACCTTACGCGCGACTGGGCTCCCGGTCTGGCACGACAAAACTGACCTACCGCCAGGCGACACTGCGCATCGTTTGGTCGAGGCTCTAAAAGGTGGCCTGTCGGGCGCCGTGGTCGTGGTTACGCCAGACATCACCAACTCGCAGGTCGTCCGGGAACTCGAACTGCCGCAGCTGTTGGATCTGGCGAAGGATCCGCGTTTCACCTTGGCTTTCGCTAACACGATCCCAGACGTTCAGGATCCTGAACGTCCCGATTACGAGGCTCCGGATAGGTTGCTTCGCACACGCTGGCAGCGCCCTCAGCTGCGCAATCACCACCAGTACTCCTATTTCAAAGAGGCTGATGGTGCCGGTATTGCATTGGCGATGGCTCTTCAGCGCATGAGCCTCGTCCGCGAGTCTGGAACCAAAGTTGTCGAAATCGATATTCAAACGCGCGAAGGGCATCCTGGCGCCTGGCGAAATCGCTCGCCACTGGTGGTAAGGATGTCGCCGGCTCAGGATGCGCATCAGGTTCCGCCGAAGGAGGCCTGGGCATCGTTCACCCCGTTCCTCGAAATTGTGCCGTCATTGCTAGACGAAGCTGGCGCCGACGGAGTTTTGATTCGAGGCGGCGCCCACCTTTCCGCCGCGGCCGCCCTGGGTGCCGCGCTTCCTGTGACCCGTATTTGGAAGGTGGCAATCGAGCGACAAGACGGTCTGTGGCGCGATGAAGTCGACCACCCAGCGATCCCAATAAGCGCCGAGCTCACTTCACATTCCGGCCAAGGACGAATCGCCGTTTTAGTCGACTGCGCAGACACGCCGGCGCATCGAACCTTTACTGGCTTTGTCACTGAGCACGACGACGGATTCGCGAGCGCGCTGGTCCTATCCACCAACGGCAGCCGCCTCGATCCTGCTGACGCGGCCGCCACTGCTGACGAAATCGCGCGCCTGATCCGAGCCGAAGCTGTTAACCAGGGAGCACTCTCAGTAGATCTCTGCCTGCGGACACCGTTTCCATTGGCAGTGATGCTTGGCCGTCGGCTAAATACGTTGGAGCTCACGCTCTACGAGTGGGAACCCGCCGATGGCCCTCGCTACGTCCCCACGCTGACGGTGGCGTCCGGCCGCGGCAGCGTCGTTCTCGCAGTCCATGACCGCCTAGCCCCAGAAATTAAGGAGTAATGACCGTGGAAACTCTCGCCAACGAATTCGAAGACGCACTGAAGCGGATTGAGGTCGACCCCCAGCCCGCGCAAAAGACCCAGCAGGAGGTGCGGGGGATACTTGAGCGTGACAACCAACTACAGAAGTTGGGAATTGACACCATCCTGATCGGCTCCTACAGCCGTAACACTGGAGTCCATCCGGCGAAGGATGTCGATATCTTCGCCAAACTCCCCCAACTCAATGTCTCCACGTCCCCTAACGATGTGTTCGAACTTGTCCGTAATGCCTTGACCAAACACTACGGCTCACGAGCGAAGCCTCAGGCGCGGTCGGTCAAGATCGACTTCCCGGACGAGTTCTGCGCCGATGTCGTGCCGGCCGTGCGACTTGCATCGCAGTGGGCGATCCCGGCAAAGCAACCGGAGCTGTGGGCAAATGCCGAGAAGCGGTGGATTCGCACCGATCCGGAAAAACTTGGGCAGCTTACTGTTCTGCGCAATACCACGCCAAAGGTCGGATCTCGAGGAGCTTACGTTCCGGTGGTGAAGCTGATGCGGCAAACCAGACGTCATCACCTGAAGAAGGCAAAGCCAGGCGGACTCTACGTCGAGATCCTCACGTACTGGGCGTTCGAGGCAATGACGACACCAGGATCGACGTACGCCGAGATATTCGCATTCACGCTCCGGTCCGCGGCCGCACAGCTTGGCAGCGGCGTGGTGACCGACCCGGCGCTCGATTCCGTCTATTCACCCGCGCCCAGTTCGGTCGAGCTGGCTGCAGCGGCCGCCAAATTCGCCGAATTGGCTAACAAGGCCGAGGCGGCGTTGCGCTCGGACAGGTGCCAAGCCGCGGTGAATTGGCGGTACATCCTTGGTGACAACCCAGACGGTCCCTGCTTCAGGCTGCCAGACGGCTGCGATGAGTTTGGCCGGGTCGTGCCGGCAGTGACGGCCGTGGTGGGCAGGGGTTCCAATGAAGCTCGACCCTTCGCATAGCGTTCAGGTCTTAGACCGAGCATCGCTGGAGCGGTTCACAACCGACCTAATCGAGGCAGGCTTCCACGCTGCAGGAGGTACGGGCCAGCAGGATTGGGTAGGGCCGGTTCCAGACTGCTTCCATCAACTGACCGCGGCGCGCACGATGCTGATCAGCATCCGAGACGGATGGCCGTTCGTGCACCCTCGAGTTGTCATAAAGGGCATATCTGGCGAACACACTGGAGCCGGCGGCGTCATTTGTTTGTGGGCTGAAGACGACCAGAGCTGTGAGTGGTTGCGCTATGAAGGGTTCACACAGCGTGCACAACAATGGTGTGAGAGAGCCCGCAACGGTTTCTCTCAGATAGACGAAGGCCTCGACGCATACCTTGGGTTTGAATTTTCCGAGGATGTCCTTGTTACCTACGATCTCGCACGCCTACTTGAAGGTGTTTCTCAGGATGGCAAACATCAGCGAATCCACGGAGTCCAGCACAATCCAAAGCTTCTGGAGCTCCATCACGGGAATGGATCCGTGGGGGACCTGCCTGGGCGGCTGTTTTACCGCGCAAGTCTGCCTGCCCCGCCTAGAAACCTAGCTGAGTTTGAGTCCGCGCTCGACTCTAGGCAACTGGCCCGATTCAAGCGAGACACCGAACGGACGCCCGAGGACTTGGAGCCGCCCATCCAGTTGGTGGTGTTGGCCTGGCGCCATGGTGGGCAACCAGATATGCAGGTTTTCCGGGTCGCTCAGACCGACGGTGGGACACACCTCACCTCCCTTCATTTGGCGCCGAACGACAAGGCAACACTTCTACGTCGAGCGGGAATTGATGCTCCCGAGCTACTAAAGCGACACGTAATCGTGTTCGGCGTTGGGGCAGTTGGGTCGCAAGTGGCGCTTCTTCTCGCCGAATGCGGAGTCGGGCGAATGCAGCTTGTTGATAGGGATGTGCTTCGACCCGGAAACGTGGTCAGGCATCTGGGCCACCGGCGTGACATCGGCTTCCCCAAGGTGTTCATCGCTGAGTTCGAAATAAATGGCCACGCTCCATGGACCACCGTCACTACGATCCCGAGAAATGTTGTTGGGCCCGACGACATCAAGACCGTGATCAGCTCCGGCGACGTTGTAGTAGACACGACCGGTGGATGGGCATTCCAGCAGTTGGTGTCCGGTGTGGCGGCCCAAAGTAACGTCCCGCTGATCTCAGCCGCCCTATACCGTGGAGGATCAATCGGTCGTGTGCGAAGACAGCGTGCTGGCGATTCGCCGATATGGGAGCGCGCAGATCCAAAGTACCCGACGATACCTCCCGACCATCTCGCTCAGGACTTCACATTGGAGACCGGGTGCTCTGCGCCTGTGAGTAACGCCCCGCCTGCATCGGTGACCGCATTGGCCGCATTGGTGGTCCACATCACCGTGGATGTATTGATGGAAAGGAACGATTACCCAGAAGAAGTGATCGAAGTCTATCGGCCGATCGGGGTACCACCATTCGACCGAGTTGGCCGGATCCTTTGCCCGAAATCCTAATATCCGAGCTGGCGGAGGAATGCATCCTGACCGCTGCAAGCGGAGCGCATCCAAACGAGGCCGGAGGTATTCTGGTCGGGGTACGAGCAGACACTAGGCTCTGGATCACTCACGCTCTTGAAATTCCACCTGCGACAGCTGGACCGACACACTACTTACTGCCGGCTGGTATTACCCACCCATTGATCGACTGTGTTCGGCGCGTCGACCGGCGCCTCGGCTATATCGGAGAGTGGCACGTTCATCCTGGCAATAGCGGCCCTAGTCCTGTGGATCGCAGGACGATGGAAGCGCTGGCCACGGTGAGCCCAACTCCGGTCCTAGCCATTGCACGACTATCCGGGTCCGGCTATCACATCAATGTGTGGCTCGTTCGACGAAGGCTGTTAGCGCCCATGAAACTCATCCGAGCGGGCAGCTTGCAGCGTTGGTCGCCTAAGGTCTAGCGCTCCAGGTCGCGATCCACTTCGGGCTGCCGCAACTGTCGCGTGGTTCGCGCGCTCGCGAGAAGGTCTTCCATGCGCCCAGCTGCGTCTGTGCGAAGTCCTGGGATGACGTGACTGTAAGTGTTCATGGTCAGACTGATGTCCGAGTGGCCAAGGATTTCCATTACAACTCTGGCCGGCACGCGCTGGACGAGAAGCATCGTTGCGCAAGAGTGGCGCAGGTCGTGGAAGCGGATCGGTGGTAGTTCGCCCTTCTTTTTGACGTCACGAAAATCGCGCAGCATGCTCCGGGCCTCGAGAGGAGTCCCGATAGTAGTGGTGAACACCAATCCTCTCTCTTCCCATTGAAGCCCGGCCGTCGAGCGTTCCGCGATCTGGCGCGTCTCATGTTCCGTTAAGGCCTTAACGACGGATTCTGGCAAGTCAAGTACGCGCCGAGCTCGATCTGTCTTTGGCTCCACCAGGTTTAGGCGCCCGCCAAACCGCTGAAGTTGGCGTTGCACTCGCAGTGTCTTCGCCCCAAGGTCGACGTCTTCCCACTTCAGCCCCAGCACCTCGCCCTGGCGCAAACCCAGTGCAAGCGTCGCAACATAAAGCGCTTCGAGTCTTCGGCCCTCGACTGCACTTAGGAACTTTCCGATCTCGTGAGGCTCCAGCGGGTGAATCGGCTTGCGTACCTTCCGAGGTGCCGGCACCAAAGTCGCGACATTGCGTGAAACCAGGTTCCAACGCATCGCCTGATCCAAGGCCGTCCGAAGTACTTGGCGGATGTACGCGACGGTCTTGCTACTAAGCCCATCGTTCAGCTTCTGGTTCAGAAAGCTCTGAATCTGCTCCGGGCCGAGACGATCCAGTCTCACGTGGCCAAGTGCTGGCACGATGTGGCGCCGCACGTTGACTGCATATCCGGAATAGGTGAGGGGCCGCACCCGTGGCCTGACCGTGTCTTCCAGCCAACGTTCGAGAAACGCGCCCACAGTTAATCGAGATGGCTCGCGCAGAAGACCGCGGCTTGCACTGTCCATCGCCCTTGCGAGCTTCTGCGCTACATCCTGCCGCGTACGCCCATAGATGACGCGTCGGCGACCGCCCACCACCAGCGCTCCGCACCACTTCCCGTCGGAGCGCTGGTAGACGCTGCCCTCGCCGTTGCCACGCTTGCCGGATCGCACTCTAGTCGGCTCTTGTGCCGTCCATGCGCTCGGCGATCCATCTGACCAGCTCGGCTTTGGGCACGCGAACGATACGCCCGATACGGAGGACTGGCAGGTCGCCCGAGCCGAGAAGCTCGAAAGTTGTTGTTCGGCCAATTCGAAGAAGGCTGGCAACCTCCTCTGGCCTGAGCAAAATCGATTCTTGATAGCGCTCGTCGGCTACTGGGGGAACCGGATTCGGCGCCGGTTCCCCCAGACCCCCTCTGCGCCGGCCAGCAGCAGCAGTGCTTGGCGTGCGCGACAAGTGTGGGCGCGTCATCGGCCAGACCGCGAACGAGACCGAAAACGAGTGATGCGATCGCTGATGCGCTGTTGTGCCGTCCGGGCAAGTGGAGTCAAAGCTTTGCTCGCGGTACCGACGAGTTTCCCGGCCGGTGCCATTGAGACAGCCGCGCCACTCCAGTTGCGCGCCACCGATCCTGCCTGGGTGTGCGCGAAGCGAAGGGCGGAGAAGATGACAAGTGGCGAAAAGGCGGCGATCAGGAGCACGGCGACGCCCGAGGCCATCCAGTTTTGGGTCGTGTCGCTGTCGGTCGGTGAGGTCAGGCTAACGACTACGAGCCGAAAGCCCACGAAGACAACCGTGGCGATGACAAACTTCGACAGCAGCAGCCCGATCAGGAACTCGGCCAATGTGGTCGCTCCACTGGCCAGGCGCGGCCAGATCGAGAGCACACAGACCAAGGGCACGAAGCAAGTGACCGTCAGGATCAGCGCCGATCGGATGATCAGCTCGAGGTGGACCATCACCGTAAGCGAGCAGAGACAGAGCGCCGTCACGATCAGGCCCCACGTGCTGACATGCGCGCCTGAACTGCCCGACTGTGCGGCAAAGTTGCTTGCCGCGACGCTGCGCATCAGCAAATTGCTCAGGTTGTTGAAGTCAGGCGACCAAGCAGTAGCGAGGAGTGCGGCATAACCGCTCGCGTACTTGATAACGCCCAGACCGGCGTAGGCCGCGAAGCAGGCTGCGACAACGCGAGGGATCAGGGCGAGGCCTGTACCGAGCGAGCCCCATGCGATTCGCTCGATGAGCGCGAAAGCGACCACTGCGCCGAGCAAGAGCAGCGAGATCGCGAGCATCCGGTCGTAGACGGGGACGATCACGCTCAGGTCCGGCTCGGTCAATTGGCCGAAGGTCCCAAGCAGCCACTTGATATTGGCAACGGCGACAGCGGTCGCCCACTTGGCGATCGCAAGCGCGATCGAGTCGACCATCCGCTCGACGTAAGCGTTGGAGCCGCCCACTGGCTATTTGAAGAGGTGGCCG
>Ga0209011_1000155_pt1 | contig 32805 bp, 30 predicted proteins | sample BlaSpr_A8_OM1_M3_FD_187986 | JGI IMG/M metagenome (GOLD analysis project Ga0209011, IMG submission 187986) | Forest soil microbial communities from Thunder Bay, Ontario, Canada - Black Spruce, Ontario site 2_A8_OM1_M3 (SPAdes) (version 2) | ecosystem: Environmental > Terrestrial > Soil > Boreal... | reverse complement strand
GAACACGAGGTCCGCCAGAGAGTGGATCGAGCCGATCCCGGAAAACCTGGTCGCGCCGGAGAAGGACCCTGCCGACCTCGCCGTCGAGCGCGAGTCGATCCGCCTGGCTTTCGTGGCCGCGCTGCAGCAGCTGCCAGCGCGCCAGCGCGCGGTGCTCATCCTTCGCGAGGTGCTGCGCTGGGAGGCCTCGGAGGTCGCCGAGCTGCTCGATACCTCGGTGGCGTCGGTCAACAGCGCCCTCCAGCGTGCCCGGGCGACGCTCGCCCAGAGCAACGTGAGCACCACGGATCCTGTCCCTGCGCTGAGCGAGGCCGACCGCGCGATGCTCGAGCGCTACGTCTCGGCCTTCGAGCGCTATGACATGGCCGCCCTGACGTCGCTGATCCGCGAGGACGCGACCCAGTCCATGCCGCCCTACGACATGTGGCTGAGCGGACGTGAAGACATCCTGGCGTGGTGGGTGGGACCCGGAAACGGGTGCCGCGGCTCGCGCGTGATCCCCGTGGTCAGCGCCAACGGCTCGCCGGCCTTTGGCCAGTACAAGCCCAGTCCTCAGGGCGGATACGAGCCGTGGGCCATACAGGTGCTCGAGCTAAAGGACGGACGGATCGGCGAGTTCACCTTCTTCCTGGACACCGCCAGGCTCTTTCCACTCTTCGGCCTGCCGCTCCACCTCGACGCATAGCACGTCGGACAGACCGACAAACTCGATCAGCTCCAGCAGCGTGTGATTTGCGTTCGACAGCTCGAGCTCGCAGCCGCACCGGCCCGCCGCGAGCTTGAGGCGGGCGATCCGATCGATCGTCGCCGCCGTCGGAGCTTCGAGCGGCCTGCAGTCGAGGCAGACGCTCCTCATCTTTGAATTAGACGGAATCGGGTGAAGAAAGTAATCGGTTGTATCCGGGTGTGATCCCGGTCCCACCGATGAGTTTGGCCTCGAGCGCCGTCTAAACCGGTATGAAAAACACGCGCTGGCTGTCGCTGATGATCCTGTGCACCGGATTTCTCCTGATCGTCGTCGACATGACGATCGTCAACGTCGCCCTGCCCTCGATTCAGCGCGACCTGCGATTTTCGCAGTCGGGGCTCGCGTGGGTGATCAACGCCTACCTGATCGCTTTTGCCGGGTTCCTGCTGCTCGCCGGCCGCCTCGGCGACCTGTTCGGCCGCAAGCGTGTCTACCTCGCCGGCCTCGCCGTCTTCATCGGGGCATCAGTGCTCTGCGGCCTGTCGTTCAACCAGCCGATGCTGGTCGCGGCGCGCTTCATCCAGGGCATCGGCGGCGCCGTCAGCTCGGCGGTCATCCTCGCGATGATCGTCACCCTGTTTCCGAAGCCGGAGGAGCTGGCGAAGGCATTCGGCATCTTCAGCTTCATCGCCTCCGCTGGCGCCGCGATCGGACTGCTGGCCGGCGGGCTGATCACGCAGGCCGTCAGCTGGCACTGGATCTTCTTCGTCAACCTTCCGATCGGCATCGTTGTCGCCGCGATGTCGGTTCGCATGCTCACGGCCGACCGCGGAATCGGAATCAAAGAGGGTGTGGACGTGCTCGGCGCGGTGCTCGTGACGGTCGCCTTGATGCTCGGCGTGTACACGATCGTCCAGTCGTCCGACTACGGACTCGGGTCGCCGCGCACCCTCGGCCTGGGCGCACTGGCGCTCGGCCTGCTCGCGGCGTTCGTCGTGCGGCAAGCGCTCGCGAAGACCCCGATCCTTCCCCTGCGCATCTTCACCTCGCGTAAGCTCTCGGCCGCCAACGTGGTGCAGGCCTTGATGTCCGCCGGGTTCTTCGGCTTCTTCTTCGTCGCGTCGCTGGACCTTCAGCGAGTGCTCGGCTACGGTCCGATGGCGATCGGGCTGGGTTTCTTGCCCGTCGCGGTCGTGATGGGACTGTTCTCGGTCCGCTTCTCGGCGCTGTTGATCAATCGATTCGGTGCGCTCGCGATGCTGGTGTGCGGCCAGGCTGTGATCGCGACGGCGCTGGCGCTGCTCGGCTTTGGGCCGGCAGACCAGGTCTACGCCATTCATCTCCTGGTCCCGATGGCGCTCCTCGGCCTCGGTGGCGGCCTGGCGTTCCCCGCGCTGACGATCATCGCGATGTCGGGCGCACAGCCGAGCGACTCAGGGCTCGCCTCGGGCCTGCTCAACACGACCGGCCAGGTGGGCGGCGCGCTGGGTCTTGCCGTCCTCGCGACGATCGCGGGGGGCCGGACCCTGAGCCTTGCCCAGGATGGCGTGGGCGGCGTGGCCGCGCTTGCCGGCGGCTATCACCTGGCCTGGCTGGTCGGATCCGCCACCGTCGCCGTCACGATCGTCCTGACGATGTTGCTGCTCCGTACGCGCAGCAGCGCGCAGATGGAAATCACGATGGAAGATGGAGAGGCAGTCGCATGAATCAGGTAGGGCAGCAAGTCCATCGTCAGATCCAGCAATCAATCGACCAGATGGTCGAATCCGGCGTCGAGCGCGGCATGCAGGTTGCCGTGTACCACCGCGGGGAGCTGGTGGTCGATGCGGTGGCCGGCATCGCCGACCCGTCGACCGGTCGAGTGGTCAGGTCGGACACGCCCTTCTACAACTTCTCGATCGGCAAAGGCGCGGCCTCGACGATCGCCCACGTACTTGCGGAGCGCGGCCTGTTCAGCTACGACACGCCTGTCGTCGACCTGTGGCCCGAGTTCGGCGCCCACGGCAAGCAGAAGGTGACGGTGAGACACGTCCTGAGCCACACCGCCGGCGTGCCGGGCATACCGCTGAATACGACGCTGGAAGACCTGTGCGACTGGGACAAGATGTGCGCGGCGATCGCCGACCAGGAGCTGTGGTGGGAGCCGGGCACGAAGATCGGCTACCACGCCTACTCGTTCGGCTATCTCGTGGGCGAGATCGTCCGCCGCGCCACCGGAAAACCAATCTCAACAGTTCTGCTGGAAGAGGTGTCCGGCCCGCTTGGCGTTGGAGACGAGCTCTACTTCGGCATGCCGCTCTCGGAGCAGCACAGGCTTGCCGTGCTCGAGGACGCTGAACGCTCCGGCGCGGGCCCTATGCCCGAAATGCCCCCGGACCTCCCGATGTTCAGGGCCGGGCCGATGTCGTTGATGCCCAATGCCGCGCTCGGCAACCGGCCGGACATCCTCGCCGCCGACATTCCCGCGGGCGGGAAGACTTCCGCCAGGGCCATCGCCCGCATGTACTCAGCGTTCCTCGGGGACGTGGCCGAAGTCCGATTCGTCTCGCCCGGGCGCTTGCGCGAAGCCACGGCCGTAGCGATGAGCGGAATGGACCAGGTCTTCGGCATGCCGACGACCTGGGCGCTGGGTTACGCGGTCGGCCGGCCTGGAGACTCGCAGCACTCAGACTCGGTGTTCGGGATCGGTGGCGTTGGCGGCAGCTTCGCCTACGGCGACACCGCGACCGGGATCGCGTTCGCGCTGACGAAGAACCGGCTCACCCATGACTTCAACGCGGTGGCGATGCTCAGCCAGATGGTCACTGACGACTTGTGCGACGACTGAAGGTGTCGTGAGCACTCGTCTTCTCGAGGGCAGGGTCATCATCGTCACGGGCGCCAGCCGAGGCATTGGCGCCGCCTCCGCTCGCGCGTTCGCGGCACTGGGCGCGAGCGTGGTGTTGGCAGCTCGCACCGAGGATTTGATCCGCGCGATCGGCGGTGAGATTCGTGATGCGGGCGGCGACGCGCTTGCGGTGCGAGTGGAGGTGAGCGATCCAGCTTCCGTCGAGGCGCTGGTGAGGCAGACGGTGGAAAAGTACGGCCGGCTCGACGGCGCCTTCAACAACGCCGCCGGAGGGCCGCCGCCGGCTCCCCTCGCCGACCTTTCGGTGGAGGGGTTCGATGAATCTCTTGCGGTGAACGTCCGCGGCACTTTCCTGTGCATGAAGTACGAGATCCCGGCCATGGTGGAATCCGGCGGCGGATCAATCGTCAACATGTCGTCGACCGCCGGTCTGCGCGGCGTCCCAGGGCTGGCCGGGTATGTCGCTTCAAAGCACGCCATCATCGGACTGACGCGCGTCGCGGCCCTCGATTACGCACGACGCGGAATACGCGTCAACGTACTCACTCCTGGGCCGATCCTGACCGAGCGCCTCGCCGCACTCGAGGAGAGCGACCGCGCACGAATCGGAGGGTTCGTCCCGATGGGCCGGCTCGGACAAGCGGAGGAGGTCGCCGCCACCGCCGGGTGGCTGCTGTCGAATCAGTCCTCGTTCACCACCGGGGCAGTCATCAGCGTCGACGGAGGAAGGCTCGCCAGCGGCGCTTGACCGCCAGGGTGATTCAGTCCTCGGGCGGAAAGGGCTCCACGTGATGCTTCTCGACCTGCGCCTCCGCGGCCGCGTGGTCGTCGTACGGGCCGTCCAGGCGGACCCCTCTCGCAGTACCGGCCTCATCGATGTCGGCGCTCAGCACATACCAGCGCTTGCCCAGGTGCAGCACTCCGTGATGCATCTGTCCCGTCCAGCTCTTGGGCGTGATGCCCACCCGTTCTTTCTCGGCCATGTCACGCGCTCCTTGTCAACCCCGATGAAGAACCGCGTAGCCAGGCTACACAAAAATCATCGATGGGCACTGCCCCTTGATTCGGCTAGGGTTAGCCGTGGCCCCGAGGGACACGTTCGACGGAGTCGGACCTGGTCGCAAGACTGGTTCCGGAGCCGAAGAGGCGGTTCGTCGGGGTCATTTGTTTTCCGGTTGGAAAACGCTCAACCCCTGAACGGGGAGGGTGCTCCCGGCGGAAGGTAGGGCGCCGGGTCGACGGGCTTCTGGTTGATGCGCAGCTCGAAGTGCACGTGCGCCCCGGTCGAGTTTCCAGTCGATCCCTCGAGCCCGACCGGCTGCCCCTGGGTCACCTGCTGCCCGACCTTGACGAGCGCCGTCGCGAGGTGGCCGTACAGAGTGTCGAGCCCGCCCGAGTGAGCGATGACAACGTAGTTGCCGTAGCCGCTGCTCGAGCTGCCGACCAGCGCCACGACCCCGTCGTCGGCCGCGAGCACCTGGGTGCCGAAAGGCGCGACGAGGTCCATGCCGGTGTGGAAGTGCGGGTAGGCGCCGTAGGCCGGCTCGAACCAGTAGGTGCTGGGACCGAACCGCTGCGAGATCTGCGCCGTCGGCTCGGGCCAGATGAAGCGGTATTTGGTGGAGTGGCCGGCGCTCGGCGGGATCTGGCCGACGTTGTTGGCCTGGCTCCACAGCTGCACCTGCGTCCAGACCGCCTGCATGGCCGCGGAGATGATGGCGTCCTGCTGCTGCTGGAGCATGTCGGTGACGGCCTGGGCCAGCTGCGTCGACTGCCGGTTGAGCAGCGCGAGCTCGGTCTGCGTCTGGTAGATCTTCACCTGCAGCTGGGCCATCGAGCTCTCCTGCTGCGCTTGCAACACCCGCAGCTGCGCGAGCTCGGAGTCGAGCTCGTCGTGCTGCTTGACCTGCTCGGCGCGCGCGTCCTCCTCCTTCTGGCGCTGGACCTGGATCTCGATCAAGTCGCGAGAGAGCGACGCTTTGAGCTCGGACGCTCGGTTCCCCGCCACGTTGAGGTCGGCGACCCTGGTCAGGAGATCGCTCAGGCTGCGGGCCTGCGCCAGCACCACCAGCACGGAGGCCGGCTGTTCGTAGATCGCGCGCGCAAGCTGTCGCAGCTGTTCGCGCTCCGAGTCGATTCGCGCCGCAAGGAACGCCTCGCGGCGCTGAGCTGCCGCGATCTGCAGGTCCAGGTCGGCGATCTTCGCCTCGACCGCGGCGATCTGGTCCTGGAGGGTGTGCTGCTGAGCGGCGTTGTCCTGGAGTGACTGCTTCAGCTGCTGCTGCGCGGCCATCGCGTCGGCAAGGTTGCTGCCGAGCTGAGCGCGAATCTGGTCGATGAGGATCTTCTGCTGCTGCGGATCGATCGGCGTGGTGTCTGCGCTCACGCCCGAAGCACCGGCGCCGAGCACCAGCACCATCGCGCCGAGCGCGACCAGGAGGAGGCGGACCTTCACGACTCGAGGTGCCGCCGCACGCTGAGCAGGGATGACCCCGACCCAAGGCCAAGCCCGGCGGCGAACACCATCGCGCCGGCGATCGCGGCGACCGACACCGTGATGCCCGGAGCGAACTGCGTGAACGTGGCCGACCCCTGCGTCATGCCGAGCATCGCCAGCCCGAAGGCGAGCAGGCCCGCAGTCGCGCCCGCGAGCGCACCGGTGATCGCGCCTTCCACCACAAACGGCCCCCGCACCATCCAGCGTGGCGCGCCGACCAGCTGCATGATCGTGACCTCGTCTCGGCGCGAGTGGATCGCCGCCCGGATGCTGTTCATCGTCACCGTCACGGCGACGAACCCGAGCAGGCCGAGGAAGGCGAAGCCCGCCACGGCGAAGCCGAACAGCACGGTCTGGATGCGCTGGTAGGCGCCCTGGTCATACGAGGTCGGGTCGGCAGCGTCCACGGCGATGTCATTGCGTACGAGGTTGTCGATCGCCGCCACGTCGCCGATGTTCTTCACGCGCACATCAAGGCTGGCCGGGAACGGGTTGTAGTCCGTCGCGGCCGCCAGCTGAGGTAGACCGGGCTTGCTCTGTGCCTGCCTGAGCGCATCGTCCTTGCTCGTGAACATGACACTGGCCACGCGGGGGTCTTTGGCGAGGCGCGTCCAAAGCGCGCCGACGTCCGCATCCGGGGCGGCGTCCCGCAGGTACACATGAAGCAGCGAAGCCTGGCCTGCCTGGGCCTCTTCGAGGTTGTGCAGGGCAAAGCCGATCATTCCGACCAGGCCGGACAGCAGCAGCAGCAACGTCATGGAGCTGAGCGCCGGCGCGGTGCCACCGATGTTCCGAAGCCAGTTCCGGGCGGCGCCGCGGAACAGGTAGCGGAACACGTTGGCGGTGACCACGCGAAAGAGGCGCCGCCGGGGGAAGCGACCCTTTACGACAACGCCAGCCATGCCATCCTCCCGGTGCTTCCCGCGGGCTGGTCGCGCACGAGGCGGCCCTCGACCAGCGTCAGGACGCGGCGCTGCAGGCGCGTCACGATCTCGACGTTGTGAGTCGCGATGAGCACCGCGGTGCCAAACGCGGCGATGTCGGCGAACAGGTCCATCATCTCCCAGGACGTATCGACGTCGAGGTTGCCGGTGGGCTCGTCGGCGATCAGCAGGGGAGGCTGGGCGACCACCGCCCGCGCCAGGGCGACTCGCTGCTGCTGGCCACCGGACAGCTGGTGTGGAAAGGAGCTTCCGCGATCGCCCAGGCCCACCGCCTCCAGCGCGTCGGTCGCGCGCTCCGACGCTTGTTCGTCCGAGACGCGCAGGTCTCCGACCTGTAGGGCCAGCGCGACGTTCTCTTTCGCCGTCAGCCGCGGCAGGAGCTTGTAGTCCTGGAAGACCACGCCCACGCGGCGGCGGAGCTCTGACACGCGTGACGCTTTGATCGTGTGGGCGGCGATGCCGTCCACCCAGACCTCGCCTCTCGTGGGGCGGATCTCACGGTTGATGAGCTTCAGCAGCGTGGTCTTGCCGGCGCCGCTCGGCCCGACCAGAAACGTCAGCTCACCCGGCTTCAAGGCCAGGTGAACGTCATCGAGCGCAAGGCGCGGGCCATACGCCCGAGTCACGCCGGTGAACTCGAGGATTGGGCGCACTACACCCTGGATAACGGCGAATCGGCCAGAATCCTGACCGGCCCCCAAGTGCTATGCAGAAATATGCAATACTGTCCTTTACTTAATGCCAAAAAATGATGTAGGGGATGGTCTGCTCAACACGAGGGAGGCTGCTCGGTTCCTCAGGGTGAGCGAGGCCTCGGTTCGCCGCTGGAGCGATTCGGGCCTGCTGCGCGCACAGCGCGTCGGGCGGCGTCGGGAGCGCCGGTTCGTGCAGGGCGACCTGCACGGCTTTCTCGAGCAACCGTCTCCCGGTCCGCAGCCCGTCGTCAGCAACTCCCTGACGGTCAGCGTCGGCGGGACCCCGATCCCCTTGAGATCTCACCTCGCACCTATTTTTGCCACCGACCTCGGCGGCCTTCGGCTTTCGGTGCCCTTCCTGGCTGAAGGGATCCGGGCCGGGCAGCACTGTTACCTCGCCGCGACCGGTGCGGTCCTGGAGAGCTACACGAGGGCGTTGACCGAGGACGAAGGCATTGAGCTCGCGGCAGCCAAGGAGAGCGGCCGGCTGACCATTGTTGGTTGGCCTGGGGCCTCGGCCGCGGATGCGATCGCCAACTGGGAGCGGCTCTTCGGGAAGGCCCTCGCCGGCGGCCCTACTGTCCTGCGGGTGGTCGGCGAGATGGCTTGCGAGCGCGCCATGTTCCCGACTGACGCCGACATGATGGCGTACGAGGAAGCCTACGAGCTCATGGCTCGGCGCTACCCGGCCGTCACCCTGTGTCAGTACGACGCTCGTGAGTTTGACGGCGAAATCATGCTTCGCGTGCTCAAGTCGCACCCCGACATGTTCGAGCAGCACCTGGGGGGTTTTCTGAACTAGAGGCCATGGCCAGGTTTCCCTGGGCGCTAGACCAGGTAATCCCTTCGCAAGACTCGGAAGGTGGCGAGCAAGTCCCTGCAATGCCCTCAGCGGTGCTCGACTTTCTCTCCTTGGTGAGTCCTGCCACTCGCCGCCGGATCCTCAAAGGCTCGACGCGGGCCACGTATCCGGCGGGCACGGTGGCGGCCCTACCGGCGGGCCAGCCGCAGGCCTACCTGCTCGACGACGGGTTGGCGCGCCTTTACTGGAACGTGCCGGATGGCCGGCAGGCAACCATCGCCATCCTCCGTCCCAAAGAGCTGGCCGGTGGAACAGTCGCCCTCGGGTTTCCGCCGTGGGTGTTCATGCAGGTCATCACCGATTCGAGGGTCACCATCCTCGATGTGGCCGAGCTGCGCAGGCTGGCGGCGACTGAGCTCGAGGTCTCTTCCGCCATCAGCACGCATCTGGCCATGCGCGTTCGAGACGCCTATCGATTGATTGCCGTTCGCTCGCTCGGCAACATCCGGGAGCGTGTGGCATACGACCTGCTCGACCGGGCGGCCCAATCACAGCTGGTCGTGGGCCGGCTCGAGGTCCGAGCCACGCAGGCAGACCTCGCGGATTCGATCGGGTCGTCGCGCGAGGTGATGAGCCGGGCGATGCGAGACCTCCGCAGCGAAGAAATCGTGGAGACCGCGCCGGGAGTGATCCGAGTCCTCAACCCGGCCGGCCTGGCGGCGATCGTGCGCGCGTTTGTGATCTAGGCCGGCGCCCAGGTCACAGCAGCTCCGCGATCAGGTTCGCGGCCCGCGCGGCGGTCCCGGTCTCGACCTCTGCGTAGTCGACCGGTTGCGAAACCAGCGATTCGATCGCGGCCGCCACGTTCTCCGGGGTGGCGTCGTCGAAGTCCATGCACTGGCCGGCTCGATACCGTTGGAGTCGGTGCCTGACATGGAAGTTCTGCTCGCAATGGTCTTTCAGCGGGAAGTAGAGGAATGGACGGCGCGCGGCGGTCAGCTCCATCGTCGTGCTGAGGCCGCCCTGCGTCAACGCCACGTCGCATGCCGCCAGATGCAGGTCCAGATCTGGTACGAACGATCGCACCTCGATCCCATGGACTGCGGGAAGAACACTCACGTCGATGCGCGGGCCGGCGACGGCGACCATGCGCAGCGCCGGGATTCGGCGCTTAGCGGCTGGGAATGCCTTCATGAGTTTCACCAGCAGCTCGACGCCGATGCCTGAGCCACCGACCGAAGCGATGCAGACGAGCTCGTCGTCGCGATAGCCAAGGCGTCGACGCAGCTCGCCATGATCCCCGACCTTCTTCTGGTCGAGACCGAGGATGTAGCCGCCCGTGAACTGGTAGTGGCGCTCGGTCCACGCGCGAATCTCGGGTAGACCCGGTCCGAATGTGCCAGGGACGACGTCTTCAGGACGGCCGATGAAGATGGCCCGGTCGCGGAGCCGCGGGAAGCGCTCCACCTGCTCGATCTGCTCGGCGTTGTAGTCCGCGGTCAGCGCAGCCTCGCGCTCGCCAAGGGCGGGCATCGGCATCCAGGCGACGACGTCCGTCAACCAGGCGTAGGCCGCCGATTTCAGCTCTGGATTCTCGTGCAGGAAATAGTCGACCTCCCACGCTTCGTCCCCGATCCAGAGGTCGTAGTCCTTCTCGCGCACCGTCTCGAGGAACACCATGAAGTTGGCGATGAAGATCTCGTCCATCCGGCGAAAGGCCTCGAAAACGTGGAGGCGATGGGAGCTCGATTCCGACTCGATGTGCTCCGACTCGCTGGCAAGCTCGCTACTGGCCGGGTGAATCTGCTCACCGCTGGCTTCGAGCACCCTGGTCACCGGGTCCTGCGCCAGCCATTCGATCTCGAGGCCGGGAACGAGCTTCCGGAGCTCCTGCGCGATGGCCACGTCGCGGCGCGCATGCCCGAGACCGATCGGCGATGACACGAAGAGCGCCCGGCGTGGCCGGGCCTGTGCGCGCCGGTGCGCCCGCGGTGGAGCTGCCGGCAACAAGAACTCGCGCAGAGCAAGGTTGACCGCCACCGGGTCGCGCCCTTGAGGGCAGTGTCCGGACCCTTCCATGGTCAATAGCCGGCCTCCAGTCAGCTCCGCCAGGGCAACGCCGTTGGCGTGGAGAACGATCTCGTCTTCGTCCCCATGGATCACGAGGACCGGGCAGGAGACTTGTCGTGCCAGTTCGACTGCGCGCTGCTCAGTCATGGTTCCGGCCCGGGTTGTCGCCGTGAGCACCTCTGGCGTCGTATCGAGGCCCCAGCTCACAGCATCTTCGATCGGCTTTGTGGAGTGCGGCTCTGGGAAGACGCGACTGAAGAAGAACTCAAGGAATCCCCGATGGTCGCTCAACCAGTAGTTGGCGTTGTACTTCCCCCAGTCGACGTATTCTTTGTGCCGCTTCTCGAAACCTGCATTCGCCGCAGCCTTGACCGGTGCCCACGGTTCAAGCGGCACCGCTGACCCGATGAAAACGGCGGAGGAGACACGTTCCGGATGCTCAGCGGCCAGCAGCAGCGCCCACACCGCACCCGCCGACAGGGACACCAGCGCGGCCGAGCGCGTGTTGGTGTCATCCATCACGGCAAGGCAGTCGGCCGCGAACTCCTCGTCGGCGTACGCCTTGGGCTCGAGCGGACGGTCTGAGAGTCCATTCCCGCGGCCGTCCATCACGAGCACCCTGCAGTGGCGCGCAAGGTACGGGATCTGGGCCTTCCAGGCCCTCGAGTGGACGATCGACCATGTCGGGAGCAGGAACACGGTCGGCTCGCCTTGCCCGTACACCTCCCAGTAGAGCCGGACCCCGTCGCGGACGGTGTAGCCCGTCAGGTCCGGCTTCCTCGCCCTCATCTCCGACCTCGCCGGAAAAGAGGCGCGATCAGCCGCGCGGCTCGTGCCGCGCCATCTGTCTCGACTGGCGCGTAGGTCACCGTTGTCCGCAGGCGCTCGGCCATCTGGTGCGCCAGGCGATCCGGAGTCGCATCCTCATACGCTGTCGGCGGAGGGGCGCCGTAGCGCCGCAGCCGGTGCGCGACATGAAAATTCTGCTCGAAGTGGTCGCGCAGCGGTATGTAGATGAAAGGCCGCCGATTCGCGACCAGCTCCATCGTGGTCGAGAGCCCGCCCTGCACTACCGCGAGGTCGCAGCACGCGAGCATTCGTGAGAGGTCGTGCACATAGCCGGCCACCCGCATGCCTTCAACCGGGGCAAACTCACCCGGGTCGATTCTCGGACCGCAAACCAGGAGCAGCTCCGCGTCGGGAACGTCCCGACGCAAGAGCTGAAAGGAGTCCGCGATGCGGCGCAGGAGGTGGATGCCAACCGCTGAGCCACCGACCGTGGCCACGATGAGCGGACGTTCCGGATCGAAGCCGAGCTCGCGGCGAAGTGCCCGCGTGTTCTTCAGGTCTTTGGGGTCGAAAGGCAGCGCGTAGCCGGAGAACTCGAAGTGCTGCTTCGTCCACGCCGGGATTGACGGCAGGCCAGGACCAAACTTCCCCCGCACGATGTCCCCCGGGTTGCCGATGAAGACGGAGAGGTCGCGCAGGCCCGGGTTCTGCTCGATGTGCTCGATCACCTCGGCGTTGTAATCGGCGGTCAGGAAAGCCTCGCGCTGGCCGCCCGACGGCATAGGCAAGTACCCCACGAAATCGCTCATCCATACATACGGAGATGTCTTCAGCTCCGGGTTCTCGTGGAGGAAGTGGTCGATCTCCCACCCTTCGTCGGCGATCCAGACATCGAAGCGCTCCTGCCTGACCACGTCGTCGAACACCATGAAGTTCGCGCACAGGATCTCGTCCATGCGGCGCAGCATCTGAAATGCATGCAGCTCGTGCTCGCGCGACTCGGCGTCGACATGCTTCGCTTCCGGCGCAAGGTCCGTGCTGGCGGGGTGGACGATCTCGCCGCACGCCGCGAGCAGGGTGGTGAGCGGTGGTTGCGCGAGCCATTCGACCCGCAGCCCGGGAACCTGGCGGCGCAGCTCCCTCGCGATAGCCACGTCGCGCCAGGCGTGGCCCAGCCCGATGGGCGAGCTCACGAGCAGCGCGCGCGGCGTCCGGCGGGCTTGCCGTGTGGCGCGCGGCGCGGAGCCATCTCCCGCGAACCCTCGGATCAGATGATTGACGCGGACAGGGTGCCTCGCGGCCGGTATGTGACCCGCTCCTTCCAGGGTCAAGTAGCGCGCGCCGGTCAGCGCCGCAAGCGCTCGGGCCCGCTCATCCCCCTGGCAGTTGTCCCGATCGCCCTGGATCATCAGGATCGGACACCGAACTTGCCGGCACAGAGCTTCCACCTCTTCCTTTGTCTCCGCGACTGGCAGCGCGTCGTCCATGAGCAGCAACTCGACGCCGCCGTCGAGTCCGTAGGCGACCGCATCCTCGATCTGCTTGGTCGAATGCGGTTCCGGAAACATCTCGCCGAAGAAGAACTCGAGAAACCCGCGGTAGTTCTGCTTCATGTAGTGGCTGTTGAATTTGAACCACCCCTCATTCGAGTCGAGGACGTCCTCAAAGGACGCGATCGAGGCCCTGCGATGTTCAGGGCGATCTCCGAGCAGAGGCACGCCAGTGCCGATCGCGACGATTCCCTGGACGCGATCGGGGTGGGATGCCGCCAGCTGGATGGATGGATACACACCGTCGATACACTCGCCGACCAGCACCGCCTCGTTCGTTTCTGTCGCGTCCATCACAGTGAGGCAGTCCTGGGCGTACCAGCCGCCCATCCACTTTCCCTTCGGGTCCGGATGGTCGGATAGACCATTGCCGCGCCCGTCGTAAGCGATGACGCGGAAGTGGCGCGCCAGGTAATGCACCTGCGCCTTCCACAGCCTCGAATGAGAGATCGGGTTGGCAGGAAGAAAGACGATCGTCTTGGGCCCGTGGCCAAAGACCTCGTAGTAGATGCGGAGTCCATCGCCGCCGACCGCATAGCCCGACGAGTCGGGCTGTCGGGCACGCGTGCCGGTCTCGGTTATCGACATCTGCCCCTCAAAGTGTTGAGCGAGGCGAGCGGTTTCGCAACCGCCCGCCCCGCGGTGAATTACGGCCGGGCTTCGTAGACGAGGTTGAAGGGCGTCTCGGCGACGCGCCGAAAGCGGGTGAATCCGCCCGCGGTCGCGACGTCGCGGATGCGGGCCTCCCCGGCCTGCGCCCCAAGCGCGAGGCCGACGTCCTGCGAAAGCGAGTTCGGTGTGCAGAGCAGCGTCGAGAACGCGTAGTAGGCGCGCCCGACGGGGTTCAGGTTCTGCTCCACACGGTCGCCGGCGATCGGTTCGACGATCAGCCACGTTCCGTCCGGGGCCAGTGCCTGCCGCACATGGCGGGCCGCACCGACCGGATCGCCCATGTCGTGCAGGCAGTCGAACATGGCGACGAGGTCATACCCGGTGCCGGGAAACGCAGCGGCCGAAGCAACCTCGAAGTGGGCCCGGTCCTGCAGTCCGGCCTCCTTCGCCTTGCCGCGAGCGAGCCCGATCGATTCCGGGTGGTAGTCGAAGCCGGTGAACTTCGACCGGGGGTAGGCCTGCGCCATGAGCCGGGTCGATGCTCCAAGGCCACAGCCCACGTCGGCCACCTTCGCGCCCACGCCGAGCTTCGCCTCGACGCCGTCCAGCGCAGGCAGCCAAGCGGACACCAGGTTCGCGTTGTAGCCGGGCCGGAAGAAGCGCTCACAACCGGTGGCCACTCCGGTGTCGTGCTGGTGCCACCCGAAACCCGCGCCGGTGCGGAAGGCCGACTCGATCTGCGCGCCGGACTTCAACGTGGCCGTCGCGAGCTCGAAGGCGCCGCACACGAAGGCGGGGCTGTCCTCGTTGGCCAGCGCCATCGCCTGCTCCGCCGGCAGCAGGTAGCGCTGGGTTTCCGGGTTGTACTCGACGAATCCGCCGGCAGCCTGCGCGTTGAGCCACTCGCGCACGTATCGCTCGGCCGTGCCGGTCTTCTCAGCCAGCTCGGCCGAGGTGATCGGCCCCGACTCCGCCATCGCCTTGTAAAGCCCGAGCCGGTCGCCGATCACGATCAGGCCGGCGTTCACGGTCGCGCCAAGCTCCCCGACCACCTGTCCCATGAAAGCGTTGAGCTTGTCCATGTCGATCGCCGCTGTCTGTACTGCCATCTGACCTCCTCCAAGAAATTGAGATGCTCCGAAGGTAGGAGCGGTCGGTGGGCGATCGCATCAGGGCCCCCACCTAGTTGTTGGCGGCGACAATCTAGGGCGATGTTGTTGGGCCGGACCGCCGAGCTCGGGGCGATCGAAGAGGCGCTCGCCTCGGCGAGGCTCGGCAAGAGCTCGCGCCTGCTCATCCGCGGCGAACCTGGAATCGGCAAGACCGTGCTGCTGGAGTACGCCGCCGGGCAGGCGGGCACGATGCGGGTCCTGGCCTCACGTGGAGTTGAGTTCGAGGCCGACGTGCCGTTCGCCGGCCTGCACGAGCTTCTCCTTCCCACCATCGCTCTGCTCGATCGCCTGCCTCCGATCCACGCGGCGGCCCTGCGCTCCTCGCTCGGGCTCGGCCCGCGGATCGAGGCCGACCGGCTGGTCATCGGCGCCGCTGCGCTCGGGCTCCTGTCGGCCTATGCCGAGGACGCGCCTCTCCTTATTACTGTGGACGACGCGCAGTGGCTCGACCGCGCATCCTCGGAAGTGCTCGCTTTCGCCGCGCGCCGGCTGATCGCCGACCCGGTGGCGATCCTCGTCGCGGTCCGTGAAGGAGAGGAGTCGCCCCTGCTGAGCGCCGGCCTTCCCGAGCTCAGGCTGGGCGGCCTCGATCAAGCGACGGCCACCACGCTGCTCGAGCAGGCCGCGCCCGGCCGGGTTTCGCCCGAGGTGGCGCGCCGGATCCTGGAGGCGACCGGCGGCAACCCGCTCGCGCTGCTCGAGCTGGGGCACGAGGCGGCGGGCATGTCCACCTCTCCACATGAGAACCTGCCCATCGCGACGAGCGTCGAGCGCGCCTACCTGCGCAGGGCGGACGGTCTCTCGGAAGGCGCGAGGCGCGTGTTGCTCGTGATGGCGGCGTCAGGCACCGCAGAGCTCGGCCTGGTTCAGCGGGCCGCCGCGGAGCTCGAGCTCACGCGGGTCGACGTCGAGCAGGCGGAGGCGGCGCGAGGCCTGGTCAACCAGCGCTCGGACCGTGTCGAGTTCGTGCACCCGCTGGCGCGAGCCGCGATCTATCACTCCGCGCCGCCGGCTGACCGTCGCGCGGCTCACAGGGCGCTCGCCAGCGTCATGACCGCGCCCGACGACGTCGATCGCCGCGCATGGCACCTTGCTGCGGCCGCCAGCGGCTGGGATGCCGCCGCCGCCAACGCACTCGATGGAGCCGCTCGGCGGGCTCGCGAAAGCTCGGGCTACGCCGCCGCGGCGAGCGCGTGGACGGAAGCCGCCCGCCTCACCGAAGCGCCCGAGCTGCGCGCCACCCGACTGTTCAACGCGGCGGACAGCGCCTGGCTGGGTGGGCGGGCGGAGGAGGCGGTTGACCTGCTTGGAGCCGCCGGCAAGCTCCAGCAATCGCTCGAGCTTCGGATTGACATTGACAGCCTCAGCGGGCACATCGCCATGCGGCGTGGCTCCATGGAAGAGGGATATCGACTGCTGGTGGGGGCGGCAGAAGCCATCGAGCCGGTGAATCGCGAGAAGGCCATTCGCATCCTTGCGGACGCCACCCTCTCGACCATGGGTGCCGGCCATCCGACCGACCTGCTTGCCGCCGCAAGCAGAGCCCTGGCCTTGCTACGGCCCGATGATCCCGTCGAGTCTGCGATCTTCGCCAAGGTTTCCTATGGCGGGATCGCCATCCTGGCAGGGCACGGTTCCGACGGGCCGAATCATCTGCGCGACGTGCTTGCCCTGTTCGAAAAGGTGCCGGACGACAACGCCGATCCGCTGCTGCTGGTGTGCGGCGGCGTTGTCGGCCTGTTCCTGCGTGAGGCTGAGGCGGGTCGCGATCTCCTGGACCGAGCCCTGCGACAGGCACGCGAACACGCGCCGACGGCGGCTCTCCCGAGCTTGCTGTTCCTCTTGGGTCGCGACGCTGCCGCGACCGATCGGTGGCCGCTGGCTCGCGCCCAATACGAAGAGAGCGTCCGCGTGGCAAGGGAGACCACCCAGATCAGATGGGTTGCCGGAGCCCTGGCCGGCCTGGCCTGGCTGGACGCCCTCGAAGGCAGGGCGGACGAGTGCCGCTCCCATGCCGCGGAGGCGCTCGAGCTCACCGAGCAGTTCGGGATGGGGTTCTACAGGGCGTGGGCGATGATCGCCCTCGGCCAGCTCGAGCTCGCAGGGGGCAGGACGGAGCTCGCGCTTGGGCACCTGGTGTCGTGCGAAGAGCTTCTGAGGCAGATCGCCATCAGCGACCCGGATCTTTCACCGACCCCTGACATCGTCGACGCGCTGGTCCGGCTCGGCCGGCTCGCCGAAGCAAAGGAGGCCGCCGAGCGCTACCAGCCGGCCGCCGAGGCCAAAGGCCAGCCTTTCGCGCTGGCGCGGGCTGCCAGGGCGAGGGCGCTCGTCGCCGGCAACGAGAGTTTTGCGAAACAGTACGAGTCCGCCCTTCGCTATCACGCGGACACGCCCGACATCTTCGAGCGGGCGCGGACCCAGCTCTATTACGGCGAGCGTTTGCGGCGTACGCGCCGCCGCGTCGACGCGCGGGAGCAGCTTCGGGCAGCCCTGAAGACGTTCGATCAGCTGGGCGCCGCGCCATGGGCCGAGCGAGCGATGACGGAGCTCCAGGCCAGCGGAGAGACTGCACGCGTCCGCGATGACACCACCCGGCTGCAGCTCACGCCGCAGGAGCTGCAGGTAGCGCTCACGCTGGCGGAAGGCGCCACCACGCGCGAAGCGGCGGCTCGCCTGTACCTGAGCCCGAAGACCGTCGAGTATCACCTGCGCCACGTTTACGACAAGCTCGAGATCCGGTCGCGAGAAGAGCTGCGGGCGAAGTTGATGGCCCAGCTGCGGCCGGCCGGCGTGCGGAAGGCTCTCATGTTCACGGACCTCTCCGGCTCGACAAGCCTTGTCGAGGCCATCGGCGACGCGGCATGGCGCGACCTCAGCGCATGGCTGGATGCCGAGCTGCGACGTTCCTTTGCCGAGCACGGGGGGCGCGAGGTGGACCACGCCGGCGATGGCTTCTTCGTGGCCTTCGAAGGAGCGGGGAATGCCATCGACTGCGCCGTCACCATCCAGCGGCGACTGGTGACCCACCGGCGCGTGCACGGCTATGCCCCCCAGGTCCGGATCGGGATCCATTGCGGGGAGGTCCAGGTCGACGGTTCGTCGCTCCGCGGCGCCGCCGTGCACAGGGCGGCGCGCCTGTGCGGCGCCGCCCCCGCCGATGGCATCCTCGCGTCGCGCGAGGCGCTCGAGGAGGGCGGGCGTCAGCTCGGAGGCTTGCAGACGTTTGCCCTGAAAGGAATCTCCGAACCGGTTGAGGCCGCCGAGATCAGGTGGGAGGCCTAGCGGCTTTCTTCTAGCGGTTGCAGCTGAATGTGCCTGTGATCCCCACTGGTGACCCGCTCAAACCGCTCAGCGTGCCGTCGATCCGCCCACGCGCCTGTCCGTGCGAGGACGAAACCACGAGCGTTCCGCTGGCCGCCGTGTAACCGTTCGAATCCGGGTCGCGCGGCGTCATCTCGACGGTCGCGCTCGTAAGCGTGTCGCTCGCCGGGGCCAAGCCGGGCATGCCTCGCATCGTGACCTGGGGATCGAGCTTGAGCGTCTGGTCGGCTGCCTCCGCCGGCAGCCCCGCGTCGAAGCGGACAAAGAGGATGTACCGTCGCGACGAGCTCCTGAGCTGGTTTCTGAGGTCGAACTCAGACATGGTTGTCTGGCCGTTCGTCGTCACGTTCGGGATCGTGATGTTCGGGCAGGCAGGCCGGTCGCGGGTGCAGGCCTGGACGGCATGTCCGTCGGCGAAGACCAGCTGCACGTTGACCGAGTCCGCCGAGCCGCAAGGCCCGCTGCCCGTGGCGCCAGGCCCGGGAGCCCCTACGTTGTCGTTCAGCCACCAGGCGGCCAAGCCGATCGCGGCGACAAGCCCGACCACCGCCACGAATGCGACTGCGACCGCGATCCACCACCTGCGTCGTTTCATGACGCGCGCAGTGTCGCGCGTTCGATGTCTCAGTCGCAGTCTCACCACCGTTTCAAAATCGGCGGGGTCTTTACACCTTCTTGACCTTTGCCCGCAGTGGAACGCCTAGATTTCAGGCACTCGGCCGGTTCGTCATTCAGAAGGGTGGGAAGCATGAAACGGATCTTGGCGGCCCTTGCGCTTGCTGTCGGCATGCTGGCGATGGGGATCACCAGCGCGAGCGCGTCGTCGCTCTGCTCGATCGACCCGACGATCGGTATCGGCACGCCGCTCCACTACAGCCTCGACCTCAGGGTCCTCGGGACCCACGTCTACGCGAGCGGGACGAGCCACTCGACCACCTTCGGCGGCGTCATCGGCCTCTAGCGGTACACGGCATGACGCCGTCGCTGCGCTGGTTTCTCCTGGCGGCGGCCGCGCCCGCGGTCGCGGCCGCGTTGCTGCTGCTCGGCCTGCCGCCGGCAGCGGCCGGCGACCCTGTCCTGATGGTGGTGCTCGTCGCGCTGGGAGCCACCGCCGCGAACTTCACGGTCATGGTGTCGCCGCGGTACAAGACGGACGCCGCCCCGGCGATCGACCTGGCCTTCGTGATCCTGTTCCCGCCGGCGACGGCGGTCGCCCTGGTAGGCCTGAGCCGCATCCTCGGCGACGGCATCCTGTGCCTGAGGCGTAACCCGGCCACCGGCACCCGGCGGCGAGCCCCCATAGACCTTGTCTTCAACACCTCGCAGCTCATGATCGCGGCGACCGCCGCGGCTCTCGTTTTTCGCGGGTTCGGCTCGCCCGGGATCATCGGCCAGCTGGTGGCGGCGGGCCTGGCGGCCGTCGTCATGTATGTGGTCAGCACCTCGCTCGTCGTGTTCGCGGCCAGCCGGATCAACGCACGCAGCGCGTTTCAGATCTGGGCGGAGGGTGCGGGCGTCGAGCTCAGGCAGACGGCGGCGATCTACGTGGCCGGTTATGTGATGGCGGTCGTTTCCAGCGGAAGGCCGTGGCTCGCCCTCGTGATGATGGCGCCGGTGGCCGGCCTGCAGCTCGCGCTGACCCGGTCGGTGCAGATGAGGGAGCAGACCGTGGCGGCGGTGGAGTCGATGGCCGACGTCGTCGACCTTCGCGATCCTTATACGTTCCAGCACTCCCAGAGCGTCGCCGCGCATGCCGTCCGCACCGCGAAGAAGCTCGGCCTGCCCGACCGAGACATCGAGCTCATCCGGCTGGCCGCCCGCGTGCACGACCTGGGCAAGATCGCTGTACCTGACGAGGTGCTGCACAAGCAGGGGAGGCTGACCGACGCCGAGTTCGCGCTGATGAAGAAGCATCCCCAAACCGGGGTCGAGATCCTCGACAAGTTCCCCGAGTACAGGCGAGGGCGCGAGCTGGTGCTGGCGCATCACGAGCGGATGGACGGGCACGGCTACCCGCGCGGCCTTTCCGGCTCCGCGATCCCGCTCGGCGCGCGCGTCATCGCCGTCGCCGACTCCTGGGACGCGATGACCTCAGACCGCCCGTACCGGAAAGCCCTGGATCTCCAGGTCGCGCTTGGCGAGCTGCTGCGCGGGCGCGGCACGCAGTGGGACGCGGAAGTCGTCGACGCGTTCGCCCAGACCCTGCCTGGGGCGGTGGCGCTGGAGCCCGAAAAGCCAGAGGCCTTCGGCCGGCCCCTGCTGCGATCCCTCGGCGCCGTCGCAGGAGTTTTGAGCAGCTAGCCGCCGCCTAGACTTTCCCCGATGCAGTACCGGCGCCTGGGCAAGACCGGGTATGACGTGAGCGCAGTGGGCTTTGGCGCCTGGGCGATCGGTGCGGACTGGGGCGAGGTCGACGACGAGGTGAGCCTTCGGGCTCTGCATGCCGCGGCCGACGCGGGCGTGACGTTCATCGACACGGCCGATGTGTATGGAGACGGGCGAAGCGAACGGCTCATCGGGCGCTTCCTGAAAGAGCGCAAGGAGCCGATCAAGGTCGCCACGAAGATCGGCAGGCGGGCTCCGGTCGACGTCAGGAACTACACGCCGGAAAACCTCTCCGCATGGGTCGACCGGTCACGCGAGAACCTGGAGATGGACCGGCTCGACCTGGTCCAGCTGCACAGCCTCCCGACCGACGTCTACTACCGCCCGGAGATCTTTGCCGCCATGGAGAGCTTCGTGCGCGACGGCAGGATCGCGAGCTACGGCGTGAGCGTGGAGCGGGTCGAGGAAGGGCTGAAAGCGATCGAGTATCCAAATGTGAGCACGGTCCAGATCATCTTCAACATCTTCCGGCAGCGGCCGGCTGAGCATTTCCTCAACCAGGCGCGCGAGCGCAGCGTCGGGGTCATCGTTCGCGTGCCGCTTGCCTCCGGCCTCCTGACCGGCAAGTTCAACAAGGAGACCCAGTTCGCACCGACCGATCACCGCAACTTCAACCGCCACGGCGAGAGCTTTGACGTCGGCGAGACGTTCGCGGGTCTCGACTACGACACCGCGCTGCAGGTGGTCGAGGAGCTGCGGCACCTGGTGCCGAGTGGGACGACCATGGCCCAGATGGCGCTGCGCTGGATCCTCATGCACGACGGGGTCAGCACCGTCATCCCGGGCGCGAAGACCCCGGAGCAAGCCCAGGCCAACGCCGCGGCCGCGGACCTGGCTCCGCTGCCCGACTCGACGATGGACCGGATCGCAGCGCTTTATCGCGAAACGGCGGCGCCCCTGGTCCACCAGCGCTGGTAGCCGGTTTCCGGCCGGCCGGGACTTTTCGCGAGGCCGGCGGATAGTACTGGTGGAGTGAGCATTGCGCGAGTAGTGGAGCGCGACGCGGCGGTTCGTGATGAGCGGGAGTTCCTGCAGCTCGTAGAGCCGGTGCTGCCACTCGCCCACCGGCTCGCCGTCGGGCTGCTCCATTCGCCGTCTGACGCCGACGATGCGGTGCAGAGCGCGCTGCTCAACGCCTGGCGCCACTTCGGGCAATTTCGCGCAGGATCCGACCTGAAGCCCTGGCTCCTCACGATCGTCGCCAACGAGTGCCGCCGCCAGCGGCGGAGCCCGTGGTGGTCGGTGATCAAGGGGCCGAGAGAGGCCGAGCGATCGGCTGAATCGGGCATGGCCGACCCTGCCGTCGCCGACCTGCGCCGGGCCCTGTACCGGCTTCCTCACGACCAGCGACTGGTGGTGATCCTGCGCTTCTACATGGACCTCTCGTTCGACGAGGTCGCGCAAACGCTCGGCATATCCACGAAAGCCGCCAAGTCTCGGACGTACCGAGCCCTCGAGCGGCTGCGACTGAGCCCGGAGGTGAGACCCGATGAATGACAGCGAGATTCGTGAGCGGCTGCGCGCCGCGGTCGGCGAGCAGAGCTACCCGGCAGACCTCTCCGCCCGCGCGGAGAGCCGGCTCAAGCAGCCGCCTGCCCCCGGCGAGCCGCATCCCCTGGCGCTCGGGCTCATAGCGGCGATCCTCGCCATCGCCATCGTCGCCGCGCTTTTTGGACCGCGACTGCTCGCGTTACGCAGCACCGGGCCGGCGATGCCGCGCAGCTCGGTCGCGTCGCCAGCGCCTCTCGCGGCGGTGCTGCCGGACTCGGACCTGGCCGCGGCCGGCCTCAGCGGCCAGGGCAACCTGGTGATGCCGCTGCAGATCACCAAGCAGCTCGGCAACAACCAGGTGACCGTGATCGGCGCCTATGCCGATCCCGCGCGGACGGTCCTGTTCTTCCGGGCCCCCAATGCCGGATCTCCGATGGTCTCCATCAACGACGACTACGGGTTGATCAATGCGTCGAGCTCAGGGAACGTCAGCGCCACGGGCGATTACGTGTTCATTCTCGACGCCGGTCCCCGCCCCGGGGCCGATGGCGTGGCGCACTTGAAAGTCACTCTCACAGGATTCATGCCACGCGACGCCGGGCCGACGGTACCCGCCGCCTGGACCTTCTCGTTCAACGTGCCGCTTCAGCAGTCGATCCTGATCGCGACGGTGCCGCAGCGGTTCCTCCTCGGCACATGGACCGTGACTTTGGAAGTGGCTGATGCCACCCCCAGCGTCGTGCGCGCGCAGGTGTTGATCGAGGGGGTGTCCGTAGGCGACATCGGCGCCAACTATCCAGTGACTCTCCTGGATGCCGCCGGCAAGTCGCTGGTCCAGACCGCTGCCGGCGCCAGCGTGACGGTTCCAAAGGGACAGCTGAATTCGAGCAACTACAAGCAAACACGCCTCTACGCCGCCTGGCGGCGCCCCGCCACGGAGGGCATCTATCAGCTGCGCTTCGAGGGCAGCGGCGCAGTCGTGAAGATTCCGGTCAACATTCCAGCCTTGACCGGGAACGCGGGGCCTGGGCCCCTGCCCACCGATTTCCCCGCGTCGGACGAGTCCCTGACTTTGAGCGGTTCGATGACCGCGAACATCACCACCGGCCGGCCGTCCTCATGTGGCTTCGGCGGGGGGCAGGGAATCCTCTTCACATTCAACACCTACTTCCAGGTGGGCAGCACCTGGTACTTGCTCGCGTTTTTCACGGACACCTCCGTCAAGCAGTACACCGGACCTGGAACGTACACGGCGATCGGGTCGCTCTACGAGGTTGGACCGAGCGGCCCGAACAACGTGCTCTACAAGGGCAACGTGCAGCTCACTGTGACCTCCGACCGCCGCCCTGACTCCGGGACCGTCAGCGGCACGCTCACCGGGCTGGAGATCATCGCTCCGCAGTCTCAGGTGACGGTCAGCGGTGGCTGGACGTGCGTCCCGGGACCGAGCCTGGGCCCAGGCTGATCTCAACTTCGTGTTCAGTGCACCACCCCGGCTACCCCCGGGGTGGTGTCGTTCGGATGAACAGGTCCGCTGACGCGCCACGCAGACTGCGACGCGTGAAACCCTTCGAGCAGTACCGAGGCTACAGGCCGCGCCTGGCGATCATCGCGCACGACGGGAAGAAGGCAGACCTGGTCGCCTTCGCCACGTTCAACCGGCACCGATTGCAGCGATGTGAGCTGATCGCCACCGGCACGACCGGTACGTTGCTGGTCGAGAAGGTCGGGCTGAGCGTGGAGCGCGTGGAATCGGGACCGGTGGGCGGAGACGTCCAGATCGCCGGCCGGATCGTCGCCGGCGAGGTGGACGCGGTGGTGTTCGTGGTCGACCCGCTGGACAAGCACCCGCACGACCCGGACATCCAGACTCTGCTGCGCATCTGCAACGTGCGCAACGTGCCCCTGGCCACCAACATCGCGACGGCCGACATCCTGATCTCATCGGGCCTCTTTTGGCGAGCCGAAGACGATGGGGAACGCACCGGCTGAACAAAAGAAGGCCGGGGCCGCTGTGGCCCCGGCCCAGATTTCTGGATGACCTGTTACGCGGTGGTCGGCGCGGTCGACCCGATCGGCGGCGCCTGATAGGTGACGGCCGGCGGCACAGGCATCAGCTCGTAGGCCGCGTCGCCGTGCACTGACTCGTCGCCGATTTCCAGCTGCTTTTCAGTCATGCGCAGCGGGACGAAGACAGAGATCAGCTTCAGGATCGCGAAGGTCAGCACGCCGTCCCAGACCAGGACGAAAACCAGGCCGACGATCTGGGCGATGAACTGCTGCGGGTTGCCGAAGAACAGGCCCGTCGCGGCGAAGGCGGCGGTCTTGCCCGTGCCCGGGTAGACGATCACGTTCGGGTTGGCGAGCAGGCCGACCATGAGCCCGCCGACTGCACCGGCGATCAGGTGGGTGTGCATCACGCCGAGGGTGTCGTCGATGCGGTTGAACGGCGGCAGCTTGACGAGGTAGTTGAAGGTGAAGAACGGAATCACGCCCGCGGCGATACCGATCGCGAACGCTCCGTAGCCATCGACATAACCGGCGGCGGGCGTGATGCCGACCAGGCCGGCGACCATTCCGTTGACCATGCCTCCCACCGTGACGCGGCCCACGATGAAGACGTCGAGGAACATCCACGCGATCATCGCCGTCGCTGCGGCGAGGTTGGTGTTGAGGATGGCGGCGGATGCGTCGGCGCCCGCAAAGTAGGGGTCGCCGCCGTTGAAGCCGTTCCAGCCCAGCCAGAGCAAGCCGGCGCCCGTGATCACGGCGATCAGGTTGCTGGGCCGGTTGTTCTCACGGTCGGTAAGCAGGCGCGGACCGATGACGGACGCGGCCACCAGGCCGGAGATGCCGGCCGCGACGTGGATCACGTAGCCACCTGAAAAGTCGAGGGCGCCCACGCCCGCCCAGCTGCTCAGCCACGAAGGGAAGGCGCCGATCCAGCCACCGCCCCAGATGCTGAATGCGTTGACGGAGTAGACGATCGTGATCCAAAGCGGGACGAACAGCATCCACGCCTTGAAGCTCGTGCGGCCGAGGATCGAGCCCGCGAGCAGGATGATCGTGATCGCCGCGAACACGAACTGGAAGTACGCAAGCGTCGAAAGCGGGAACTTGAGATCGGGGATCGCGCCCTGCAGCAGAGGGATCACCGCCTGCCCCTGGAGAGCGTCAGCCTGCAGAATCGGACCCGGCGAACCGATGAAATGCAGCGCGTCCACGAGCGGCGAACCGAACGACATCTTGTAGGCCCAGAAGGTCCAAACGATCAGGGTCGCGCCGAACGCATAAAGGACCATGAGTGCAGAGTTGAGCGCCCATTTGCGCTTCATCAGGCCCGAGTAGAGAATCGCCAACCCTGGGACGCTCATCAGGCCGACCAGGGTCGCGGCGACCAGCTGCCAGGCCGTGTGACCTGGGTCCAGCCAGGTCGGTGTCGGCACCAAATCGGTATAGACGGAAAGCATCAACGGACTACTCCTCCCCTGCGTGTGAATGACTCGCGAGCTCTGTACCCCTGCGACTCGCGTCTTAAGGCAGACTAAATTTGGCCAAGGTCTGCCTCCTACGGTCTTACCCACTGGAAAACTTCAGATCTTTCTCGGGTGCTTGATACAAGGAGTGGCCTACACGGACTGTTGCGTCGACACGCCGATACAGGTGCCCGGCGGACTTTAGAGTGCTGATGAAATGTGGCCCACGCAGTTCGTCACGGCCGTGGCGCCGAACCGCTGGTCGGACCGCAGCGTCCGTTCGCGGCTGCTCGCGATTCTCGGCATCGTCGCGCTGCTGTTGGTCGCGTCCTTTGCGACCTGGCTTTCGATTCGCGGCGGACAGCCGGCATCACCGACTCTCTATGGCACCGCCCAATCGGTGGCCGGGGCGGCATGGACGTGGGACGGGTCGGGCTACACGCAGGTGGCGGCCCGGGGCGCTGCCCCGACGAGCAACGAAGCGGACATGGCATACGACCGGGCCCGCGGCGTGATCGTGCTCTGGGATCACGGGTGCGCCAACCTGGTGATGGGCTTCCAGGGAGGGTGCATCGACAAGGTCAACCGAACCTGGACATGGGACGGCAAGAGCTGGACGCAGCACTCCACAAAGGCAAACCCGACGGCCGCCGGCCGCGGGGCGATGCTGTTCGACAGCAGGCTCGGGCAGGTCGTTTACGTCAACGGAGTGGGGCAGGCCTGGACGTGGACGGGCACGGACTGGACGGGCATGGCGATGCCGGGTGGGCCGCAGGTGCCGAGGAATCTCGGCTTCGCCGCCGGCTACGACGAGGTGCGGAACGCCCTCGTGTTCGCGCTGCCGGCCGGCACGTGGTCATGGGACGGCGCGCGGTGGACCGCGATAGGCGATGGCATCCAGCCGGGAGAGGCGAGCGCGGACGCCCACATCGTCTTCGACCGCGCATACGGACGGCTGGTCTATGTCGGCAGCCGTTACACGTGGACCTGGGAAGGCGGCCGGTGGAACCCCCACGACCAGCCGGCGATCACGGGAGGCACCGCGGCGTATGACTCCGCCCGGGCGGCGGTGATGCTCGTGCGGCAGGACAGCGCGGCCTGCGATCGGAGCGCCTGCCGGACGGCCACGTGGAGCTTGAGCTCGACCGGGTGGACCAGGCAGGAGGCCGCCCGGGAAGCGCAGGCTTTTCCGCTGACGCGGTCGGGTGCCTACGCCGCGCCGATGGCTTTCGACGAGGCGCGCGGAGTCGCGGTCCTGTTCATCAGCGCCAGCTGAAGCTCGCCTGGGGCGCAACAACCTTCGCGAATAACAACGTGTGGTTCACACGATTTTCAAAGTCAAAACTTCGTGCTATCGTCCCTCGCGTGACATACCTGTCCTCCGTTCCATTCGAGGTCAACAAACCCCTGTCCGATTCCGATCCCGACGTTCGTTCGATCTCGCGGCTTCCAGGTTTCGTGCGGCTCGAGCCTGTCGCGGGCAATTCAGGGCGCTTCACGCTGACGGTGGAGGTCGAAGCCGGCTCGCGGCGCGACGCCATCGACGCTTCGGACGACCTGCTGGTCGAGTACGAGAACGCGCTCAACGCCTATCACCCCAAGCGGTTGATGGCCCTCGCCCCCCGGGTGAAGTAGCCGCACTCACGTAGTCGAGAGGAACCGCGCCGGCGCCCACTGCGGCGCCGGCGCTTTTCTGTGTCCCACGTAGCCCTTGCACGGACGATGACGCTCGGGGCACGTGCCCACCGCACGTAGTTCCGCAGACGGCATCTGCCGCATTTCTTATGCGGTATGCGTTGGCCGATCGACGACAAACGAGACCAGGACCTGGCCGGCTACCTGGTCAGGCACCGCATCGGCAAGCCTGTGAGAGAACGGCTTCTGCTCGAGCGCAGCATCGCGACACGCCACGGCTTTGCGTGCTTTGCCGACTACTACCTGGCGCGTCGAGCGCGTGGCTGGGGCCTGAACCGGTTGGCCCAGGAGACCGGGCAGACCCGAGACTGGGTGCGTGGGGTGATCCGGCGGTACGGCCCAGGCACCGCCCGCGTGGAATCGGATGACGAACAGGTGGAGGTCGCGATGTAGGCGCCGGCAACCTGGAAGGTGGCCGAAGTATGGTTGGTGCGCGATGGAGCGGGCGGTGCGTGCAGCGGATGGACGCACCCTTCGGGTCGAAGACGGGGGCGACCCCCAGGGCAAGCCCGTGCTCATGCATCACGGCACCCCCGGCGCGGGGCTTCTCTACGCGCCTGAAGAAACCGCCGCGCGCGAGCTCGGCATCCGCATGATCGGCTACGACCGTCCCGGGTACGGGGGGTCGACTCCGCAGCCTGGGCGGACGGTCGCCGACTGCACAGGCGACGTGCGCGCCATCGCGCGCGCGCTTGAAATCGACCGCCTCGGCATCTGGGGGATCTCCGGCGGCGGGCCTCACGCGCTGGCCTGTGCGGCGCTGCTCCCGGACCTTGTGGTCGCCGTCGCATCCCTCGCGTCCGTCGCTCCCTACGGATCGCCCGGGTTGGATTTCTTCACGGGGATGGGCGAAGAGAACGTCAATGACACCAGGCTGCTGCTCGAGGACGAACCGGCCGCGAGGCTGAAGTTGAAGGCCGACCGCGAGCGGGTCCTGGCGGTGAGCGCCGAGGACATGATCACCGTGTTTCCTTCACTGCTCTCGGCGGTGGACGCCGCTGCGTTCACTCCCGACCTGGCCCAGTACTTCCACGCCTGCAACCAGCTCGGGCTGGCGCCTGGCGACGAAGGCTGGTGGGATGACGGCATCGCGCACACGCGGGCGTGGGGTTTCAACTTCGCGGACATCAAGGTTCCAGTCCAGCTCTGGCACGGCCGGCACGACAAGTTCGTTCCCTTTCAGCACGGGGAGTGGCTCGCCACCATGATCCCGGGGGTCGATGCCCACCTGACCGACGACGACGGCCACCTCACGCTGCCCGAGCGACGGCTGCCGGCCGTCCATGCCTGGCTGCTAGCACATTTCTAGGAGTCATGAGGGAAAACCCGGCTAGGCTAGGCTAGGCGCTGGACTCCGACTGCTTTGCCGCCGGTGCGGCGCGATACACACGCAGCGCGATCACGATGATCATCACGAGGACGACGCCGGCCCACATCCAGTAGGTCTCGCGGTGCACCCGCAGGAACGCCTCCATCCGCGGGCCGAAGTTGATGCCGATGATGATGACCACGCCGGCCCAGATCGCCGTGGACACGGCGACGCTCGCAGCGAAGATCGGGTACCTGACCTTCAAGACGCCGGCTGCGACGGTGATCGGGATCCGGAAGCCAGGTATGTGCCGGCCGAAGATGATGGCGATCACGCCGTAGCGCTGAAACCACTTCTCGGCCCTCTCCAGCCGCTCGGGGCTCAGGTGGACGACTTCCGCAAAGCGGCTCTCCGCGAGACGCCGGCCGACCTTTTTGGAGATGAAGAACAGGTTCGTCGCCCCCAGCACGACCACGCCGATCAGGCCGAGCCAGGCGAGGATCCACGACAGCAGGTTGCGCGGGACGTGCGCGCCGACGTACATCACGAACACATCGCCCGGCGCGGGCAATGGCACGCCGGACTCCTCGATGTACAGGAGGCCGTAGCTGGCCAGGTAGGTGTACCTGTGGAGGATTTGGCGGAACCAGTGCGACCCACCGGTCACGATGTCCGGAACGTCGCCCTGGAGGATCGCGGACAGGACGATGGCCGCCGCGATGAGGACCACGATGGCGGCGACCCTGAGCTTCTGCATCCCCGACGTCCGGGCGGCCCAGTTGCGTAGGAACGGTGAGTTGACGCTCATGGGTGGGGCACGATTGTGAGGTCTATCACTAAAGCGTGCCTAAACCTTTGGGGAAGACTTGGGTTTGTCAGAGCCAGGGGCATTGGGTACGTACAACCTGAAGACCGCGCCCGGACTTGCGTCTTCGACCAGCTCGAGCGAGCCTCCGTGGGCACGGGCGATCGCCGCGCTCAGGGCCAGGCCGAGTCCGGCTCCCCCGTCCTCGGGTGATCGGGCGCTGTCGGCGCGGGCAAACCGGGTGAAAAGCAGGTCGCGATGGCCAGGAGCGACACCCGGTCCCTGGTCCGCCACCTCGACGTTCCAGCCTCCGTTGTCGCGGTAGCCCCGCAGCATTACCGCCGCCCCGGACGGGTTGTAGCGCACGGCGTTGTCGATGAGGTTGTCGACCACGCGGCGCAGGAGAGCGGGGTCGGCCTCCATGCGGCCGTGGCCTGGAGCGCTCACCTCGAGCCGGCTGCCGCGCTTCTTGGCGACCTCTTCCCACCGCGCGGCCGTCTCGTGCAGGAAGTCAGCGACGTCGATGTGCTCCTTCGCGGGCACCAGCGCGCCGGCGTCTGCGCGAGCGAGGATCAAGAGCTGGTCCGACAGCCGGCTCAGGTGCTCGACCTCCTGGTGCAGCGACTCGAGGACGCGCCTGTACTCCTCGTTGCTGCGGTTGCGACTGAGCGCGCCTTCGACCTCGGTCCGCATCAGTGCGAGCGGAGCACGGAGCTCGTGAGACGCGTTCGCGGTGAACGTGCTCATGCTCGTGAAAGCCGAGTCGAGGCGGGCGAGCATGGAGTTGAAGGTGTCGACGAGCTCGCCCAGCTCATCCGGTGGAACCTTGAGGTCGACCCGCCGGTGAAGATCGTGCTCGCTGATCGATCGCGCCATTCCGGTGATGGTGCGCACGGGCCGCAGCGCGCGACCAGCGAGCCAGTACGTGAGCACGCCTCCAATCACGAGGAGGACAGCCGAGGTGGCGACCAGGATCAGCAAGGTCCGGCGCTCGGCATCGACCATCTCCTGCACCGACCGGCTCACGACAAGGGTTTGAGCGGGACTGGTGCCGGTCGCGAGTGGCATTGCGTACACGCGGCGTGGCACGCCGTGCGAATCGATGACGTTCGACCAGACCGGCTGTCCGGTCCGTGCCGACTGGGCCGCGAGGCTCAGCAGCGTCGCGGTGTCGAGGGGCTGGCTCGCCGTGTGCGCGAGGACCGAGGTCGACGTCACCACCGCCGCGTCGACTGCGATGCCGCTTTGCGTTTCGCCAGGGAGGTCCGAGCCGTCAAAGGTGACCTGACCGTTGGTGTCCTGAAGGCCGGACATGATGATCTGTGCCTGGGATGCAAGCACGTCGTCCGACGCCTGCGACTGCGTGACGGCGATGGACCCCAGCACCGCGCCGTCGGCGATCACGAGCGCCAGCGCGACGATTCCGACGGCGAGCAGGACCAGACGGCCGCGCGTGCTGGTGAGGCCGCGCATCAAGACCCGTCGGCTGCGTAGCGGTAGCCGGATCCTCTGATGGTGACGAACGGGTCGTGGCCGCCGGCCTCGATCAGCTTCTTTCTCAGCCGCCCGATGTAGACCTCGATCAGGTTGCGTCCGCCGTCGAAGTCGTAATCCCAGGCGTGCTCGAGGATCTGGCTGCGGGTCAAGAGACGGCCCTGGTTGAGCAGGAAGTACTCGAGGATCGCGAACTCCTTCGCTGTCAGGTCGATCTCCTTGCCGTCCACCGTCAGGATGTGGGCCGCCGTGTCCAGCAGCACGCTGCCGGCACGCAGCTGCGACTTGCGGTTCGGAACATGGCGCCGGGTGAGGGCGCGCAGGCGCGCGACCACCTCGCGCAGCGCGAACGGCTTGACGAGATAGTCGTCCGCGCCCGCCTCCAGGCCGGCCACCCGATCGTCGACGCCGTCGCGAGCGGTCAGCATGAGGATCGGAGTTTCGACCTTCTCCTCCCGCAGCTTGCGCGTCACCTCCAGGCCGTCGACGCGCGGCAGCATGAGGTCGAGGACGATCACGTCGTACGGCGTCGTGCGCGCCGCTTCCAGTCCGTCTTCGCCGTTGTGCGCGACGTCGACGGCCATCCGCGATTCCATGAGGGAACGCCGAAGGCTGGCGGCCAGGCGGCGGTCGTCCTCCACGATCAGCACTCTCACACCACTACCAAGAATGGGGCTGCTTGCTAAAAGGTTTCTAAAGGACTCGACCTGCCGGGTTTAGGTGGGGTTGAGGTGCGGCCACCATGCTGCCGGATATGCGGTCGAGCACCGTTAATCCCTGAAGAGGAGGTAAGAGAAGAATGGAGTTCAAGAAGAAGCTTGCGATCCTGGCAGTCCCGGCTGTGCTCGCCATTGCCGGCGGCGCTGTCGCCGTGAACGCAGCCAACACACCGACCCCGACGCCTGCCGCGTCCCAGAAGGAGGCGCCGGAAACGCCCGGAGCAGCGGAAGCGCCTGAGGCGACCACCGGGGCCGCGGCGGAGGTTGAAACAGCCGATCCGGCCGGCGACGTCCAGTCGGGTCACGCGGACCCGGCCGGCGAGGTCGACCACCAGGCCACCGGAAACGAGTAAGTAGAAGTCGACGCGATCGTCCAGGAGGCCGGGCAGTGCCCGGCCTCTTTTCATTTCTCACACGCACGGTCCGGCGATCGTGCGCCAGGCGTGCGGGTCGTACGGCTGGCCGCTTCCCCCGGCCTGGGCCGGGACAGTCGCCACCTTCTGCAACCCGGCGGCGGACGAGTACAGCCAGATCGTCCCGTCAGCGCTGCCGAACCAGGTTCCGTGCACGTCGGTGACCCCGCCGCCGCGGCCGCCCGGTATCGCGACGCCCTGCGCCGGCAGCTTGATAGTTTGCCTGGGAGCCGTCAGCAGCGCGAGGCCGCCACTCGGTCCCGCGCTCTGGTCGAAGATCTGAAGGATGGGGTGCTGGCTGGCGTCGAAGGCGGCGATCAGGAAGCTGCCGGGCGCGTCATACCAGTCGGCGCGCGCACCATCCTCGAGGCTGAGCCTCACGAGCTTTACAGACGGCATCGACTGAGCATCCGGCAGCCTGGTGAACACCATCGCCCATGCCGCGGTACCCGAGACGGCCATCCAGTACTGCGGCGGTGTGCCGGGACCGGCCCAGCTGCCCGGTACGAACTGGTGGCTACCGGTGGCGGGATCGACCAGCTCCAGCTGCGAGGTACCGACCCCACCTGAGGTCGCTGAGATCGTGGCCACGTAGACGCCATCGGCGGTGTACGCGAGCACGACCGCCATGTCGCCTTCCGGCGCGGTATAGAGGAGGCGCTCCTTCCTGGTCTTGACGTCGACGAGGTACAGCGTGGTCGTCGGCGGGTTGCCCGTACGTGGGGGAACCTTGCCCTGCACATATGAGCGCTGGTCCGGCGCGACCGCCTGCGGCAGCACCGGCAACCACGTGCCGGCGCTCGCGAGGTATGACCGGTCGCTCACGGCAGCCGGCCTGTAGATGCCGGCCGGCAGGTCCAGGAATCCGCCCGCGGCCTTCTGGCTGGGCTGGCCGTCAACATCCACGCTGGCATCCGGCAGCCCTTTGGGAGCGGAAGGTACGAATCCGGCGACCGGTAGGCGGCAGCTGAGGGCCGCGCCGGCAGCCGTCACATCAGCCGGGATTCCCCCCGCTGAAGAATGGCTG
>Ga0209011_1000154_pt1 | contig 33046 bp, 28 predicted proteins | sample BlaSpr_A8_OM1_M3_FD_187986 | JGI IMG/M metagenome (GOLD analysis project Ga0209011, IMG submission 187986) | Forest soil microbial communities from Thunder Bay, Ontario, Canada - Black Spruce, Ontario site 2_A8_OM1_M3 (SPAdes) (version 2) | ecosystem: Environmental > Terrestrial > Soil > Boreal... | reverse complement strand
GGCGGAGCTCATCTGCATCGGCCCTCGCCAGCGCCAGCACATCGTCGACCAGCGATCCAAGACGGTCGGTTTCCGCCGCGACGACCGACAGGTACTTGCGCGTTTCGGCATCCATCTCGCGGCCGGGTTTGAGCAGCGATTCGACATGTGCGCTGATGCTCGCGACTGGTGTTCGCAGCTCGTGGGACGCGTTGACGATGAGCTCGCGACGGCTCTGGTCCGCGCGCTCCGCGCGCATCTCCTGGGTCTTTGCCTCGGCCTGGGCGGATGCGAGCTGCATGCGGCTCTCATCCACTCCGAGCATGAGCTCGGCGAAGCGGGCCCAGAGCCATCCGAGGCCGTTCAAGAGCGCCAGCGAGGCAACGCCCAGCGCGACTCCAACCGCGCTCACCAAGAGGAATCCGACCGCGACGTTGAGGTCGAAATGCCCATCGATGGTCACACCGGGCCACATATTTCCCGTGAGCTGGCCGGGGTACTGCTGATACAGGACGTTGGCGACGGCGTACACGACCGGATAGAGGATCAGGGAGAGTGAGACCGTGATCAGAACGAGGGCCAGCGTGAAGGAGATGATGCCGAATGGAAACTCCAGCAAGAGGTAGACCAGGCTTGTCCAGGTGACGGGATCTCCCAGGGTTTTGAGCAGGCGCTGCCGCGCCGTGCGCCGGATCGGGTCGGGGACCGACGTCGGCCTCACACTCGCTCCGAGAAGATGAATCGCCAGCTCACGCTCGATGCGTCCGAAAAGCAGCCAACCGAGGAGCGTCGCCAGCAGAATCGGAAAGCCGACCATCACGATCGCGAGGCCGACCCCGGTTGAAAGCCCGGTGATGATGACGATGAAGTACAACGTCCCCAAGGGAAACGCCAGCAGCAGGTAGGAGATCCGGAGATAGGTCTGGCGGTCTCGCGCCAGGCGCCACGCTGCATCCAACACAGGCCGGAGCTTAGGGGGAATCTGTCGCGGCTTTATGTCGAAACAGACGAAATTCGTCGACCAGGCACCGCTGAGCGAGGTTAGGATCTTTGGTTTCGCCGGTAGCTCCAAGGGTGCAGGGCTCGCATCCCTGTCCCGGAGCCAAATCCTTGACGGCGAAGAGGCTGACGTGCCGGGCAACGCGCCGGCTCTTTGAAGGATGCCTCGACTCACCCAAGTGCCGGCTCCAGGGTAGGCATGTCGGGTATGGAATTCTTAGTCGATCGTGAGAAGATCAGATGCTTGCGGGCAAGGTTTGGTTAGGAAAGATGAAGGCTGGTCCGGAAACCGAGAGCGTCAAGGCGGTCGAGTCTCGCGTATCCGACCGCAGCCCGGAAGCCGCACAAACAGCTCAACGGGGTCGGGCACCGAGTCTACAGAGGACGATTGGCAATCGGGCCATGGCTCGCCTTCTGGAACAGGGTCAAGGTCAGCCGCTCGATGCGCTGTTGCGGCAGCGCTTGGAGGCACAATCTCATATCGACCTCTCACGCGTGCGCGTTCACCAAGGAATGACCGCCTCCGAGGTCGCTCATCAAGAAGGTGCCGCTGCTCTCACGTTGGGCAGCGACATCGTTGTTGGTTCGGACGTTAGTCCCACCGATTCGCACGTAATAGCGCATGAAGTTGCGCATGTCGTCCATCAGGCGGGATCCGGACCGATTCAGGCACTATCGACAGCTACGTTGGAGTCTGAAGCCAACGCATTTGCCACGGGAGGTCCGGGCGCCTCGGCCCCGACTGCCGGCGCCGCGTCATACGGCGGTCCTCAACTGATCACCCTTGACGAGAAGGCTCGGCTGGACGAAGAGCGCGAAGCCAAATGGAAGTCGGAGTGGCGACGACTGCACCCGCAGCCCAGGCTCCCGACGAAGCCCGGCCCAGGCGGGGTCTCGGTGGTTGATGAGGATGCGGCGCTGGACGACCATGAGGCCTACCTTCGCTGGCGGGAACAGCAGCTGGCCGCGGTCGCGTCAGCGGTGCCTCCGGCGCACGAGGGATCGGGAGCGCCAGACAGGTCCGTGCCGGGGCGCGAGAGTGAGCCGAGTCCCACCGGATACACCGACAGTGTGGGCAGGCCCGCCCCGCCGCCGGTCCAGATGTTCAAATCGGAGGTCGACCCGCTGACCGTCGCGCCATCTCCGGCTGCTCAGGTCCCAGCGACAGATGACTGGGCGACCAGATGGAACCGGATGACGCCGGAGCAACGAGTCAAAGAGGCGGCGCGGCTTAAGACTTCGCCCCGACAGCGCTACGAGTTGTCCAAGCTTGGTCGGCCCAAGACATTCATCGGCGAGCATGAGCGGGCCCTCCTCGATTTCGAAGAGACCCTGGGGATGATCCCGGGGGCCCGAGCGGGGGCGTCCTTCGCTCGAGCGTATTACGGGGAGGACCTCATCGGCCGGCCCGTCAATCGGTGGGAAGAAGTAAAGCGCGGTGCAACCGAGGCTGCTATGGATATTGGCGGCCTTTTGGGTCCGGAAGACTTGATGGTCAACATGGGCCCTGCACGCGAGGTCGCCGACGTGGTCCCGGGTGCCTTGGAGGAGACCCTGACCACGGTTCCGAAAGCAGAGGTTCCCCTCGAGATTGGCTCTCCAGTGGAAGAGGCGGTGGTGACTGGTCACCTTGACCCCCAGGACGCACACCTGATGACGCCTGAGGCAGCGGAGGCCACCTCTAACCGTGGCCTCGAACTTGGACCAAGCGAATCTTCCGAGGTGCCAATTCAGTCGAGCCAAGAATCTCTAACGGAGCTTCAGGACCCGATCAAGGGTTCGGAAAAGGTGCCTCGCGGACGCGAGTTGAGTAGGCGCTCACTGCCATCGATTCAGGAGCAGCAGGTTTATACCCAGCGTTCGCCCGACGTCAATCCCAAGGTAGGCGATCGAACGCAGCGATATACCCCGACGACACACACGGATACGACCGTGGTGCACGACTCGCGCACATACACGTTCGATGCCGCGGGCAATCCGGTGAAGGCTTCAACCGACAAGCTGACGCTGGGTGTTCGCGACCCGGTGCTTTACTCAAAGCTCCCCGGGGTGCAGTCCGGCGAGGATTTCGGACATTTGTTGGGCATCGATTTTGGGCACATCGATGCAGACCTGGGAATCCAGGGAGGATTTCGCCAGGCTCACGGGGTCAACATCGGCCCGTGGCGGCGAGCAGAAGAGCAGGCCCTCAGCGCTGCTCTCGTACGCGAGCAGCAAGGTCTGGACTTCGTCGTCACAGCCGAAGCTCGGGACTTTGCGAACAGCGTGCCTTCGTCAACTAGGATCACGGTCACGTCCAAACAGGGTGCGGTCCTTTACGACTCAGGCTGGATTGCGAATCCGGTTAAGCCATAACGCGCCAATGGCTCGGTCGGTCTGCCACCATTTCGACATTCCCCTGACGCCTGGAACCCGGCATCTTGGATTTCAGCAGCAAGCATCGCGCCAAGCCACCCGAGGACATTGCTCCGGACGCGCGGACGTCAAAGTTGGCAAGTGGGCCGCCATGGGTCCCGCGTGGCCCAGTTTGAGTCGCCCTTACTTGTTTGGCGGCGGCGCGCCCGCCGGCCCGGCTTCTCCGATCGACGACACTCGACCGACGATGCCCAGGAAAAAGGGCTCTGAGTAGCCCCCGACAAAGGCGATGACGCCACGGGTCGCCCATTCCGAGCCTCCCCATCCAACTTTGATCAGGCCGCTCTCTAGCACAAGGAGCAGCAGCAGCCCGGCTGCGGCGCCAATCAACGGCTGAATGACAACCGAAGGGCCGAAAGCTCGCAGGTCGTTGATGTTGCTGATCTGATCACGGAGCTTCAGCGTTCCGCTGAGGGCTGCTCCCAACCCTCCCGCTACCGCTGCCAGGGCAATCGAAGATGGCGCCGCGCCGGCGACGTATGACACGGCGCCAAAGGCAATAAGGAGAGCTGCCAGGACCGGTGCGAGAAGCAGAAGATGACGCGTCTTCATGCCCTGTCGAGCTCGATGTAGGTCGTACAGGACAGATCGAGTGCGATACAGGGCAGCCAGTTGATTTCTCACGGCCGACAGACCGGTTCCATCAAAGGTCAGCCCGCCATCGATCAAGGCGATCTCTTCTTTTGGAGGCGGAGCGCCAAAGACGTGGCTCCACGTAGTCGCTGTGGTGTCAATTCGATCGCGTGCAATTTCGACCGCAAGGACGTCACGCAAATAGCGCTCATCACCACGCTCGATCAACAGCTGGTCAAGGCCATCAACAACTTCGAGGGCGCTGTCGAGGCTCAGGTTCCGCAGATCGCCGGCGAGAAGGAGAGAAGCGCGCTCTCTGCCCTCATCGCCAATACCGCCTGCTGGGGCGTCGAGGCGCTGCGCCGTGACGATCGCGACGTGAATTCGCCCCAGTATTTTTCGGAGTTCGGGATCAGCCGCATGCCGGCGCCAAACCTGCCAGCGTTGGCGCCACGATGGATCGTTGAGGTACTCGAGGAGGAGCTCGGCTCGGCTTGTGGCGAATGATTCAAACGCGTCCTTGCTTGCAATCCGCGGTTCGAATTTGGTCGTTACTGCCACGCCGTTGTCACGTTGCCACCGACCATCCGTTTTGTCAATCGGGCCACTTAAAGGAGGGCATGGTTCCGATCGCCTAACGTCAAGCAAGATGAATTGACATCTTTGATAGGGGCTCTATAGTTTCCGCGACGGACAATCCAGGGAGGGGTTGATGCCGAGGTCGATTCGGGCGGACGACGTGGATCATATTTGGGAGCAGATCCGCGGCCTTTCAACGGTGCCGGACGGCCCCGACTGCCCAGCTGATCCGCAGGGATTTGCCTGGGAGTGCTTTCCAGTTCCTGTGCGTCGGGACGTGTCCCGCCGGCCAGACTTGCGAGGGGCCGAGATTCATCAGGGTCGACCATGGGATCCGCATTTCGTGCATTTGCGGGCGCCCAGCCAGGGCACCGCCGCCGAGGCATCCGCGACGGGTCCCCGCGGCCCCAGGCCCGCGACCGCCCCAGGGTCCGCGGCCACCTGCCGTCACCTCGCCACCTCCGACCACAGATCCGCCGGCGGACGGTCGGGACCAAAGTCTTCCACCGCCCGGCGACAATCCACCGCCACCACCACCGCCGACTCCATTCCCGCCGAAAGGACATTCGAAGAAACCTGGCGGAGGAACCCATGGGCCCACGGGAGGCCCACCGACGAAGCCGCCCGTGACACCCCCTCCCAAGCTGCCACAAAAGCCTCGCCGTGGATAGGGCCTTTAGCGGCAGCTGGTAGGTAGGTGGCCGACCCCTTCGGGCGCCCGACGCCTTACGTCACCAAAGGTTCCTGGTGGTTTCTGATCTTTCCACTGGGCTGCGTAGGCATCGCGCTTCTGGCGAAGCGAGGCGTTGATGTCGTGATCTTTGGATGGGATGTCGTGGACATTCACGGATTTTTCACTGGCCTTTCGCTCAGCGGCACCTGGCTTGTCTTTTGCCTTTGGCTGATCGCAGTGATCGATCTCGGCGTCCGTCTCTACTCGGCAAGTCAACACAAGCCCTTCGTCGCTCTTCCAGGCAACATATCCCTGCCCACGCCGTGGCTGCGATGGCTGGTTATCGCCGGATTCTTGATCGGACTTCCGGTCGGTCACTTCTTATGGTGAGACCAGGTGCCTCGAGCAAGTGGATCTTTGCCGGGATAGCGATTGTGGGTGTCCTGTTTGCGGGGTGGAACCTCGCTCTGATCTGGACGCATGGCGGGGACGCACCTTGCACGTTGAGTGACCACGAACCCGCGCTTCAGGGTCTGGTAGATCGTGGCTGGTACGTGATCGGCGCATTGGGCGCCCTTGGGCTGGGCCGCCTGGTGTCGCGCCGCTTCGGCGTTCCACCGTTTTACACCACGACCGTGCTGACGATGGGTTACCCACCGTCAGAGCAAGAGGTCGGTCTCTTCAAACAAAAGGAGCGAGCGGCCGCTTGGGTTCAAGTCCTGATAGTGATCTTGCTTTCCGTAGCTCTTTTCGGTTTGGCCTACGAGACCTTCGGGGTGTCCCATCAAAACCATCCATGGCCGTTGACTTTTCTTACCCGGTGTCTCAATGCCGGCTCCTCGACACACGTCACTTCCTATTCGACCTTTTTGGTCACGCTCGCGGTCGCTTTCATAATCGGCAACTGGTTCTGGCCTGAGCCGGCAGCGGCTGGGTCTTCCGCCGCGCCGTCTCAGAGCAACGAAGGAGGGACGCGTGCAGGGTGAGGCAGTGTCAGCCGCATACCCCGGAATCGGTGTCGTCGCTGCAGTGGTCCTCTTGTTCCTGGCTCTAGTTTTTGGCACGGACGCCTGGTTCGCCAAGCGCGGCTACGGATCGCTCGGCAAATGGGTTATGGAGTGGAGCCGAACGTATCCATTGTGGGTTTTGTTCTTCTCATTCTTCCTTGGCGCACTGCTCGGCCATCTGTTTACGAAGCCGCCACTGTTCGGATTCCACATCGGCTGACCCAACTTGACCCGCTCGCGGCGCAAAGCATGATGCGGCCAGCCGAGACCTGAATCTGAGTTGACTGACGCTGCCGCGACCCCTGACGCCGGTGAGATCGCACCAACCGCAGAGGTGGAAGCCCCGGACTCGTCCGGCGCCATCACGGACGCAGACCGGTCAAGTGTTTGTCAAGTGGCTGACTTTGGCTCCCCGATCCTCTCGACCAGTGCCGCATGGTCCCGAGCGATCGAGCCGGTGATCGGCTCAAGCCAGCCACCCTGGCGGGTATAAGGGATCACCGTCCAAGTCGTAGGTTCCGCTGTCGATTCAAATGTTCGTGTCAGGGTTAGCGCGGTCGGCCGGCCCGCCAGGAGATTGCCCAACTCCTGCCCGTCAGCGTCGTTGCGGTACAGCTCAGTGCCGTCCGAACTGTGGAACCCGACGTACCAGAACTGGGCGTCATCGATCGCCGCCAGAGGGAGAACAGCGGTGGTGAGGAGAATGTGGACGCGCCTCATGCCCGTCGACTCCGCCCAGCCGTCGCCGGCAGGAGGGTTGGGTGGCTCGAGGTTTTGCCGTGTGTAGTCTTGAATTCGCCGCCGACCGAAGTCGATACCCGCGTAGGTCTCATAGTCACGTAGCGAGCGTAGGTCGCCGCATCCATCTCGGCCCACCCAGGGGTCGCAGAGCAGCCGCTGGACTTTGGCGCGGCTTGGCGCATCTCTCTGGTGCCACGCCAGCCGCACGCCATTGCTTTTGAGGTGATCGTCCCAATGTTTCCGGCGGCCCTCACGCGTGTATTCATGCAAGAGGATCACGCGTGACGGTTCGAACAGGTCATACCCATGGGTGAACGCCCTGACTGCCAAGGTGATCTCCTCACCGGTGAAGTAGAGGTCTGGGTCATAAGGCACATCTCGCACGAAGCTGCCAGGCGCGAACAGGAAGTGGGCGGAAACGTACCGGCCACGAGCCGGGCCGGCCCGCCTCCGCCACCCCGCGAAGTGCCCTGGCCGGAAGCCGGGAATCCCGTCTTCCGAGAAACGGTCGAATTCCATCCGGCAGGGCTCTCCGCCGACCAATCCGCTCTGGCCGGGCCGGTACGGAGGTGCGTACGTCGTGATGAGGGGCTTTGCGCTTCCACTGCGCTCGGCCTGGCGGAGAAGCTTGACGTCCCAATCCCGTGCGAAGCGGTGGTGGGAATCGAGCTGCAAGTACCAGTCCTCGCCGCTCCACAGCTTCATGATCTCGGCTCGCGCCCAGCACGCTCCCTGGCTCTCGCGCCACGGCACCCCGATCACCTGAACATGCCCGATCTTGAAGCAGGGTGGGGGCGACTCGTTGTCACCATGCTGCCAGCAAACACCAAACCGAAGACGGTCCGGAAAATGCGCCTTGGCCAGGCAGTCTTCGATCGTTGGCCCGAGCTCCGGGTCGCGATACGCCGCGATCGAGATGAAGATGCGCGCTACGTCCGCGCTCATCTGACGTTGGGGTCGCCCGCGCGCTGGATTCGGAGCGGCCGGGCGCGACCTAGCAGGTTGCCGCCTTACGCTTTCGCTGGCACGCGATATCTGCTCAGGCACCGGCTCTGTCTCCGACGATGCAGCATGCACTGCGTAAGGCCTTTGTCAAGTCATTCCCAGCCAGGCGACCTCTTGTTGCTTGACAACCAGCCGGGGGCCGGGTGTTAATTTTCCGTTAAGGGAGATCATTTTTGCCGTGCCCGCCGCCCCGAACAGAGTTGTATTCAGCCGTCAAGCGACGCGTTTAGCGGTTCAGCTGCGCCTGCTCAAGGGTTTTGACCTTCGAGTTCGTGGCAAGAGCGTCGAGCTTCAGTCGGGCGCCCAGAGGCTTGCGTGTTTCCTGGCTCTGCAGAGCCGTCCGGTTCGGCGTCGCTACGTAGCCGGAGTCCTGTGGCCGGACACGCCGGAGACCCGGTCATGCGCCAATCTCCGCACGGCGCTTTGGCGGCTCGGTCAAGGCGGACTCCATCTTGTTGAGGCAACGGTCAGCACCCTGTGTCTCGCCGATGAGGTAACAGTCGATCTTAGAGATTGCCGGGATCGGGCCCGAAAATTGGTGGACCGTCCGGCCGACTTCACAGATTCCGATATTGAGCTGATTGCCGGCTCTGGAGAGGTACTGCCGGACTGCTATGAGGACTGGGTCGTTATCGAACGTGAACGCTTCAGGCTGTTGCGTCTGCATGCCCTGGAAGCGATGTGCCACCAGCTCGTGTCTTGCGGCCGTTACGCGCTGGCGGTGGAAGCCGGCCACGCAGCTGTCGAGGCCGAACCCCTTCGTGAGAGCGCACGGCGGGCCCTTGTCGGCGCCCAGATTGCAGAGGGCAATCGCGGCGACGCGATCAGGCAGTACTGGGAATATCGCCGGCTGCTTTGGAGCGAGCTCCAGCTGCTGCCGTCGCCCGCATTGGAGAAGTGCATTGCTGACCTGTCCCCAGAACGCGGTGACGATGGGGTGACGACCTCCATCGAGCCTGATCAAGACAAAGGTGAAAGCGGACGATCGGCGGCCGGCTGGAGGGCAAGTTCCACCCAGCCTGGCCCACCTGCTGACTGAGCTTGACGCGCGCCTGCGCTTTGAAATTGACCGCCTGATCGCCTCCGGGCTACAGCACGACCCTTTTCGGGGTCTGTACATCAAGGATTCCGACGTGGCCGAGCTGGCACGATCGCTGGGTCGCGGCGCCGTGGTCGATTGGTCGGCGGTGGCGGACGACCGCCTCGAGCGACTGGCCGCGCGCTTCCACTTGTCCGATGAGGAAGTCCAGCTCCTGCTGGCCGCGGTGGTCTCCGACCTGGACCTCCGCTATGAACGCGTCTTCGCGTACCTGCAGGACGACGTCACCCGGAAACGTCCGACAGTCGATCTCCTGCTGCAGCTCTTCTGGCCGGAACCTTCAGATCGACTGGCAGCGATGAGCCATTTACGGTCGACGGGCACGTTGTGCCGAAATGGTCTTGTCCATGTCGATCAGGAGCAAGCAAACAACACATCCCAGCTGGCGAGGAGCATCAAGGCGGATGATCGAATCCTTGCGTACTTGCTCGGGTCGGACGATGTCGACGAGCGGCTTGAGGCGGTGACTCGGGTGCTCGGCTCCAGATCTTCGAGCGATGAAACTGCAACCACACTGCTGGATAGGCAGTTGGATGCGGCCGCCAACTACTGCCGGTTTTGCGCCGCTGCGGCAACGATCGTGTTCGAAGGCCAGCCGGGTGTAGGCAAGACGACCGCTGCGTGCGCGCTTGCATCGCGCCTGGGATTCGGCGTGCTCATGGTCGACGTCGAGAGCCTGGTCCACTCTGAGCTTACTGCCCGAACGGCGGCGACTCTTGCCTTTCGCGAAGCCGCACTGCAGGACGCTTTGCTCTACCTGTCAGGAGGAGCAGCCCTTTTCGAGGATGGCGACCGGGCCCGGGCTCTCCGTGAGGCGTTCACACGCCAGCAGGAGGAAGTGGGAGGCATTCTGCTCATCTCTGGTCGCGCGGGGTCCGACCTACCGGCAATACTCGCGGGGGCGCCCGTAACCAGGATTGCACTGGCCATGCCGTCTAACGAGGAACGGCGGGAGCAATGGAGGGCCGTCCTGGGCGTGGCGCTGAGTGAGGAAGAGCTGCGCGAGGTCGCCGCTACGTTCCGGCTCTCGCCTGGTCAGATTTTGGACGCGGCCGCTGCGGCTCGCCACCTCGCCTCGTTGCGTGGTGCGACGGCGGACCAGCTCGGCACAGACGACGTATACCTCGGCTGTCGCGCTGTTTCCGGTCGCGGACTTGCAGCGGTCGCGGACGAGATATCTCGCCACGCCACCTGGGAAGACATCGTGCTGCCGTCCGACTCTCTGGCCCAGCTGCGGGAGCTTTGCTCCACGGTCCGATGCCGGGCGATCGTGCTCGACCGCTGGGGCTTTGGCGACAAGTTCACTGGCGGGACAGGAACGACAGCCCTCTTCGCTGGGCCGTCTGGAACGGGGAAGACGATGGCAGCCGGCATCATCGCCGGCGAACTGGGACTTCCCTTGTTCCGAATCGACCTGGCCCGCGTCGTTAGCAAGTGGATAGGAGAGACGGAGAAGAACCTCGATCGGGTCTTCAAGGCAGCCGAGGACTCAAACGCGGTCTTGTTCATCGACGAAGCGGATGCACTCCTCGGCAAGCGCAGCGAAGTCAAGGACTCACACGATCGCTACGCCAACCTGGAAATTTCGTACCTGCTGCAAAGGATGGAGCTGTACGACGGATTGGCGATCCTTGCCACGAACATGCGGCAGCTGATGGACGAAGCATTCATGCGCCGGCTCACCTTCACGGTGCTGTTCCCCCTGCCAGAGGAGCAGGACCGCCGGCGCATTTGGAGAACGTTATGGCCGGCAGGGCTGCCCCCGGCGCAAGACGTCGATCTCGATCGGCTTGCGCGTTTTCGTCTCGCAGGGGGAAACATCAAAAACGTGCTGTTGTCGGCGGCTTACCAGGCTGCCGGAGAAGGTTCGGTCGTTCGAATGGAGCACCTGTTTCACGGTGTGCGCCGGGAGTACCAGAAGATCGGTAAGCCGATGACCGAGGTAGAGCTCGCCCGCCAGTAATCGGTGACGGTCGCGTGACGGATCGGTGACGGTCTTTCGTCGATGCTCTGAGCCAGCAGATGATCGACTTCCTCGATCGGACGCTCAGGAGCCTCTTCGAGAGCCGGCTACCGGTGACCGCAGAGTTCGACGTCCCCGACGACCACTGGAGGGGTCACGTCTCGTCGACTGGCGGCAATTTCCTGAACCTTTACCTGATCGAGCTCCGGGAGAACCGAAGGCTTCGCTCTAACGAGCTGGTTTCCGACTGGGTTGGTCCGATCCGCCAGCTGGAAATGGCGCCGGCGCGCCTCGATTGCCATTACCTGATTTCAGCATGGACCCCGACCGGTATTAACCACTCGCCGCTTGTCGAGTCCACCATCGTGGAGGACGCGATTCTCTATGACGCCGCAAAGGTCCTTTTCGACAACACTCCGCTGGACGTCAGGGCTCTATACCCTGCCGCCGCACCGTCACCACCCGACGTCATGTTGGAGCAACCGCTGCCCGCCGTCGTGGCCCCTCCTGAGGGTTTTGCCAAGCTGCCCGACTTCTGGATGCGGATGGACTGGGTCTGGAAGCCGGTGCTCGAGCTGATCGTGACTCTCCCGATCGTCGCTGTCACGCGACCTGCGCCCCCGTCCGTCACCACGCTGCTGACTCAGTATCTGCAGAACGGCCACGGCTCTTCAGTCGAGGAGCTGGTCACGATCGGTGGGATCGTCCGTACCGTCGACAGCCGCTCAGTTATCGATGGCGTTACCGCGATCAACACTCCCAACATCACCTCTGCGACAGCGTTTTGGACACAAAACGACGTCGGCCGTGTGGTTGCGGGCGCGAACATTCCAGCCAGCGCCGTCATCTTGAGCGTCCAGAGCGCATCAGCGGCGACCTTGAGCGTCAATGCCATCGCCTCCGGTATCGCGCAGACCTTTGTCATCTCCAGCGCGACCTCGATCGCGAATGCCTGGGTCAGAATCGTCGAGCTGGACCGCATGGTCCGAACCAACCGGGCCGGCCAGTTCATCTTCTCGCCGATGACCCGCGGCCGGTATCACCTCGAGTCAGGCGCGCCGGGCCACGCGATGGCGAGCAGAGTCGTCGACGTGCCATCTCTCAGCGGTGAGTACGACCTGGTGCTGTCGTGAGCGCAACTATGAACTTTGCCCCCGGTCGCAGGCCGCTTCTGAAGTTGAATCTGCTCCATGGCTTCCAGCTGTGCAGGGGCGAACGTCCGGTGACGCTTCCAATGAACGCCCAGCGCCTTGTCGCCTTCGTTGCGCTCCACGACAGGCCTACGCCGCGACTCTTCGTCGCCGGCAACCTTTGGACAGATGCGGACGAGGCTCGCTCCAACGCGAGTCTTCGGTCGGCGCTCTGGAGAGTCGGGCGGGTTGCCTCCGACGTGCTGGTGACGTCGAAGTCTCACGTATCGCTGTCGCCGGCTGTGAAGGTGGACATTCGCGAGGCAGTTAACACCGCACACCGGATTCTCGACTCAGTGAACGACTTGAGGCTGGAGGAGGTCGACGGCGCCTGCCTCACCGGCGATTTGCTTACGGGTTGGTACGACGACTGGATCATCGCCGAACGTGAGCGTGTTCGACAGCTGATGCTCCATGCCCTCGAGCTGTTGTGCGTCAAGCTGAGCATCGCGGGCAAACACGCTCAGGCTATCGAGGCCGGAATCGCCGCTGTGACGGCTGAGCCGCTCAGAGAAAGCGCGCACCGCGCCCTCGTCCAGGCCCACCTCTGCGAAGGCAACATCGGCGAAGCCATCCATCAATATCGCGCCTACCGGAGCGTGGTGCAGCGAGAGCTGGGAATAGAGCCTTCCACCTTGATGGACGACCTGGTCCGCGGGTTGATGGTCTGATCACGCGACGGTGACGACCGACGTCCAGGCTCTTTCGCCGTGACCCCGTCGCGTCAGCGGACCGGACTTCTGGTACTAACGGCCTGGGTCGAAGCGGACCATGAGGTCCGGCTGACCGCCCGCATCCGCCGGCTGGTCGATGTGACAGACCCCAAAGGACGCGAGGTGGTTTCGGCAGCCTCTAGCGCCGACCTGATCCATTCAGCGGTCGACCAATGGCTCGAGGAGCTGCTCAGGTTTGAACCGCCCGCGAGTGACGCGGCGGTGACGGACAGTTGACAGCCGCGGTCCACAATCGGCGCCGTTTGTAACTGACGACTCGGCAAAGGAGGCCGAAATGGCGATCGCAACTCCTGGCGTTTACATCAGAGAGTTCGAACCGGCGCCGCCCATCCAGGGCATCGGTACGAGTACCGCGGCTTTCCTCGGCGCCGCCAAAAAGGGTCCACTCGTCACGCCGATTGAGCTCACGAGCTGGGACGGTTTCCAGGCGACGTTCGGCGATCAGCCGGTCGACGGTAGGTATCTCTGGTACGCGGTCAGGGGATTCTTCGAAAATGGCGGCACCACCTGCTACGTGGTGCGCATCAGCAATGCCGCGCTTGCGAACCGGACCGTGAAGGACCTCGGCCACAACGACGCCATCGTCGTCACAGCGTTGGAGGCAGGCTCCGCCGGGGACAGTATCACCGTGAAGGTCGACGCGGCCCACGCGATCACTGCGAACGTCTACTACCACGACGCGAACGTTGTCAGCGTTGCCGGCGGGGATGTGCAGGTCGGCACCGATGACGAGGCGCTTGGATTCCGGCCCGGAGACATCGTGGTGCTCGCTAGCGACCCGAGCAAACGAGCGATCGTGCTCACTGTCAGCAGCGGCGCGGCACCTATTGTCCACCTCAATATCCATCTGACCCCGGCGGTCGCTGGACCAGACAAGCTGCAGCTCGCGAAGATCTCTCAGGCCGATGGCGACGCTGTTTTGCGCCTCGAGAACGTCCCCGCGAACGCCTCCGACCTCGCACCGGGCAGCGTGCTCCGGATCACGCAGACTCCGACACCGCCCTGGTTCGGCACTGTCGCCTCAGTGATCGCTGAGCGGATGCAGCTCAGCGGCGGCCCAAAGACCACCTATCGCGTGACCCTGACGTCGCCGGTCGGCGCCGACGTCAACCTGCCGCCGGGAGCCAACGCAGCCAACATCCGATCAGAAGAGTTCAAGCTCACCATCACCGGGGTTGACGGTACCGTCGAGCCCTTCGACAACCTGACCATGAACCCGGCCAGCCCCAACTTCTACGTCACCAAGGTGACGAGCGGACAGAGCGCCTCCAAGTGGGTGACTGTAGGGCCGCCCACCACACCGTCAACCAGCACGCCTCCGAACGACCTGCCTGACCCCCTCCCGTTCGCCGGGGGAGCCCTGCCGCTCCAGAACGGACAGGACGAGAAGTTGAGCTCGATCGTGCCGAATGACTACCAGAAAGGGCTCGACACCCTGGTCGCCCACAAGGACGTGAACATGGTGGCAATCCCAGATACCCAGGACCAGGCGGTGCAGGGCCACCTCGTCGATCACTGCAAGAACCTCAAGGACCGCATCGCGATCGTGGATTCCGTCCTGAGTGCCGGTATCACAGGCGCCAACAGCGTGTCTGAGCAAGAAGGATCGGTTCAGTCCGACAAAGGCTACGCGGCAATCTACTACCCCTGGCTCCTTGTCGAGCACGCCCCGCCTCCGCAGGGGGCACCACCCGGGCCGCCCCTGCCCAACCTACTCGTGCCGCCATCGGGTCACATCGCGGGCATCTACGCGAGGACCGATTTCGAGCGGGGCGTGCACAAGGCACCCGCCGGCGAGTCGGCGGACGTGCGCGGCGTCATGGGCCTCGAGCGCAACGTCGGCGACGTGGATCAGGGAATTCTCAACCTCGGCTACGGCGTGAATGTGATCAGGTCGTTTCGCCCTCGCGGCCGTCCAGTGGTGTGGGGGGCGCGGACCACGGCAGTCGGTCTCGACAACAACTGGCAATACGTCAGCGTCCGGCGGCTGTTCCTCTACCTCGAGGGCTCCATCCAGCAAGGAATTCGCTATGCGGTTTTCGAGCCGAACACCGAGGCCCTATGGTCAAGCCTCACCCAATCGCTGACCGCCTTCTTGACTGGCGTCTGGAGGGATGGCGCGCTGTTTGGCTCAAGTCCGAAGGAGGCGTTTTACATTCGCATCGACAAAGTCTTGAACCCTCCCACCGAGCAGCAGCTCGGCCGGCTCTGGATTGAGATCGGTGTGCGGCCCGCATATCCAGCCGAATTCATCATCGTCCGGATCGGCATCTGGCTCGGCGGTTCGCAAGTGGCCGAAGGATAGGAGGAGAACATGTCAGTCGGCAGGCGGATCAACGATCCCTTTTCCGCATTTCTGTTTCGCGTCGAGATACGGGGAATAGTCGAAGGCTTCTTTCGAGAGTGCAGCGGGCTCGAGTCGACCATCCAGGTAGTGGAGGACCCTCAGCTGGGCCGCGGGACGATGAGCAAGCTTCCAGGCCGGATCGTGTACGCGAACATCACCCTCCGGCAAGGCCTCACGCAGAGCATGAACCTGTACCAGTGGCACTTGTCTGCGCTCCAGGGGAACATCCAGCGAGTCAACGGATCTGTGATCCAGGTGGGACCTGACGGCGTAGCGCAGCTCGCCCGTTGGAATTTCGCCAACGGTTGGCCCTCCAAGTACACGGGCCCATCGTTCAATTCCGGCAATAACGACCTGAGCATCGAGAGCTTCGAGATCGCGCATGAAGGTCTCGAGAGGGTGAAGTAATGGCGTTCCAGACCGAGTTCGAGTTCGAGCTTCCACTGGGCTACGTGGACGGAGACGGAAATCTGCACCGCCAGGGCGCGATGCGGCGGGCAACAGCACTCGATGAGATCGAACCACTGCGCGATCCGCGTGTGGAGCGAAACCAGGCCTACCTCGCGGTGATTCTGCTTTCACGGGTGGTGACTCGTCTGGGCGGCCTGAGCCAGGTCAACCCGCATGTGATCGAAAACCTTTACGCGACCGATCTCGCATACCTGCAGGAGATGTACAACCGGATCAACGCACTCGAGCCAGAACGGGTGACCGCGACCTGTCCCCAGTGTGAGCATCGGTTCCAGCTGGAGATTGACGGCCTGGGGGGGTTCGCGGCTACCCCCTCGATGCTCTCTTCGAGGAGGTAGCCTTCATCGCCTATCACTTTCACTGGCCGCTCGATCAGATCGCTGGCCTGGAGCACGTCGACCGCCGTCGTTGGGTCGACCAGGTTTCACGGCTTAACGAGAGGCTGAACCACGAGGCATCGCGTGCCTGAAGACAGTCACGGATTACGCCTGGCAACTTTGCGTCAGGTGGGAGGCGGATGGCTCGCACTCCTGCTCGCTCGAACACGGCGGGTTCGTGTCCGCCGCTCGAAGTTGCGCACGTCTCGGCCATTCGGTGATCGGTGGAAAGGACGCCTGGAGCGGCTTGGGGCACGAGCGGCACTTCGGCTGGCGCTACGAGGAAGGCCGTCGCACAGCGTGTACAACGCCGGCGTAGCGGGATCCTCTCGCCTGACGTCGCGCCTCGATCGGCATTTCCACACTCACCTGGTGACAGTGCTTGCCGCGGCGCAGCCGGCCAGGCCGGACGCCGCCAAACATGACCGTCCGCATTTGGATCCCGATGGCATCAAGGTCGGCTCGGCAGAATCCCGACTGATAAGCACCATCGTCACCAGACGACAGCTGCGTCATGAATCGACATCAAGGGCAACCGAAACGCGGTGGAGGCAGGTCATCGAGCACTCGCGCCTCGAGACCAGAACCGCGCACAGCACGAGGCGCGAGGAGGTCGTCGCGTCGCAGTGCCGGCCGGTCGCGCTAGCCGAGGCGCCGCCGATGGTCCTGCGATCAGCCCCGAGAGCGGAGCCCAAAGCCGGTGAGCTGGACCGGGATCGCAGGATCGTTGATGAGCCGTCGCTGGCGCAACCGGCTCTGGCGGCGATTGCAGGTCCAAAGGTTGAGCTGGACATCGAGAGGATCGCCGACCAGGTGTTGTGGCGAATCGAACGGCGTGTCATCGCTCAGCGGGAGCGCCTGGGGAAGGCCTAGGACATGGCGCTGGAATTCGCGAACTTGACCAACCTGGACACGGGCACCCAGGTCGAGGTGCTCTTCAACCCCAACGAGTACAGCCTGAACAAGGACAACAACTACGCCCAGGCATCAATTCCAGGCCTCAGCTCACCGCTGCTCCAGTTCGTGCATGGCAACCTGCGGACCCTCGACATGGAGCTGTTCTTTGACAGCTATGAGCAGCACCGCCACGGAAGCCGGGTGGTCAATCAGCCGCAGGATGACGTCCGCAAGCTCACGCAGCCGGTGGTGGACCTGCTGGCGATCAATCCCGAGACTCACGCGCCACCAGTGGTGCTCTTCAATTGGGGCGGCCTCACGTTCAAGGGCGTGCTGGCCAAGGTTGGTCAGCGTTTCACGATGTTCCTGGACAGCGGGATCCCAATTCGAGCACGGCTGACGGTCACGCTCAACGAGTACAAAACAGCGAGCGAAGAAGCCAAGGAGATCAAGCGCCAGACCGCGGATTTCACGCGCTCCTATATCGTCGCGGACGGCGAAACGCTCAGCTCGGTGGCCGCCCACATATATAAGGACGCGACCAAGTGGCGGCCGATCGCGATCGCCAACCGGCTGGAGGACCCCCGCAGGCTTGCCACCGGGATGGCGCTTAGCATTCCACCGCTGCCTTACCGCGACCCCGACAGCGGTTTGGTCTACTCCTGATGGCCGCCCTTCCCGACACCTTCATACCCGACTTCGACCTGGCGCTGAACGGAACCCCCGTGCCGGCTGAGCTCCGCGCCAGCATCGTCAGCGTGCGCTTCGAAGAAGCGCTTCAGGCCGCCAGCAGGGTGGAGGTCCAGGTCGCGAACCCCAACCTCCGATTTCTCCAGGACCCGCTGCTCGACTTGAAAGTGCAGCTCGAACTCAAGCTCGGCTACCGGCCCAATGGCCTTGTTCAGATGTTCACCGGCGACGTTACTGGCGTGGAACCTTCCTTTCCGGCGTCTGGCCTGCCGATGATCACAGTAAGCGCCCACGATTTCCTCGAGCGGCTTACGGTCGGAACCAAGGACCGCGGGTTCCAGAACTTCCTTCCGGACGCTCTCATCGCCGGCATCGTAGCGGCGGAGAACCAACTCCTCTTGAGGCCGGACGCAGTCACGGCCGCGGCGACCGGCGTTACAGCGGCGCTGTCCTATTTCTACAAGCGGCCGGCCCGTCTGCAGCACCGCAAGAGCGATTTCGAGTTCCTCAAGCAGATGGCCGCCGAGTACGGCATCGACATGTGGGTCGAGGGGCGTGTCATGAACTTCAAGCTCAACGTGCCTTTCCTGCCCAGGCCCGAAGTTCAGCTGGCGTGGGGTGAATCCCTGATTGAGTTCTCCCCCAAGCTCACGAGCATCGGCCAGGTGGCCGGTGTGCGCGCGAAGTTGTGGATCGACGCCCTCAAGACTCAACTTGGGGTTGAGGTGAGCTGGGACGGCGAGCGGGTGAGTGTCAGGATCGTGCCGGCGTTCCATCAGAAAGGAACCAGCGCCACGCTCGATCTGCCCGACGTGCCTCACGACACACCAGTGCAGGCGATCAAGTTTGCTCTCTCCGAGCTCAAGCGTCGGATCAACGGCCGCCTCACTGCCCGCGGCAGCGCACTCGGCGATCCCCGGATCCGCGCAGGCACTGTGCTCGACCTGAGCCATGTCGGGAAGTTCAGCGGCAGCAACTTCCGGGTCACGTCGTGCACCCACAGCCTCGATTCCAGCGGCTATCGAACCAGCTTCGAAGTCCGGCAGGAGTGGGTCTGATGATGCACATCGACTTGTTGAAGTTGGTCCACGGCGAGCTCGACGTGGAGCGAGACAAGGGGACCTTCGATGGAGTGACGATCGGCATCGTGACAAGCATCGAGGACGATGAGCATCTCGGGCGGATCAGGGTCAAGTTTCCGTTCATCGCCGACCAGATAGAGTCGGGTTGGGCACGGCTGTCCACGCCCTGGGCCGGCAAAGGGCGAGGGCACTATTTCGTGCCCGAAGTTGACGACGAGGTGCTGGTCGCCTTTGAGCACGGCGACCTGCGCTATCCCTATGTGCTGGGGTGCCTGTGGAGCGCGGATGCCCCTCCGCCGGTCCTCGAACCGGCTACTCAGAAGCGAGAGATCCGGAGTAAGAGCGGACACGCGCTGACGTATGACGACTCGGACGGCCGCGAGTCAGTCGTGCTGAAGAGCCAGGGCGGACACTCGATCGTCCTTGACGACGCCGCCGGTGCGGCCAAGATCAGCATCACCGACTCAACCAACAAGTTCAGCATCGTGATTGATGCAGCGGCGCAAAAGATCACGATCGCCTCAACTGGCGGTGAGCTGAAGCTGGACGCGGCCAAGCTCACGCTGACCGCGCAAAGCGTCGACATCGGGTCTCAGGGATCGTTGAGCCTGCACGCCAGCGGAGCCTTCACGATCAATGGACAGGCGGTGAAGATCAATTGAGGTTCGTCTGATGCCGCCCGCGGCCCGCCTCTCCGACCAGACTGCCCATCCCGGAGTGATCGCGGGGCCGGGAATCCCGACTGTGCTGGTGGGGTCTTTGCCCGCGGCAGTCTTGAGCGATAACCACGCCTGTGCTTTTCCGACCGGCAATCCACCGAGTCCGGTAGCCCAAGGCAGCGCGACGGTCCTGATCGGCGGCATGCCTGCGGCGAGGTTGGGAGACGTCGCCGGCTGCGGAGCCAGCATCATTCTTGGTGAGTTCACCGTGGAGGTCGGCTGATGGCTGACTTCCTGGGCCGCGGTTGGTCGTTTCCCATTTCGCCAGGCGCTGACGCCGAAATCGCGACCGTCTCGGACAACGACGACATCCGGCAATCGATCAGGCTCATCCTTGACACGGAGCCGGGCGAGCGTGTCATGCGGCCCGACTTCGGAGCCGGACTCCGTGGCCTTGTTTTCGAACCGGTGAACGTGCGCCTTGTCGCTTTGGTGCAACACCGAGTCGAGCAGGCGCTCACCCAGTGGGAGCCCCGCATCGACGTGAAAGCGGTCACGGTGAACACGGACGAAGCGACGAGCGGCAAGCTGAAGGTCGAGGTTGGATATGTCGTGCGCGCGACCAACTCCTTCTACAACCTCGTCTATCCCTTTTATCTGAAGGAGCGGTCGTGATCGCGGCGCCCCTGCTCGACCCGAGGGATGAGGCGGCCCTACTCGACGAGCTGCGCTCGAAGTCGCCGAGCTATCTCCTCACAGGCTGGCGCCCGCAGCGCGGCGGTGCAGGAGATGGATTGCTGGTCGTTCTCGCCCGCTTCGCGAGCCTGGTCGTGACTGGCCTGAACGCCGCGCCAGACAAGGACTTCCTTGCGTTTCTCGACGCCATGGGGATCACGTTGCTAACCCCTCGGGCGGCGCGAGCGCCGTTGGTCTTCACTCTTACCTCCTCAGCTCCGTCGGACGTTGGCTTGCAAGCCGGTACCGAGGTGGCGGCCAACCTGCCTCCTCCGCTGCCGTCCACGCTGACAGCATCCGGCCGGTCCGCTGACGGACCCCCCGCGCGTCCGCTCATCTTTGCCACCGACGAAACGATCTCGGTGGCCAGGGCGGCGCTGGCGGCGGTGCACTCCCGTATACCGTCGGCCGACACTTATGCCGACCACAGTGCATCGCTGACCCAGGGATTCACGTTCTTCGATCCCTATGCACAGCAGCCCATTGCGCATCACCTCTATATCGGCCATGACACCCTGTTTGATCTGCCTGCCGCGCCATCGGTCACCGTGAGCATCGAGGCGATACCCGCGATTCAGGGCCGCGGCGGGGCTGGGGTGCAGGGTGTACCGACCACCTGGGAGTACTTGACCAAAGAGGGTTGGTTGACATTCCAGCCCATCGTGGACAACACCGGCGGTTTCGTCAGCGAAGGGAGCGTCGCGCTAACCAAGACATGCGGGCCCGCGCTCCAAAAGGCGGCAGTCAACGGAATTCAGACCTTCTGGATCAGGGCCGTCACGACCCAACCGCTGCCGCTGCCGGGGGGCGCCGTACCAGGACCCGCTTTGCCGTTGTTGAGCATGATTCGGGCACAGGTCAGCTACACGTTCGATGGTCTGCCCCTTGACAGCGCATCGAGCAACGGTTTCAAGATCGATGCGAGCAAACACTTCTATCCCTTTGGCGCGCAACCCCTCCTGGGCGGCACGTTCCTGTTCGCTTGCGACGAGGCGTTCAAGCGAGTCGGAGCGACCATCAAGGTCGACCTGCCACTCTCGAAGCCAGGCACGGCTCGCGTCACCACGCCGCCCACCCCTCTCGTGATCAAGTGGGAGTACAGCGCGGGGCCCGGAGTCTGGAACGAGGTATTAGGCCTTTCAGCGGACCTCACCGCTCAACCAAGCATTGCGTTTCAGCGCCCGCCCGACTGGCAGAAGGTAGCCGTTGATGGTGATGCTCATTTCTGGCTCAGGGCAAGGATCGCCGGCGGCGACTATGGCGGACCGACCACCTACAAGGTGGCGGGTGACCATGTCGTGCCTGACACTAGTTCCGAGCCCCAGCCTCCGATTGCGGAGCATCTCACCGTCGGTTACACGATCTTGACCGCAGGACTCGCGCCCGACCACTGCCTGACCTACAACGCATTCAAGTACGTCGACGTGACAGACGCTTGCCTGTGGGGAAGGCGACCGTTTCAACCGTTTGAGGCAACCACCGATCGGACGCCGACCGTCTATCTCGGTTTCGACACGGCACTTCCGGTCGGGCTGATCAGCATCTACGCCGACGTTCCCAATCCTGGACAGGCCGACTCGCCAGGCAGTGCCTCGGGTTACGCATGGGAGTACACCTCGCCGATCGGCTGGTCTGAACTCCCAGTGCACGACGAAACGTCTGGGCTCCAGCGCAGCGGCCTCATCCAGTTCATCGGGCCGCCCGATCTCCAGTCTGGGCCGGGCCCGGCCGGTCCTACCTTCTGGGTTCGCGCCCGCCAGCTTGCGCCGAGCGCTGAACCCACAACACAGCAGTTGAACGGTCTCTATCTCAACGCGATCTGGGCGACGCAGCGGACGATGGTGCTGGATGAGGTGGTCGGTCGCAGCGACGGGTCAGCTCGTCAGGTTTTCGACCTGAGGAACACACCGGTGCTCGGCAACGAGATGGTCGAGGTGGAGGAATGGCACGGGAACACTCGTGAATGGGAGAGCCTATTCAAGGACGTCGCTCCGGATCTCGTTCATTACGACCGCGATGCCAAGGGTCTGGTGACTGGCGTCTGGATCACATGGACAGAAAAGAACCACCTGTACAGCTCCGCCGCACTTGACCGGCATTACGCGCTCGAACGCAGCTCCGGACAACTCAGGTTTGGGGACGGAGCTCTTGGGATGATTCCGCCTCCGGGAGCCCCCATCCGGGTCAGCTATGACTTCACGCAGGGATCGAGCGGCAACGTCCCGCCCGCGACGATCAGCCAGGTTCATAGCGCAGTGCCATACATCAAGTCGGTAACCAACCCGATCGCCGCGGGAGGCGGGGCCCAACCAGAAGGCGTCTCAACGGTTCACAAGCGTGGGCCGCAGCGAATCCGCAACCTCGATCGAGCGCTCACAGCGGAGGACTACGAGTGGCTGGCGCGAGAGGCAAGCGCCGAGCTGGCTCTGGTGCGCTGCTTGCAGGAGACCGGACCGAACGGGCCCGGCCAGCCGGGATGGGTGACCATGGTCGTCGCGCCCTCATCGGACGACCCGCAGCCGATGCCTAGCGTTGAGCTTATGCGCGAGGTGAGGGATCACCTGGTTAAGCGAGCACCGGCAGCACTGGCCAGGCAGGTCCGAGTTGTCGCTCCGAACTACGTGCCGATCGCGGTGCACGCCCAGGTTGCACTTGGGGACGCATCACTGGCAGCCGAAGTCGAGGAAGACCTTCGCCGACGCCTCGATGCGTTTCTGCATCCGCTGAAAGGTGGCCCTCGCGGCACCGGATGGGCGTTTGGTGAGCCGGTGCATTTATCTCACATCGCAACGGTCATAAGAGACACGCATGGCGTCGACTTCGCGATTCAGGTTCAACTGACTTACGGCGATGCGGTCTATGGCGACACGATTCCAATCGATCCGCAGTTCCTGCCATCGAGCGGCCGGCATGTGCTGAAGCTCGTCCTGGAGGCCTGAGATGCCTCTGCCGATGCCGGTGCTCGACAACCGCACGTGGACGGAGCTGACCGCTGAAGGACGGGCCTTGATTCCAAACGCTGCCCCTAAGTGGACCGATCACAATGCTCATGACCCTGGCATCACGCTCATGGAGCTTTTCGCGTGGCTCAGCGAGATGCTCATCTTTCGCCTCGATCGCATCTCGCCGGCGAAGGTGCGTGCATTCTTGCGCCTGGCAGGTGTGACACCTCGCCCTCCGCTGGTCTCCAGCACTGTGATCGCCTTTAGAGCAGATCCGGGCACCGCCGCGTCGATCCTCGCGGCAGGAACGCAGGTCGCCGACGACGGAGGCACGACGGTCTTCGAATCATCAGCGCCGCTCATTGTCTCGCCCGCGTGGATAGAGCTGAGCCCAGCCGAGATGACCTCGCGCGGAAGCGTTCAGAGTGTCTCTCGCGGTCAAACGATCGACCACTCCAGCGAGAACGGCGGAGCTGGGTACTGGGCGTTTGGTGCAGATCCGGCGGTCGGCGACTGCTTCATGCTCGGCTTCGACACTCTTCCCGTGGCGCCCGGAGACATCCTCAGCCTCCATGTCTGGACCACGACGTGGTCCAGTGATGGAGCCGCACGTGACGCGATTGAGAGGGAGTGGAAGGATGTGGTGGCGGACTGTGCCCCGGACGGCGCCAGTATTCATCCTTGCGATCCCTCGTTGCCGCCGGCGCCGCCAGGCCATCCGCCCGGCCCGCAACCGCCTCCGTGGTGGCTGCATTACAGCGCACGGACGAGCTGGGAGTACTGGGCCGGCCCTGTCGGATGGCTGCCGGTGCAGGTTGTCGAGGATCTGACCCGGTCCCTAACACTGAGTGGCTTCGTGCGGCTGGCTGGGCCAGCCGACCACCAGCCCGGTCCTGGCGACACGAAGTACTGGCTGCGCTGCCGATTTGCGTCGGGCCGTTACGACTGTCCGCCGCGAATATCCGCCGTGGCGGTGAATGCACTGCTCGTGCGACACGCGGTGAATGCGGGGCCGGAGAACATTGGGTCCAGCAGGGGGGAGGCGGGCCAGATGTATCGCCTGACCAGGGCGCCGGTCGTGGTGGGGAGCACCCACGTTCGTTTGGTGTCCGGCACTGCTCACGACGACTCGTGGCACGAGGTGACGATCTGGGACGGCACCGGTGCCCTCGACCACCACTATCATCTGGATCCCGCAACAGGAAAGATCACATTCGGTGATGGACGCACAGGTTTTGTGCCCGCCGACGCAGCCGGCGTCGAGATGCTCGCTCATCAAGTTGGAGGCGGACCCCTCGGCAACCTGCCGGCGGGCGGGCTGCAGCAAATCGTCCCGCCAGCACCACAGACCATCACGGTACTGCAGCCATTTGACGCAACTGGCGGTGCCGCTGCAGAGTCGCTCGACCGCGCGCATGGGAGAGCTCTCGAGGAGCTCGCGCGGCCGGTGCGCGCAGTGACCGCCGCAGACTTCGAGGCCCTCGCGTTAGAGACGCCCGGCGTCCCGGTGGCGCGGGCGGCGGTCTGGCCGGGGTACCACGCGTCTTATCCATGTATGGAGTCGGCCGGGGTGGTTACCGTGGTTGTCTTGCCTGGGTGCGGCTCGCCTCCAACCCCCGGCCCCGATTTCCTGGCTGCCATTCAGGCCTACATCGATCGACGTCGGCCCCTGACTACAGAGGTGCACATCGTCGGCCCGACTTACGTGCCCGTCACCGTGACGGCCACGCTGCACGTAGCTCGTCTCCGAGCTGACCTGGCCGCGCAAGCTCAGGAGGCGCTCGATCTGTTCTTCGATCCACTGAAAGGCGGTCACGATGGGAAGGGCTGGCGGTTTGGTCGCGCGGTGATCGAGAGCGAACTGATGGCGCAGTTGAGCTCTCTACCGGGAGTTGATTTCGTGGATCAGCTGGCGCTCACCGGCGCCGATCCAACTCAGATGTCGTGCGTAAACCTCTCGCTCTGTCCGACAGATCTGGTCGCGTCGCAGAAGCACCGGATCAGCGTGGTGGAGGGTTAGCGATGCCGCCGCTGGAGCGTCTCAACTACTACCCGGGCCAAAGGCTGGACGCCGTCGACATGAATCTCGAGGCCAATTACGAGCTGACCATCAGGCGCCTGCTCAACCAGGGTCTTTTCACAGCGGGCGTCGTATCGGGGCTCGAGGTCAGCAAGACCGGACCGAGGGAGGTCACAGTTGCGCCGGGCCTCGCACTCGACATCAAAGGACGAGAGCTCTACCTGTCTGACCCCCCGCTTCGGCTGAAGGTGCCCAACCAGAAGCCGGCAGGGGGTGGCGACACCTATTACCTGCTCATCACGTATGACGAGCAGCAGGTCGCTGCCACGGACGTCGGTTGCGCTCCGTCCAACGGGAGCAAGAACTTCTCGCGCATCCGCCAGAGCCCATACCTTGCTTTCACGGCGGACTGGCCCAATCCACAGTTATGTTCGGACACGTTCCGCGACTTGAACTGCGGCATTTTCCTTGCATCCGTGACGCTGGACGGCGACTGCAAGATCGCGACCGTCGATTCCGGGCTGCGCCAGTACTCGTACCCGGCGCACACCAGTCAGGTCCATGAGGCGTCCTATGAAGGCGAGAAGGACATCGCTCCCGGGGAGCCCAAGCGATTGTTCTTTCATATTCGGGGTGGCTCACCGCACGCCGTGATTCTTCACCTTCGCGGGGCCCAGTTCTCGCGCCTGTGGTACTCGGAGATGGGCGACCATTCGCACTCGTTCACGGCGAAAGCGAACACCGCGATCGGGTCGCCCACTCGGACTTCGGTCGACATCTCGCACGGTCACGACGTCTCCGGCAGCGGAACCGCCAAGACCTCAGCAGCTGATTCACATAATCACTCGATCTTCACGCCCGATGTCGGCTCTGATAGTCCGACAGGGAAAGCGGTTGCGACAGTTACCTTGCCGGACACCATTTTCCACACGTGGACGTATAGCTACAACGATCACAACATCCACCTCGGGGGGGGAGCAGATCCGTCCTGGGTCGGTGGCGAGTCCACCCATGAACACACCATTGGGCTTTCGGGCCAGACAACAACGAGCCAATCCGTAACGAGCTCGACGATGGACCATACCCATCCTTTCGATGCGAGCGCCGCGACGATTGGTCACGCCGGCATATCAGATGTCGCCACTCGCACCGGCTTGGCCAATTCCTCCGTCACCGATCTACAGGTCAAGCTCGATACAGTCGACATAACCCAGAACATCCTCAATCAGATCCAGTGGTCCACCTCACTCGGCGGACCCGCGTTCAACAGCGATGTTGGGACTGGCGGCATCGACCTGCTTCGACTACCCCCGATAGCTGGTCAGCCACCGTTACCGGTTCTCAGTCCAGGGAAACACCACATTCTCGAGTTTTCCATCAAGAGCGGGAGCGGCGGCAAGCTCCTCTACAACCTGTACGTCGAGTGATCAGTACTACTCAGCTCGCGGTCCGTTATGCGCAACTCCGCGCTGGCGAGCGATGGCTCGACTCCGCCATTCTGACCGGCCTTGAGGTCAAAGCCGACGGGTCGCTCGAGCTGCAGCGTGTTCCGGCGCTTGCCCGTCCGTCGATAAAGCTTCCAGTCGCTGTCGGGCCATCTGGAATTGCAATCGATCGCACGTGTGGCCTCTATCTTGCGGACGCCACTGATCACGCGGTCTTGCGATCGGCTCTCGATTGTGGAGACCGGCTGCGCTGGCCCGGTCGAAACGATCCGCTCAATGCACCCACTCCGGCCGGCGTCTGCCTCGGACCGTTGGATCGCCTCTACGTCGCGTGCCCAGACCTCGGTCAAGTCCTGGTTTTCACCACTCCAGACCTGAATCTGATAGATGCGTGGTCGATTGGTTTGCAGATTCCAACCTGGCTGGCCGCCGACAGCTCGACGGCAATTCTGGTCTCCGATCCAGCCGCAAGGCAGGTCGTCCGAATCGATCCACTCGGCCAGGTCGATGCGAGCTTTGAAGCCGCGTTCGCGCTGCCTGCCGGCGCGACCAGCCCCGCCGGCATCGCGGTCGATCGTGATGGCGTTGTCTATCTCGCCTGCGCCGGCATCAATGGTGTCAGCCGCTATCGGCGTGGTGGCCAACCCGGGGGCTCGCCACTCGCCACCGACACGACGCCCCAGGCGCTCTTTGTCGCCGACAAGGTGTTGTACCTCGCCGACGAGACGACCGGGCAAGTGCGCCTGTACTCATTGCCCGATGGCGTGTTCATCGGTGCTGTGGCCGGTTTTCAGGGTCCGGTTTCGGCGATGACAGTCGGAAGTGAGGGGGTCCTGTATATCAAGACGGGCGTCGACGACGCCTACGTCGTAGGCATAGCCGGCGCCGGATGCATCCGGGCTGGGACTTTAGAAGCAGGACCTCTTGACGCCGGCGAAGACAACACCTGGTATCGCCTCGCGATCACCGCTGCGGAACCGACAGCGACGTCGGTGAATCTGGAAACGTACTCGAGCACGAATCGGTCAGCCGCTCCGGGCTGGATGCCTGCCCAATCGATGGACGAGCTGTTGAGCGACCGGCCGTATCGCTTCCTGTGGGTGCGAGTCACCTTGAACTCGATGGATGGCGCGACCAGTCCCATGTTGATGCAGGTTGAGGCTGAGACGCCCGGCGACTCCTACCTGGAGCATCTGCCCGCGGTTTATTCGCGGGATTCCTCCTCTGACTTCCTCGAACGCGTCCTCGACCTTGCGAAGTCTGTCCTCGGCGATCTCGAGACGGCAATTGGGGGTCTGCCCAGACTCTTTGATCCGAGAACCTCGCCGGCCTCGGACCTGCCCTGGCTTGCGAGTTGGCTTGGTTTCGACGTCCCGGCTCGTTTCGCTGATCTCAGGCAGCCGGACGTTGTGCGCGCCCTCATCGGGCGGCTCCACTCGCTCTACAAAAGGCGTGGTACGCCGGCCGGCGTTGCCGAGTTCGTCGAGATCTACACCGGAACCCGCCCGCACCTCATCGAGGGCTTTCGGGAGCGTGGCATCTGGGTGTTGGGGGCGACCTCAGCGCTTGGCTTTGACACCGTCTTGCCGCGGACATCGGTGGATGGGTTGATCGTTGACGAGAGCGCTGTGGGAGCGACCAACCTGCGCGAGGACGGATGGGGATGGTCTCTGTTCGAACCCACCGCGCATCGGTTCACCGTAATTGTACCGGCGGCATCCGCCCGTGATGAGAGCTCGAGACGGCTGCTCCGCGACATCATCGAGAAGCAAAAGCCGGCCCACACGGATTTTCATCTCTGTTTCACGGAGCCGAGTCTTCGCGTCGGAATTCAGTCCCGCCTTGGAATTGATGCGATCATCGCGGGCCCACCACAAGCGACGCCACTCGGATCCGGAGATGCACTGGACCGCGACCTTCGTCTGGCGGATGACCCCCTCGCTGCCATTGGGGCTGTGCAGCGACGAGCACGAATCGGTATCGACACGCGCCTCGCATAGATAGGAGGAGGGAGCGGAGCGATGGCACAGCTGACCGGCGAGAGAGAGTTGACAGAGTTGCACTTTCTGAAGCGCAACCGCTTCTACTACGGCAAGCTCATGGACGTCTTGCACACTTCGATGGAGCAGGACTACGCACGATCGGTTCAGATGCTGTTCGACCGTTTGGTGCTGAGCCCAGGCGTCATCTGTGGCCTCGAAGTGTCCCAAGTTGGGGACAGGGGCAAATACGGAATTCGGGTGTCACCCGGTGCCGCGGTCGACGGCTGGGGACGGCTGACGATCGTGCCGAAGGAATTCGACATGGTGCCCCTCACCCTCACCGATCAATGTGGGGTGCCGGTCCAGCCGGGGACCCCGACAAAATGGCCGGTGAACGTAAGCCTTTGCTTCCAAGAATGCTTGAGCGACTATGCGCCGGCGCTCGTGGCGGATATGTCATGCGGGAGCTCTGCATCGTGCGAGGCGGGAACCTGGGTCGAAGGTTTCTCGATTCGGATCCAGGAGGGCGAGGCGCCGCCGGTGATCCTCGGATGTCCGGCAGTCCAGCCTTCGGCCCTCAGTCCCGTTCCGGCCTCGGCTTCATCGGCACCGAGCACCATCCTGGACCTGCTGAAAGCCGGGGACGTTCAGCAGGCGATGTGTTCTATCGCGAGCGGGTACGCGACCGATCCCACCGATCCCTGCATCGTGCTTGCCAACGTCTGGCAGCAGGAGGGCGGATCGCTGCGGGTTGATCCATGCACCGCCCGGACCGTTGCACCCAGCAACTGGGTGCTCCTGCAGCTGATCACGTGTCTTGCCGAGTGGGTGAAGCAGTGCTGCGCGGCAGGACCGACACCCACTCCGACAGCTACTCCTACACCTACGCCAACGCCCACCGTCACTGCCACAGCGACCCCGAGACCGACTCCTACACCGACCCCGACGCCCAGTTCTACCGTAACTCCGACTCCGACGGCCACTCCAACGCCAACGGCATCGCCGACTCCGACGCCGACGCCGACTCCGACGCCGACGCCAACTGTGACCATCACCCTTCCGCCGCCAACCCCGACACCAACAAAATTCACCACCCTTCGGGTGACGGGCGTCCGCGTCCTGGCTACCGGCAACAATGTCCCCGGGACCGCCAGGCCGTCGTTCGCCGCCCCGATGACAGCACCCACCGACCCATTTGCTGTGCCCGGCGGAAAGAAGCCAGACACGATCGAGGTCTCATTCGAAGCAGCTGTGCCGGTGGAGTACGGCAGCATCATCGCGATGAAGACCTTCGTCGTTGACGGCGGTGGAGGTGTCGCCGCACCATCGATCGTGAAAATGCCCAACAACGTGGTCCGTTTCCACTCTTCGCGCCCGTTGTCGGGAACGTACACGGTGACCCTGCGGGAACAGATCGTTGACGCCAGCCCTGACCACAACAGGCTGGATGGCGAATTTCCCGGCGGCGGCAGTTGGCCCTCGGGCAACGGCGCACCCGGCGGCGATTTCGTGTTCAAGCTCACTATCAGCGGCTGAAGGAGGTCATGCAGTGTCGACCACGATGATGACGCCAGTCATGGGTCAGACCGGCCTCGAACGGGTGCGGTTCTTCCCTGGCCAGATCCTTACGGCCGACGACATGTCGCTGGGCAGCGAGTGGGTCATGGAGAAGCTTCGCCGGCACAACCGCTATCTGCATGGATGGGGAATCGTTTGTGGTTGCGATGTCAAGCCGCCGCGCGCCTCTGACAGTGCGTGGACGCTGCACATATGCCCCGGCTACCTGATCACGCCCCAGGGCGATGAGATTTTGATCGCGTCCGCGGCTACCTTCGACCTTGCGGGCTGCATTCTGTCAAGCGCCGATCCGTGCGCCATGGCCAGGCCATGTCCCCCGATTACCCGGCGCTCGACAAGCTTGAGCCAGGTCGTGTATCTCGCAGTGCGTTATGTCGAGTGCGACGCACGACCGGTGCGCATCGCGCCGGCCGGCTGCAGCTGCGGCGACGGGCAATGCGATTACTCGCGCGTGCGCGAGGCGTACGAGTTCTGCTGCCTCGACTCGCTGCCTCCAGCTCAAGCCCCATATGGTTGTGATCACCTGTGTCAAGGCGATGTCCTGCCGTGCCCTGACTGTCCGCCGGAGGGTTGGGTCGTGTTGGCGACCATTGCCTTGCCCGCTAACGTCGACACGATGATCACCAGAATCGACCACGGGGATCGTCGCCTTCTCTACAGCGCCGCGATGCTGCGCGAGATGGCGATCTGCAACTGCGCTACGCAACTGCCCGTCTGCGCGACGCCGGTCATCAACGACGCCGGCACGGCGCAAGACGGTGTCGGCGAGATGGTCGACATCACCGACTCGACTCCGAACAGCACCATCTACTACACCGTCGGCGGCGCGGTTCCCGACCCGACGAATCCGGCACAAAAGTACTCAGGTGATTTCGAGGTGTCGACCTTCGACCTCAACGGAATGGCGACCATCAAAGCCATCGCCGTCGCTCCCGGATATCAGCAGAGCCAGATGGCAAGCTTGCAGATCCACACTTCTGTCACTCCTACATGCGCGGATCCGGTCATCAACGACCGTGGGACCGCGCTGGACAATGAGGGGGAGATGGTCGACATCACGGACGCGACGCCAAACAGCACGATTTACTACACGGTCGACGGCACGATTCCGAGTCCGAATAATCCAGCGCAGAAGTACGCCGGAGAATTCGAAGTCACAAGCTGGGTCAACAGCTTTGCGACGGTCAATGCGATCGCTGTCGCCCCTGGGTATCAGCAGAGCGCGATGTCAAGCCTCGTGGTGCGCCATCCTTGATCACGATCCCGTTACCTGAGCGGCTGACCGGCAGCGAGCCAGGATGGCGGGAGATTCTAATAGGTTCGGCCAGGATTCTGGACATGGTGCCGAGAGGCAAGCTCGACCTGGCAGCGTTGCTCCTGCTGCAGGCGTTCCTTGTGCCTCTAAGCAATCCGTACCGGGGCAAACTTCGAGAGGGTCCAGGGTTTATTCGCCTCGACGGGAGTCGGCACCGGGAGTTGCCGGCTCCGGCTGATGCCCGCCGCGACGCGGACCGGGCTGTTCGCGATCTTGAATCAGCGATCGCAAGCGGAGCGGCATTGTTGGAGCCGGAGGAGACGGCGAACGACATTGAATTCGGGCTAAGCGCCGCCCATCTCTTCATGGATGGCAATGGCCGCCTGGCGCGCGCTGTCGGCAACTGGGTTCTCCTTCGCGCCGGGTATCAACTGGTCAACGATCCCAAGCGCTACTGCCGTGAGCGGATCCACGCGTACTACTTCTCGCTTGCCGCTGGCGAGGCTGGCGACCGCACGCGGTTCCGCGAATTTTTCGCGGGACTGGTCGCAAGTTGTTACCGGGTCCCACAGCCGAGCGAGGCGGATCGGCGCGACCGTGACAGCGGAGCCCAGCGTCCTCATACTCCCGTGGCCTGGTCCAATGGCTGAACAAACCGCCAAGCAGCAGGCCCACGAGAGCGAACCGCGATCGGAATTCTCGCGCGAGCGGCCTCCCGACAAGGCTCGCTCAATTGACAGCATCGAATTCCTCCAATCTGGGGTCGGAAACTCCAATGTGGCTGCACTCATGGGGTGGGCGGAACCGGTTTCGAGGCCTGGAAAAACGCTGGACTCCCGGCTCCTCCCGCTCATGGAGGCTCTCTTCGGGCGCAGCTTTGCAGATGTCCAGGTGCATACCGGACCAGAGGCTGATCGGATGGCTGGAGCTCGCGATGCTGCGGCTCTCGCCGTGGGCAGGCACTTGATCTTTGGGCGCGGCCAGTTCCGACCAAGTACTTTGCGCGGCCGGATGTTGATCGCGCACGAGTTGGCTCACGTCGTGCAGCAGGCGGGTCACGCAATGCCCGACAGCGCTCCCCCCGGGCTCAATTCCCCATCGCATGAGCTGGAAGCCGCTTCAACAAGCAGCGCGATGCTGACGGGAAGGTCGGCGCCGGGCCTCTCGGGCTCACGAGTTGGATTTGCGGCTGCGAAACGCGGTTCGCAGCCGGCGAAAGTCGACGCGATCTGGATATCGTCGACAGCCATGACGATCTCGTTTCAGACTGACGCCGGAGTCTTCACCTACCAGCTGGAGAAGGGCGACCTCGACGATGGCGATTACACGGCTTCGGTAATGGTGAAAGGAAAGGATCTGACGTTTCAACTCACTGGAGATGTCCCCGAAGGCGTGCGTTTCAGCTTCTCGTGGAGAACCGAAGAGGGCGACCCCGATCCAGCGACGTTCTTCGCAAGACAACGGTCGGTGTCGATCCATGTGAGATCTGGAGGAGCTGATCTAGGGCCGGCGGAAACCGACACTGGAGCAGCTCAAACCGGCACTGGAGGGACGACTACAGGCACCCAGGCAACCGTCGGCAAGGGAGACATCACTGCACCCGACAAAC
>Ga0209011_1000153_pt1 | contig 33048 bp, 26 predicted proteins | sample BlaSpr_A8_OM1_M3_FD_187986 | JGI IMG/M metagenome (GOLD analysis project Ga0209011, IMG submission 187986) | Forest soil microbial communities from Thunder Bay, Ontario, Canada - Black Spruce, Ontario site 2_A8_OM1_M3 (SPAdes) (version 2) | ecosystem: Environmental > Terrestrial > Soil > Boreal... | reverse complement strand
GTCGGGTGGTTAGCAGCCCACCCAGCCGAACATCTGCTGGACCTTGATCCGGTCGAAGCCGCGCACTATCGAGTGATGGCCCATGCGCAGCAGGGGAACACTCTCGCCGTCCAGCTGCTCCCACTCGCGCATGGCGGCCGGGTCGCGGTTGACCAGGCGGTATTCGAACTGAATGCCAAGGTCGTTCAAGAGGTCGACCATCGCGGTCGACTCACTTGATTCGTCCGAGCCGTAGAGCACTGCCTTGGTATCCATCTATGTAAGCAACGCCAGACTAGGCGTGTTCTGGCGATAGAGCCAATCAATTGTTCTGATGCCGTGCATAGGCAGAGTTGATAGAGCCTCAGAACAGGCCGGTCAGCCAGCGGCGCAGCGGCTTGGGGCCGGCCGGCTCCCGGTAGGCCGGCAGCAGCCGCGCCACCGCCTCCGCCCCATCGCGATGCATCTCGTCGACGGTCTTGCCGACCGCCTGGATGGGCTCGCCGATGAACACGCGAATCCTCTTCCCCAGCCAGACATCCTTGGGACCGGACAGCCCGACCGGCACGACCGGGACGCCGGCACTCACTGCGAAATGGGCGAAGCCTTTCTTGAAGGGTAGGACCTCGCCCTCGCGGGGCCCAAAATCCCCCTCCGGAAACAGAGCCAAGGCGCCCCCGAGCTCGAGGCAGCGGCTGACCTGCTGAAAGAGGTCTGTGGCCTGCCGGCGCGCCCTGTCCACCGGGATGATGCCGCCGGTCGCCCGCACCAGCGCCCACTCCAGCCGCCGCCTCATCATCCCCGTCGGGTCGGCCAGGAAGTGGATCCGCGGTTCGATTGGAAAGACCATCGCCAGAGTCAGGGCATCCAGCCAGCCGAGGTGGTTGGCGATGACGATGTACGTACCGGTGCGCGGAATGCGCTCGCGGTGGTGGATCTCGAAGCGGAAAGCGAGGCGCAGCGTTGGCACGGTGACCAGCCGGACGATGCGATAGGCGAGGGTGGCCCGGCGTCCCACCGGGAGCAGATCGACCGCCGGGACCTCCGCGCCGGCCTGGCCGGCGGCGACTGCCTCGGCGTTTGGTCGCCACCGCAAGGCATTCCACTCGTCGCCCACTGAGATTTGGGTCACGGCGACCAGGCCAGCGCCGTGCAGCATTCCCCAGCCATGGTCGCGGCTGAGGTCCGAGCCGGGCCCGGAGGATGGCTTCGGATACGCCACCCACAGGACTCCGCCCGGCTTCAGCGCACCCAGCGCAGCGCCGGCGTCACGCTCCAGCTGCGCTCGGTCGCCGGCAAAGAGCTGGACCACGTCGCGCAGCCCACTCCCTTCCTGAGCGATCGTGGCGACAGTCGCGCTCTCCGGAAGGGGCTGCAAGCCGGCCACATAACCTGGCGGCGCGTTCAGGATCAGCACGCTCTGGCCGGTCTGGATGAGGAGTTTGCGGGCCAGAGCCGATTCCGCCATTTGCGCCCGTATTATCCGCGCCGCCTAACGTCGTGAAACTGCCTAGAAATGTGCAACGATCTCCTCAGTTAAGTGCACGCTTGGCAATGCGCATAGGAGGACGAGAAATGAATCGTCGGACTGCGTTGAAGAGCCTGGCTCCGGTGCTAGCGCTCCTGGGGGCCGTCGCGCTGGCCACGCCGGCAAGCGCCATCGGGGGCCCTCCTGGGGGATTCGTGCTTCCGCCGGGATCGACCGCGACCTTCAGCGGGATTGACTTCGCCGCCTGCAACAACCTCGGCTGGGGCTACTCGCTGAACTTCGGTCCCGACCAGGTCCAGGCGACAAGACATGGCGACTGCGCCACGCATATGCCCGCCCCGGACGTAACCATCGGGCCGTTCGCGACCCCGACAAACGTTCGCGTCTTCTTGAAAGACATCACGTGCACTGCGACGTACTACTCCGACGGGACGCCAGTCGACCACGTGATCATCAGTGGTACGAACCCGTACACGCTGAGGTTCTCAGATGCTGGCGGGTTCTGCGAGCGCAAAACCTTCCCGGCCACAAACTTCACGGGGTACAACCTCAGGGTGATCCTGACGATCACGGACCTGTGCAAGGACCAGGACATGGACAGCCAGCTCAACCTCGTATGCGAGCAGGAAGGCCAGCACGGCGACTCGCATGTGGGCAATGGCAATGGCGAGGAATCCAACCATGCAGCCGCCCCGGCCCAGCCGGTCAAGGCAACCCAGACCGCCCAGCACAGCAGCGCCCCTGTCAGCCGCAGCAATGTCGCACACGCGAACCACGGTGACGGCCAGGCCCAACAGTCGAAGTCGAACGGAAACTCCTAGCCACTCTCTGGGGGCCGGGGCATCGCGCCCCGGCCTCCAAGCAACAGTCGGCTGCTCCCTAGCCGGCGAGAAGATCTGCGACTCGGTACGTCACCCCGGCCTCTGGGAGGAAGCTCGGGATACCCGGCACCACCAGCGCTTCGGGCGCTCGGCTGTGGACCGGGAGCACAACTTTCGGGCGGACCGTGGAGACCATCCGGACGATGTCCTCGGGACGGGAATGGCCGGAGCTCGTGACCGTGCGGAACTCCATGCCGAAACGAGCGACCCAGGCCTCGAGCACGGCGTAAGCGGGATCGTAGGTTCCCAGCGGCGTACCTCCGGACTGGATCCACACTGAGCCGGCGGGCGGCTTGAGGTCGATCAAGAGCGGCAGCGATTCGAAGCCGAGCTGAAGGCAGTGTCCCCGCGGGTCGGCGCGCACCTCGTCGATCGAGCCGAGGACGTCCGGCCAGCCCGCCATCGCGGCCATCTCCGGCTCCATCAAAAGCCGGCGGCCTGCGGCCGCGCAGCCGGCGGCAAGCCCCGCCACCCTCTCCCGATTCATGCCGTACACGTTGACAACGACCAGGCCGGGCGCCTCGGCCACCGCCCGACCCAGCCCTGCGATGCATTCCGCCTCGCTGAGCTGCGGCGGGCTGTCTTCGAGCGGAACGTAGCCCAACGAAACGCCCTCCTGGATCAACACGTCAGCGCCCCGCGTCGCACGGGCGAAGTCCTCCGTCACCTCCGGGTGGAGGCCGTGCCAGCGGTGGTCGCCGGTGAAGGCGAGCGTCGCATCTGGGGTCTGGATAAGGAAGCCTGTTGAGTCGGGCACGTCATGGTCGACGGCCTCAAAGCGGACCTGGATGGGGCCGACGGCGATGTTCTCGCCGTCCTGGACCATCGCTCCCGGCGGCCGCCGCCAGGTCAAATAACCGGAACTGTCGGCCCCCGAGCGGACCGGCTCCATGCCCGCGGGGTAGTAGAGGGGGACGTCGGCGCCGAGCCAGGGGATCAGACCTGTGTGATCCAGGTGCATGTGCGTCAAGAAGACATGCGTGCGGCCGTCCCAGGCATCGCCGGCGTAGACACCTCGCAACGGCGGCGCCTCGCCAACCGCGACCAGGTCGGCAATCTCCCGGCCGGGCCGCGGCGCTAGGCCGAGCGAGAAAGGCGACCGGCCGGGAGCGTGCTCGCGCCCGAAGTCGAACAGGCAGCGCGAGTCGCCGTGCTGGACCAGGAACTTGAGCCCAGTCGGGTTGCCGGTGTGGAGGAAGGTGAGCAGCGTGCTTGTGGCGCTCATAGGGAACCGACGATCATAGGCCGCGGTGGCGACGCAGCGGATGGCTCAACCTCCTCGGCCGGTCCGCTCCGACGCTGTCACCGGCTACCTGCTGATCTCGCCCGCGATGACGCTCCTGATCGTCTTCGTACTCATTCCCGCGCTATGGATCTTCTGGCTCGCCTTCCAGAAATGGGACTTGATCAGCGGCACCAGCGACTTCATCGGCACCGCCAACTTCGAGCGCCTACTTCTTCGCGACGAGGTCTTCCGCAAAGCCGTGTGGCAGACCGTCTACTTCGTCGTCGGCACTGTCCCCACCAGCATGGCGCTCGGGCTCTTCCTGGCCGTGTTGCTCAACCAAAAGATGCCCTTCCGCGACTTCCTGCGGACGGTGATCTTCACCCCATATGTGATGCCGATCGTCTCCACTGCCCTGATCTTCGGTTTCATCTATCACCCCGACGTGGGCGTGCTCAACGCCGCCCTGACCGCGATTGGCCTGCCCAAGGTCAACTGGCTCGGGTCGCCAAACGCGATCATGCCGGCGATCATCCTGTACAGCCTCTGGCAGCACGCCGGCTACAACACCGTGATCTTCCTGGCGGGCCTCTCCAACATCTCGCCAGACCTCGACGAGGCCGCGCGGGTTGACGGCGCCAATGCGTGGACACGCTTCTGGCGCATAACCTGGCCCATGCTCAGCCCAACCACCTATTTCGTGCTGCTGATTAACATCGTGGGCTCATTCAAGGTGGTCCAGCCGATCCTGATCTTCGCGGGCGGCGTGGGCGGCGCGACCGCAGGTGGCGGCGGCCCGGACAAGGCTGCCGAGACGATCGGCTACTACCTTTATGTACAGGCCTTCGCTTTCTTCCACGCCGGCTACGCAGCCGCGATCTCGGTCGTCCTCTTCCTTATCGTCCTCGCGGTCACCGCGCTCCAGGTCGGCGTCTTCTCCCGGCGGGTGTTTTACCGGTGAGGCGCACTCTCGACCTCCTGCCCCGCTACCTGCTGCTCGTCCCCATTGCCGCGCTCTTCGCCTTTCCCTTCTATTGGATGCTCGTTATCTCGCTGGGCACCTTGCAATCGGTCTTCGTTTTCCCGCCCATCCTCTATCCCCTCTGGCATTGGGACAACTACCTTTCAGCGGTCGGGCTGCTGCCGGATCCCGCGACCGGCACCATCCTCCAGATCCCCTGGGTGCGCTACTTCTTCAATACAGTGATCGTCGCGGTCGGCTCGACGGCACTGGTGCTGATCACCTCAACGCTCGGCGGCTATGCGTTCGCCTCGATGCCTTTCCCTGGCAAGAAGTTCATCTTCGGCCTCGTTCTCGCCGTGTACATGGTGCCAACCGAAGTCACGCTGGTCCCGAACTTCATCATCCTCGCCAAGCTCGGTTGGATCGACAGCTATCAGGCGCAGATCGTTCCATTTGGAGCTTCTATCTTTGGGATTTTCCTGATGCGCCAGTTCTTCTTGGGGCTGCCGCAAGACCTGTGGGATGCCGCCCAGCTCGACGGCGCCGGCCACCTCCGCTTCTTGTGGTCAGTCGCCGCCCCGCTGGCTCGGCCGCCGATGGTAACGATCGCGCTGTTTCATTTCGTCGGAGCCTGGAACTCGTTTTTGTGGCCCTTGATCGTGACCACCAGCGACAACTACCGGCCCGTGCAGGTGGGCCTCCAGGCGTTCAGCTACGCTGACGCCACCAATCCAGTGCTCCACGCGGCGGGCAGCTTGATGGTGACACTTCCAATACTCGTTATCTTTCTGTTGGCGCAGAGGCAGATCGTGGGCGGCATCGCCGCGAGTGGGATCCGCGGCTAGGTTCGGATTTGGAGGAACGTCGGATGAGAGGAAGAAGGTTGCTCGGCCTGCTGGCCACCATCCTGATCGTCGCCTGTGGCGGTAGCTCGAGTTCCCCTCCAGCGCAGCTGGGCGCCCTCAACACGAAAGTTGAGGTCACGTTCTGGCATGCGCTTAGTGGCACCCTCCAGACTGGACTCACAACCCTGACCGACCAATTCAACTCGAGCCAGAGCAACGTCCACGTCACCTTGGTATCGAAAGGTAGTTACACCGACCTCGGCAAGGCGGTGCTGACAGGGCTCGCGGCCAACCAGCCGCCCGACCTTACGCAGTGCATCGAGACCGACGCCGCCAAGTACGTCAGCTCCAAGGCACTGGCCGACCTGACCCCCTACATCAACGCCGCCGACGGTCTCAGCGCCGCGGACCTGAAGGACATCTTCCCGGTCATGCTTAATGCCGCCAAGATCAAAGGTACCTACTACCAGTTCCCCTTCAACAAGTCGACCATCGTCGTCTACTACAACCAGGACATGTTCGCCGCCAAGGGCATCGCCAACCCGCCCGCGACGTGGGAGGAGCTCTTCACCGACGCCGCGAAGCTGGCCGACGCGAGCAAGGGAATCACCGGCATCGAGGGCCCGACGATCGACACCTTCTACAGCATGCTGTACGAATACGGCGGTCAGCTCTACGACGACCCCAATAAGCCGACCAAGTCGACTGTCAACAGTGCAGCCGGCATCAAGGCCATGACGATGTGGTCCGACGCTATCAAGTCGGGGGCCGCCAGGCCGCTCCCCGCCGCCGCATTCGGGGACCAGGTCACCTTCCAGAACCAGAAGTCGGCCATGTACATGGCGAGCCAGGTGAGCTACCAGTTCATCGTCAAGCCGATCGGCACCAAATTCAAGTTCGCCGAGGCCGCGTTCCCGGGCGGGACCAAGGGCGTCATGGACGAGATGTACGGCGCCAACTTGTGCGCCTTCAACAAGTCAACGAAAGACGTCCAGCACGGAGCCTTCCTCTACATGAAGTACCTGACCAGCCAGGCCAACACGACAACGTGGGCGCAGACGACCTCTTACATGCCGGTCCGCCAGTCGGCCTACGCGGCGCTGCAGAGCGGCTTCTACGCGCAGAACCCGGTGCAGGCCGTTGCCCCGACGATGCTGAGCAAGGGCCAGCTGTTCGCCCTCCCCGTGACGCCGACGAGCAACGAGCAGCGCGACGCGCTCACCACCGAGCTCAACAACATCGTGGCGGGACGAGAGGATGCCAAGACAGGGCTCGACAAGGCGGCGCAGAAGATGAACGACATCATGGCGACGGGGTGAGCTAGAGCTCGCCCCCTTCGCGCACCTCGCCATTACCAGCCGGACCGCGGGCGCGCAGCGCTCGAGATCGTCTGGGCCGAGCCACGCTCACCCTCGAAGTCCGAGTCGGCACAGCATGGACGTTACCTACGATAGGATGCAGCGTCCGACTATTAGCGATAGGCTCGATGGCGTGGCGGATACGTTGTACCTAAGGCGAGTGGTTGAGAACTTCGTTCGCGACCAGCTCGCAGTCGAGTTTGGTCGCCCGTTCGCCGCTCGCTACCTTCCTCTGTTGCCGGGCGGCCGGCACGAGTTCGACGCAGTCAGCGACGACGGTGCTGTGGTCGCAAGCGTTAAGTCCGCGTCAGGCCTGACGGCCGGCGGCCGGACCCCGAACGGGAAGATCAAGGACTCAATCGCCGAGCTCTACTACCTGTCTCTCATCGACGCGCCCATCCGCCGTTTGGTCCTGACTACTCCCGACTTCTTCACGATCTTCATGCGCAAAACCAAAGGCGCCGTGGCAGAAGGCATTCAGATCGTCTGTGTTCCGCTTCCCATCGACATCCAAGCCAAGGTAAATAGGGTGGTCGAGCTGGCCAGTCGGGAGGTCACTCCCGGCGCGGCGGCTTCCGCTGTTGCCGCAGAAGTCGAATCCGCACTAGACAGCCGCCCTGTGGCCAGGCTCTAGAATCAGCGTTCGGCCATGAAGGCTTCCGAGACCAGTCTTCGGATCCTGCTTGAGGGCCAAAAGCAGTTCCAGATCCCACTGTTCCAGCGACCCTATGGCTGGCGGGAGGGAAACTGGGAGGCTCTTTGGGCCGATATTCTTGAGACCTACGAGAGCGAAGCCGAGGCGACGCACTTTCTCGGACCGATCGTCACCAAATCACTGCCGGGAACGCCAGAGGGTGTTTCGCCGTTCCTGGTTATCGACGGTCAGCAGCGCCTGACCTCGCTCGTCGTGTTGCTAGCGGCGATGCGAGATGCCTTCGCGCCCTCGAATGCGCAGCTGGCTAAGAAGCTGGACGAACTGTTCATCGGTAACCGATTCGTCCCCGGATTCGCCAAGTACAAGGTCCTTCCAACCCAGGCGGACCGGGGTGCTTTCTTCAGCGTCGTGGACGGCACGGGGACCAGCGGGCCCTCGCCCATTCATCGCCTGTACCGATTCTTCATGTCCCGACTCAATGCTGCGCAACCAGCCAGCAAGGATATTGATGCCGCTCGCCTCGAACACGCCGTACTCAGTCGACTGCAGGTGGTCAGTGTCACCCTGGGCCAGGACGACAACGAATTCCGCATCTTCGAGAGCCTGAACGCAAAGGGTATGCCGCTCCGCCAGGTCGACCTTCTCAAGAACTACGTGTTCATGCGTCTGCCAGCCGAACGGCAAGAACCTCTCTATGCGTCGTTGTGGCGACCTATGGAGGACGTGTTGGGGGATGCCCTCGAGAGTTTCTTCCGCCATGAGTTCATCTCCAGCGGCGAGTTCGTGCGCGAGGGAGACGTGTATCAGGGTTGGAAGAGCCGACTCGATCCCTTGTCGTCCGATGAAATCGTCGAAAGGCTGCACTACTTTTCCACGCGAGCCGGTCTTTATGCCCGACTTGTGAAGCCGGAACTAGAACCCGACAAGACCGTGGCTGCTCGTCTGGTCCGCTTGAGACGGTGGGGCGGACAAACTATCTATCCCTTCCTGCTCACCGCATTGCAGAAGTCCTCAGATGGAGATCTCCAACCTGGCGAGATGGCGGACCTCCTGCGAATCCTCGAGTCCTACTTGGTGAGGCGCCTCTTCGTCGGGGTTCCAACAAACGCACTGAACCGTCTGTTCACCAGGCTCGCCTACCAGCTGCCTCAAGAAGCCGAGTTTGTTGCCGGAGTCAGACATGTCCTCTCCCTGCCGAGCAGGCGGTGGCCCCGTGATACAGAGTTTCAGGCGGGGCTTCTTCGCTACCCCTTATATACGGATAGCCGTGCAGAACAGCGCAAGCTGATACTCGAAGCATTCGAGACCGACCACCAGCACAAGGAGGCGCCACCGCTCAAGGATCTGACGGTTGAGCATGTGTTGCCCCAGACGCTGACGCCGGAATGGCGGCTGGAACTCGGCGTCGACGCCGACGACATTCACAGGCGCCTCCTCCATGTTCTTGGAAATCTCACGCTTACCGGTTACAACTCAGAGCTGAGCAACAGCCCGTGGGCCGTCAAACGCGAGCTGCTCAGAGCGAGCAACATCGACATGAACAAAGAACTCGCCGCCTCGCCCAGTTGGGGACAGGAACAGATACTGAGGAGGGGCACCGAACTCTCTGCACGAGCATTGGTGCTATGGCCCGGACCCGACCACCTGACCGAGGCTGACGAACCCGACGACGTCCAACTGGACGAGGGAGCATTGACTACCTTCTATCTCGGCTGCATCGAACGCGTCGCGTCCCATATCCATCTCGAGCTAACACGCGTCACGGACACCCTCTTCGCCTCTGGCGACGGCTCGTGCGCAGTTGCCTGCTTGATCTCGAAGGCATATCGAGACGGCACCTCATACTGGTGGACATTCAGAAGCCGACACGAGCAGGCATTGGCGGCAGCGCAGGTCAGCTACCTTGCTCTGGGATGCGGTTCGCCGTCGCAGACGCTCCTCATTAAATTCGCCGATTGGAAGCCCATTCTGGCGACCCTGAACTCCACGATCCACGGCAAACAGACCAACTGGCACGTTCAGATCCGCCAGAACGATGACAGACTGTTGCTGCATCGGAAGGGGAGCCTTCCGGCATTAGACGTGACGGACTATCTGCTAGACACGAGCGAGGCGCCCGGTCAGACATCCGCCGGGGTCACCTAGCCGGCTTGCTGTGCTGAGACCCTCGATAGACCAAGTGCACACGCTGCGAACCCGACCTACGAAACAACGACCACATGCTGCCCCCAACCCGCCGGGCGGGTGCTGACGTGAGTCGGAGCGTCTCAGCCACTCAGGGCCAGCAGGCTCTGCGCCCGCGGGCCCGAATTCTGGCGACGTTTGGCGATGAGCTAATAAGCAGCGAGCGTGTAGCTGTCACCGAGCTTGTCAAGAACTCATATGACGCTGATGCGACTCGAGTGGTCGTCCGATTCGTGGCACCTCTGGAACTCGGCAAGGGAGCCATCGAGATCATCGACAACGGACATGGAATGTCTCTCGACACGATCCGCAACGCGTGGATGGAGCCAGCCACCACACACCGACAACGGAATAGGCTGAGCGAAAGCGGCAGGCGCACGGTGCTCGGCGAGAAGGGCATCGGACGATTTGCAACGGCGCGGCTGGGCAAGACGCTCGAGCTTGTGACCCGACGGACCGACTCGCAGAACGAGGTGCAGGCGTACTTTGACTGGAGCCAATTCGATGATCCGGACCGGTACCTGGACGAGGTAGAGGTTCTGTGGGAGGAGAGGCCCGCAATAACGGTTCGACCGGACGAACTCAAGCGCATTCTCTACAGCCGGGGCGAACGTCCCAATGAAAATGATGTTTCCCACGGAACCATCCTGCGGATGGAGTCGCTTCGCGCCGAGTGGGATGTAGGACTTCTTGAGGAACTCCGACGCTCACTCTCCAGACTGATTTCTCCGACGTGGGACGAAAATAAAGCCAAGGGCGACCAGTTCTCGATTCGGCTGGATGTTCCGGAGCAATATGCCGAGGTCGCCGGAATTGTCCGGCCTCCCGACACACTGCAGAGCCCCCGCTACACGGTCGGTGGCCGGGTCCAAGCCGACGGCAAATACGACCTCACCTTCCAAACTGCGGGTAACCCGGATCAGCACCTGGTGGGGACATTTCGGCTTCAGAAGCGCCGCGAACCGCTCCAGAAGGGCGGCGAACCGCCTCAGAAGAGCGTCGAAGCACCTCAGAAGACTCGTGAGCCACAGTGCGGCCCATTCGAAATTGACCTCCGAGTCTGGGACAGGGACGCTGGTGCTATCGGGGAACTTGCACACGTGTACAACGTGTCGGTTGCCAATGTCCGTCACGATCTCGACGAGGCGTCGGGCATCTCCATCTACCGTGACGGGTTCAGGGTCTTTCCATACGGCGAACCCCAGCAGGACTGGCTTCGCCTCGACCTAAGGCGAGTCCAGAACCCGACTCTTCGACTTTCGAACAACCAGATCGTCGGAGTCATCTCAATCTCCCGTGAGTCGAACCCACAGCTGCGGGACCAGTCGAATCGCGAGGGCCTGATGGAAGGTGCGGCACTCGACGATCTTCGTGATCTCGTGAAACTTGTTTTGAACGAGCTAGAGACCCGACGCTACGCGCTGCGGAGAGCAACCCGAGGGGATTCCAAGAAGCCTGGCCTCTTTCGTGACTTCGACTTGGTGGAGATCAGGCAGGCGATTCAGGACCGACATGGTGAGGACACAGAGCTGCTCGCGGCAATCGTCGAGAAGGAGACTGACCTCGAAAGACGTGTCGCGCAAGTTCAGGAGGTCCTCGCCCGGTATCGCCGCCTGGCCACGCTGGGGCAGCTGGTCGATCGCATTCTGCATGACGGCCGGACACCCCTTGCAAAAATTGGCAACGAGGCCGACCTGGCTCTCCGCGACATAGAGAGGGCCCAGAAGGTCGACCGAGACTTGGTGGGCAAGCTCCACAAGAGGCTCCTCGCCATTGCCAAGCACAGGTCGACTCTAGATTCATTACTCACGCGAATCGAACCGTTCGGGGGACGTCAGCGTGGTCGCCCGACTCAGCTGCGCCTTGAGCAGGTGATCGCCGATGCCTTCGCCGTTCTCGAGACCGAGATTGCTGAGGTCGGAGCCAAGGTCACACTGCCCGAGGGCACCACCGTCGTGACCATGGAGCGAGCAGAGATTGAGCAGGTGATCATCAACCTGTTGCAGAACACCCTATTTTGGCTGCAGCAAGTACCGAAGGATCGGCGCGCCATTCTCGTTGACGTTTCGAGGACTGATCAAGAAGTGATCATCTCCTTCTCGGACAGCGGGCCGGGCGTTGCGCCGGAGTTCGTGGATCAGATTTTCGAGCCGTATTTCTCAACCAAACCGGATGGTATGGGCCTTGGCCTGACCATTGTGGGGGAGATCGTCACGGACTACTACGGCGGCGATGTTGTGCTAGTCGACGCCGGTCCGCTCGGCGGCGCCACGTTCCGCGTGACCCTCCGCCGGCGGATCTGACGATGCCAGATCCTGCTTGGTCAGTCCTCATAATCGATGACGATGTCGACCTCTGTGGGCAGATCGCTGAATTCCTGCAGGGGGAAGACATCAGCGGCGATGGTGAACCAGTCCACGTAACGACGAACACCGACTTCGACGATGGGCTCGTTGTGCTCGAGCGAGAGCACTTTGATCTCCTGATTCTCGACCTGAGGCGCGGAGGCCTTAAGGAAGGCGAGGGGGACGACGCTGGCCTTCAGGTCCTACAGGCCATCAAATTAAGAAGATTCATTCCAGTCGTCTTCTACACGGCATTGCCAAAGCACATCCCAGACGGGATCAAAACGCCTCTTGTTCGAGTGGTGGGAAAGAACGAGGGTCTCGGCGGGCTCCTGACCGCTGTCAAGGAAATCTTCGCCACCAAGCTACCACGGGTAAATCGAGGCTTCATCAGACATGTTGAGGGTGTTCAGCGCGAATACATGTGGGAATTCGTGGCGAAGAACTGGGCCGAGTTCGGAACATCGTCCGATCACACTTCGATCGCCTACTTCCTGGCCAGGCGCTTGGCAATGTCACTCTCCGATGCGGCGGTCGGCCAATTCGTTCTGGACCTCGGCGGAGATATGGGTTCGGCCGCGCTCACCGCGGGGCACGTTCACCCAATGCGCCTCTATGTCATGCCTCCCCTTCACATAGACCCGCTCGTAGGCGAGCTATTCAGAGGCGATGTTGAGGGCGGCGAAGGTTACTGGATCCTTCTAACGCCTTCGTGTGATCTTGCTCAGAAGAAGGCCGACCGCGTTGTGCTGGCCAAGGCAGAGCTCTTGACAGATATGGCCGCTCATAAGGCCGTGCACGAAGGCAAGGCGGACGGCAAATTGAAGGATGCCTTGAAGGACGTTGAACGCCTCCTCAGCAACAGCAAGAGCGATCGGTACTTCTACCTCCCCGAATGTCTGGAGATCCCCGATCTGATCATCGATCTGCAGCACCTGGTCGGTTGCCCTTGCGAGGTCCTTGATAAGCTCCATCGGGTCGCAACACTCGACAGTCCCTTCGCAGAGTCACTCGTTGCACGGTTTCTTCGTTACTTCGGTCGGCTGGGCACACCAGACCTCGATGTCCTTGCGATCATGCAGCGCCTGTATCCCAAGCCCGATGGCGGTCCGGCCAAGGCTGTGGCTACCGGTTAGGGCCTGGTTACTGCGCTCTCGAAGGTCCCGGCGTCCTGATCGGCACCCTACGAGGATGGGCTCTGAAACTCGTCGGGCTTCGTGGTAACGACGAGATGTTGAAAGGCCTCAAGGTTGACTTCGTATTCAATCCTCTCGATTCCGGGCGGCACTCCGCGGGCGAACGCGGTGTCTGACAGTCGCGGGAAGTCGTCCTCAACCCTGTAGAGGCGCTCATCGACCACTCGAAAATGGATCTCGCGGTACCGGTCTGCGTGTAGGGGCGAGTATCCGGCCTGCGTCAGTCGGTCCTCGAACAACCCCAGAAGCTCTGCGCTGGCCACGAGTCGCTCCGAAATTCGATCGACCATCGTCACGAGCGAATTCGACGATGCGGGTTCCTCACGCACCCGCAGGCTGTACAGGAGCAACCTTCCGTTGTCCGGCGGATCCAGCTGATCGACGCCATTGATGCGATGAATGTGACCGCGAATGGAGTTTGTTGCCTTGGCCTCTATTGACAGACCCTCCCACTGGAAGTCACTTCGCGCACCCTGCGGGCCCATCCAGTGTCGGCAATGACCCAGCCCGTGGGGCAGCAGCCAAATCAGAAGAAACCACAACTCACCGAACAGTCCCCGGATCTCCTCCGGAGTTAGTCCTTCGATCGGAGCCGTCGACCAGAAGCGTCTCCATTTTGCCAGTGAAGAAGCGATGGCTTCGGCGCCGGACGCACCATGTCTCAACTTATCAAGCAGCTCGCTAGCGACCACATTGAAGGCATCTCGACCGGCTGGATCCGTGCAGCAGAGATCGAGGAAGGGTCGTGACGGCTCGTTCTCGACCTCGAGCATTCGTGAAAGGACTACAAGGCCGCGGCTTCTCGTGTCATTGAATCCTTCCTCAAGGTGATTAATCGGAAGAAGAACGTGCCTGCGGGCTTGATGATCCACGGCAAGCACCGCGCCTGCCGCGTCCGTCAGCCTTCGAGCATTGAGCGAGCCGTACGCCACCGACTTGCTTTCAAGTTCTTGCCATGAAGCAGCTGTGACTGAAGCTGCTTCACTGGTCATCAGAATTCACAGCACCGGTGACGTACTCAACCGACGCGGCGCTTTCAGACTTGGGAAATACAAGGGCAATCCCAATTACGTCTGAGCCGCGCTCGGGATCTTCGAATATCGGGACGCGGGTGCTGTCTTTCTCGTCCTCGGCGCGACCTCCACCGTGTCCCGAGAACCGACTGATTGGATAAATGAGTAGCAGGCCCTGTTTTGGGTCGCGGACCGCGCGAAGGTTATGACCCGTGCGGCCACCCATGGCTTCGGCCCGCGCCAATTGAGCCTCACTTAGGCCCACCTCCTGGTCCGGAAGCGATGTGATCGCCTTCAGTGTGCTGGTGTCTTTAACTCTTGTGCGTTTGATCGCATTGACCGATATCTCTGTCGTGCTGAGCTCACTCTCGCCAAGACTGACGTCCTCCTTTGTCTGCCCCATAGTGGCGACCACCCACTCCGTGAGTTCCCCTAGAGCCGCCTGGCGACGGATATAGCTCAACATCGGCGCCGACTTAACCTGAGTCGCCGACTCGTCCATCTCGTACTGGCTCAGGAAGTCAAATATCACCTCCCAATCCACGCCAACCCACATCGGCTGTCCCGGCCGCCAGCGGCCGGGGACACCAAGGGAGGCCAGGAATCGCTTGGTCAGCTCGAGGTTCCGGCGCAACCAATTCGTGTCCTCGAATGGAAAGTTGATCGTCTGTCGAAGGGTTCCGCTGAAGGACACATCAATTGTCCGCGCGTGCTGCATCTTCAGAGGGCTGGTCACCAACATAGCTGGATGTCGGCGGATGCGAACTCCAAATTCCAGCGGCGTAAGGCCTTCAAGCTCGTATCGCCGTATGTCTTCCCTCACCTCGAGCTCCACAGTGGCTAAATCCCGGAACCACTGCTCAAGACGCTCCGTCGTGTAAATCCGTGTCAGATCGACATAGCGATTTCGATATCCAAACCATCGACCCATCTGCATCAGGGTGTCGTAATTGCCAGCCGCCCGGACGTAATAGCTAACGAGCAAGCCCTCGAGCGTCAGGCCCCTAGAGAGTCTGTTACCGCCGATAACGATAACTTTCAGATTCGGCTCGCGCTCGTAGTCGAGTTCATCCAGGGAGCCTGAGTTGATCTGGCGCACCTGCAACTGTTCGAAGAAGACACCCATCGGCTCAATTAAGTCTTCGAACTCGCAATCGCGTGGGGCATCAGTGCTCCGCGTGACTCGCCTGAAATCCTCCTCCCAGCGATTGCGCAGGCTCGCCTCTAGGCCCCGCGATCGGAAGTAGCGCCACTGCTCGCGCATTCGATCAACGGCAAGGACGACCGATTCCGTGAGGCGGCCCTGGATCGATCTGCGATAGCTGGTGTGGACGAGCATTGTCGCTGCGTCGAGTCCGTCGCCACGCTGAATTCGAGCGGAACCTGCAAGAATGAAGTCCTCAACCGCAGCGACGAGGCTTTGTGGCAGCTCGGGCTCGAACGTGTCCACGTCTGCCCGTCTCGCGGGCACCAACAGGCCAATGTCGGCGTCGTGAACCCGTCGTATGACATCGAGCCCAGCAGGCCCCGCACTATCACCGTCGTTGGCCAAACCGAAGATCTCCTCGGCACCGTAATACTCCGGCGGTTTGGGCAGTGCGATGATGAATGAGCGAGGATACAGGTCCTCTCCAGCCCTGTTGTCGACCGCATTCGGGTCTATGAGGATGTTCGCGAATGGAGTGGCCGTGTAAGCAACGTACGCAACCCGATGGAAACGATTGACCAGCCTTCTTATCAGCTCATTGGTTCGGCTAGGCGCAACTTCGTGAGCGTCGGCGTCGTCACCGTCGGCGTCCGGAGGTCGGTCGCCTCCGGTGTTGACCGATGCTTGATCCGCCTCGTCGTCAATGATCAGTGTAGGGATTGACTCAACCACATCGCGCTGGGCTTGATTAAACCAATCGATCATCTGGGTGAGAACCGAGACCCATTTCTTGGCAACAATGAGTACGGGGTTTGGTCCGAATAGGAGAGTAGCGCTCGCAAGTCCCGGGTTGAAGTCTCCGGTCAGAAGTGAGCTAGTGAAGGTGTGCCATTGTCGCTCTGCTGGTGGAGGCCCCACACCGACGGCACGTCCAGCCTCGAGACCTACCAGTTCGGCGGTGAGCCGACGTTGGGTTTGTTGTCGCAACGAGTTGTGGATGCCGCTCAGCACGATGATCAGTCGATAGCCGCAGTCAGCGGCTTTGGCGATTAATGCGCTGTAGTTCGCTGTTTTACCGCTCTGGACGTAGCCGACAATAAGTCCTCGGGTCTTGAAATCGGAATCCCCCACGGGGTTTTCCAGTGCTGAAAGGACGGCATCGGTGGTCCGGTCGATTGATCGCACCACGATCTCTGGCCAGCCCTTGCGATCGATCATGAACTGGCGTTGTCTAGCCCAGTAGTACCAGGTGGCCCGATCAGCTAGGTGGAGCCAAGGATGATGACCTCTAGTAGGGTCCTCAACCACGTTTGGATCCCAGATTCTCAGAACACGTTCCCGGTCGAGTCTCTCCAGAGCTTGCTCACGCAGGTTCTCAGGTATCGCCTGATTCCTCACAGCCTCGGCGGCGGTCGCCCCGGTCGCATCCATCAGCATCCTTGCGATGCGAAGGGCCGACTGAAGGTCAATTGGCATTTTGGGCGACTACGCGATCAAGATGACTTTCTTACTTCGACTGGGGCTTCGGTATCAATGTCGAGTGAGCCCACAGCTGCCTGTAGCTCCGCGACGAGATCTTCGTTGAAGCGATCTATCCCCGTCAGTACGCGATCCAGAAGCCTCGGTTGGTCACGCAGTTCGCGGCGCACAATTTCCTTGACCCCCCGCAGCGTGTAGTGGACCAGGTATTTGACTGGTTCGGCATCGAGCCGTTGTCGACCTCGCGGGCGAGGTGTCGGCCTGTCGCCGTTCTTGTCGGGTTTGCCCAAGACGGTCTGCCTACCCTTGGCCCCCGAATTCTTGCGATAGGCAGCATTGGCCGCACTGGCGTAGCTTGAAATCAGGGCGGTCAGCTGATTTCGCAGCTCGTCAGGCACCCTGACTTGCATCTTTGCAACGTTGAGCTCGAATGCGGAATCGGCGGCGCTGGGAAAATCCATCGCAATCCTGGCGAGCTTGGTGTGTTCGTCCGGGGTTCGGATCCGATTCCATCCGCCGCTTTGAATCAGTCTGTCGTTCCGATATATGTAGAGGCCTTGTTGATGATTCCAACGTTTTGGGCCTCCCGCCCGCTTGTGCGCAAGTGGACTGGAGAATTCCGCTTCGTTAGGAAGAATGAAAGGTTGCAAAGTTACCCGGTGGTTCCTTCCAGCGTGATGGAGCGCGAGGCTCTGCTTCGTCAGCTTCTTGGTCGCCGGCTCCGATCGGCTGAATGGATCCCAGGCACCAAGCCGATTCCCGTTTACATAAATGACGAGGGGCAGCGCCCGCCGAGCCTCACCTGATACGAAACGGTGAAACACCATTGAAAGGTGGTCCTCTACAAGCCTGCACAGCCTTGCGAAACCGTCTAAGGCCCACTGGCCCTCCGGAATCTTGTATCGAAGGACTCGATCCAGGTGCTCCCAGAGCACGACGGTGCCAGGGTGAAGGCGCAACGGGTCTACCAGGTCTGCCTTGGCCCGGGCAGGACTCACGCGAAGAATCTCCCAGCGATCGACCCGCTCGATATGGTCGAGATCCCACTGGCGAATTTCAATTGCACGTCGTTTGGGATCGCTTCGCGTGGCAACAGTCAGGCGCCTGCACTGGCTCATCGACGCGGTTTTGAGCCCGAGGCCGAACTTTCCAAGTTCCGACTCCGAATAATCCCGCTGGGTGCCATACCTCATCGCTTCCGTTAGGGCCTCTACCCCCATGCCGGTTCCGTTGTCGGCGATACTGACCCAGGATTCCTCGCCTTGAAATGCGAGGTCGACGCGGACCTCAGTAGCCTGAGCCGCGATGCTGTTATCGATGATGTCAGCGACCGCCGAGGGCAGGTCATAACCGATGTCCCGCAGCGATTGAACCAACCGGCGGGCGGAGGGAATCAGCTCAACTGAGTTGGAAGTCAAATCCGCGGCCATTTTAGGCCGACGTTAACTAACTGGCTGCGCTTAGGCGTTAATTACCCACGTCCGCTCAAGTTGTGTGCACAGGTCTTGCGCAGCGGGCATGCGTCGCAAGACGGATCCTCGACGCGACACACCAGCGCTCCAAGGTCAAGCAGGGCGGCGTTGAACTCGGCGTCTGGGCCTGCGCGGCCGGCCATACGGTAAACATCTATGCGCATCTGCCACGAGTGACCGGATTGACTCCCCGCGTACCGCCTAACTAATCGGGTGATGTTCGAATTCATGAGTATTGCTCGTTTACCGAATCCGAAGGCAAGTACAGCATTCGCCAAGTATTCGCCTATACCAGGGAGAGCCAAGAGCTCACCTCTCGTCTGAGGTACCCGACCGCGATGGCGCTTCACCAACACACGAGCCACAGCGATGATGTTCTTTGCGCCCGAACCCAAGCCAAGCGTTTGCATTTCTCTACGTGCCGCCACCAACCGCGCCAACGTTCCCGCCGGAGTTGGCGCCACTTTTCTGAGCTTCTTGAACATTACGGCCGCATGATCAGGTTGTCTCCGAACCAGGCACATCTCGGAGATGAGCAGATGCCACGGTGACACGTCATTGCGCCACGGGAATTCCCGGGCATGCGCCCGATGCCAGGTCAACAGCCGGTCGCGGAAGGCAGGCGTTGATCCCCTGCGCTGCGCTCGACGTCGCAACGTAAGCGCCTCGCGAAGCTGTCCTCCAATTGCCTCTGCGAGCAGGGGCGGCACCGCATTGCCTATGAGCCTGAACCGATGACTTGGTTCTCCGGCGAAACGAAACCAGTCGGGAAATGTCTGTATACGGGCAGCTTCGCGAATTGAGAGCGTTCGATGCTGATCTGGATGGATGTACCAGTATCCATCTCTTGCTATATGAGCCGTGATCGTGCGCGATAAACCGTCCCACGTCAGCCTGTTGTACTTGTCAGTGAAGATGTCGTCTCGGTATCGACGGAGCCGTTTAGGTAGATCAGCGTAGGTGTCACCTTCGCGCATCATTCGGAAGGCCTCGAGGTCGTCTGGCCGCACGCTTCGAGAAATATGGTCATAAATCCATGCACATTCGGACGCAGTGACATCGCGCCGGAGCCGCCCGGCCAGCCGGCTCGGCGGCGAAGGCGGTGAATACGGCACACGAACAGCTCGATGGCCCCCTTCTATGCGCGGCAGATCGCCAATCGCTTGTCGGATCGTCGGGGACTTCCATGAATGTGGCGTGGGCCACTTGAAGGTACCGCCGGTCCTGATACCCACAATGAAGAGCCTGCTCCGGTGTTGCGGTACACGATAACGGTGGGCCTCGAGAATGGCCGCGTCCACGCGGTAGCCGAGCCTTTCCAGATCTTCGTGAAAACCGAGCAGAACCGCGCCTTCATTCCATTCAGCAAGACCTGGAACGTTCTCGAGTAGAACGCCTCGTGGGCGAAGATGACGAACGATCGTAATGAAGCTCTGCCACAAGTCGGCGCGGGGGTCCTTCGCTGGACGCTGGCCAGCTTCCACAAGGCTTCGAATCTTTGACTTGCCAGCGTTGGAGAAAGGCTGACATGGCACACCACCAGCAACGAGGTCCACTCGATTTATGCCCCAGGCGTCGAGGTGATTGAGGAAGTCGGTTGGATCGGCTAAATCGCCCTCGTATCCCAGGCCGCCGAGATTGTGCCGGTGCGTGCGAATCGCATTCGGATCCGAATCGGCGGCGACCAAAACCCTGAAGCCTGCATCGTGCAGGCCAAGACTCAGCCCGCCGGCCCCAGAAAACAGGTCAATGGCCGTTGGACGTCGATCACTTCGCAGCCACCGACGCACTGCGTGCAGATCAGCTTGGTCCGGAGCTTGCGGATGAGGGTCGAGCTCGAGTCGAGGACCCTTCGCCAGCGCGACAAGATAGCGACCCGCCGCTGACTCCGGGCTAAACAGTTCTCTGACCATCATCACCGAGCGGGCGGCTGGGTCCACTGTAACGAACGGACGTTCGCTCGTCAAGAGGCGAAACCGCATCCGACAGAGTGTTTGGGTGGTGTCAAGCTCTAGGCTCCGGCTTTAAGCAACTTAGCCCCGTAATCCGTTTGGTAAGGGGTCGGGTCAAAGACAGCATTGAGTCGGCATATAAAGCAAGTCGCTCCGTAGGTTCAAATAAGACACGCCAAAGTTGGGCTGCCAGCCGAAATCATGGCCTAGTTGCTTGGGATGCGAACAAGAACCTAGTTTTCGCTGCGGGCTTCGGGCCGTCGGCCCGAGAGAATCATATGCCCCAGCGACGCCGGTGAAACAGTGGTCCTGTTAAGACGACAGCGGTCGCCTCTGGATCGATCCTCGGAACAAGGAGCAATTGACATTGAACCGACGTCCTGTATCCCAAGCCCCCCATCCGGAGCCAACTAGGGCTTGAAGTACTTAGCCAGCCCGGCTGCCGGCGAGCTTCGAAGGCAGCTTCTTCTTCAATGGTTCCCGCAGAACAGCCGGATATTTCCGTGGCGCGAATACACATCCCCCTGGCATGTGTTGCTGGCCGAGATGTTGCTTCTGCGTACTCGGGCTGAAAACGTTGCGAAACACATCGGCGCACTTATTGAGCGATTTCCTACGGCCGAAGCCATGGCGTCTGAGGAGTTGAACGCCATAGAGGAAGCCCTTCGCCCGCTTGGGCTGCGCTGGCGGGCTCATCGGCTGCACGAGCTGTCTAGAGTAATCGTGAGAAGCTACGGAGGTCGGGTACCGCTGGAACGCAAAGCCCTTTTGAATCTCCCTGGTGTTGGTCCCTATATTGCATCGACAACACTTTCGAAACTGGCTGGCCAGAAAGTGCTGTTGACTGACACGAACACGGTGCGAGTCGCAAAGCGGGTCGCGGGAGTCAAGCTTGAGGGTGACCTACGGCGTCGCAAAGTAGTGCAGGAGGGGATCGCCTCGCTTATGAATGGGCCCGTCGGAATTGTCGAATGGCTCGCAATCCTTGATTTGGGAGCGACAGTATGCCGGCCGCGCAATCCGCTATGTCCAGAATGCCCAATAGTGAAACTTTGCATTTATGGGAAACACCAAGTCAGATCCCCGCTCGTCGGCGAAGCGCTCGCCTACTAGACTAGGACGTAAGTCCCGCTCACGTGCCTGACATGCCTGCCGGTACGAAGCCCGTGGGCTGCGTTCGGTTCTGTCAGTTATGGAGCTAATCAGCCACCGAGGTGTCTGGTGGCTTGATGCCGAGTCTGGACCGTTCTTCGGCACTTCGTCGCTCCACGATTCGCCCGGCCTCAGCCTCAAGGTAGCCAAAAACCCGATCGAGAGGTAGTCCTTCAACCGATTTGAGTGCCATCGCGCGCTCGTTCTTGTTTGGGCCTGACGGTGGTCGATGTGCATTCCTCTCCTGCTTCGCCACCGAATCCACCGCGAAGGCCGCCATCTGGTTCCCGCTTGAGCGCAGCCAATTGCTTCCCCACTGAAGAATCCGGTGCCAGATCGCATCAGACTCACTAAATTCCGCGGGCCGGGCGACCATTAGCGCGCTCATGCGGGCCACTAGCATCACTGCATTTCCGTCCGGTGCCGGCTCTCGCACTACGATTCGGAGCGCGTCTAAGGCAGCCTCTAGGCGCCCGAGTTCGGACTCGACCATCGCAAGCATCGTTGCCTCGTGACTCTGCGGAGCTAGATTCTTGTTTAAGGCCCGGACCAAGAGCTTCCGAGCCTCTATAAGTATGGGGCGAGGGGTGTTGGCTAGGCGAGGCCACTGAGGCTGAAGTTGCTCAAGAGTGGCTATGTCATCGAACCCCAGCAGAACCTCCGCCCAAGCCACCAGCGCAGCGGCCGCCTTATACGGGTCGGGCAGCAGCTCAAGCAGTTTGAGAGCCTCGACGCGGTGTCGATTGGGAAGGTCGATTACCGCAATGGCGAATTGAACTTCATCTAGCGTTTGGGTGGCTTCCTGTACGCCGCCTTTACGTAGCCAGAGGCGAGCCACACGGCATAGGCCTGAGATCGCGAAGTCCCAGTCGAAGTCCTCACCCTGAGCGGGATAGCCAGGAAATGCCAGGTGCGACATTGCCAACATACTCGCCCGCGACCTGGGCGGCCGAGCAAGCAGCCCCAACAGTCTTTTCCGGGGTGTGGTTCGTCTGCCGCACGCCGTCATGAAGACTGCCGTCGCTCCGAGCACGAGGTCGTCATAACCGTGGCGCACAGTTTGACGAACTGCGAACACAGCGGCGGCCTCAGCCTCGCTATCTGCACTCTGGGCCGTCCGCAAGCGGGCCAATTCAACAGCAGCCTCGGCGGCAGTTCTGGAATTGGCGTAACGAAGTTTGGTTTGGTAGATCTGGAAACGGTTAATGAGGAGTTTTCCCCACTGTCCAAAGGCCTTATCAGGATCAGATGATGCCCGCGCCACAGCCACCAGAAACCTGAGAGCGATGTCTATTGGAGGGAACTCTGGCGAGTGCAATATGGCCAGGGCTGTCGCGGCTTGCGTTAACGCCTCATCTCGAGTAGCGGAGTCGGCGGGGTCGTCAGCATGGCCCAGCTTTTGAACGAGGTTTGTGGCCCAGAGAATCATTGTCGTAACAACTCGTCGAACTTCGTACCCCCTGACCTTATCCATGCCATATTGACGCACTAATTCGGGCAGGCGATAGTGCTGATCATTCAACTCGATAACGCTGTGACGAACTAGTCCTGCGATGCCTATCTCAACCCGCGTTTTGGACAGACCCCTGAAGCTGCAGACCTCACAAATCGTCTCTGACGATCCGCCAATTAACAGGTACGAACTTCGTCGCCAGACGGCTCGCTCGTCCTTGCTGAGCAGCTGCCAACTCAAATCGAGACAGGCATCCACTGTCTGATGCCGGTCGGGTCCATCGGCTTGGACGCGACTCGCCAAAAAGCGTCTCAGGTTCCTTAGTACGAGGCCCGGAGGACGGTCGACCGCATGACCTGCGGCAATAGTGACAGCCAATGGCAAGCCCTCCACTCGCCGACAAATTTCAGCGATATCGGCCAGATCGCCCTTACTTGGGCGGTAATGACCGCGACCGCTTGCAACGCGACTGATGAATAGACCGATTGCCGGATTGGCCGCCAGGTCGCCAGCGGAGTCATCCGTCCGCGGTCGTTCCAGTCCAGCCAACTTCAAGATCCGCTCGGGCCTGAGTCCAAGTCGCTTAATGCTCGTCACTAGAAAAGTGCGACCTTCGGTCCGTCTGGCCATTGCGGCAAGCTCGGTCGCACCATCGCGCACCAAATGCTCGAAGTTATCCAATACGATAAGCATTGGCTCGCTGCTCAGGTCTACTCCGGGGGCCCGTCTTGACTCGAATCGGGGGCTGATGGCCTGCGCCAAGAGTCGCCGTCCCTCGACCCAGGTCTTTGCGCCGACGAGATCGATGAACCGGACATGTCCATAGCTTTGCGCGACCGCCTCTGCGGCTGCGATGGCGAGACGTGTCTTACCGACTCCACCCTGCCCGGTGATAGTCACGAGCCTCGAATGGCCCGGCGCTAGCATTTCCTGGAGCTGCGCCAACTCACTACTCCGTCCGAAGATAGGACCCAGCGAGGGTAGCCCGAATCGCCGTGACGGTCCCAGCCGTGGAGTGGGCTTGACTGTTTCAAGCTCAGATAGATGGTTGCCGAGTGCAACGGTATCGAGCCCGAGCATCGCCAAGACGGCCATCGCTGATTCGATGGCAGACGCAGCAGCCTCCACCGTGGGGCAGTTCGAGTCGGTCGGATGCGCCACGTTGTTGCGGACGTCCACAATCACGCCAAAGTGTTGGTTTAGCGTTGCCCAATTACGTTCATCGAGAGCCCGCTCGTTCGTCGCGGGTACGAGCTTCTTTCGGTAGGTCAATACGAGCTGCCTGAACGCACCTAGATCGACCACGCTATAAGGGTCCCTGTAGCGTGCGCCCGCTTGTTGGAGCGAGTCGATTTGACCTTGTCGAGCCTCAGGTTTGAATACCGAAGCAACCTGGTCGTCAGTGAGTATTGGACGAAGATGCGTCCTGAGTTGGTTACAGAAGTCGAGAAAGAGGGCCTCGTAGAGGATGGCGGGGATGGATCGTACCTTGCTAGTCAGCTACTAGAGCCTCCAACTTTGGAGCAGGGGTCAGCGACCTGCTAGCCCAAGATGCTATAAGCAATCCGCAATCCCTGCGCTCGGCTGTGGCCCAACGCAAGTGCAAACCTGTATGTCTTGTTACACAAGCGCTCTGTCCGCGGAATAATCTTGGACGACCGCCGACTTCCAAGTTGTGAGGATGGGCGCTCGTGCGCATCAAAGCTCGGCGGAACAGAAGTAGGCTGTTCGGGACAGTGCGCGGGGTCGACTTGAAGAAACCAACGCCTCCAGAAACTATCGCGGACTCCGTGGCTATGTTAATGGCACGAAATGTGGTTGCGAATACCGCCAAAACTTGGATACCTGTACTCGTGGCGCCCGATGTGGGGCGTGGATAGACCGGCACACCTTCCAACGACCGCGCATTCGTGGCCGTAAACGGCATCGTCAATCAAATGGCATCGATGGCTTCATCAGCTGTTCGAGCCTTTCGATTGGCGATCAACGACACCGTAGCTCGCAGGACGCAGAACTTATGTCAAGCCACCGTCGGCGTACCCTCGCTTACGCCTGCTCGGTTGTACAGCCAACGTAGGGGGCGTGGTGCCCACCAGTTCCAGTTGCCCAGCAGCGCCATCAGTGACGGCACCAGGAATGCTCTGACGATCGTTGCGTCCACCAGCACGCCCGCCGCGATGCCGATGCCCAGTTCCTTGATGAAGATGATCTGCGACGTCGCGAACGCGCCGATTGCCACGCAGAACAGGAGGGCTGCCGCCGTGATGATCCGGCCCGTGCGCTGCAGACCTAGGGCCACCGCCTCCTTGTTCGGGACGCCGGCGTCGTGGGATTCCTTGATCCGGGTGAGCAGGAAGACGCCGTAGTCGGTCGACAGGCCGAACACGATTGCGAACAGCAGTACCGGCTGCGTCGATTCGAGCGCTCCCTGGCTCGTGTACTGGAGCAGGTCCTGGAACCGCCCGTCCTGGAAGATCAGCACCAACACCCCGAAAGCGGCGCTGAGGGTCAGCAGGTTCATCACCACCGCCTTGATCGGCAGCAGAAGCGATCCCGTCATCAGGAACAGCAGCACGATCGTCGCTAGCGCCACGATTGCGACCGCGATAGGTAGGCGCGATAGCAGCGACGCTTGCAGATCGACAAATGCGGCGGCCTGGCCGCTCACCAAGAAAGTAAAAGGCGCCGGCTTCGAGCGGATGTCCCGCACCAGCGTCTGCACGGCTGGGTCGAAGTTCCCGCTGTCGGTGTACACGTCGAACTTCCACGTATCGCTGCTCACCGGCTGCGGCCGTGTGACCTGCGTGACGCCTGCCTCCGATACAAGGCTGTTGGCAAACGCGATCACCTGAACGACCGCGGATGCCGGTGCCTCGACCACGACATTGAGAACCGCGCCCTTCGGCCAACCGAAGTCGCGCTTCAGCGTCTCGTTGACCACTCGCGCGTCGTTGGTCGGCGGCAGCGCCGTCTGGTCGACGGAGTTGAACTTGATGCCCGCGAAAGGCAAGCCAAGCGCGATCAGCACGACCGCGGCCAGGGTCGCGAGCGGGATCGGCCGGCGCATGACGAAGTGCGAGAACCGGTACCAGAAGCCCGAAGTCCCTGACGTCGTTTCGACCGTTTGCTGCCACCGGCGTGGCGCCAGCCAGTTCACGCGGCGGCCCAGCAGCCGCATCACCGCGGGCAGGACTGTCAGCGCGACCGCGCAAGCCATCAGCGCGACGATGACCCCAGCGGCGCCCATCGACCACAGGAAGTTGATCTTGAAAACGGTCATCGAGGCCGCAGCGGCGGCAATTGTCAGCGAGCTGAATAGCACCGTGCGGCCCGCGGTGCGCATCGTGGTTCGGATCGCCACGTCAGGCGCGGCCCCGTTGGCCATCTCCTCGCGGAATCGGGAGACCATAAACAAGGAGTAATCGATCGCCAGGCCCAGGCCCATGCCGGTCGCGAGGTTCAGCGCGAAGATCGAGACCGGGTGCAGCCCCGTCAGCCCGCGCAGGACGAGGAACGCACCCAGGATCACGATGCCTCCCACGAGCGGCGGGAGCAGCGCCGCGATCACGCCGCGGAAGACCCATAGAGATAGAAGGAAGAGGATCGGGAACGCCAGCATCTCGGCGCGAGCCAGGTCGCTGGTGATGATCTGGTTGAGCTGGTGATTGATCGCGGCGAAACCTCCGAACTTGACGTTGGGGTCGCTTTTCAGCTGGTCCGCGAGCCGGGTGGCGCCGTTGACTGCCTCCTGGTCGCTGATCTTGTTCCAGTACCCGACCACGATCGCGCTGCTGCCGTCCTTCGCGACCATCGATGGGTCGTGAGTGACGTAGTAGTTGTAGACCTTGGCGATGTCCGGGTCGGCGCCGATCACGCCGGACACCCTGGTCACCTCGGCGATGGCCGAGTCGGAGTTGGTGCCGTCCGGGGTCTTGACCAGAGCGACGATGCCGCCGTCGGCGCGCATCCCGGTGGCCTGCTGCAGCCGGTCGAGGGCCTGACTCGATTGCGAACTCGGATCCTGGAAGCCGCCCGCCTGAAGGGATTTCGAAACCGGGCCGCCGAAAATGCCTGAAAGGGCGGCGAACACTATCGCCACGCCGACGACGACCCACGGCACCCTGTTGATCACACGCGCCAATCGATCGAACATCACTACTTAGCCTCCTGCCCAGTCTCTATGTCTTTTGCCAGCTTTCCGAACCAGTCCGCGCACCACTCGTGGAACGCGATGCCGAATTTCAGGACGTCGTACTTCATGCGATGTGGCTGCCCCATCGCCAATGCCTCGTGCTCGCGCAGACTCGCCACAACCTGCTTGTGGCGCCGGACCATCGCTTCGAGATGGCGAAGCGTTTCCTTTTGAGACATCTCGTCGGCGAAGAAGAGCTTGAGCAGCATCTCGTCGCGGACCTCCAGGGTCTGTATCGCCGGGTCCGACACCCATGCACGCAGCGTTTCGTGTCCCTTGTCGGTGATGGAGTAGAGGGTTCGCTGCCGGTCGCCCCGCGAGGCGTCCTGGGGCTTGATCAGCCCCGCCGCGGTCAGGCGCTTCAGCTCGGGGTAGATCTGCCCGTAGCTGGTGGCCCAGAAGTGGCGGGTGGAGAGATCCGCGAGCTGCTTGATGTCGTAGCCGGAGTGCGGCCCCAGGCCGAGGATGCCGAGCACGACATAGGTGGTCGGGCCGAACTCCATATCGCTGCCAGTTATATCATGCGGATATATCTGGAGTCAATATGCGAGGGAGGCGGGCCGTTCGGGCCGTTCTAGACTCGGTCAATGGGGCTGCGAACCTTGCTGCTCCTTGGGGCCGTGTCCTTGTTCTGGATGCCGGATCCGGGGCCGACAACAGAGCCGCCGCCGCCGCCGCCGCCAGTCGTCCCGGCATCCGACTACTTCCAGTACCCGCTGCCAACTTGGGAGCCTCACTGCCTGGGATTCGGCAGCGAGTGGCGATTGTGCGACGGGACCGTGCTGCGGGCCTGCCCCGCCGGCGCCATCTGGAAGCACACCGGGGTGGACATCAAGACCGGCATCCAGCCCGTCATGGCCGCTGCCGACGGGGTCATCGCCGGCTACATCGTCGACCCCACGTTTCGCGGGGGGATGCTCATCCGCCACCCGACCAGCGAGGGTGTCGTGCTCACCCAGTACTGGCACGTCTGGCCGCGGCCGGGCTTCGGCGTGGGAACGGCGGTGACCCGGGGGCAGGTTTTCGCCGACGTGGCAGACATGGGCGCCCGAACGCATCTCCACTTCGCGGTCTTCCTGGGCGAATACGTGCCGGATGCGTGGCGTGGCGCGCTGCCTCCCACCCCCTGCTCTGGCTTTCCGGCATTCCCCAATGGTTTCGTCGAGCCAAACGTCTTCGTCAAGGCACACATGGAGCCGCCGCAGATGCCCAGCCCAAAGCACCGTTTGGGGCCGGACGACCGGTAGGAACCCCAAACCTCAAGGTTTCTTGAGGTTTCCTTGAGGCTGGGATGAGGTAACTGCCAGTTACTCGACCCCCACCCGGCCACCGCTAACGGCGGCCGACCTCCCCACACGGTGGGGAGGTGAATTTGTAGGTCCACCTACCCACCCGGCGCGCCCCACCGGCGCTTCGCGCCACCCCCCAACCCGAAAAGCAGGTACCGATTTTCAGGTACCGGCTGAGGCCGATTTCAGGTGTTTCCCGCCTTATGGCGAATACAGGCTCACACCCATGCTCGTCTCACGGCTTGCGCGAGGAAGGGCCGAATAAAAAAAGAGTTAGGAGACAGCGATGGAAAACAGGACAGCGTTGCGCGGAGCAGGGATCTCGAAGGGACTCGTCGTGTTGTTCGCGGTAATCGTTGCGATCGGGCTGGGCGTGATGGCGGCCTTCGTGGCCAAGTCAGTCAGCGGCCCGGCAGCCGCGACCCAGAGCAACCTCGTTCAGTCGACGTACAGCGGCCCCGGGCCAGACGCCCAGGAGCGCAACAACCACGCGCGACCGCTTCAGTACGCGGACGACAAGCCGTCAACGGGGCACGGATTTCTTCCCTAGACGTGCATGACCCGAGACCCCTCGGGTGCGGCTCATAGAGAGGGGGATCCCCCAAGGTCCCTCTCTCTCCACAAAAAAACAAAAGGAGACAGAAATGGAAAACAGGACAGCGTTGCGCGGAACAGGCAGCTCAAGGTGGCTCGTCGCGGTGTTCGTAGTTGTCGTCACGCTAGCGTTGGGCATGGTCGCCGCTTACGTCGCCAAGGGCGTCAGCACCCCGGCTGCCACCCACACCAGCATCGTCTCGACACAGTCGGGCCAGACTTGCCCGATCTCTAACTGCAACCTTCGCAGCGTGGCCAGCCCCGAGGCTGCCGCGACCAGCGCGGGCAAAGATGAGCCCGCTTACTCGTTCGACCCGAGCAACTACAGCCCCATCCCGTAGTCGTGCTTCACTCCACCCGATGCCCCTCGGGTGCTACTCCTGAGAGAGGGATCCCCCAAGGTCCCTCTCTCTTTCTTGCTCATCAGGGCAAGCTTCAGCCCCTCTCCCTTAAGGGGGAGAGGGAAATTTGGCCCAAGATAGGCTCATGGACAGGGTGGCTGTCCGGGGCCGCCAGCCGAGTGCCGCCCCGATCAATCTGCCTCACCACCTCACCAGCTTCGTCGGGCGCGAGGCTGAGCTTCGTTCGCTCAAAGACCTGCTCGGCAAAGCTCGCATGGTCACCCTCACCGGGACCGGAGGGGCCGGCAAGACCAGGCTCGCCAACGAAGTCGCAAGGGCCAATCTCGCCCTATGGCCCGACGGCCTTTGGTGGATCGAGCTGGCTGCGACAGATGACGTGTCCGGTTCGGTGGTCGCCACTCTCCAGCTGCCCGGACGCGGTCCAGCACAGGACGTCATAGCCTCATGGCTAGCCGCGAGAAAGGCGCTGCTCGTCCTCGACAACTGCGAGCACCTGGTGGCCGAGTGCGCGGCATTCTGTCAGCGGGTGCTCGAACGCTGCCCGCAGCTCAGCATCATTGCCACCAGCCGAGAGCCTCTTGGCGTGCCAGGCGAAGCTCGCTGGCCGGTTGCGCCGCTGCGCGACCCGGACATGCTCCTGCTGTTCGAATCGCGCGCTCGGCTTGTCGCGCCCAAATTCAAGGTGGCTGGGCCGAATCTCGAGCACGTGACGCAGATTTGCGAGCGGCTCGACCGGCTGCCTCTTGCCATCGAGATGGCGGCCGCGCGGATCGACGTGATGTCAGAGCAGGAGCTCCTGAGCAATCTCAACGATCGCTTCCGGCTCCTGACCTCGGGCGCCCGCACCGTCCCGCAGCGCCAGCAGACCATGTCCGCCGCCATCGACTGGAGCTATCGCTTGCTGACTGAAGACGAGGTCCGCCTCTTCCGCCGCCTGTCCATCTTCCAGGGTGGCTTCACCCCGGACGGCGTCCAGGCCGTTTGCGCGGACGAAACCGACTCGAATCTAATCGGCCTGTTGGGCGGGCTGGTGCAGAAGTCGATGGTGGTCGCCGACCGGCTCGACGACGGCACCACACGGTTCCGGCTTCTCGAGTCCCACCACGCCTACGCCCTCGAGCGGTTGCGCGAGGCGGGCGAGCTCGAGCTGATGAACAAGCGCCACTACGACTACTTCAAGACCTTCAGCTCCCGGACCAGCTCGCGAACTGGGCCGAAATTCGAGGGACCGGCACCGGGAGTCGTGGAGCAGAAGTCGAAGGCGCGAGAAACAGCCAACCTATGGGCGGCCCTCACGTGGGCGCGAGACAACACAGACGACATGGGCCTGGGCCTCGCCCTCGAGGTGACAGCTTCCCAGTTCATCGACCACGCCCGAGGCACTGCTCTATTGCTCGATCTCATAGGTCATTTGGATGATTCGGCTGCAGGAGACCTTCGCGCCAAGGCGGGGATCATCGCGGCCCTTCGCGTGTCGCGCCAGGGCGACAAGAAGACCAGCCGGTCGCTGGCCGACACGAGCGTGACGCTGGCTCGCAAGCTAAAAGATCCAGAGCTGCTGGCTTACATCCTCAACAGCGCCGGCATGGTCTATTCCGCCGGTGGCGAGCTCGACACCGCAGTGGGCATGTGCAACGAAGCCAATTCGCTGCTCAAGGGTTCCACCAACGTGCGCCTGATGATGGTGGTCAAGAACGCGCTCGGCCTGCTCGCGGTGGAGCGCGGCGACTACGCCGGGGCGCGTGACCTGCTGACTGAGAGCATCGCCCTCAGCAGGACAGATGGCAACGTGCCCCGTACTGCTCAACACCTGGAGAGTCTCGCCAACGCCCAGCTCGGCCTTGGCGATGTTCAAGGGGCGGCGGCGAGCTGGACGGAATCCCTCTCCATCTTTCGCGACCTCAACGATCCCTTTGGAACGATGTACTGCCTGGGCGGACTGGCCCTTGTGGCGGCCGCGAATGGGGACCACGAGAGAACGCTCCGTCTTGCCGCCGCCACAGATCACATATCGCGCGAGTGGTCGTTGAGCACAAGCTCCTTCCGACTCCGGCAGCTCGAAGAGGCGAGCCGGAAGGCCAGAGCGACACTGGGTGAGCGCAAGAGCGATGGCGCCTGGAACGATGGGTTGACGATGAGCGCGGCCCGCGCGCTCGAGTACGCGCTTGGCGACGGCAAACCGGAGGCGGAAACAACCGTCGACGCCGGCCCTCTGAGCCGGCGGGAACGCGAGGTCGTCGCGATGGTCGCCGCGGGCATGACCAACCGCCAGATCGCCGAGCGCCTGTTCATCGCCGAGCGCACTGCCGAGGGTCACGTCGAGCGAATTCGAAACAAGCTCGGAGTCAGGTCGCGGACCGAGGTCGCCACCTGGGCGGTCGAACATGGGATTGACAAGAGCCCACCGCCGAGTAGTGTCTGACCGAAGCGCCGCCAGGTTGGCGTGGCGCTATTTGGGAGGGGCACATCATGAGTCCGAATGAACCTCGCCGGCCTGCCGGCTGGAAGCCGGACGACTCGGTCATCGAAGGGCGCACAGGGGCGGACCGCATCAGAACCGCGCTCGACAAGCACGGCATCGTCATCAAAGATGAGGTGATCACGTCTCGAGACGAAGGCATGGACGATGTCCTCTTCGATCTGAGGCGGCCAGAAATGCCACCGGGCATCCTGTCGTGGCAGCTGCCGGTGATCCTGGACAAGACCACGTTTGTTTTCCTGACGGTGGCTGAGCCGGGCGCAATCGTGCCAACGCATGAGCACAGCCGCAATCTTTTTCGTGTCGTAATTTCGGGTTCGATCATCACCGACGGCAAGGAGCTCAAGTCTGGCGACTGGATGTACGTACCGAAGGGGGCGAAGTACAGCTACCATGCCGCGCTCAACCCGGGTGCGATCACGATGCACTTTTACGAGTAGGCGGTGATCGGATTCCCCCTCTCCCACGGGGAGGGGGTGGCTAGCGGGCGCTAGGCCGAGTGGCTCTCCAGCAACTCGGCGATGGAACCTTCGAACTTGGCCAGGCGCTTGTGCACTTCGATCACCTCATCTGAGCTGACCGGGTCGAGCGGATCGATGTCCGTTCGGTGCTCCGTCCACTCCGACCCGCACTCGCACCGGTGGAACAGGAATCTGTCCGTGCGGGAGCGATAGGTGTAGACAGCCGCGTCTTTCTTGCGCCTGCCGCAGGCGCACTTGCCCTTGTCTGGTTCCACTCTTGACCTTTGCAATGACGTTGTCCTTGACGTGTATAACGAAGCAGGAACCGGTTTCGTGACATGGTACACGCGGGGCTTACGGTTTGGAAGGTTCATAAGTTTGTAAACGGCACAACGGCGGCTCTCGATTTAGCTTGCGGAGTTCAGCTCCACAAGTAGGCCGTCGAGATCCCTCAACCGTTCGGTCCGCGCGGCGTGCTCCAGCGTCTGATACTGCGACAGCACGTCGACGAAGCCTTCGCCAAGTTCGTACCCATGTTTTCTCAGGAGCTCGGTCCCCTTTTCTCCCAGGGCATCGACCACTTCCCTTACCTTGTTCGTTGGGCCAAACGTTTTCAGGGCTCGACGCCACCACTTTCAGGCACTTGGCGGTGGCTCCTGCTTGCGGACGATCACGCGGTGGCCGTGCCAGCGGTCGGGAACGCCCACCGGGTCGTCGCCGGTGAAGCTGAGCTCCAGGCACCACACGCCGTCCACCTGGATCGGCGCGACGGCGAACTTGGTTTTCGGGTTCTTGCGCTGGAGCGTCTGGACGAGCGCCACGCCGTAGAGGACGAGGGCGCCGGGCAGGCTGATGGTGTTGATCCGGCCTCCTTCGCTGGAG
>Ga0209011_1000152_pt1 | contig 33223 bp, 31 predicted proteins | sample BlaSpr_A8_OM1_M3_FD_187986 | JGI IMG/M metagenome (GOLD analysis project Ga0209011, IMG submission 187986) | Forest soil microbial communities from Thunder Bay, Ontario, Canada - Black Spruce, Ontario site 2_A8_OM1_M3 (SPAdes) (version 2) | ecosystem: Environmental > Terrestrial > Soil > Boreal... | reverse complement strand
GCCTCCCGTAGGAGTCTGGACCGTGTCTCAGTTCCAGTGTGGCTGGCCATCCTCTCAGACCAGCTAACGATCATAGCCTTGGTAGGCCGTTACCCTACCAACTAGCTAATCGTGCGCGGGCTCCACCTCCGACGACTTACGCCTTTGAATCCCACAACCTAAGTCACAGGAATGTTATGCGGAATTAGCCCCGCTTTCGCGGGGTTATTCCCCATCGGAGGGCAAATTACCCACGTGTTACGCACCCGTGCGCCGTGCGCCAACATTTGTATTGCTACAAATGTCGCGCACTCGACTTGCATGTGTTAAGCACGCCGCCAGCGTTCGCTCTGAGCCAGGATCAAACTCTCGTTTGAAACTGGTAGCTTGGCGAAAAAAAATCCCAGGGTTTGCACCCCAGGCAGCCTGCCAAGCAAATTATTGTCGCTCGATTTACTCAGACCATTCGGGCTCGAAAAGGCCGAATGGTTTCGAACGGATTCTGGCACATCGTATCGATTGTCAAAGAGCTAAAGGCCCCCCTGTCCTGCAGAAAGGCGTACGAACAACTGGAAGAGTATGTCAAGCCGGGGTGGAAATGTCAATCTAAGATTGCGTTTTCCACAGACATCCGAAGCAAACGTGTAACCACTTGCGCCATGGTAGGATGCGCCAACGTAGCCCTCGGATGCATGCCAATCCATGCCAAACTAATGCCCAGACTGATGCCCAAACCAACAAAAGAGCGAAGAGGAATCGCAGAGCCCAGCCGGGGTCGCTCGGGCCTCGCTGGCCATTTGCTGCAGTCCATCCAGCGGGACGGATTGATCACTCCGGGGGAACGAGTAGCGGTCGCCGTGTCAGGGGGCGCCGATTCAGTCGCCTTGCTCCTCCTCCTCCTGGAGATCCGCGAAAAGCTGGGGGTGGTTCTGAGCGTCGTCCATTTCAATCACCAACTACGTGGACATGCCGCCGACGCAGATGAACGCTTTGTCGCCAAACTGGCAGTGAAATATGGGCTGCCCTTTTACGCAGGAACCACTGACGTCGGCGCGAAGGCGCGGCGTGAGAAAAGAAATGTGGAAGACGCTGCGCGCCACGCGCGGTACGACTGTTTCGCAGAACTGGTCGCGGATGGCCGGGTCACACGGATCGCCGTAGCCCACACCATGGACGACCAAGCGGAAACCGTACTTGCGCACATTCTTCGCGGTACCAGCCTCGCTGGCCTCGGCGGAATCCATCCGATTGCGGGACCCGTGGTGAGGCCCCTCTTGGGATATAGGCGCGCGGAGTTGCGAAGCTTTCTTAAAGCGAAAAAACAATCCTGGCGAGAGGACGTTACAAACACTGATCTAACCCGACTCCGTGCTCGAGTCCGCAGCAAACTCCTCCCGCTCCTCGAAAAGCAATTTCGGACTTCCGCCGTCGAGCATCTTGCCGCGCTCGCCGAGCGGGCCCGGGAAGTAGAAACGTTTCTCGGCGGGATGGCGAAAGAAAGCTTTGGCCGCACGGTCACACTTTCTGAATCCGGAGTGCGAATCCTGGCGAAAGATTTGCTCTCCCCGTGGCCGGCGGGACACCCGGACAAAGTGCGCGCGCTGAGTGCCCGCTTGCTGCTGGATATTCTGGCCCACGTAAAAAAGCGCGATGGGCAATTCACGGCCAAGCATGTGGAAGGGGTACTGCAGCTGGCGCGCACAGGACAAAGCGGCACGTGGCTGCAATTACCGGGCGGCGTCGAGGTGCGGCGCGAACGCGACACTCTGTTATTTTTCGCGGATAGTTCCGGCGAAAAGAAAAAGACGCCGACAAGCGCGCAGCACTCCTACGAGCATCTAATTGAGAAGTTCGAGGGGGAGACGCATGTACGAATTGCAGAACTGGGGTGCGATTTCCGCCTCAGGGTGATTGACTGGCCTGGCAAGAGGGGAGAAACTAAGATCACGGGTGTGGTCCTCGACCGCGAGCGGCTGCGTTTTCCGCTGGTATTACGCAACTGGCGCGCCGGAGACAAATTGCGTCCCTTGGGCCATCGGCATGTCCACAAGCTGAAACGCTTGTTGAACGAGAAGGGCATCAGCCGATGGGAGCGCGATGGCTGGCCGGTTTTGACAAGCGGTGGAACTCTAGCGTGGGCCCGGGGTTTTGCCGCGGCCTCTGAATTTGCAGCGAATGAAAGGACCCAAAAAGGAATCGTGATCGCCGAGGATACATTTTGACGCGTGCCCGCGGAAAGGCCAACCTTAGATCTCGAAAAGCTGCAGGGTTTTCCGCCCAACGCATTGCCACACGGGTGGCGGAACTGGGCAGACAGATTTCCAAAAGCCATCATCAGAGGCGATTGGATGTCGTCGTCAACATGGATCGCGGCTTTATTTTTGCCGCCGATCTAGTCCGGCAAATAGATGCGCCGACGGTTTGCCACTTTATTCGCGAAGACGTGCGCGACGTCGAACACAGCGGTCGTGCGCGGCGCGAAGTTTTTTTCGGAGAGGCGCCGGAATTGAAGGGCCGCGACGTCCTCGTAATCGATGCAATACTGGACAGCGGGGTAACTCAGGAGTTTCTCTTGCGTCGCCTCGGCGAAAGTGGCCCGAGGTCGCTAAGACTGGCGGTATTATTAGATAAGCCGGCCATGCGCCGCGTGGCCCTGGAGCCAGATTACTTCGGCTTCCGAACTGCATCTAATAACGTATGGGTAGGTTATGGGTTAGCGGCGCCCAATGGGATGGGCCGCAACGTCCCGCAACTTTCAAGCGCAGCCAAGGTGAAGTGGAGTAAGGGCGTCAGGGGTGGAAGTCGACGAAAGAAGTAAGCGAATGTGTCCGTTTTTGTAGCAAAGTAAGTGAGGGCAACGTGAATTCTAGTTCTACCGCAAAAACGATTCTCTTCTGGATCTCCATCGTGTTTCTGGGGGTCATGCTCTGGAAACTGGTGTCTGCAAATGGGGCGCAGACACGCGAGGACGAACCCAGCTACAGCGAGTTCATGTCAAAGGTGGATGCGAACGATGTGAAGGAAGTAACCCTGTATCTCTCGCCGAATAGCTATGAACTGCAAGGCGAATATGTGCGTCCCGCTAATCACAAATTCCATTTAACCGTTTTCAAGGAGTCCGCGCCAGACCTTACCAAGCAACTGCGCGACAAAGCGGTACAAATTAAAGTAAAGGAAGTGCGTAGCGGAGACTGGGTGCTGATCCTTCTGAATGCCGCTCCGCTTATCCTGCTAGTAGGTTTTTGCCTTTTCCTCATGCGGCAGATGCAAGCCGGCGGAAATAAAGCGTTGAGCTTTGGGAAATCGCGCGCGCGACTCCTGTCCGCGCAGCAAAAGAAAGCCACCTTCAAGGATGTGGCAGGCACCGACGAAGCCAAAGAAGAGTTGCAGGAGATCATCGAGTTCCTCAAGGATCCGCAAAAATTCCAGAAGCTTGGCGGACGCATTCCCAAGGGCGTGCTCCTAGTCGGGCCTCCAGGAACCGGCAAGACCCTCCTGGCACGCGCTATCGCCGGCGAGGCCAACGTTCCCTTCTTCTCTATTTCGGGATCGGACTTCGTTGAAATGTTTGTTGGCGTGGGCGCCAGCAGAGTGCGCGATCTCTTCGAACAGGGTAAAAAGAATGCTCCCTGCATCATTTTCATAGATGAAATCGATGCCGTCGGACGTCACCGTGGCGCAGGCCTCGGCGGCGGTCATGACGAACGCGAACAAACTTTGAACGCTTTGCTGGTGGAAATGGATGGATTTGAATCCAACGAAGGCGTGATCCTCATCGCCGCCACCAACCGACCGGACGTTCTCGATCCGGCGCTGCTCCGACCCGGACGTTTTGACCGCCGAGTAGTTGTGGCGCGCCCGGACGTGAAAGGCCGCGAAGAAATCCTTCGCGTGCATACACGCAAAGTACCCATCTCTGACGACGTGGATTTGTCCATCATCGCGCGAGGCACGCCAGGCTTTTCCGGAGCGGACTTGGCCAACCTGGTGAACGAAGCGGCACTTTGGGCGGCTCGCCAGAATCGCAAGTTCGTGATGATGGTTGACTTCGAGATGTCCAAGGACAAAGTTTTGATGGGCGTCGAACGCAAGTCGATGATCCTATCAGACGAAGAAAAGCGGAACACCGCATATCATGAAGCTGGCCACGCGCTGGTCGCCGCGATGACGCCAGGCGCGGATCCGGTGCACAAGGTCACCATCATTCCGCGTGGCATGGCTTTGGGCCTCACGATGCAGTTGCCCGAAGATGATAAGCATACCTATACCGTCGAATACCTTGAGGCCATGCTCGCCGTGCTGATGGGCGGGCGTTCGGCCGAAGAGATTTTCCTAGGACACATCACTACCGGCGCCGGCAACGATATCGAGCGCGCCACGGACATCGCCCGCAATATGGTCTGCGAATGGGGCATGAGCGAACTCGGTCCTCTGGCTTACGGAAAGAAGGATGAAGCCATCTTCCTAGGCCGTGAGATCACGCAGCACCGCGACTACTCTGAAGACACGGCGATCCAGATCGACAAGGAAGTAAAGCGCATCGTCAATGGCGGATACGAGCGTGCCAAGAAGTTATTGTCCAATAATCGCGAAACGCTGGAGCGCATTGCGCTGGCTCTGCTGGAACGCGAAGTGATCGACGCCAACGAAGTCAGACTGCTGATGGAAGGCAAACCGTTACCCGAAAAACTGCGAACGCCTCCCCCGCCACCAGCGCAGGGCGCGACAACGGCGGACCCCAAAGTCGTGCGCCCGGAACTGCGCCCGGCTCCGGGATTTACACGCGGGGAGAATCCGGCCAAAGCATAGAACGCATTTAACGCTATTAACGCAGGGCGCAGCATTTTTCACATGGGCGGCGCCCTGCTTTTTTAACCGCGCATCCCCCACGCCAGATTATTTCGAATAGGCGTAGAATACCCGCATGGGTAAGCAGAGCAGCGAAAACCTCAACGTCACCTGCCCCTGTTGTAAGGCAAAGCTTGTGGTCGACGCCACGTTCGGCGCCGTACTATCTCATGAAGTGCCGCCCAAAGCTGGGCCGAACGTCGATTTGACGGACGCGGCTAGTATCCTGAGCGAGCAACAGCGCAACCGCGAAGATAAATTCCACGACTCTTGGGTCCAGGAACACAACAAGGAAGACATTCTGGCGAAAAAGTTTGAAGAAGCGATGAAGAAAGCCAAGGACGCCCCTGCAGGCAAGCCCATCCGCGATATTGACCTCGATTAAGCTCCGAGACCGCAAGTTTATTTGCCGCATTCGCGCGTCTCCCCACTTTATTTGTATACAATAAACGCCAACAGCCCAAAATGTCCGGGTGCTGCTCGCTAGGCTCGGCTACGTCCATCATGGTGCGACGCCAAACTTTTCCGCTGAAGTTGCGCTCAGGAACTGTGGTCTTGGGCGAACGCACGCTAGTTATGGGCGTGCTGAATGTAACGCCGGACAGTTTTTCCGATGGCGGCGAATTCTTTCCAGAAGAACGTGCCATCGAGCGCGCTTTGCAAATGGAGCGCGAGGGTGCGGACATAATAGACGTCGGCGCTGAATCGACGCGGCCGGGATCGGAAAGTGTCAGCGCGGAAGAGGAATTAGGAAGGCTGTTGCCGGTGCTGGGAGGATTGCGGCGATTATTAAAGATTCCCATTTCTGTCGACACGCAGAAGGCGGAGGTGGCGGAAGCCGCTTTTGATACTGGCGCGCAGATCATCAACGACACTTCGGGATTGAAGAAAGACCCGCGCATCGCAGCAGTTGCCGCGCGGCACAGCATCCCACTGATTCTCATGCATATGCGTGGCGAGCCACTTACTATGCAAAAGGCTCCTTTTGCGGAGGATGTAATCGAAGATGTGACCGCCGGGCTGACCAAATCGGTAGGCATTGCACGCAAGGCAGGCGTGGAAAAATCGCAGATTATCCTGGACCCCGGCATCGGCTTCGGCAAAAGTTACGCGCAAAATTACGAACTGATCGAAAGACTCCCGCAGCTTGCTAAATTGGGTTATCCACTTTTGGTCGGCTCATCGCGCAAGGGTTTTCTCGGCGCGACCCTGGCCCGCGACGGCAAGCCCGCGCCGGTGGAAGAACGTATCTGGGGCACCGCGGCGAGTGTGACCGCGAGTATTCTCAACGGTGCGCATATCGTGCGCGTGCACGACGTTGCGGAGATGACGCAAGTCGCGCGCGTCGCGGATTGCGTCTTGGACCCGAAGCGCTAGACATTTAGATCAAGAAGACAAGCTCTTCACGACGCAACCCTCGCGCCTTCCCAAATCATCTTCAAAGCAAACTGCATCTGCCGTGAAGACGTCTGCTAGGAGCGGTTCGTGCGGGTTATCGCAAAGAATCCGGGTGGACCACTTTTTGGTTGCAATCCCAACCAACCGCAGGTTTCTCAACTTGTGATGACTGTCGGAACGGAAAATACCCAACGACTGGTCGCAGCTACTCGGGAGCCGACGGCAGAGCAGTCTGCGAAAATGTGATCCATGGCGTAAATCGCCCCCCGGACGCTAAGCACACCCTAGTGATAACTCGAACGACCCAGATGATGACAATGAACCTGTGAGCATGCCTCTGAATTCCGCTAGTAGGCGCGAGACGAGTGCCAGGAGCCTCTCTGTAGCTAATATTAAGGAAACTTACCGACCATCCGCACATAAAGACCAACAGGAAGCTCCGCAGAGCTCTGGAGGCCATCACTGGATAGAAAATGACAGCTAAGAGTGGCATTCCCAGAAAAATGTTTAAGCGTGTCGCAGAGTATGAGGATGCCCTGGGATACGTCAAAGAAGCGCACATCGCAGCTACTCGCGATTGGCTCCTAAGCAAAACGTGTCCTCTGTGTTCAGGCCGAAACAAGCCGCGTTCGCCCACGCCGAAAATTGCGCTAGATGGCATACTCAATGACCATGGCAAACCTATACTTCTGTCAACCGCACTCCAGAAATCAGGGGACATTACGTGCTGTACTCTCTCTGGAAGAGTGCAAAATTTTGATTGCCCCTCAATCGGCTGCTTACGTAGGTGACCAATTTCCCGCCGCACTCCTCGGCCACGACGCAGATAAAGACTACGCCGTGCTGCGCGTCGACAAAGACGAAGCCGATTCAGTGTGGCGCTCAGGTTTTCATCGGCTGGACGGCGATTTGATGGAGCTTAACGGCCGCCTCATTACCTTAGCCAAATAGCCCCCGATTTTCATCAATGGTTTTAAATAGAGCAGAAGATCGCAACGCGCCGTGTCAATAACCACCTCGGTTTTCAAGAGACCTGCCCCGGCATGGATCGATCTACTGCTGTGTGTGTCGTAATTTCCTGTTGCCGCTTGTCCGAAGCATCGTAACCCGCGTTGTATTGAATACAACAAGTTTAGTGAACCCAACCAAGGTCAAGCGCTCCGGGCTTGGACTCTCTACTTCTGACCCGGTAATGTCCGCTGTGAAGCTCGCGCGAATTGCACTACACACTTACCTCCGCCGATTTACACCCCGGAAGATCACATTCTTAAGTAATCCGTGTATGGGAACGTAGTTGGATTGTCACTACACTCCCTTCTTCGTTTGAACCAGAGAGGAAACAACATGAAAACGTTATTTTCAATTGTGGCAGTTACGACCCTCGGCGCCACGATTGGCCTTGCTCAAACCAGCGGGCAGGCCACGGTGATCACCAACAGCTCTACAGCTGCACCAGACGGCAACAGATGCGCATTCTAGTTGCTGACGACCATGACATCATACGGCACGGACTAAAACAGCTTCTTGCCTCTCGCCGCGGATGGGAAGTTTGCGCTGAAGCAAAAACAGGTACCGAGGCCGCAGCGCTGGCCCTGAAACACAAGCCCGAAATAGTGGTAATGGACATCGGTATGCCGGAGCTCAATGGATTAGATGCAGCTCGCAAAATCCTCAAGACCCTGCCCAAGACGGGAATCGTCATCCTTTCAATGCATTTCTCAGATCAACTTCTACGCGAAATTCTCGACGCTGGCATTCGCGGCTACATTCTGAAATCTGACGCCGACAGCGATCTGATTACTGCGGTGGAAGCCGTGGCCAGCCGTGATACGCATTTCACGGCGGAGGCTGCCGACTCGATTTTGAACGCTTCCAACACTAGTCACCGCGGTCCGGACCGCAGTAGTTTACGAGCTCGACTTACCTTGCGTGAGCGCGAAGTAGTGCAGCTATTGGGAGAAGGTAAAAGCAGCAAAGAAATTGCTGTAGCTCTGAATATGAGTGTTAAAACAGCCGAAACTCACCGCGCCAATATTATGAGGAAACTCGGATTGCATTCTGTTACTGAAGTGGTGCGTTACGCCATGAAGAACCAAATCATCGAACCCTAGTGAAACATGTGCCTGATTAGCTTCACCGTCCCGATTCACTTCAGAAGTGTGTGTTTCAAAACGGTAGGGGCGAATCGCTTCTCAACTTCATCCCGCGTGAGTCTATCGGTAGTTTGGATGGCAGGTAGACGAGTGGTTTGGTCACTGCGTTTGATCTCGCAATTGTGGTTGAATCCCCTGCCAACCACCCCCTCCGTTGAGTAGGTCAAGGTCGCGTCGCCTATCGTCGTGTTCCACGATTCCTTCACGCCCAGCGTATCCGCCTCCTCTACATGCCGCTTTGCTTGCATAGCCGCCAGCAGCCATTTCTTCAACATCGTCGAATAAAATGGGTTGACGTCGCGGAATGTCACGCCAATGCCCAGGTTTGGATGAGAATAGACCACTGTGCCGTAAGCCTCGAAAAAGTCGGTGTCCGTGAAGATCTTCACGATAACAGAAGTCCCTTTTGGCAGCGGATTTATCATGTCCATATAACATCCATAGACAGTGAGGTCACTAACCTGAGTTTGTATTTTTATGCCTGACTTTTCGTGAACGACTTCAGCAGACGCGACAAAGGGATACCGTGCAGTTCGACGTCTCTCTGGTCCCAATTGTTCCTCGCCAAGGTGGAGGGCACTACCTTGACGTTAGTCCGCAATGGTTGTCAACCGAAAACAGCTTCTGTAGGGTGAACTACTTTGGCTACGTAACTATATTAACTTAAACGATAACTTACGAGGAAGGATATTTCCCCGGTCGAAGGCAGTTTGCCTAGCGAGCAGTTAGGAAGGAACTTCTGTTGAGCAATTAATCCAGCAAAGACCGAAATGATGGTGTGCTTGCCTTTTCTGTCAAAGCCGTTATAACCGCGTGTTCTATAGTCGTAGTAAGGAATTCCTCCGCCCTCTCGATCAACGTGAACGCCATAAACGTAGAGAAGTTTCCGCGCGGCTGCAACAACAATATGTCCAGCCTTGTGGTAGGCACCACTTTGGGGAGAGCGAGAGTCGATCATTGCGGCTCCCTGTACCACGCCCTTATTAAAGCTACGTTCTCGTCCATTCAAAGCCTGGGAGCCATTTTTGTGAATACCCTTAGAGGTGGAGGAAAATCTACCCTACAATCCCACTCATGAACGTCGACTGGGTGCGCGAGCGCTGTCTGTCCTTTCCGCGCTCCACCGAACAAATCATCTGGGGTAACGACCTCACCTTCAAGATCGTCGGTAAGATCTTTGCCCATATGGCTCTTGAGCCCGCGCCGGTCTGGCTGTCCTTTAAAACCTCTCCTGAAGATTTCGCTGAACTTACCGAACGCCCCAATATTATTCCCGCACCCTACCTCGCACGCGCAAAATGGGTCGCCCTTGAAACCAAAGACGCGCTCCCTTCCGATGAACTCGCCCACTTCCTCCGTGCTTCTTATGACATGGTGGTCGCCAAGCTACCAAAGAAAACCCGCGAGGCCCTCGCCCAGCGCAAGCCTATTCGGCGAAAACCTTCCCAGAGAAAATCGGCACCTAAAACCCGCCGCTAAATCGGTACTGTGCTTGGATTTGACCCAGGAAAGGCAAACGTTCGGCCTTCCCTGGTTGTCCTTAGCGCCGGTTTTCCACAAGCATTCTGGTACTGAGTAGTAATCTATGGAACGATGATTATTAGATTGGTATAATGCCTGGTGTAACTGCAATGCACATTCCACCGTCTCCCGCCTCAGCGGTCCGCCCACCATCTCTCACGCACTGACTCAACCTCCTTTCCCTCCGGCTGTACCTCTTTAAATGCCGACCACCGCTTTGCCTCTTAAGCCCTCAGTCCCTCGCTTCTTACATAAGAACCCGCTCTTGCTGCAAAAACGCGCAGTCTAAGTCCTTTACTTGCCACTTTTACGAAAAATAGCGGTGTGGGGTAACAATTCCCAGAACGGAACTCTCCCCTGCTCCCTGCTAAGAAAAATTTTCCATCGATTGGCACCGACCGGAAGACCGTGAGACAATCCATCTGGCCCGCCCGGACCAGTTTTTCTTCCACAGTTAATTTCCAAGGAGAGAATGCATGAAAATTAAAACAGCACTAGGCATGATCGGGCTCTTGATCCTGGCGGCTTTTCCAACTCTAGGTGCCAGTAACGCACCCAACAAGAAGGACAAGAGCGCCGAGGTTCGCACTTTGACCGGTTGCCTTAGCGCAAGCGAAGGCGCGGGCGAGTACAAGTTGACGACTCCCGAGGGCGCTACCTGGGAACTACATAGCAAGTCCGTAAAGCTGGCGGGTCATGTCGGCCACACCGTTACGGTTACCGGCCATGTGCGGAATGCTGCCATGCATGGCGCAAAAGAAAAAACCAAGGATGAAATGAAAGAGCACGGTATGGATAAGGACGCTACTGAACATGGTCACCTTCGGGTAACCGGCCTTACCATGGTCAGCGATTCCTGCAAAAAGTAACCGTCACACGGCTAACTACGTCACCCAGAAAATTACGTGACACAGAAAAATACGTGAGGCGAAAAAATAAAGGAGGGAGAGCTACAAAATCCTCCCTCCTTCTCTTCAACGCCGCCTAATCATTTTTCAAGACAGGGTGGGGAAGACGAGGAAGACGAACAAGGCTACAAATCTTCCAGAATTTTTGAAGACGAGCGACAAACCCAAACATTTTTCAGGACGAATCAAAGCCGTAAGGACACGCCCCGTTTCCCGTGCGCGGATTGGCGGTTGACATCGTGCGTCATGAATATTTTTGAACGGCGCATAATTATTTTTCAGGACGAGACGACCCCGGACGAAGATAGGAAGGTTGCGAGCCTTCCAGGATTTTTAGGAGACGAGCGATAAATTCAAATTCGGCAGGATGCATCATTTCGCGGGCTGCTTCTATCGTAAAGAATTTTGCGCGATCCACTTCCGGGTATTCCGCGAATTTGCCGGAATGGGGCGGCCATTCCAGCCGGAAAGTGTTGCTGTGCAGCAAGGAAGGATCCCAATCTCCGCGGAACGCCCAAGCCAAAACTTGCTTCCCACTTTTTTGTTTGATGCTTCCCAACGGCAAAAATTCGCCGGTCGGCTTTAGGCCAGTTTCCTCTTCAAATTCTCGCATCGCCGCCGCCAATTCATTTTCGCCGGAATGAACTTCGCCTTTAGGTATGAACCAGGCAGCGCGGTCCTTTTTCACCCAAAAAGGGCCGCCCGGATGCACCACTAACACTTCGAGGCGCTCATTCAAATCACGCTGCCGATTCAAATCGGGGCGGCCATTCACAACGACGCGCCCTTTCAAATCGAGCTGGCCATTTAAAATGCGATACATTAATAATCCGGCGCTGACTTTCCCCATTTTTGCCCAATTTCCATTAGCCGCCTACGTTTTTATTACGCATCTTCAGTTTTTATTAGCAGTGAACGTTCTAAGTCTACTGAACTTGAGGCTAGAAATTATTTCAGTGTATAAGGCCTAACGCTAGAAATTATTTGAGTCTATAGGGATTTATCCCGCAAGGTTGTCGGTAATTCTCCGTATGGCTGCGCCTCCGGGCAAATGGAAGAATGTGCCACGGTTGGGGAGCATACCCGCCCTTAGCCCTCCTCAATACTTCAAGGAGAGATTTATTATGAAAAGCAAATTAGCATTGGGCCTTTTGGCCTTCTCCAGCATTGCATTAGTTCCAAGCACGAGCTTTGCGCAAGAGCCGACGACAGACGAAAATCGTCCGGCAGCAACCGCCACAACTACAACCACCACGACCACTGACGACACCGTGCGCACTCTTACGGGCTGCATCTCGACCGGCGCTAAAGCCGGTGAGTACAACCTGAAAGCCGACGACGGCAGTCTTTGGATGCTGCACGCCAAGTCCGACGTGAAGCTTTCCGCTCACGTGGGCCATACGGTGACCGTAACGGGTAAGCTGGCCCCCGCGGACGTGCACGCAGCGAAAGAGAAGAAAGAAAACGCAATTTCTGACACTGCTGAGCACAACCATTTGAGGGTGACGAGCGTAAGCATGGTAAGCGAGAGCTGCAACAAGTAACTGTCCATTTTTATGTAGGGGTAAAAAAGGGGGACTCGATGAGTTCCCTTTTTTTGTTGCAGTAAGAAAAATGTTTTGCAGCGGCATTGGCAGAGTTTGGTGCTGATGGCAGCGACGAAACGTTTGCCGCAAGATCCGAATTTGTTTTTGCGAAGTGTTATTGAGAAGTGTTCGTGTGTATTTGCGAAACGTTTTCAGTAGTCGCGGTAAAGATCAGGAAAGTCTTTCTGCAAACGCTGCAACTTAGGCATGTCGTTAATCACGATATAAGGATTTTTGGGATGATGTTTGAGATAGTCCTGGTGGTAGTTTTCAGCCGCGTAAAAAGCTTTATAGGACGCAACCTTTGTTACGATAGGCCGCGAATAAACTCTAGCGTCGGTTAATTGAGAAATGTAGGCTTCGGCGATGCGCTTTTGTTCTGGATTCAAATAGAAAATAGCGGAGCGGTATTGCGATCCAGAGTCGGGGCCCTGGCGGTTCAATTGTGTGGGATCATGCGCCACCGCAAAATAGACCATTAACAGTTGGCCATAGGAAATTTTCGACCCATCGTAGTGGATATTGACAGATTCTGCATGGCCGGTTACTCCCAAACTTACCAACTCATAGCCGGGAGACTTGACGTGCCCGCCAGAATAACCAGATGTGACAGAGGTCACGCCTTTGAGATGCTGGAAAATTGCTTGCACACCCCAAAAACAGCCACCGGCGAGGACGGCTGTTTCTTGCGATTTGTGCTGGGCGAGAGGCGCATCTATAGCTGGTTTGGGAAAGGGTGTTGCAGGGATGGCTGGAGGCCGAGCGGTTAGCGCGCGGACGGCCGTCCATGCTACAAAAGTGAATATCACGGCGAAAGCAATGTAGCGACCTATTACCGAGCTGCGCATGGACCCGTCCTTAACCAGCCTGCGTTGCTGATGTTATTGGATGCGGGCACGTTAGAATAAGATAGTCAGTTCCAGGATAAGGCGGGGATGCCAAGTACCAGAAGGAATTGGCAAGCGTCAAACAGGTGCTTGGAAACATCCTAGATATGCAGGATAGATGGAGAGGGAGAGTAGGGAGAAATTGATGAAACCGCACATTGCAATGAAATCGAACGGCGAAGCAATTCTCGTATTAGGGTTACTCTTATTTATTCCATCGTTGGTGTGCGCGCAGCTAACCAATGGGAAGAAACCGCAACTTCCACCGCCATTCGCCACAAAGTCAGCCGGGAATCCCCCCGAGGAAACGAAACCGCCGCAGGGATTTCTTCCCACGGCACCGACAGGATTTCGCGTAAATGTCTTCGCAGGTGATTTCAACGAACCACGATGGATGGCAGTGGCGCCGAACGGGGACATCTTCCTGGCGGAATCTGGCGCGGGCAAGGTTGTTGTGCTGCGCGACGCAGGACACCAAGGCAGCGCGCAACAGAGAGAAGTTTTTGCCAGCGGCTTGAACCGTCCTTACGGGATAGTGTTTCACGGCGATTACGTGTATGTGGGCAATACGGACGCGCTGTTGCGCTTTCGTTATGATTCAAAAACATCGAAGCGGCTGGGCGAAGCGGAACACCTTCTAAATCTGCCCCGCGGCGGACACTGGACACGAGGATTGGCGATACCTCCGGATGGTAAACGTATTTTTATAAGTGTAGGTTCCGAATCGAATGTCAGCATCGAGAGCGATTCACGGCGTGCAGCCATTCTTGTTTGCGATCTAGACGGCAAGAACTCGCATTTATATGCGACGGGGTTGCGCAATCCCAGCGCGATCGGAATAGAGCCGTCGAGCGGTAAGCTGTGGGCGGTGGTCAACGAACGAGATGCTCTGGGCGACGATTTACCGCCGGATTATTTCACGGCGGTGCAGGATGGCGGATTTTACGGCTGGCCGTATAGCTACATCGGTGACAACGTGGATCCGCGCGTTAAACCGCAAAAACCGGAGCTCGTCGCAAAAGCTATCGTACCGGATGTATTGCTCGGCGCGCACCATGCACCGTTGCAATTTGAGTTTTACACGGGGAAGCAGTTCCCGGAGAAATATCGTGGCGGGGCATTTATCGCGGAACATGGATCGTGGAATCGCACAATGCGCGCCGGCTATCAGGTCACGTTCGTAGGTTTCAAAGACGGCAAAGCTTATACAGATCCGGTCCCATTTTTGACGGGGTTCGTGCCGGACCCGGCTAAGAACTACGTTTATGGGCGCCCAGTGGGAGTAGTAGTTGTGCCGGATGGATCGTTACTTGTATCTGACGATGGCGCTGGCGTGATTTATCGAATTTCCGTGGCGCAATAAGATCGAGCGGTCAAGAGCAGATAGGAGTGGCGGGTCAACTGGGAATCCATTTGGGATGATTGGTGAAAAGACCATTCACCAACCCGATGTGACAGCAAATAAATATTCCGAAGGCCAGGCTCAATATTCCCGAAGCGGCCATCAGTCCCTGGTTGAAACCGGGGGACTGGGCACGCGCGAAGGAAAACGGCAGCGCGATGGCAGCCGTGATGAGCATCATGCCAACGATGGTTCCCACGCCAAACACCAGCAGATAGAGCACAGCCCACCGCAGGTCGCGAATAGTACTGAGAACTAACAACGCGATGGCGGCGGAACCTGCAAGGCCGTGAACGACGCCCACCAAGAGCGGGCGCAGAGTATAAAAACTGCCCAGTTGTGTTGCAGGCGTGCGAAGCCAGTGGGAATGCGCGTGCTGCTCGTTGATTTTTGCACCGCCTGGAGCGAATTTGACGGTCAGGCGGTTCATCACTCCGGTCAAATTAAGAACCCCGAGCAGAATCAACATGAGACCGACAGAAAATTCCATGGAGAGGCCCAAGCGCGCGGGCATTGCCAGCCCGAATGAAATTATCGCCGCACCCACAAGCACAATGGTGAGCGTGTGTCCGCAACCCCAGAGAACGCCGATAAGAACAGCTTTCGGGATGGAACGCTCGCCACTCAACATGGTAGATACCGCGATCACATGATCGGGGTCGGTGGCATGGCGCATCCCCAGAAATAAACCAACGGCAACGATTGTCAGTAGACCTGTCATGTGAAACGCTCTCGCAGGACCAACTGCTCCCTTGAGCATTTTACCTGAATAGTTTAGAAGTAAGCGAAGGATACGCAGCTTAAGGCTGAAGGCTGTGGATTATTCTTCGCGCAGCATGCGCATGAGCTCGGCGGCGGCGTGAGGGAGACGGGCACCACGACGGCCGACGAGGTAAACGTGGCGGGGCATGTTGAGCTGGCGCACTTTCACTTCTTTCATCCAGCCGTGTTCGAGCTCCCAACGCACGCACATGCGAGGCACGATGGCCACGCCCATGCCCATTTGTACGAAGCGCTTGATGCTTTCGATGGTGGGCATTTCAATGGGCATGTTGAGCGGGGTGCGGTGGCGCGCGAACAGTTCGATGACGCGCCTGCGGAAAGGAGATTCCACGATGTGCGCGATAAAATGTTCTTTGCCAAGATCCTCAATGCCGACCTCGCGCTTCCTGGCCAGTTCGTGTTTGGGCGGCACAACGAGGGTAAGCTCGTCTTTAAGTATTTCCGTAGCCTGGAGCTGAGGGTCTCGAGGGACGTAGGAGACGGCGCCGAGATCCAGACGATAGTTGAGTACTTCGTGGGGAATGTCTCGGGAGAACATGCGGTGCACCCGGACTTGCACGCCGGGATGTTTCTGGCGAAATTTGGCAAGCGCGGGAAGCAGCGCGTGGATCGAACTTTCATTTACGCCCAAAGCGAGTTCTCCCCGCTTTAGGCCTTCGAGCTCGGTGAGACCTTTCTTCACTTCATCGCGAAGATTGATCAAGCGGTCAGCGTAGTCTTTGAGCAGAGTGCCGGCATCAGTCATGCGGACGGGCCGCGCGCCGCGCACGAACAAGGGCTGACCCAGGGAATCCTCGAGCTTGCGAATGGCTAAGCTAACAGCGGGTTGCGTGCGGAAAAGGCGCTCCGCGGCGCGAGAAAAACTGCCTTCCTTAGCAACCATCAAAAAGACCTGTAGTTCGCCCAAATCCACGGGAAGCTCCTGGCAGAAGTATAAGGCAGGATTATCAAAAGTAGAATAAAGATAAATTTGACTAGAGGTCCCAGGTCTGCGTTACTAGTGTAGGGAGACTCTATGGACGCGGTACGGATTTTCGACACAACGCTCCGGGATGGCGAGCAATCGCCGGGCTTCTCGATGAACACGGCGGAGAAGATGCGCATGGCGCAGCAGCTGGCGACGCTGGGCGTGGACGTCATCGAAGCGGGGTTTCCTATCGCATCGCGTGGTGATCTGGAAGCGGTACGCCAAGTGGCGCAAGAGATACGGACGGTGCCGATAGCGGCGCTAGCGCGGGCGAGAAGAGAAGATGTAAATGCCGCAATCGAAGCTTTGGAACCGGCGGCGGCGCCGCGCTTGCACATCTTCCTGGCTACTTCGGACCTGCATTTGAAAGTAAAGCTGAAGATGACGCGGGAGCAGGCCCTAGAAGCTATTAGTTCCATGATCCGGCTGGGACGGCAACACGTCGGGGAAGTGGAATTTTCCGCCGAAGATGCCAGCCGCACGGACATCGAATTTTTATGCCAGGTATGCCGGGTGGCGGTGGAGGCAGGCGCTACCATCCTAAATCTGCCGGACACGGTGGGATACGCGCTGCCGGAAGAACACGGCGCAATGTTCCAGCAAGTGCGCGAACACCTGGGCGATCCAACGGGAATAACGCTCAGCGCACATTGCCACGACGACCTAGGAATGGCAGTTGCCAACTCTCTGGCGGCGGTGCGAGCGGGGGTTCGCCAGATTGAATGCGCGATTAATGGAATCGGGGAGCGCGCGGGGAACGCCGCGCTGGAAGAAGTGGTTGTGGCATTAGCAGTGCGGAAGGAAAGCTTTGGTGTGACGACGGGAGTGAAATTGGAGGAGCTTTTTCGCACCAGCCGGATGCTCACGGAAATTACTGGCGCGCAAGTAGCACCGAACAAGGCGGTCGTAGGTTCGAACGCTTTCGCGCACGAAGCAGGAATTCATCAGGACGGAATCATCAAGAATCCGCTGACGTACGAAATTATGTCGCCGCAATCGGTGGGCGTGCCTGCACGGTCGATGGTGCTAGGGAAGCATTCGGGACGTAACGCGTTGCGGTTGAGTTTGCGGGATCTGGGTTATGAGCCGACGGAAAAGGAACTGGCCGAAGTTTATGGGCGCATTACAGCGCTGGCGGACCAGTCCAAGCAAGTTCGACCGCGCGACCTGGTAACCATTGCGCACGAAGTGATGCGCAAACGGACGGTGCCGGCAGCGGAAGCATCCTCCGCGGCTTAAGCCGATGCAGCGTCCGCGTTTTTGAGAGAATAGCGTTTCTTGTTTCTTGAACGGGAATTTCAATGAAAAAAAACATCGTTCTTCTGCCGGGTGACGGGATCGGACCGGAAGTTACCAAGGCCACCGCAGCGGTGCTGCGGGAATGCGCGCACGAATTCACGCATCAGTTTGAGCTGCATGAGTATTTGATCGGCGGGGCGGCAATTGATGATGGAGGAACGCCGCTGCCGAATGCGACGCTGGAGGCGTGCCGCAAGGCGGACGCGGTTTTTCTGGGTGCGGTGGGCGGACCGAAGTGGGATTCGTTGCCGGTAGGACACCGGCCAGAAAGCGGGCTGCTCGACCTGCGCAAAGGGCTGGAACTGTACGTAAACGTTCGGCCGATCAAGATGCTGGAACCGCTGCGGGGAATTTCGCCCCTGAAGGCAGAGCGGCTAGGCGATTTGGATCTGGAAATTGTGCGCGAACTGGCGGGCGGAATGTATTTTGGAGCGCGCGGGAGCGCGACGGAAAAGGGAATCGAGCGAGCGTGGGACACGGAGTCCTACTCGACAGCGGAGATCGAGCGCGTGGCGGCGTTTGCATACGCGCGCGCGGAAAATCGAGCGCGGCGTTTGTGTTCGGTTGATAAGGCCAACGTGCTCAGCAGTTCGCAACTTTGGCGGCGCACGGTGTCCAGCATGAATACGGTTTATCCCTACGTGAAGTTAGAGCACATGTACGTGGACAATGCGGCGATGCAATTGACGCTGAAGCCGTCGCAGTTTGACGTGATGCTGACGACGAATATGTTTGGCGACATTTTGAGCGATGCAGCGGCGGCGCTGGTGGGATCGATCGGGCTGGTTCCATCTGGAAGTTTTGGGGCGAGCGCGCCATTATTTGAACCCATCCATGGTTCCGCGCCGTCACTGACGGGCACGGATTCGGCCAATCCGATTGGATCGATTCTGAGCGCGACGATGATGCTGCGCGATGCGCTCGGACTAACGCTGGAAGCCGATTGGGTGGAACAGTCGCTCAACCGCGTCCTGAGCGGCGGATATCGCACGCCGGATATCAGCGAACCCGGTGCGCGCGCCATCGGCGGGTCCGTGTTTACCGAGATGCTGCGGGAAGAGATGCAGCGGACGCTGGAACATGCCGAGAGGTATGGCTGGGGCGTCTGATAGTGTTGGCTCTACATCGCACCCACATAAGAAACCCAAGAACACAGCGCAGGTAAAAAAGGCGGGCGCGGCGTGCTGTTACCTTTCGGCGGGCGAATGGCGCAGTCCGCGGCCCCGCCGGTGGCGGCCTTGCGAGAACCCTTCAGGAGTGCTACTTTCGACGTCCGCAAGCAGCAGAGGTTGGCGGGCGTTTAGAACCATACGCGAGTAGCGAGAACGCCAGCTGAGGCTCCCGGAAACAGGCCGAGTCGTTTATTTTCACGGTTATCTTAGGATATTCTAGCTTACGGATTCGCCTAGATTGGCCACACCACGCATGTTGAAGCCGCCCTCCAATTCGAACAGTAGTGGAAGCCGTGTCGAAGGCGGTCACGAGCGAGCAAAGCTGGACGCTGATCGAGAAGGCCGCGCGCCCACGTTTTGGCGCGTCGAGGGATCGCTGCTGGAATTGGGAGCGCTGCGCCCGGTAGGCTTTTTTACATGGAATTCGCGGAGTTTTTCAGAGCGCTGGGCGCGACGCGCGGGGATGGCAGGAATGGCGCTGACGCGGCCTTTTCTGTATGCCGCGAACCGTACGTTTGCCACGCGATTTCTGCACCTGCTGTTGCGCGGGGTCAGCCGCGACCGCTTGGATTTATTGGGCGAAGAATATTTTAATTACGTGTTGAAGCCTCAGCTGCGCCGCGAGGCGGTGGAGAAACTGGTCGAAGGGTTTCGCAGCGGGGAGCAGATCGTCCTGGTAAGCCAGCTTCTGGAACATATATTGAGGCCATTGGCGAAGCATTTTGGGGTGGAATCGATTGTTGCCAACCGGCTGGAATTTCGCGAGGGATACGCGACCGGGAGGTTGTTGGAACCGGTTGTGCGGCCGCGCGGCCCTTTGGCGTGGGTGGCAAGCGGATCGACGAATGGCCGCGTTAAGCGTGAAAAATTGCTGCGCCAGCTAGGATGGATGAAAAGTCCAGATCAACTGGAAAGCGCGGCGCAGTGTACTTTGCGACCAGCGCCACGCGGCGGAAGAGGCGTGGCAATGTTCGGCGAATTGCCGCGGGTGAATCGCGTATCCGTTCGAGAGAGTCTGGCGAATCGCCATGTGATGCTGATCGGGGTTACAGGCTTCATCGGCAAAGTGTGGCTGGTGGAACTGCTGAAGAATATACCGAAAATTGGCAAGATCACGCTGTTGATCCGGCGCAACCGCACGACTTCAGCGCAGCGGCGCTTCGAAAAAATTGTCGAGGAGTCGCCAACGTTCGACACGCTGCAAGAGCGATATGGACGCGGCCTCGGTGCGTTTCTGAAAGAGAAAATCGAAGTTGTGGAAGGCGACGTCAGCCAGAAGGGGTTGGGGCTGGGGCTGGATACGCAGACGCGACTAGCAAAGACGGTCGACCTTGTCGTTAACAGCGCGGGCCTGACGGATTTTAATCCGGATTTGCGCGAGGCGCTCTCGGCGAACGTGGATTCCGCAGTGAACCTGCTGGACTTCGTCAAGCATAGCGATCATGCCGGGCTAATACACCTGTCTACGTGTTATGTGGTGGGAATGCGCGACGGGCGGGTGAGCGAGGAACTGCGGGATAATTACAATCCTTCGGGCGATGCGGATTTCGAAGCACAACGGGAGATTGCGTCGCTGCGGGAAACGATAAAACGCGTGGAAGAACGCGCCGAAAGTCCGGAACTTTCCAAAGCGCTACGGCGCCAGGCGCTCGGACGCGGCGGGGATGACACCGCCGTACCTGCGCCAGAGCTGGATGGCGTGCTGAAACGCAATCGATTGCGCTGGGCGCGAAACCGCTTGGTACAAGTGGGGATAAGGCGCGCGCAACATCTGGGATGGCCCAATACATATACGTTCACGAAGAGTCTGGGCGAATCTGTGTTGGCACGCGGTGGCCGCGAGCTGCCGATTGCGATTGTGCGTCCGTCGATTGTCGAAAGCTCGGAACGTTCGCCATTTTCCGGATGGAACGAAGGGATTAACACTTCAGGACCGCTATCGTATTTGCTGGGGACAAATTTTCGACAGCTTCCAACCAACGCGCGCAAATGCCTGGATGTGATTCCGGTGGATATGGTGTGCCGCGGGATGATTTTGATTGCAGCGGCGGTGGTGACGCGGCGGCATGCGCGGCTATACCAGCTGGCGACGTCCGCGATTAACCCCGTCAATATGGGACGCAGCATCGAGCTGACCGGGCTGGCGCACCGAAAACATTATCGCATGCAACAGAGCGTGGATAATTGGCTGAAAGTGAAGTTTGAAACGATACCCGTTTCGAAGCAACGATATGAGCGGATGTCGATCCCGATGCAGAAAGCGGTGGTGTCGCGCATCAATCGGCTGGCGGTCGCGGTGCACATGAAGAAGCCGCCGCTGGCAAAAGCTGAACGCGATCTGGTCCGCGCAGAAAAACTTATCGAGCTTTACGAGCCTTTCATACTGCACAACGAGCACGTTTTTGAATGCGAGAACGTACGGCTGTTATCGGCTGCGCTGCCGCTCGAGGAACAAAAAATATTCGAATTCGCGCCGGAATTAATTGATTGGTGGGATTATTGGATTAACGTGCACATTCCGGCGTTGCGCCGCTGGTGTTATCCGCTGATGGAGGGCCGACCACTAGAATCGCGCGCGCCGCGCGAGCTTGATTGGTCCGCGGAGCCGTCGAGGGGGAGCGCGCTCTCCAAATCCGCGGCGCAGTCCGATCCCTTATGGCGATCTTCGTAACCGGTTCGACGGGATACCTCGGCAGCTATGTGGTTGCAGGTCTTTTGGCGGAGCACCGCGATAAGCTTAACTTGCTGGTGCGTGCGAAATCGGAGCAGGAAGCGCGCGAGCGGCTGTGGACTTCGCTACAGCTACATTTCGAATTTCCAGAATTTTTCGAATACCTCAATTCGCGCTCGCGCATCTTTCTTGGCGATCTGACGAGCGAGCGGTTTGGTCTTTCAGACGATGAGTATCACCGGCTTGTGGACAGCACGGATTCGTTGATTCACTGCGCGGCCTCGCTCAACCGAAAATCGGAGAAACAGTGCCTGAATGTAAATCTCCGCGGTTCGCTGGAAGTGATTCAACTGGCGCGCCGGGCGCAAAACCGGAATGGAGTGAGACGTTACTCGCACGTTTCGACCGTGGCGGTAGCGGGCAAACGCAAGAACGAGGTGGTTCGCGAAGACGAATCAATCGATTGGTCGCTATCGGACTTCGATCCCTACGCGCGCACCAAGAAATTTTGTGAACACATGGTTCACGAGCTTCTGCGGGATGTGCCCGGGACGATTTTTCGTCCGTCCATCGTGCTAGGCGACAGCCGGCGCGCGGAAACGACGCAATTCGAGATGGTGAAGGCATTCGATGTGCTTTCGCGGCTGCCGGTTCTGCCGCTGCGTGCCACCGATAAAATTGATATCGTGCCCGCGAATTACGTGGGCGAAGCTATCGTGGCTATTCATCAAAAAGAAGCGCCAGCGCATGCGATTTATCATTTGTCCGCGGGCATGGGCGCGCAGACTTATAAGGAGCTGACGGACGCATTGGCGGCCGCGGGGGGCCAGAACCGGCCGGCGTATTGGCCATCGCTTGGCAGACCATTTTCCGGAGTGGTGAACTGGCTTGCGAAAGGCCAAGGGCCGACGGCGTACGGCGCTTCGCTTCTAAAAGTTTTCTGGCCCTATCTGGACTGGAACACGGTTTTCGACAATTCGCGAATTGTGGAGGAGCTAGGCAAATCGCCTGCGAAATTTTCGACGTATGCTTACCCGCTTTTGAAATTCAGCCGGACGCACAAATTCCGGTATCCCACGCAGGATTGGCCACGGTCTGCAGGAACGTCTGTACCGGTGGCCGCCGGGAGCGCGCGGGCATGACGGACTTTCTCCTGGTTGCGTGGGTAAGCGCGCTGATTGAAATAACGCGCTTCAGCTGGATGTTAGGCCGCGGGCAGCGTTGGACGCCGGGTGAAAAGCTAAAGCTGCTCTTCGCTGGTTACAACGGTAACCGGAATACTGGATCCGACCTACGCGTGCAAGAAACGCTCCGGCAGATTCGGCATGTCCTTGGCGCGGAGCACGTGGATTTCAGCGTGATGACGCAGAATGTCGATCTCACCTGCGGATATTTTGAGGGCACGCGCCAAGTCCATCTGCCCGATGTGTTTCCACCTTTCCTCTTCCGCGAAGTCCGCGCAAATCACGGTGTGATCGCTTGCGAAGGCTCGATGTTCAAAAGCAAATTCGCCAACGCCCTTACTACCATGATGATTGGCTCGCTCGGAATCGCCTCGGCAGAAAACAAGCTCTCCATTGGATATGGAGGGGAAGCCGGATACATGGACCGGTTAATCGAACGCATGTGTGCGCGCTACGTTAACGATTCGCTGATCATTTCCCGCAGCGCGGAGTCCCAGACTTTGCTGAGTAAGCTGACTATCCCCGCCGAACTCGGCACTGATACTGCCTGGACGTTCGAGCCGCATCCGCCCGAATATGGCCGGAAAGTGCTGCGCGACTCCGGCTGGGACGAAAAAACACCCATTCTCGCGCTTTGTCCGATTCTTCCGTTCGTGTGGCCGGTCAAGGCCTCTCTGGCGAAATACCTCGCGCTGGCAACTGCCGGCGCTTACAAGGATAGTCAGTATCGGACCGTTTATTTTCATAAATCCGGCTCGTCTGTCGATGCAGAAAACTCGCGCTATCTTTCTGCCTTTGCCGATGCTACGGCGGCATTTCTCCAGCGCCACAAAGTATTCCCGATTCTTGTCGCCATGGAAAGGCTGGACGCGCGCGCCTGCACTGAATTTGCGGCACACCTTGGTGGCGCCTCGGTGCCCGTCTTTACTTCACAGGACTACGACATATTCCAGCTCGTGAGCATCCTCCGTCAAAGTTCCTTGATGGTTTCTTCCCGTTACCACGGAATTGTGAGCACCATGCCCGCGATGGTGGCTTCGGCGGGCGTGACCATGGACGAGCGCATCGCCAACCTAATGCGCGAGCGCGGCCACGAACATCTTCTCGCGACCGTGGAAGACCCTGATCTGGGAGCGAAGTTGCTGCAGATTATGGAGACACTTGTTCGGGAAGCGGATTCCGTGCGTGAAGGCATCGGGCGCACGGCCGTCCGCAACCTTAAGGTAATGGCGCGTATGGGTGTGTTGCTGGAGGACGCGGTGCGCCGCCAATATCCTGAATTTCCGCTGCGCTCTGGAGTTCTGTCCTGGGAAGACTATCTCCCCCCACTTAGCGACAACTTGCGTCAGCTTGCGGAGCGGTACGATATCACTTTTGCTGCCTTTGCCGCGAAAAACTGATCACTCATGCCGAATTTTCTCGACGCAATTTTCAACCAGCTTCGGCACGCAGACGGCCGCGTCGTGCTCCGAGAAATTCGTGGGAACGAATTCGTGAGCGTAACAGGAAGAGAATTGCTGGATCAAGTCCAAGGGGTACGAAGTGCTCTGCGGGGTTATGGACTGCAACCAGGCGATCGCTGCGCGCTTCTGGCTCCGAATTCCATCCGCTGGACGGTGGTGGACTTGGCGCTGATGGCCGAAGGCGTGATTGTTGTTCCGCTCTATTCGCGCCAGGCGCCAGCGGATCTCGCCGGCATGATGAAGGATTGTCAGCCGCGGTTGCTGTTGGCGAACGATGATGAGATGGGCGATGCCATGGGGCAGACTTGGCCACCAGCGCCTCCATGCATCCGCTTGGACGAGCTGTTTAAGCAGGCGGAAAGCCAGGAACCGACGCTGGATAAACCCAAGCCACGCGGAGACGCTGAACGCGTGACCATCATTTACACGTCGGGTACCTCCGGGGAGTCCAAGGGCGTTTGTCTTAACGTTGCGAATATCACTCACATGCTGGGGTGTACGAGGGAACGGCTCGATCAGCTTATGGGTTCATGCAAGGAGCCAGATCGGGTGTTCCACTATCTCCCGTTCAATTTCGCCGGCTCCCGGATAGTTCTGCTTACCTGCCTTTCGCGCGATAGCGTGCTAACTCTCTCCACAGATTTAACTTGCCTGGCGGACGAGATTCAGCTGGCTTCGCCAAATTATTTCTTGAATGTGCCTACATTACTCGAACGAGTTAAGCGCGGCGTAGAGGAAGCTGTCTCAGGCCGGTCTGCGTTTGTTCGCACACTTTACGCGAAGGCCTGCGACGGGTGGCGACGCCAACGTGCCGGCCGCGGGCGGACACTCGACGAGATGTGGCTGGCGCTTGGCGAGCGGGTCATCTTCAGCAAAATCAGAAAGCGATTTGGGACGCATCTTCGCGCGCTCATTTGTGGTTCCGCGCCGCTGGCTCCGGAGACGCAAGAGTTTTTCATGATGCTGGGCATTCCAGTGTTGCAGGTGTATGGGCTTACCGAAACCACAGCCATCTGCACCATGGACGATCCGCGAGCAGCGATAGAGCCGGGTTATGTGGGGCCAGCAATTACCGGCATCGAGATGAAGCTCGGCGAGAATGCAGAAATCCTGGTTCGAGGACCACATATTTTCCCAGGTTACTGGAATCGACCGGAAGAAACCGCGAGGGTTCTGCAGAATGGGTGGTATCACACGGGAGATCAGGGAGAAGTGAATGCTCGGGGAAATTGGCGCATCAGCGGCCGACTGAAAAACCTCATCATCCTAAATTCAGGCCACAACATCGCGCCCGAGCCGATGGAAGAGAAAATCGCGCAGCGAATACCGGGGGCACAGGCGGTGCTCGTCGGTAATGGCCGGGGTTATCTCTGCGCAGTGATTAGCGGCGCAGTAGAACGGGCAACGGTGCAACCGATCCTCGACAATCTCAACGCGGAACTGCCGCATTACCGGCAGATTCGCAATTTTCTGATCATGAGCGAGAGTTTCAGCACCGAAAACGGACTCCTCACCGTCAACGGCAAAGTTCGCCGCGATGCGATTAACGCACGCTTCGCAACGGAGATTAACGCCATGTACGACGGCAAAAGCGAAATGGTAGGCAGCAGGTAGTGATGAAATCATTCACCGGGCGAACTCTACGTTGGGAATGGCGCAAGGGAGTAATTGAGCTGATTCTCGACCGCGAGCCGGCCAATGAGATCGGCACCGTAATGTTGGCGGAACTAGAACAATTTGTGAGCGCCTCCGCTGCGCTTAATTCCGAGACCTCGGCGTGCATTATTTCAAGTGGGCGGAAACCCGGTTTTTCCGCCGGCGCTGATCTTCGCGAGCTGTATCACAGCGCGATTTCGGCCGGCGAAAAAGAGCGGCTTTTTGGCGTGCGCGGATTTCTAGAGCGTATTCACGCGGTACTTAACGCGATTGATGCGGCGCCCTACGTGACGATTGCCGCAGTCCACGGCGTGTGTTTCGGCGGCGGACTTGAGCTGGCCCTGGCGTGCGATATTATCGTTGCCGATAAAATGGCGCGTTTCGCGTTTCCGGAACTGCGGCTGGGGCTTATTCCAGGTTTTGGGGGTATCCCGCGGCTAAAGCGCGATTTGGGCAATGCGTTCGTGCGTGATCTGCTTCTGACGGGACGTAGCGTTAACGCTACGCGCGCACAGGCGGTGGGTCTCGTCGCGCAAGTCGCGGCGCAAGGCGAAGCACTTAATGTCGCGCGTTCCACGGCTGCGCAAATCACGAAGTTCGATGCGGCCGCGCGTGCGGCCGCCAAGAAGTTTATTAAGCCTATCCCGCATGAGGAGCTGCGACGCGAAATCGATCTTTTCTGCGAACTCTTTGGGCGTCCCGCGGTGATGGCGTCCTTGAAAAAGTTCGTCGAATCCACCGACGCGATGCCGTACCTGCCTTAGGCTGTATGCTGCAGGGAATTTTCGTGCTTGGAGTGGGTCGTTTCCTTTCTTCGTACCAGAAGTGATAAATTTGGGTTTCTATGCGCACGCTGGAACAAACTACTCAGGAAGTCCTCGAGCTAGCGTCCAAACACTTCCAAGTGCCGGCGGGGTCGCTTGCGCCCGACGATGATTTTTTCAAGAAACTAGGAATCGACAGCCTGCAGTCGCTCGAGATGCTTTCGCGACTGGAAAACCACTTCGGAATCGAGCTGCCAGATTACGAAGTGCAAGGTGTAAGTAATTTCCGCGCACTTGCTGAACGGATTCAATCCCGCCTGTAATGCTGGACCTTTCAAAATATCCATCCATTGGCGCGGCGCTGAAGGATGCGCTAGAGCAGTATGCCGGCGAAATTTGCCTGATCGAGGCCGACCGTGAGCGCGAGAATCACCGGCTTACCTATGGCAAGTTTAAAGCGCGAGCTAATTCACTAGCAAAAGCGTTACAGGAAAAGGGATTTGCGGCGGGGGATCGTGCGGCCATTATCATGACGAATCAGTCCAAATGGCTGATTTCCGCGCATGCAATATTTCACAGTGGCGGCGTTCTCGTTCCGTTAGATTACAAACTGACACCGGATGAGCATTGGCTGCTATTGAAACACTCGGGCACGAGTGCGCTGATCATCGAATATCCGATATGGCGGCAGTTGAGTGGAGCTTTGGGTCGAGGTGCCGCGACGAATGTGCGCACGGTTCTGGTCACCGAGGCGCCGGCGAACGCTGATTTGGCTGGGGCGGCTCGTTGGGAAGAGTTTCGCGGCGCTGGCGAAGCTATTTTCGTTGACCGCGAACGCCGAGATCCGGCGACGATTGTTTATTCCTCCGGCACGGGTGGACGTCCCAAAGGCTGCGTGATGACGCACGAAAACTATTTGGAACAGTGCGTGGCGCTGACGTCGCTGTATCCATTTGCTCCAGGCATGCGGTATTTAAGTATTCTGCCAACGAACCACGCGATTGATTTCATGGTGGGTTTCTTTGGGCCGTTCGTCTGTGGAGCGACGGTGGTGCATCTGCGCACGTTGCGTCCAGAGTATGTGCGGGAAGCATTTGCAAAATACAAAATCAGCTACGTGAGTGTTGTGCCGCTGATATTGAAAAACTTGCGTAAGGACCTGCAGGCGCGTTTTGATGCGCTTCCTAACGAAAAACGGAGAATATTTTACGCGTTGGTGGCCATAAATAAAGCCCTGACTAAAAGCCGGCCACGACTAAGTGTGAGCCGCAGGTTACTGAAACAAGTTCACAGTGCGTTCGGAGGGGAACTCCGCGCGATCATAGTCGGCGGTGCGTTTACGGAGCCGGAAACATTGCAATTCTTTTATAACCTTGGAATCCCCGTGGCGAATGGTTACGGCCTCACAGAAGCGGGGACGGCGATTACCGTCAACGACTTGAAACCGTTTCGAGCGGATACTGTTGGCAAGCCGCTTCCGGGAATGGAGGTACGTGTAGCTCAGCCCGACACCGAGGGCATCGGCGAGATTTGTGTTCGTAGCAAGACGGTCATGTCCGGCTACCTTAACGATCCTGAATTGACGGCGGAGACGATTGTTGATGGGTGGCTTTTGACGGGTGATCTTGGGCGATTCGATGCCACCGGTCATTTACAGCTTTTTGGGCGCAAGAAAAATGTAATCGTTACCGAGGAAGGGAAGAATATTTATCCGGAAGATATCGAAAGTATGTTTGAGGGCCTCTCGGTGAAGGAATTCTGTGTTTTTGCGGCCAATTACATCTGGCCGAAACGGACGATGGTAAACGAACAGCTTGTTCTGGCTATTCATCTCGAGCAAGGCCAGAGCTATACGGATGAACTTCTTAAGGAGATCACGGCGCGTAACAATCGGCTGCTAAACTACAAGCGCATGCAGGGTGTGGTTCTTTGGGATGAGGATTTTCCGCGCACGGCTTCGCTAAAGATAAAAAGGAATTTATTAGCAGAACGAATAGGGCAACTCGAACGCGCCGACACCATCCGACCATTGTAAAAATTGTGAGCTGGCCAGCACAAGCGTAAGGAGAGACCAGACGCCCGGAATGGAACACTTCTTTGCAATTGTCAATCCAGCCGCCGGCGGCGGCCGTTCGGCGAAGCTCGCCGGGCCTGCTCTGAGGCGCCTGCGCGACAAGGGTCTGCGAGTCAGCGTGATCGCTTCGACCGGCCCAGGCCATACCACGCAGCTTGCGCAGGAAGCGTACGACCAAGGTTATCGGAGGTTTCTCGCGGTCGGTGGAGACGGAACCGCTCATGAAATTATCAATGGCGTTTTTGCTGGACGCCAGTCGGTGAGACGCGTAGCTCTGGGATTTCTGCCACTGGGCACGGGCAATTCTTTTCTTCGCGACTTTACGCAGGACGGAGCGGAGGCTTCTCTGCAGGCGCTTCTCGAAGCGCGCACACACCCGATAGATTTGATCCGGCTACGACATAGTGCTGGAGAAATTTATTCGTTCAATCTGCTGAGTGTGGGATTTACGGCAGACGTCGCTGCGCTAACCAATCGGCACTTCAAAGCGTTTGGTCATGCAGGGTATTTGCTGGGCGTCTTTGTGCGGCTGTTGCAGTTGCGGCGACGTACCTATACTTTGCGCTGCGACGATGACAAAGTCTGGGAAGAGCGTCGCTCTTTGTTCCTTTCTTTTAACAACAGCAAATACACTGGCGGGACAATGCTCATCGCTCCGCTCGCTGACCCTGCGGATGGGCTTATCGAATTCGTGAGATGGGGACCTATCGGGCGGTTTGGACTGCTGCGTATGTTACCGAAACTGTATGACGGAACACACCTTGAGCATCCTCTGGCCTCGCGGCGTGCGGTGCGCAGCGTGGAATTCAAAGAGGCGGTTCCTATGGACGTGATGATCGACGGGGAAGTGGCAACACTGCAGTGCCGCTCAATCGATATTGTTCCCGGGGCTATGGACGTGTATATATGAAGCGCGCCGTTCTGGCGCTGCGCAGCGTAATTCTTTGGATCTTGAGCGGTTTGCACTTCTTCATGGTGGCCCCGCTCCTGGTATTTCTGGGAATTTTTCTCGATCCGCGTAAACACGATTGGCTGCAGCGGACTTTTTGCCGGCGCATCGCGTTTTTGTCAGGCGCGCGGCTGGAGACCCGCCGTTCGGCGGGCTTTGATCCGCAGCGCACCTGTTTCTTCGTGACGAATCACGTCAACGTATTCGATCCGTTCATGCTGTACAGCGCAATTCCCCAATATGTGCGCGGATGGGAGCTGGAGTCTCACTTCAGAATCCCAGCTTACGGATGGCTGATGAAACGATTCGGCAACGTTCCCGTGCCGGATGTGCGCCGCCCTTCAGACTTGAAGCGCATGTGGCGGTTGACGCAGGATGCAATCGATGGTGGAACCAGTTTGATTATTTTTCCTGAAGGCAAGCGTACCAGAGACGGGCATGTAGGCGAATTTCAAGATGGAGGATTTCGTGTGGCGCAGCAGCTCGGCATTGCGATCGTGCCCGTCAGCTTGATCGGCTCGTACCAACATCACAGGACCGGCCACTGGATGCTGTGGCCAGCTACGGTTACTGTTATTCTCCACGATACGATTTACACCGAGGGGCTAAAAAAAGAGGACGTACCCGCACTGCGCGATCGGGTCCACGAAATCATTTCCACGCCGGTGGAAGCTGCATTGCTGGCCGATGGCGCTAAGGATCACGGATAGTTTTTTGGGTGAGATAGATTGAGCGAATGATGGCGGCGTTACAAAGCGAAAGTCAATTACATATTGAGTTTAATGCCGGGAAGTATTCGACCTGCGCGAGTCTCCTGCCAAGTAAAGACGATGCGGTGAATCACAGTGATGGTGGAGACAACGGCGATTACCCAGAGAACAGGTCCCATGCGATTGACTAAACCGCCGATGATGAGCAGAACCAGACGCTCGGGACGTTCCATGAAGCCTACTTTGCAAAGAGGAATCAGAGATTCAGCGCGCGCTCGAGCGTAACTTACCATCACTGAACCCGCGGTGGCGACCGCCGCAAGCACGACGTACGGCGTACGTCCGCTGACGGAATAATAAACAAGCAGCCCCATGTACAAGGCCATGTCTGCGTAACGATCGAGCGTCGAATCATAAAAGGCGCCGAATGCCGTGACGCGGTTCTGCCGACGCGCGACCTGTCCATCGAGCATATCGAGAAAGCCCGCGAAGAAAATGATTAGCGCACCGGTACGAAAGCCGCCCACGGCAAAACTGACCGCAGCGCCAAAATTTACCACGAGTCCAAGGAAGGTGAGGAAATTGGGATTGACACCGGTCGCAGCTAGGGCGCCGACGATGCGGTCAAGCAACCACTTGCTTCCGTTACCGATCGTGCCAGTGAGGGTAGCCATTTTGCCTCAGCTAGTGTCTCAAATGAGCCAGGGTTTCGCGAAGTGTAAATGAGCGGTGCAGCCGCGAGGTAGCGTTGCGAGAGATATGTATGCCGCGCTAAGCAGGTCACCCCATCAAAAATTCGGTGGATGAACTTAGGGTTTATTCTTGACGCTGGGGTCGAGGGGTCCTAGAGTTCTAGGCCTGCAATAGGATCAGCGATGGATTCCTGATGAACGAGTTAAGCCGCCGCCAATTTCTTGTAAACGCGGGGACGAGTGCGAGCGCTGCTTGGATCTCGGTGAATTGGCCAGATGCGCTGGCTGCTGCTCATCATGCACGTGAGGCTGCACACCGGGTACGCCGCAATGGGGAAAGGATTATAAACCAGCGCTGCATCAAAATTTCACTCGTACGATGGAAGTATTTTCTCACGGCACGTCGCTGCCCGTGGAGAATAACAGTTTTGATCTAGACCCCGATATTAAAGACGCGTGGGGTTTACCTGCGTTGCGCCTAACTTACAAAGATCATCCGGACGATCTAAAGCTTGCCACGTGGCTCAATGATCGCGAACTGTAACTTCTGGACGCCGCGGGATTGTAGAAGAAATGGAGCTTCCCGATTGTAGAGCAGCAGCTCGCTTTCCACCTCCTATTAATACGGAACGGCGAAGAGTTACGACCATATTCCATCCACCAGTGAAGTTCACGGATGCTGGCGCGAGCAGCGACATACAGAAGTACAAGACTCACTGTGGAAAGAACGCCGGCAATCAGCTTTGCATATCGAAACCTCCTCCGACCGAGAATGCCGAAATCCATTCAAGTGCCTATCCACCACCACCAACCCACGATCGCCGGAAACCAGATGCCGTATTGCAGGGAAAGCGTTTGAAGGTTTAGCAGCTTGAGGATTGGCATAGACAGAACAAATGCGGGAGCGTTGATCGTGAACAAGAGAAGGTAGATCGCTTGATAGGGCCAGAACGGCGGGCCCATATCCCAGCCCATCCCCATCAATCCAACCATGCGATTGTTTTCATAGTCCCGCGTCATCAGCCGCGAGAAAGCCGAAGACAAGGGGGAGCACCAATCGAAAGCGAATCCAATCGTGCTTCATAAGGATTTAGACACCGACGGCGCACTTTCCTCTCAAGATCGGTGGCCCGCCTGGATCGTTGACCACTGTACCGGTGGCCCGAATTGTCCAGAAGCTACGAAAGCCGCACTCACCAACCCGGATGGAAGGCAGTGTCAAGCGACTGGAACTTTTGGCAAATCTTTGGCAAATCGCTTTTTCGGAGCAGGCCTCAGGAAGGGAAAAAGTGAGAATAGCCGCGTATTTATTGGTGGGCCTGGGTGGACTTGAACCACCGACCTCGCCCTTATCAGGGGCGCGACTAGGGTTTTTAAGCCCTTCTCTCTTAGTGATCCAATAACAACATTAAGCCCTTTATTACAAATAACATACGTCGCATGTGCGCTGTCATGCATGGCCCTGCACGGCCATGCGATAATTGCCCGGACTTTTGGCAAATTTTTGGCAAAAATGCAATAATGGCGACCAAGAGTTGGCGACTGAAAGGATATAGCCTATGGCGCGAACTGTAAGCAGCAAGGAACTCACCAGTAGAACAGCGCGGAGATCATTGCCAATCGGTCTGAGAATTTGGCTGCGATTATCGCCAGGCAGGACGCTAGGCTACAGAAAGGGTAGTAAGGGTGGTGTCTGGCTGGCGCGCTACTATGACGCGGGTTTCAGACTGGAAGAAAAGCTCGGATTGGCCGATGACATCATTGATGCCGAAGGTGCGCGGGTATTGGACTTTACGCAAGCACAAGAAAAGGCGCGGGCTTGGTTTTTGACCGCGACGGCGCTGGCCACAGGTCAACACGTTATTCAACCTGGAGGTTACATCGTGAAGCAATGCTGCCTAGAATATTTGCAGCACCTAGAGCGACGTGGCGCTCCCGACCATCGGCATACGAAGTACGATCTAGACGCCTATGTGATCCCCAAGCTCGGTACTCTCCAAGTCGCCAAGTTGACGCGCCCAAAGCTTGAGCAATGGCGTGCAGATATTGCCGCTAGCCCAAGACGAACGAATCGGAAACACGACCAGGAAAACGAACCGCATGTAGCGGGGACTGTAGCGGCGTGGCCATGTTTTCTCCTCAGAATGCCTGCGGCTG
>Ga0209011_1000151_pt1 | contig 34440 bp, 26 predicted proteins | sample BlaSpr_A8_OM1_M3_FD_187986 | JGI IMG/M metagenome (GOLD analysis project Ga0209011, IMG submission 187986) | Forest soil microbial communities from Thunder Bay, Ontario, Canada - Black Spruce, Ontario site 2_A8_OM1_M3 (SPAdes) (version 2) | ecosystem: Environmental > Terrestrial > Soil > Boreal... | reverse complement strand
CGAGCGCGATCTGAAGATCCTGAACATAGGAAGAGGCGCGCTCGTTCAGGATCACGAGATCGACGGCGAGCTGCTTCATGCGCCAGTATTCGTGAGCCCGCAACAGCTGCCGTGCGATGCCGATGTCTTCGACATCATTGATCCGCAGCAGGACGATCGGGAGATCCCCGGAAATCCCGTGAGCCCACAGCGCCGCCCGCCCCCCGCCGCCGCGGTCTATGGTGTCGCTCGAGGGACGCATCGACGCATCGGCGAACAGCACGTGGCCCGCGAGCCGTTGAAACAGGCTGGCTTCGGCCGCATCGATGCCGAGATGGCGCAGCTGCACCTGCGCCTGAGTCCAGGCCAGCGTGGATGCGCGTACGAAGGCGTTCGGCTCGTGATGCTTGTCCACCAGGTCCAGCGCGCTCTCGCGGGACGATGCGGTGCTGGTCCAGAATGCGACGTGCACAGTTGCGCCCGCCGGCACCCGGACGCGCTGCCGCAGCACGAACACGGGGTCGAGGACCGTGCCGACCGTATTGGACAAACGCCGGCCGTCCAACACCGCGACCGGCCTCCTGATCCCGCGCCCGCGGCCGAGAAACCGGGCTCTGTCGGTCTCGATCTCCGGCTTGCCGAGCGCCTCGCCTTCGACGACTGCATGATGGGCCGCCCAGATCTGCGGCTCGGCGGGCGAGCGCCGCCGCCGGGTTGCCAGGATGGCGCCCACCTTGGCGACATATTCGGTTTGGACGAAGAGCTTCGAGAACGCCGGATGCGCCGCGTCGGCTGCGAGGGGTGCGAGCGCCAGCTCGGAATAGGAGGTGATCTCGATGTCGCGCACGCGGTTGCCGCCGTTCGCGATCGATACGCGGCGAACCTCGGCGTCATCCTCCGGCGAAACGACGATCTCCAGGGTCGTCACGATCATTGCATCATGGCGCACGAATTCCGCGCGATCCTCCGCGAAGGTCGCCTGGTAGCTGTCGGGCTCGCTGCCGCTCGGCTGATAGGTCGCAGACCACACGGCGCCGCTCTCGGTGTCGCGCAGAAAAAAATAGCTGCCGGTATCGTCGCGCGTCGAGTCTTCGCGCCAACGCGTTACGTCGAGAGCGCGCCAGCGGCTATAGCCGGAGCCTGCATCCGTGAGCATCACGGAGTAGCGGCCGTTCGAGAGCAGATGCGCCTGCGGCGTGGCTGAGTGCGGCGTGAGCACACGTCGCACCTCCGGGAATTGCACCACCCGCGCCGCCGTCGTGACTTCCTCGGCACGGGGATGCGCCAGTGAGACATCGCGCGGCGTGCGCTCCTGCAACAAAAGCTCCGTCGCCCGGATGCTCGGCTCCGAGTGGAACCGCTCGCGCATCCGTCCATCGAAGAGGACGTTGCCGAGGGCCACTATGGTCATGCCCGCGTGATGGGCCATGAATGCGTGCACGGTCGCAACCCGCGAACCTTCCGGCAGGCGGCTGCGCGTATAGTCGAGCGCCTCATAGAACCCGTAGCGTCCGCGCGCGCCGCACAGGGTGAGCTGCGCGAAATTGCGCGCCGCGCGTCGCGGATCGACCATCGCCGCGAGCGCCGTGGCGTACGGCGCTATCACCGTGTTTTCACTCAAGCCGCGCTTGAGCCCGAGGCCGGGCACGCCGAAGTTCGAATACTGGTAGGTGAGCTCGAGGTCGCGCACGTTGTAGGCGGATTCCGAAATGCCCCACGGGATGCCGAGCTCGGCACCGTAGCTGATCTGGCGCCGGACGATCAGGCGGCTGGTTTGTTCCAGAAGACTTTCGGCCGGTGCACGCATGACGAGCGACGGCATCAGGTATTCAAACATCGAGCCCGACCACGAAATGAGCGCCGCCCCGTGTTCGACCGCAGTGACCGCGCGCCCGAGGCGAAACCAATGCCGCGCCGGCACGTCGCTCTTGGCGATCGCCACGAAGCTCGCCAGGCGCGCCTCGGAGGCAAGCAGGTCATAACAGCTCGGGTCCAGAGCGCCCTCGGCAGTGCGGTAGCCAATCGACAGAAGCCGGCGCTCGCCATCGAGCAGGAAGCCGAACTGCATCGCGTCGGCCATCGCGCGCGCCGTCAACTCGATGCTTGCCAGGCGCCGCTTCAGGCTGCGGGCTTCCTCGTCCGTCTGCGCGACATCGCGGCGCCAACTCTCGATCGAGCCTTGCGCCGCCTCCGCCCAGAAGAGTATGTCGGCGCCCGCGCCGGCGCTGAGTTCGCCGGCCAGCGCTCGCGCGATGTCGACCAGGGTCGCGGCATGAGCTGCGCTGTGCGCGAGTTGCTCCGCGAGCTCCCCGGACACGACCGCGCCGCTGCCCAGCGCGGCCGCGAGGACATCGAGCGCGTCTTCGACCTGACGGTGGGTGATCACCTGGGTTCGCTGGTCGGCGGGAAACTCCCGCAGGGCCTCGCGCGCGAGAGTAAGGGCATCGGCGATACCGGCAAACGGCTCGCGACGTGACCGGGGAGCGTCGATCCATTCCCGACAGGCATTCGCCAGGGCGAGCAGATGCGCCGCCAGATTGCCGCTGTCCACGGAGGAGACGTAGCGCGGGTCCAGCGGACGAAGATCCCGCGTGTCGTACCAGTTGTAGAAATGACCGCGAAACCGCTGCAGGCTGTTCATCGTCGCGAGCGTCGCTTCCAGTCGCTCGACGGTCTGCAGCGTGCCGGCCCAGCCAAAGTCGCGGGCGCTGACCGCCGACAGCAGGTACAGGCCGAGATTGGTGGGAGAGGTGCGATGGGCCAGAACCGGCCGCGGGTCCTCCTGGAAGTTGTCCGGCGGCAGCATGTGGTCGTCCGTCGTGACGAACGTCTCGAAGTAGCGCCAGGTGCGCCGCGCGACCAATCTCAGGGCGCCTGCGTCCGGGTTGGTGAGCGCCAGGCGACCCTCGAGGGGCGGAGAGCGGCTGATCCAGACGGCAACGGCGGGAGATGCGATCCACAGCATCACGAACGGCGCCGCCACCCACCAGGCATCGGGTCGCAGCCACTCCACCAGGATGGCGGCGCCGATGGCGATCGCAACGCCGCCACTCATGCGCCGATAGGCGCCCTTGAGGTCGAGCCGCGAGCTGAGGTTCGCCTGAGCGGCAGTGACCCACTGCAACAGATTGCGCCGTGTCACGAGCAGACGAATCAGTGTTCGGCCGATGGCATCGACCATCAGCCACGCCTGGTGCGCAAGCAGGCAAATCAGCAGCGCAAACTGCGCGCCAGCGAGGGCGGCATCCTTGGCCAGGGCGCGCAGGTGGCTGCGGGCGTTGATGCCGGCGCGGCGCGGCACGATCGCTGCGAGCACCGGCAGCAGAGTCGGCAGCGCGATCGTCGACACGACAAAAGCCGTCCAGATGAGGGCGGCGTCTCGCGGCAGCAGCCATCCCGCCAGCAACGCGGCCACGCTTGCCGGCGGGGACGACGTGCGCCGCAGATTATCCAACATCTTCCAACGGCCGATCAGCGGCAGTGTGCCGCGGCCGCCGGCGAGCGTATCGCGCCTGCCCAGTATCCATGGCAGCAATTGCCAGTCGCCGCGCGCCCAGCGATGTTGGCGCGCGGCGGCTACGTCATATCGCGACGGATATTCCTCAACGACCTCGACGTCGGAAACCAGACCGGCGCGCGCAAATATTCCTTCGAAGAGATCGTGGCTGAGCAGCGTGTCCTCGGGTACACGGCCGGCCAGCGCGGCGTCGAAGGCGTCGATGTCATAGATGCCCTTGCCGGCATACGAGCCTTCACTGAAGAGATCCTGGTAGACGTCGGAGACTGCGGCTGAGTACGGATCGATGCCGCTCGGGCTCGAAAAGACGCGCTGAAACAGCGACCCCTCGCGACCGACCGGCAGCGACGGCGCCACCCGCGGCTGCAGGACGGCGTATCCCTCGCGGACATCGCCGGTTGCGGCGTCGAACCTCGGCTGGTTCAGCGGGTGGGCCATCTTGCCGACCAGCCGCAGCGCCGTTTCTCGCGGCAGCCGGGTGTCGGCGTCGAGCGTAATGACGTAGCGGACGTCGGGCGGAACCGCCGGCGGTCGCCCCCCTGGATGCAGGAAGGTCGTGTCGGTCGCGCCGCGCAGCAGCTGGTTCAATTCCTGGAGCTTGCCGCGCTTGCGTTCCCATCCCATCCAGCGTTTCTGCCCGTCGCTCCAGACGCGGCGACGATGCAGCAGCAGGAAGCGGTCGCCTGCGGCACCCGCGCCGTGAAGACGGTTCAGCCGCGCGATGCCTGCCGCGGCAATGTCGAGCAGCGCCGCGTCCCCCGCGGCGTTTTCGCTGGGGGCGTCCGTCCAGTCCGAAAGCAACGCGAAGTAGAGCTCGCCTTCGGGCGACGCCAGGTAGTGAACCTCGAGGCTCTCGAGCTGCGCTTCCAGCGCCGCGCGCGTCGTTAGAAGTGCGGGCACGACTACCATCGTCCGCAGACGTGACGGGACGCCGCCGGACAGCGCCAGGCCCGGCAGGGTCGTTGCGCCGAACCTCATCGTGGCGGCCCGATTCACCAGCGCGACCGCCGCATCGATCGACGGGATGAGGCCGAGCAACGCGAGCACGGCGAGGCGCAGGCCGGCGATTCCCCCCGCGTGGAGCACCAGCAACGGCACCGCCAACACGACCGCGGTGATCAGCGCGATGGCGCCGATATAGCCGCCGACGCCAGGCGCCGTGTTGAATCGGCCGGACCTGCTCCATAGCGAGTCCCGATAGCCGACCGTGGCTGCGAAGGCGCGTCGCCCGGCGCCGATGAGGTAATAACCCGGGTCGAGCTGGCGGCTTGCGACGGCCTTGCCGGCAGCCGCCAGGGCTGCTCGCGCAATCTCCAGCTCCGTCCGATTGGAGCCGCGCGCCAGCTGTTCGATCGCCCGCCGGTAAAGGTCACGGGAGGGAAAGTCCATCGCCGCGAAGTCGCTGCCCGCGCGCAGCGCCTCATCGACGAGGCTGACGCTCTCGAAGAACTCCGGCCAATCCACATCCGAGAGCAGCCGCATGCTGGTGATGATGTTGCGCACGGTCACGTTCGAGGCGCCCTGGCGCTGATGCTCGTCGTGCACGATCGTGTCGAACGTTTTTCCTTGCGCCGCCAGGCGCTCCTCCAGCCATCGCAGAGCCGGGGTTGCTCGCGGATCCTGATCCCGCAGCCGGTGGGCGAGCTGGACTACGAAGGCGGGCGAAAGCGAGGCGTAGCGTGCATGGCTGCGAATCAGGGCATCGGGCTCCGCCGGATTCCCGTCGACGCCCAGCAGCCGGTCCGCCACGGCATCGGCTTCCTGGCGTGCGGCACGACCGCTGACGATGCGTGTCGCGGCACGGCGGAGATTCTCGACCAGCACGATCCGCAGCGTGATCGCAACCGCCCACAGCTCGCCGATGGTCAGAGGCTGAACGCGCTGATAGGCGCGCACGAACTGGCGCAGCGTGTCCGGATCGAAACGGCTGTCCGTGTGGGCAACAAAAGCCCAGGCCAGGCCGAACACGCGCGGATAGCCATTGAAGGGCCCGCTCGCCAGCTTGGGCAGCAACCGATAGAAAGTCGGCGGAAGGTCCTCGCGCACCTCTCGGATCTGATCTTCAACGAGGTGGTAGTTGTCGATCAGCCATTCGGCGGCGGGGGTGATCGCGCGGCCGTCGGCCACGGCTGCGACGATGGCGCGATATGCCGCGAGCAGCGCCGACTCATTGTCCTTGAGCCGCACGCTGAGAGGGGGGCGGGTCGTTCGGCGCCGGGTGATCTGCTGTGCGGCCGCGAGGCTCGCCGCGTGCTGCTCCAGACGCTCGATGCTGAAGAGCTCTGCGCGCAGCACCTCGCCATTGTCCCAGGGCGAATCGGCCGGGCCCCACCTGCGGACACGAGGGACGAGAAAGTTCAATTTTGTAGCGCGTCAGCTCTTTCGCACGGGCACCGGGAGTCGGCTTGAAGTCGTGCCGCCTTCATCTTCCCAGGTAGCCAGCCGTGCAGTCTCCTCGAGACTCCGCCGGCGAAGGCCCGCCCTGGAGGTCTCTTTCACCTTGTCGGTCAAGCGCTTCCAACTCATTGTAACCGCATCGGCAGGCATGACCGTCTCCTCCTTAATGAGCGATGCTGTCTCAAATCCATGACCAGATCGGTACGCCGCCGCACACTCGTGCAGCTACCGCTCCGTGCGCGGGCGTACGGAAGGCGACAGTTGAGGAGCGCAAGCTCGCTCAAGCCACCGATCGGCATGCAATGCGCGCCGCCCGCATCCTGGAAGATACCATGAGCCTTTACGCCTTACTTGCTGCTCCTGCAGACGTGTTCTACGTCGTTCAAAGCACGGGCGCGCGCGGCCGGCGAGAGCACCACTTATCTTCCGTTCTGTACCAGACGCGTCCGCACGCGCGCGCCGAGCTGGTTCGGCTCAGCGCCGCCCGTCCCGGCGACTACGCTGTCTGGAAAGGTACGACACACATCGAGCCGCCCGAGTGGGGACATGTTGTGATGCTGGCCGACGGGACGCTGGTCCCACCGGGCGCTGGGCACGCAACCGTGTCAAAAAGTTAGCTGAGCCCTGGGGCGAGCGCTGAGCGCCACGGTCTTGCCGTGCCAATCACCATGACCGATCTTTCGACCTTCCCGGTCACCCGCAAATGGCCCGCGCAGCATCCCGACCGGATACAGCTCTATTCCCTGCCTACGCCGAATGGCGTCAAGGTCTCGGTGATGCTCGAGGAGACGGGCCTGCCCTACGAGCCGCATCGCGTCAGTTTCGATACCAATGACCAGCTGTCCCCGGAGTTTCGATCGCTCAATCCCTACGGCAAGATCCCGGCCATCCTCGATCCCGACGGTCCGGGCGGGAAGCCGCTGCCGTTGTTTGAATCCGGTGCGATCCTGATCTATCTCGCCGAGAAGAGCGGCCAGTTCCTGCCGCGGGATCCGGCCGCCCGCTACCAGACTATTCAGTGGCTCATGTTCCAGATGGGCGGCGTTGGCCCGATGTTCGGTCAGCTCGGTTTCTTTCATAAGTTTGCGGGCAAGGACTACCAGGACAAGCGGCCGCGTGAGCGCTACGTCGCGGAATCGAAACGCCTGCTCGGTGTGCTCGACTCGCGGCTCGCCGGCCGCAACTGGATCATGGGTGACGCCTACACGATCGCCGATATGGCGATTCTGCCGTGGGTGAGAAACCTCATCGGTTTCTACGAGGCAGGTGAGCTGGTGGGTATCACGGACTTTCCGCAGGTCACACGGGCACTCGATGGGTTCCTTGCCCGTCCTGCGGTTGTCAGAGGTGTCGCCATCCCCAGCGGGGGCTGATCTTCACGCCGGCTGGAAACCCTTCACGCCCGTTTGCCACAGCAGGAACGCGTAGGTATCGGCCGCCTCGCGGTCCTGCTGCGCGCGAGTCGAGCCGACGCCGTGGCCCGCGTCGAAGTCGACGCGCAGCAGGATGGGCTTGCGTGAACTGCTCGCCACCTGCAGTCGCGCGGTCATCTTCGCGACGTGAAACGGACCGACTCTGGGATCGGTCACGCCGGTCGTGAGCAGCACCGCGGGATATGCCACGCCGTCCTTCACCGCCTGATAGCTGTCGATCCCCTTGAGCGCGCGATAGCCCGCCGGTTCGGAGATCGCGCCCCATTCGGGCTCTTCGCCGTAGCCGTTCTGCTCGGCCACGTAGCGTAGCGGATTTGACCAGCCGACCCCGTCAATGACCGCGGCGAAAAGCTCCGGGCGTTCCGTCATGGCGCGCCCGACGGTGATGCCGCCCGCTGAGCGTCCGCCGATGGCGAGACGCGACCGCGACGTGTACTTCTTCGCGCATAGCTCCTCACACACATCGATCAGATCGCGCCAGGTGTTGGGCTTGTTCGCAAGCTGCCCCGCCTTGTGCCAGTCGCGCCCGTACTCGCCACCGCCTCGCACGTTGGCGTAGCCGACAATGAAACCCGCGTCGATCAGTGCCAGGGTTCGTCCCGCGAACGCCGGCGTGTAGGCGCTGAGGCCATAGGAACCGTAGGCGCAGATCCACGCAGGCGTCTTGCCATCAGGCTTCAACCCCTTCCTGTAGACGAGTGTGTAGGGGATGCGCGTGCCGTCCCGGGCGGTGGCGAAGAAGCGCTTCGCCTGGTAGCCGTTGACGTCGATGGGCGGCCTGGGAGTGAGGCCGGTGGCGACGACCCGGCCCTGCAGATCGACCGACCAGATGTCCTCCGGCGTGAGCCAGCCCGCGAGTGAGAACAGAGCGCCGTCCTCAGTCGCGTTGCACGCCAGTGCGCGCAGGGTTCCTTCGAACGGCAGCGCGATTTCCGCGACCCGGTCGTCGCGGGTCAGACGCCGCAGGCGGCTGATGCCGCCATCCAGCATGTCGAGATACAGCCCGTCCTTCGCCCGCTGCAATCCCTCGATGACCACCTCGCCTTCCGCAACCACTTCGGTCGCGCTCGCCACCGCAGGGGCGGTGACAGAGGTCTTGAGAATGCGCCCGCGCGGATGGCCCTTGTTGGCGAGCAGATAGATCGTGTCAGCGTCGATCGAGGCGTCGGTGATCTCGTCTTCGAAGCCCGCCACCGGCACCCAGTGGGCGTGGTTCGCCACGGCGTCAGCCACCGGGGCGAGAAACAAGCGCGTTTCAGTGCGCACATCCTGCAGCACCAGCAATGCCCAGCGCGACCCGTGAAAAGTCCGGACTGCCGGCGCCTGGATGCGTTCGTACTGCACCCGGGTGTCCAGTCCGCGCTTCATCAGGATCGGATCGGACTCAGGGTCGGTGTCCAGTTTGTGGAAGCGCGCCTGGCTGTCGAGGTAGCGTTCGGGCGTGTCCACGACGCCCGTTAGCTGGTTATAGAAGAAGCCTGAGCCGTCATCGAGCCACTGCGGGTCGGCGCCCTCGGTGTTGGCGATGCGCTCGGGCAGGTCGCGCCCGTCGGCCACGCTGAGAACATGCAGGATCGAGTCCTCGCTGCCGTCCTTGGAAAGCCCGTACGCGACATGGGAGCCGTCGGGCGAGGGCTGCCACCAATCGAGCGACATATGGCTGGTCGGGCCGCTGAGCGTGGTGGGGTCGATGAGCACACGGCTGACGCCGTTCTCCTGCACGAACAGCTTGAAGTTGTCGGCACCGGCCGGCCGCTGCTGGATGAAGAGCTTGCCCCCGGCCCGCTTCACCTGCCGCGTCGCCGCCGCGTCGCCCGACAGTTGCTGAATCCGCTTCAAGAGCTGCTCGCGCCCGGGGACGGTGTTGAGCACCGCGCGCGTGTGCTCATTCTGACCCGTGAGAAACGGCAACCAGTCCGGATCCTTGTCGTTTTCCATCCAGCGGTAGGGGTCGCTCAGGGTTTCCCCGAAATAGGTGTCCTTGACGACCGCGACCCGCGCCACGGGCGCCGCCGGGATGGGCGCGGTGGCGGACGCGCTGCGGCGCGCCAGCCATGCCGCGAAGACACCTCCGGCACCGACGAACAGGTCGCGACGATTGAATCCGCTCATCATCTGCCTCCGGGAAATGGGCTTAGTGCGCGTCCGCCAGCCAGTGCACCTCGTGCTGCATCTGCCCGGCGATGTCGTCAAGGTCACCCGCGCCGCGCATCAGCACCGCGATGCTGCCCTGCTCCGCGGGCACGATCACGCCGGTCATTCCCGCCTCGTGGAAGGCGCGGCGCGCGCGCACCTGCTCGTGGCGCAGGATGAGCACCGTCGCCGGGCCGCGCGCGGTCTGTATCACCAGGTGCGGCACGTAATGCCCGCGGAACCAGCAGCTCTGCGCGTACATGATCTTGTCCGAGGTGATGTCGAGTGCGACGCCGGCGCCGTGCAACGCCTGGGTTATGCCCTGGGCGCTGACGTGCTGCGTGGCGAGCCAGCTGTCGGGTTCTCCCTGGACGTGCGCCACGACTTCGCGGGCGAGCGTATCGCTCGGCCGCAGCAGCCACATCGCGAGCACGGCGAAGGTCGCGAGCACGACACTCGCGGCCAGTGCCCACTGGCGCCAGGGGAGCGGCTGCCTGCCCGAGCGCGGGCGCGCGATGTCGGGCGGCCGCTCCAGCGCGCGGCGGATATCGGCATCGAGAGAGCGCATCTCGTCGCGGAACCTGGCGCAGGCCGCGCACGTCGCCAGGTGTTCCTCGAGCACCGTCGTCGCGGCGCCGGGATCGGCACCGATGAGCAGCCGTGCCTCGTCGCAGGTCACGGCAGGTTCTCCCTGGGAGCGCGCTCGGGGGCAGCTGCCAGGCCGCAAATGACGCGCAGTTTATTGCGCGCGCGGAACAGCCGCGTCAGCACGGCGGTAGCGGAAAGCGCCAGCTCGCGGGCGATCTCCTCGGTGGAAAAACCGCCCAGCACCTGCAGGACGAGAGGCTCGCGATATTCGATGGGCAATCTCATGATCGCATGGCGCAGCGCAAACAACTCGCCGCCGGGTTCCGAGAACCTGGGGCTCGCCTGGGTCTCGACCACTTCGTCCAGGGATACCAACTCCAGGCGCTTGCGCTCGTAGAGCCGGGCGTGCTCGCGCCGGACGATGGTCAGCAGCCAGGGACGCGCCGCGCTCGGATCCTTCAGAGCGTCGCGGGATCGCCACGCGCGCAGCAGCGCCTCCTGCACGATGTCCTCCGCAATCGCCCGGTCGCGAGCCAGCCAGTGGGCAAAGCGCAGCAGATCCGGACGCATCGATTCGAACAGTCGCGTGATGGGCGCGTCCGCGTCCGCTGCGGGCAGCCGCCCACCAATTGAGGAGACCGGGGATCCAGGCTCAGAATTGCGCATGATCGCTGCAGTACCTGAAGATGAGGATTATACGCACGCCCGTCTGCCGCTCCGGCAATATCGCGCCAGACTGCCCGGTCCTCTCGCCCAACTGTTGCCGCACTCGAGACAGGAGCACCCGTGAAGTTTCTCGTCCAATGGCTGATCGATTGGCCCCGGCACATCGCCGGGTATCTGGGCTGGCTGGCTCCCTTGTTCGCCCGCATCACCGTCGGCTGGGTATTTCTGTGGAGCGGCTGGGGCAAGCTCATCAGCCTCCCGCAGGTGACGGAGAATTTCATCGGCTGGGGAATCCCTTTGCCTCACCTCCTGGCGCCGTTCGTGTCGGGAGTTGAATTTTTCGGCGGACTGTTCCTGCTGCTGGGCCTGCTGACGCGCATTTCTGCGGGCGCCCTCGGTATCACCATGATCGTCGCCATCCGCTCGGCGAAATGGGCCGCTGTCGATTCGCTCGAGACGCTGCTCGGGTTCGATGAATTCGAGTATCTGGCGCTGTTCGTGTGGCTCGCCATAGCCGGCCCCGGCGTTTTGTCGGTGGATCACTGGCTGCAGCGGCGGTTCGGCCGCAGCGCGGACGCCCGCGCAGCGCGCTCGCGCGCCGCGCCGGACAATGCGGCCGCGTGACAAATCGCCGCTCGCCCCGGTCTTCTCACCTGACCGGGCCTCACCCGGCCAGATGTTCACAAGCCAACGAGGAATGCACCAATGCGATTGAAAAACAGCTCCGGCGTGGCCGTTGCAACCGCCGCCGCCATGCTCTTCGGCACCGGCCTGATCAGCACCGCCGTGGCGGGTACTGACGCCAAGATCCAATGCGCCGGCGTGAACGCGTGCAAAGGTCAATCGGCCTGCAAAAGCGCCCACAACGCCTGTAAGGGTCAGAACTCCTGCAAGGGCCAGGGCTTCCTGGAAATGAGCAAGAAGGAGTGCGCAGCGGCGAAAGACAAGATGAAGCGCGACAGCAAGTAACAGTGTGCCCTGCCGCGCGGATCGCCGACAGGCACGGGAGCGCGCATGAGGATCCCGGAGAAACCGTGGTGGCAGTATCGCTGGTATCTGCGACCGTTCTTCTGGAACCAGAGACGCAAGTACGGCCAGGTGTTGAAATCCGCGCTGCTATGGGGGCGCTCGCCGCGGGTATTTCTCGGCGTGGCGTTGCTCTACGGCGCGCTCGAGCGCAGGCGTTCTCCGCTCGAGCCCGCACTGCGCTCGCTGCTGGCGCTACGCGTCGCGCAGCTCAACGCATGCCGTTTCTGCGTGGACATCAACTCGGCACTGCTTGACGCCCGGGCCGGCTCGAGGTCCAAGAGCGAGGCGCTGGGGCACTGGCGTGACAGCAGTGTATTCAGCGAACGCGAGCAGGCCGCACTCGACTACGCCGAGGTCATGACTCGCGGCGAGTTCCCGGTGAGCGAGCCATTGATGCGGCGCCTGCACGGCTGCTTCGAAGATGACGCGATCATCGAGCTCACCGCGCTGGTCGCCTTTCAGAGCCTGTCGAGTCAATTCAACAGCGCGCTGGAGGTGCCGTCACAGGGATTCTCCGGCTAGCGCCTGGGGCGCACGCCGCGTGTGGGCTCTGCCTCGAGCGGATTCTCGGGCCAGTAGTGCTTCGGGTAGCGACCGCGCAGGTCTTTGCGCACCTCGGCATAGGCGCCGCGCCAGAAGCTCGCCAGGTCGCGCGTCACCTGCACGGGGCGCCGCGCCGGTGACAGCAGCTTGAACGTGACGGGCACGCGGCCGCGGCCCAGGCGCGGCGTGTCCGCCAGTCCGAACACCTCCTGCAGTCTCACCGACACCGCCGGCGCGCTGTCATCCAGATAGTCGACGCGGATGCGCGAGCCGCTGGGCATCGTAAGGTTCGCAGGCGCCCACTCCTCGAGCTCGCGCTGTTGCTCCCAGCTGAGCTGGGCACGCAGGGCATCGGTGAGCGGCACTCTCGCCAGGTGCTCGCGGCGCGTCACGCCGTCGAGCCAGGGAGCGAGCCAGGTTTCCAGCGTTGCGCCCAAGGCGGCATCCGACACCGCCGGCCATGCGGCGTGCGCTGCCGCCACGAACACGATCCGTGCCTGCAGATCGCGCGCTTCCCGGTTCCACGGCAGTGCTGCGATCCCGAGTTCACGCACCCCGGTGAGCATCGCGCCACGCGCCGCGTCGGCGGGAACTTCCGCCAGCGGTTGCTCCTCCAGCACCAGAGCATCGAGCTCGACCGTCCGGCGCGCGATGACCGCCTGCTCGCGTGTGCTCCATTGCACCGACTCGCGGCGCCGGATGCGATCCGCGAAGTGCTCCGTCAGGTCGCGCCGCTGCAGGGGCGCGGCGAGCAGGATGCGTGCGTCGCGCTCGCGATCATCCAGGTCCACCGCCACGATGAGCTCCTGCCGCGCCAGCCCCTGGGGCCCCGTGAACACCGCGCCGCGGCCGTTGGCGAGAATGAAGCGGCCCACCCCGCCCGCTCGCTTGCGGCCGATGCGGTCCGGGTAGGCGAACGCCAGCAGCAGGCCCGCGTTACCACCCGTGTCGGCGCGGCTTGCGCCGGCGGCGCCGCCGGCGTCGTCCGCTTGCCGCTCGAGATCGCGCGCGGCGCGCCGGGCCCGCTGCAGCGCCGGCCGGTCAAACCCCGGCGTGCGGTCCTCTGCGCGCATGAGCTCGAGGCGCGCGCGGATATCCGCATCGCGCGTCCCCGCACTCGCGTGCAGCAGATCGCGTTCCGACAACAGTGCCGCGAGCTGCGCGGCGAGCGGCAGCTGTCCGAGCACGCGCGCACGCAGCAGCATGTGCGCCAGGCGCGGATGCACGGCGAGACGCGCCAGCTCGCGCCCGTGCGCGGTAATGCGTCCGGCGCTGTCCAGTGCCCCGAGACGGGCGAGCAAATCCCGCGCGCTGCCCAGCATTGCCGCCGGCGGCGCATCGAGCCAGCGCAGCGCCTCGGCATCCCGTGCGCCCCAGCTCGCCAGCTCCAGCGCCAGCGGCGCGAGATCGGCGTCCAGGATCTCCGGCGGCGTGAACGCTGCCAGAGTCGACTGGGCGCCCTCGCTCCATGCCCGGTAGCACACACCGGCCGCCAGGCGCCCGGCACGACCCTGGCGCTGATCCGCGGAAGCGCGCGAGATGCGCTGTGTCTCCAGGCGGCTCATGCCGGTCACCGGATCGAAGCACGCGCGGCGCACCAGTCCCGAGTCGACGACCACGCGCACGCCCGGAATGGTGAGACTCGTTTCCGCAATGTTCGTGGCGAGCACCACCTTGCGCACCCCGCGCACGGCCGGCGCCAGCGCCGCATCCTGCTGTTCGCTCGCCAGGTCGCCGAACAGCGGCAGGACCTGCACGCCGGAGGCGAGTTGCGCGGCGTTCAGCCAGGACTGCAGCTGGCGGATCTCGCGCGCTCCCGGCAGGAACACCAGCACGTCGCCGTGCTCCTCGTGCAGCGCGCGGCTGACCAGCTGCGCGAGGAGTCTTTCAGGGGAGTCCTGCGGGCGGGTGCCCGGCGGGGCGTCGGGCAGCGCCGGCAGGCCCTTGCCGGCGTAGCGGGTCTCTACCGGAAAGATGCGGCCCTGCGCGCTCACGAGCGGCGCGTCGCCCAGCAGGCGCGCCACCGCTGCCCCATCCAGCGTTGCCGACATGACGAGCAGCCGCAGGTCGGGCGTGAGGTTGGCGCGCGCATCGAGGCTCAGCGCAACTCCCAGATCGGCCTGCAGGCTGCGTTCGTGGAACTCGTCGAAAATGACGGCGGCAACGCCCTCGAGCGCCGGATCACTCTGCAGCAGCCGCGTCAGCACGCCCTCGGTAACCACCTCGATGCGCGTATCGCGTGACACGCGCGTGTCGAAGCGCATGCGGTAACCGACCATGCGCCCGACGCTCTCGCCGAGCGTTTGCGCCATGCGCTGGGCAATGGCGCGCGCCGCGAGGCGGCGCGGCTCCAGCATGATGAGCCGCTTACCGCGCGCCCACTCCTCGTCAAGCAGCGCGAGCGGCACCACCGTGCTCTTGCCGGCACCGGGCGGCGCCTGCAGCACGGCCGCGCCCCGCGTGCCGAGCGCCTCGCGCAGCGGTGCAAGCGCTTCGTCAACGGGCAGCCCGGAGTTCACCAGATGTGGACGCGCTCTTCCTGCGGCAGATACAACTGCTCGCCGGGCTGCACATTGAAGGCGCCGTACCAGGGGTCGACGTTGCGCACCACGCCGTTGACGCGGAATTTCGGCGGGCTGTGTGGGTTGCTCAACACCTGCGTGCGCAGCTGCTCGTCGCGGTTGAGCGCGCGCCAGATCTGCGCGAACGACAGGAAGAAGCGCTGATCGCCGCTGAGGCCATCGAGCTGCGGCGCCGGCGCGCCCTTGAGTGAGCGGTGATAGGCGTCGTAGGCGACCGACAGCCCGCCGAGGTCGCCGATGTTCTCCCCGAGGGTCAGGCGGCCGTTGACTTTCAGTCCCGGCAGCACGACGTAGCCATCGTACTGCGCGACCAGGTGGTCGACGCGCTCGCGGAAGGCATCGGTGTCGTCTTGCGCCCACCAGGTGCGCAGCACACCGCGCGCATCGGACTTCGCGCCCTGATCATCGAAACCGTGCCCCATCTCGTGACCGATCACCGCGCCGATGCCGCCGTAGTTGACGGCGGCGTCCGCCTGCGGATCGAAAAACGGCGGCTGCAGGATCGCCGCGGGGAACACCACTTCGTTGAACGTCGGGTTGTAGTAGGCGTTGATCGTCTGCGGAGTCATGCCCCATTCGCCGCGATCCGTGGGTCCGCCGAGGCGCACGACCTGGCGGCGCCACTCGAATACCCGCGCGCGCACGAGGTTGCCGAATGCGTCGCCCCTGACGATCGACAGCGCCGAGTAGTCGCGCCAGATGTCCGGGTAGCCGATCTTGGGATGAAAGGCCGCCAGCTTCTCGAGCGCCACCTTGCGGGTCGCGGCAGTCATCCAGGGGAGCTGTTCGATGCGCTGCGCATAGGCAGCGCGCAGGTGTTCCACCAGGGCAAGTACCTGCTGCTTCGAAGCGGGCGGAAAGTAGCGCTGCACGTACAGCTCGCCGACCACCTCGCCCAGATCGACGTCGAGCGCGCCTACCGCGCGTTTCCAGCGCTCGCGCTGCTGTGGCTGGCCGTTGAGCGTGCGGCCATAGAAATCGAAGCGCTCGTCGTCGAACGCCCGCGGCAGCACCTCGGCCACGCTCACCAGGTAGTGATACCTGAAGTAGGCGCGCCAGCGCTCGACCGGCACCTGCACAAACAGCTGCGCGAGTCCCTGCACGGCGTCGAGTTCGCGCACCACGAAGCGCGGCTGGGCATCGACCCCCTCCGCCGCCAGCAGCACCTCCCAGGTGAAGCCCGGCGCGAGCTGCTCGAGCTCCGTGCGCGTGCGCGGATTGTAGGTGAGATCGCGCTCGCGGCGCCTGGCGGCAGGCCAGTGCAGTTTCGCGATCCGCGTCTCGATGTCGAGTATCGACTGGGCATCCGCGGCGGCGTCGCGCTCGCCGGCCAGCGTCAGCAGGCGCGCGATGTGCGCCGCGTACTGGACGCGCAGTGCCGCGTACACCGCGTCGTCCTTCAGGTAGTAGTCGCGGTCGGGCATGCCGAGCCCGCTCTGTGAGATCGAGACCACGTAGTGGTCGGGGTCTTTCTGATCCGTGGTGATGGCAATGCGCACGGGCAAGCGAAGACCCAGGTCCGGGCGGCCCATGAGCCGCGTCAGATCCTTGTGGGTATGCGCGGCGGCGATCGCATCCAGCCCCGCCTGCGCCGGCGCCAGCCCCGCGCGCTCGATGGCCGCGCTGTCCAGGTAGGCGCGATAGTAGTCACCGACCTTCTGCGCGCTGCTGCCGTCCGGCGCCTGCGCGGGCAGCGCCTCGACGATCCCGCGCACCTGCTGCTGGGAGCGCTCGTCGAGCTCGTCAAAGGAACCCCAGTGGGTGCGGTCGGGTGGAATCTGATGGGCGTCGATCCACAGGCCGTCGGCATAGCGGTAGAAATCGTCTCCGGGCCTCACGCTGGTGTCGCGGGCGGTGAGATCCAGGCCCCACGCGCCGATCTGCGCGTGCGCGGTCGCGGCCGGCGCCGGCGCCGACGCCCGCGGTGGCGAGTGGGAGCAGCCGGCCAGCGCAACGGCCGCGGCCAGCGTGACCCGGCCCGGGGCTGACATCAGTGGCGCCATACCGCAAACGCGAACAACAGCCAACCGCTGATCCAGGCGAGCCCGCCCAGGGGCGTGAGCAAGCCGAGTGCGCGCGGGGCACCGAAGCTCAGGGCATACAGGCTGCCCGAGAACAGGACCACCCCGGCCACGATGAGCGCCGCCGCAGCGCGCAGCGGGCCAACATCGAGGCTGCGCAGTGCCAGACCGATGCCGACGAGGCCGAGGGCCTGAAAAAAGTGATACCGCACCGCCGTGTCCCACAGCTGCAGGCGCTCGGGTGCCAGCTGAGCCTTCAGTGCGTGGGCACCGAAGGCGCCGCAGGCAGTGGCGAGCGCCAGCAGCAGGCCCGCGATGGCGAGCGTGCGGCTGCTAGTCACCGTGCGTGCCGAGAAACGGCTTGATCAGATCGAGCGGCAGGGGAAAGACGATGATCTGGGTCCGCTCGTGCGAGATGTCCGCGAGTGTCTGCAGGTAGCGCAGCTGCAGGGCGCTCGGCTGGCGCGCCAGAGCCTGCGCCGCTTCGGCCAGCTTGGCGGCCGCCTGGCTCTCGCCCTCGGCGTGGATGATTTTCGCACGCCGGGTGCGCTCGGCTTCGGCCTGCTTCGCCATGGCGCGAATCATGCTTTCGTCGAGGTCGACATCCTTGATCTCGACGGTCGAGACCTTGATACCCCAGGCCTCGGTGGCCTGGTCGAGGATGCGCTGCAAGTCGACGTTGAGCTTGTCGCGTTGCGCGAGCAGATCGTCCATCTCGTGCTGGCCCACCACCGAGCGCAGCGTCGTCTGCGCGACCTGGCTGGTGGCATCGAAGGCGTTCGCCACCTGGATGATCGCCTTGCCGGCATCGACGATGCGGAAATAGACCACCGCGTTCACCTTGACGGACACGTTGTCGCGCGTGATCACATCCTGTTTGGGTACGTTGAGTACGATGACCCGCAGGTCCACCCGGCGCGTCCTCTGTATGCCGGGCCAGACGAGTACCACCCCGGGACCCTTGATGCCGGTGAAGCGCCCCAGGGTGAACACTACGACACGCTCGTATTCGTTCAGCACGTTGAAGGCGCTGAACACCAGCACGACGGTGAGTATGGCAATGGCGATCACGAACGACATGAGTGTCTCCAGAGATCCTGAGCGGCGCTCACTGCGGCTCCACCCACAATGTTAGACCTTCCACCCTGACGATGCGCGCCAGGTCGCCGGCGCGCAGCGCGGCGTCGCTGCGGGCGTTCCAGAACTCCCCGCCGTAGCGCACGCGTCCCCGGTCGGTGAAGTCCGCAACCACCTCGGCCGTTTCCCCGATCATGCCCTGCGTCCCGGTGGCGACCGGACGGCGCATGGAGCGGGTCGCGAGGTACACGATACCCGCGATCATGAGGCCGCCCATGGTCGCGAACGCGCCGATCAGCGGCCGGCCCACGTTCATGCCCGGCACGTCCGTATCGAAGAGAATGAGCGAGCCGACGACGAATGCAATCAGACCCCCTACCCCGAGCGAACCGTAGGTCGGGAAGAAAAACTCCGAGATGATCATGGCGGTGCCGAGCACCACCAGCGCCAGCCCCGCGTAGTTCACCGACAGGATCTGGAACGCGAACAGCGCGATCAGCAGGCAGACCGAGCCGGCCACACCCGGCAGTACCGCGCCGGGATTGTACCCCTCGAGCAGCAGACCCCAGATGCCGATCAGCATCAGTCCGTACGCGACCGTGGGGTTGGTGATGACTGCCAGCAGTTGTGTGCGCCAGTCGGGCTTCATGCGCACCACGGTAAGCCCGCGGGTCGCAAGCTTCACGGTCCCATTGCCGATGCGCACCTCGCGCCCGTCGATGCGGGTCAGCAGCTCCGGCAGGTCACGGGCGATGACGTCGATGACCTTCTGTTGCAGCGCAGCCGTGGCCGACAGGCTGGCGGCGCCGCGCACCGCCTGCTCGGCCCAGTCGGCATTGCGGCCGCGCTCTTCGGCCAGGCCGCGGATGTAGGCCACCGCGTCATTGACAACCTTGCGCTCCATCGCGCTCCCCGGCAGGTTGGGCGGCACCGCGCCGCCAGGAGCGGGCGGACTGGCTGCGGGGGCTTTGTCATTCCTGTCCTGCGCCGGGTTAGCCCCCGGCGAGGGTGCGGGCGGTGAGCCGGGCTCGGGCTCACCGCCGATGGAAACCGGCGTCGCGGCCCCCAGGTTGGTCGCCGGCGCCATCGCCGCAACATGGCTCGCGTAAAGAATGTAGGTCCCGGCGCTTGCCGCGCGCGCACCCGGAGGACTGACGTAACTCACCACCGGAACCGGCGAGGCCAGGATCGCGCGGATGATGTCGCGCATCGCGCTGTCGAGTCCCCCGGGGGTGTCGAGTTCCAGCACCACCAGGCGGCTGCCGTTCTCGTGCGCCGACTCGATGCCGTGCACCACGTAGCGCGAGGTTGCAGGCCCGATTGGTCCGTTGATCTCGAGTACGGCGGCCGTCCCCGCGCCTGAGTCGGCGGCGCGCGGCGCGGCGGCGGGCGGCGCGGCGGCGGGCGGCGCGGCCGCGGCAACAGCGGGCGCGGCGCGCAGCGCCAGTGTCGCCAACAGCACGAGCGCGGCGCGCCAGGAGTGCGCCGTGTTGCCCACGAGGGTCTTCACCACGCTCACCCTACTCTTGCGCCGACCGCATCCGCAATCGCGTACCGGTGCGGCGCTGCCCCTGCCGCTCCTTAGCCTTACGCCAGGGCCATCAGGAGGGTTGCGGGCCCCGCCGGCCGCGCCGCCCGCGCAGCGGCGGCAGTCCGGTGTGCTGCGTGCGGAACGGTCGGACAGGCGCGTCGCGCCGGGCTGCCAGGGTCTCAGCGGTGCCCGCCGGCTGGTACGCGGGCACCAGCTGCTGGCGGCCGTTGCCAATGAGATCCGCGCGTCCCATGCGCCGCAGCGCCTCGCGCAGCATCGGCCAGTTGTTGGCGTCGTGATAGCGCAGGAACGCCTTGTGGAGCCGACGCACTTTCAGACCCTTCGGGATCAGCACCTCCTCGCTGCTGCGCGTAATGCGTCTGAGCGGGTTCTTGCCCGAGTGATACATGGCGGTTGCGGTCGCCATGGGTCCGGGCAGAAACGCCTGCACCTGATCGGCGCGCAAGCCGTTGGTCTTCAGCCACAGCGCGAGCTCCAGCATGTCCTGGTCACTGGTACCCGGATGGGCCGCTATGAAGTAAGGAATGAGGTACTGCTCCTTGCCCGCCTGCTTCGAGTAGCGGTCGAACAGGTCCTTGAAGCGGTCGTAGGCGGCAACCCCGGGCTTCATCATCTTCGACAACGGCCCGGCGGCGAGCGCTTCGGGTGCGATCTTCAGGTACCCGCCGGTGTGGTGTTGGGCGAGCTCCTTCACGTACTCGGGAGACTCGATCGCCAGGTCATAGCGCACGCCCGAGGCGATCAGCACCTTCTTGATGCCCGGGAGCGCGCGCGCGCGGCGGTAGAGGCGGATGAGCGGCGCGTGATCGGTGTCGAGATTGGGGCAGATGCCCGGGTACACGCACGAGGGCCGGCGGCAGGCGCTTTCGATCTCGCGGCTCTTGCAGGCGAGCCGGTACATGTTCGCGGTCGGTCCGCCGAGATCGGAGATCACGCCGGTGAAGCCCGGCACCTTGTCACGCACCTCCTCGATCTCGCGCAGCACGGAATCTTCCGAGCGGCTCTGGATGATGCGGCCCTCGTGCTCGGTGATGGAGCAGAAGGTGCAGCCGCCGAAGCAGCCGCGCTGGATCGCGACCGAGAAGCGGATCATCTTGTAGGCGGGAATGTTCGCCTTGCCGTAGCGAGGGTGCGGCGCGCGGCGGTAGGGGCGCTCGTACACCCAGTCCATTTCGCCGGTGGTAAGCGGAATGGGCGGCGGGTTCAGCCACACCTCGGTGTCGCCGTGGCGCTGCACCAGGGCGCGCGCATTACCCGGGTTCGACTCCAGGTGCAGGATGCGCGAGGCGTGCGCATACAACACCGGATCCGCGGCGACCGCCTCCCAGGCGGGCATACGGATCACGCTGCGCTCGCGATCGGCGTTCTTCACGCGGCGCACGAAGCGCACGATTTTCTCGCCGCCCGGTGCGGCTGGCGCACCCACACACGGCGCATTTGGCGCGTCCGGCGCGGCAGCTCCTGTGGCCTCCATCGCATACGGGTCGACCGGAGCGTTCAGCGGCCCGGGCGCATCCAGGTGGGTGGAATCGATCTCGATCCAGTCCGCGGGTGTGCCGCGGCGCGCGAACACCGTACCGCGCAGGTCGGTGATGTCGCGAATCGATTCACCGCCCGCCAGGCGGTGGGCGAGTTCGCAGATCTGCCGCTCGCCGTTGCCGTACACCAGCAGGTCCGCCTTGGCATCCAGGAGCACCGAGCGGCGCACCTTCTCCGACCAATAATCGAAATGCGCAATGCGGCGCAACGACGCCTCAATGCCGCCGATGATGATCGGCACGTCGCGGAACGCCTCGCGCGCACGCTGCGCGTACACGATCACCGAGCGGTCCGGCCGCCGGCCGCCTGCACCGCCCGGGGTATAGGCGTCGTCGCTGCGCACGCGGCGATCGGCAGTGTAGCGGTTGACCATCGAATCCATGTTGCCGGCGGTAATGCCGAAGAACAGGTTCGGCGGCCCGAGGGCGGCGAACGCGTCCGCGCTGTGCCAGTCGGGCTGCGCGATGATGCCGACCCGGAAGCCCTGCGCCTCGAGCACCCGTCCGATGATGGCCATGCCGAAGCTCGGGTGATCGACGTAGGCGTCGCCCGTCACGATGACGACGTCGCAGCTGTCCCAGCCGAGGATGTCCATCTCGGCGCGCGACATGGGCAGGAACGGTGCGGTGCCGAAGCGCTCGGCCCAGTGCTTGCGATAGCCGGCGATGTCGCGTGCGGTTTGCATGGAACTCTATATTAGAGCAGAGCACGCCCCTGCCGGTCACGCATTGCGAGGCGATTGCACCCCGGCGGTCTCCTGCGCCAGGCGCGGCCGCCCTGCGGTGAGCTGTGGGTTGCCGCGGCACGGCAAGCCGCGCGGCCAGCTCTTGTTGTTACATTGTTACCTTGGTAACATATGCTTCATGAAAGAAATCACCCGCACCCAGACCGGGGTGCGCCTCGAGAGCCGCCTGCTCAAGGTGCTCAAGGCGCTCGCGACCGAGCTCGATCTGTCGCTCGGCGACCTGCTCGAGGGCATCGTCCTGCACGCCTTCGAAGGCAAGGCGCCGTTCTCGGCAGCCACCGTGAAAAAGATCCGGGCGCTGAAAGCGGTCTACGGCCTCGACCTCACCGCCCGGGACTCTCACCAGCTGCGCGAGGCGAACGAGAATGAGCGCTGAGCTTGCAGAGCTTGAGCGCTTCGCGCGCGGCGAGGTCGACCCCAGGAATTTTCCGCATCGCGAACATGTGCGCATGGCCTTTGAGATGCTGCGCCGCCATGACTTTGCCGAGACGGCGCTGCGCTATTCCCGGGCGCTGCGCGCCATGAGCGCGCGGGCCGGCAAGCCGCAGGCCTTCAATCAGACGGTCACGATCGCGTTCCTGTCGCTGGTCGCAGAACGGATGCAGGAGTCCGGGGGCGCGGCGGACTTTGACGCGCTGGTGTGCGCTCACCCGGAGCTGCTCGACAAGGCTGCACTCACGCGCTGGTACCGGCCGGAGCGGCTGGCCAGCGAGGCCGCGCGACATACATTCCTGCTGCCGGAGCCGCCGCGATGAGCGCCGCGCGGATTCTGACGCTTTACCGCGCGATTTTCGTGGCGCTGTTGTCGCTGGCAAGCCTGCAGGCATTGCTGGTGGGGCGCGAGGGCGGGCACAACATCGTGCTGCTGGCGGGGGCCGAAATCGCCGCCGCGCTGGCGCTGTTGTGGCGCCCAACGCAAGTGGTCGGTGCCTGCGTGCTGCTGGGTATCTTTGCCGTGGCGCAGGTGCTCTCAGCCCTTGCCGCACAATGGCCGACCCAGTTTCTGCAATACGCGGCGAGTACCCTCCTCATCGTCGCAATGGGTCGCGCCATCCGTCGCGAGCTCTGAGGCGCCGATTTCAGTACAGCAGCGCCTGCTGCCGTTCCACGCGCCAGGCGGACTCGTCCGCGCCCGCCAGCGCGTCCAGGTCGGCGGGAGTCGCGGCCGGGTCATCCACCCAGCGTCGCAGCAGTTCGCCGCCGCTGATCACGTCGATGGCGAGGCGCCCGTGCTCGTACTCGTAAGGGAAATCCCGCCACAGGGGATAGTCGGGTCGCAGACGCCGCAGCGCCTTGAACGCGAGCGCGAACAGCCGCCATGGCCGGAACGCCTCGTGGTCGTAGTAAGCGGCGTCCTCGACGTGAACCTGGAATCCCGCGCACAGCTTGCCGGCGTGCTTGTGGAACATGGGCTCAAACCAACAGGGGCGCAGCCGGCAACCACGCAGCCACGCCGGCGCCAGCGCCCGCATCTGCGCCAGCAGCGCCGCGACATCCAGATCCGGGGCTCCCAGCAGCTCCAGCGGCCGCGTCGTGCCGCGGCCTTCCGAGAGCGTCGTGCCCTCGAGCATCACCGCACCGGCATAACAGCGCGCCATCCACAGGTTCGGAGCGTTGGGACTCGGGTTCACCCAGGTGCGCTCGCGCACCGGCCAGCCGTGCCCGGGTGGGGCCTGCGGCTGCCAGCCCTGCATCGCCACCACCTGACAGTCGACGTCGAGGCGCAGCGTCGCGACGAACCAGCGTGCGAGCTCCCCCATGGTGAGCCCATGGCGCATCGGCAGTGCGCCGGCGCCGACAAAGCTCTCCCAGCCCGGCCGCAGTGTCAGCCCTTCCACCGGTCGCCCGACGGGATTGGGCCGGTCGAGCACCCACACCGCCTGGTGCCTCCTGGCAGCCTCCTCCAGCACGTAACGCAGCGTGGTGATGAAGGTATAGATCCGGCAGCCCAGGTCCTGCAGATCGATCAGCAGCACATCAAAGCTGTCCATCATGGCCGCGCTCGGGCGCCGCACCGTGCCGTACAGGCTGAAGACCGGGATGTGGTGCGCCGGATCGAGGTAGTCCGGCGACTCGATCATGTTGTCCTGCTTGTCGCCACGCAGGCCGTGCTGCGGGCCGAGCGCCGCGGCGAGCTGCACATCGCCTGATGCCGCCAGTGCGTCGAGGGAGTGCCTCAGGTCGCGCGTCACCGAGGCGGGATGCGCGAGCAGCGCCACGCGCCGCCCGGCGAGCGGCTTGCGCAGCCCGGGTTCATCGAGCAGCCGGTCGATACCAAACTTCATGGGAGACGCAGCTGCATGGTGAAGCCGTCCGGATGGTGGAAATCGGGCTTGCCCGGCGGATGCTCCAGCGACCAGTAGGACAGCCCGCCCCGATAGTCTTCGATGACCGCCGCCAGCGCGAGGCGCAGCGCAGGCGCGTCGCACAGCGCCGTGAGTCCGTCGAAGTGTACGGTCGCCGTCAGCTCGAGCTGATCGGAAGATCGGTGCAGTTGCAGGCCTGGGGCTTGCGTGAGGTTCGCCGGCGCCATGCCATCGCGGTAATCCGTGAACTGATACGCCGCCCAGTCGAGCTGCGGTGAGAAGTTGAATTCATAGTAGCCCGCAGCGCCCTGCGCGGCGATGAATACCTCGAAACAGGTGTGCTGCCACAAGCCATCAGCGCGGCGACCGGTACCTGCGCCGGACACACGCACGCGTCCAACATCCCCGTGCAGCGAGTAGTTGCACACCAGGGTAGTGGCGCTCGCCAGGCGCACCTCGACTGCGATGCCGGACACCGGGGGACGCGACGTGTCAGGATGGGCGACAAGCACCGTCCAATGCGCATCGGCGGACTTCATGGCGGCGGTGCTTCAGGCCTGAAGCCACGCCAGCAGCGCGCCCGTCACCTCGCGCGGCCGTTCGAGAGTGGACAAGTGTCCGCAGTGCGGCACGCTCACGAGTCGCGCAGCAAGGATGCCTTGCGCCATCTCGGCGGCGCGGTCGGGCGGGGTGAGCTCATCGTCCTCCCCCACGAGCACCACGGTCGGCGCGCGGATGCTGCTGAGCATCGGACGTGAGTCGATGCGCCCCATGACGGCGGTCTGCTGCCGCAGGAAAGCTGCGCTACCGAGGTCTTCGGCCATCAGCCGGTTGAGCGCGCGCAGTCCGGCGTCATCGCGCCGCGAGACATGCACGGCACGCACGAATTGCACCTCCACCACTTCCTCGAGACGCCCGCTCGAGGCGAGCGCCATCTGCGCGCGGCGCGCGGCGCTCTGCTCGGGCGTGTCCGGTCGGGCGGTGGTGTCGAGCAGCGCCAGCTTCACGACCCGCTCGGGCGCCTGGCGCAGGATCTCGAAGGCAATGTAACCTCCCATCGACAAACCCACGAGCGCGAAACGCGGCGGCGCGCCGGCGAGGATGCGGTGCGCGATCGCCGCCATGCTGTCATCGCGGGTGTGGTCGGCGACCGTCACCGCACCAGTGCGCCACAACGCCGGAATCTGCTCCGCGTACAGGCGCGCCGAGGCGAGCAGGCCCGGGATCAACACGACGGCAAGAGGCTCGGTCACGGGCATGAGCGTAACATGCAGCCATGAGACGCCGCATCGCGCCGGTGCTGCTTGCTCTGGGCCCGCTGCTCGCGCTCGCGGCGCCGCCGCCCACACCTACGACGTCGATCGACGCCGACGCGGCTGCGCGCTTCGCGGCGCTGGCGCTCAAGTGCCTGCACCAGGAGTATCCCAACCACATCTCGCATACCCTCGGCGGGGAGGCGGACGTGCGTGCGCCGCGCGCACTGACGCCGGCGTTTTACGGCTGCTACGACTGGCACTCCGCAGTGCACGGCCATTGGCTGCTGGTGCGGCTGATGCGTCTGTTCCCCGCCGCGCCGTTCGCTTCTGCGGCGCGCGCCGAAGTTTCACGCAGCCTCACTGCGCCCAACATCTCCGCCGAAGTCGCCTACCTGCGCGGCGAGGGCCGCGCATCCTTCGAGCGCCCCTACGGGCTCGCGTGGCTGCTGCAGCTGGCGGCGGAGCTGCGCGGTTGGGATGACCCGGATGCGCGGCGCTGGTCGGCGGCATTGCAGCCGCTCGAATCAGAGGCGGCGGCGCGGCTGAAGAACTGGCTGCCGAAGCTTCACTACCCGATCCGCATCGGTGAGCACGACCAGACCGCTTTTTCGTTCGGGCTCATGTGGGACTGGGCGGGCGCGGCCGGGGACGATGAGATGCGCGCGCTGCTCGGGCGTGCCGCGCAGCGCTTCTACCTGCGCGACCGCAACTGTCCGCTCGGCTACGAGCCTTCGGGAGAAGATTTCCTGTCGCCGTGTCTGGCGGAGGCGGACTTCATGCGTCGCGCGCTCGGACGCGGCGCGTTCGCCCGTTGGTTGTCGGGATTTCTTGCGCACATACCGGCCGGCGCCGCAGCGGCCGGGCGCGCGCCGTGGCTGTCGCCGGGCGTGGTCACCGACCGCGCCGATCCCAAGCTCGCGCACATCGATGGACTGAACCTCAGCCGCGCCTGGATGCTCGAGGGCATCGCGTACGGTCTGCCAGCGCATGATGCACGCGTTCCCGCACTGCTCGCCGCCGCTGCGCGCCACGCCGATGCGGCGCTGCCCGCCGTCACGGGCGAGCACTACGAGGGCGGCCATTGGCTGGGCACGTTCGCGGTATATCTGACCAGCGCAGCGGATCTGCACCGTTGAGCGACTCGTCCCCGCCGCCGCCGGCCGCCTCAGCTGAGCGCCTGGCGCAGCTCCGCGATCAGGTCCTCGACATCCTCCACGCCCACCGACAGCCGGATGAGCCCGTCGCTGATCCCCAAGGACTCGCGCGTCGCTGCGGGGAGTGAAGAGTGCGTCATGATCCCCGGATGCTCGATGAGGCTTTCGACGCCGCCCAGACTCTCAGCCAGCGCGAACAGACGGCAGCGCTCGAGCGTGCGGCGCGCGCCCTCGAGGCCCCCGCGCACTACCGCCGTAACGATACCGCCGAAACCACCGGCCATCTGAGCCTTGGCGAGCGAGTGCTGCGGATGACTCGCCAGCCCCGGGTAGTACACGCGCTCGACTTCGGGGTGTTGTTCGAGGAACTGCGCGATGGCGAGCGCATTGGCGCAGTGTCGCTCCATGCGCAGCGCCAGGGTCTTGATGCCCCGCAGGGTCAGGAACGCATCGAACGGGCCCGGCACGCCGCCCACTGCGTTCTGAAGATACGCGATCCGCTCGGCAAGCTCCGGGTCCCGCACGATCGCCGCGCCACCGATGGCGTCTGAATGTCCGTTGAGATACTTGGTGGTCGAGTGCACGACGATGTCGAACCCATGTTCGAGCGGGCGCTGAATGAAAGGTGTCGCGAAGGTGTTGTCGCAGACCGCCAGCAGCCGGTGCCGGCGCGCGAGCGCCGCAACGGCGCTCAGGTCCACCAGCTTCAGCAGCGGGTTGGTCGGGCTCTCCACCCACACCAGCCGCGTGTCAGGACGGATGGCGCTGGTGAGCGCCGCAGGGTTCGACAGATCGACGAACGAGACGCGATGCCCGGCCGAGCGCTTGCGGACGTTCTCCAGCAGGCGGTAGCTGCCGCCGTACAGATCGTGCATGGCGACGATGTGCGAACCGGCATCAAGCAGCTCGAGCACCGTGGCGCTCGCGGCCATGCCGGAGGCGAACGCGAAGCCGGCCGCGCCGCCTTCCAGACTCGCCACGGCTGCCTGCAGCGCGTCGCGCGTCGGGTTGCGCGTGCGCGAGTACTCGTAGCCCTGGTGCACCCCGGGGCTTGACTGCACGTAGGTGGAGGTCGCGTAGATCGGCGGCATGATCGCACCGGTGAGCGGATCCGGGCGCTGGCCGCCGTGGATGACGCGCGTCGCGAAGCGCTGCCCGGGAGTCTCGTCACTCATGCGATCGTTACCTCTCACCGCTGTCACAGCCGGCGGCGCAGCCAATTGAGCAGATCGATGCGGGTGATGAGGCCCTGGAACTCGTTGTCGTGCATGACGATGGCCACCATGCCGCGCCTGAAGATCTCCATGAGCTGCGACATCGGCGCATCCACCGGCACGGTCACCAGGTGACTCGCCATGGCGTGGGTCACCGGCTCGTTGAAGTGCTCGGGGTTTGCGACCACCTCCAGCAGAATGTCCTCCTCGTCTACGATGCCGACGATGCGTCCCTCGTGCATCACCGGAACCTGCGAGACGTCATACAGCTTCATGCGCCGGTACGCAGCCATCACCGACTCGGTCGAGTTCACGGTCACCGCGGCGCGCTCGGAGTGCCGGCGCGCAATGAGATCGCGCAGGTCGCCCAGGTGTTCGCGCTCGAGAAACCCCTGATCCAGCATCCAGTAATCGTTGTAGACCTTGGACAGATACTTGTTGCCGCTGTCGCATACGAAGGTCACGACGCGCTGCGGCCGCTGTTGCGCACGGCAGTAGCGCAGCGCCGCAGCCAGCAGCGTGCCGGTGGACGTGCCGGCGATGATGCCCTCCCTGGCGAGCAGCTCCCGGCAGGTGCGGAAGGCTTCCGCGTCCGGGATGCTGTAGGTGCTGCTGACACGCGAGAAGTCCGCCACCGGCGGAACCGAATCGCCGCCGATGCCTTCGACCATCCAGGCAGTCATCTTGGCGGGGAGCTTGCCAGTGGTGGCGAAGCTCGCCAGCCCCGAGCCCATCGGGTCGGCCAACACCAGCTGCACGTGCGGCGCCACACGCGCGAAGAAATGCGTCAGCCCCGCGAGCGTGCCGCCGGTGCCGACGCCGCAAACCACGGCGTGCAACTCGTGGCCCATCTGCTCCCAGATCTCCGGCGCGGTGGTCTCCTCGTGCGCCTGCGCGTTGGCCGGGTTGCCGAACTGGTTGACGAAATAGCTTGCCGGGATCTCGCGCGCCAGGCGTTCGGCGACGTCGCGGTAGTACTCGGGATGACCCTTGCTGACGTCCGATCGGGTCATCACCACGTCCGCGCCCATCGCCTTGAGGTGAAAGATCTTCTCCTGACTCATCTTGTCGGGGATGACCAGCAGCAGCCGATACCCCTTCTGCGCCGCTACCAGCGCCAGTCCCAGGCCGGTGTTGCCGGCCGTGGCCTCGATGAGCGTGCCGCCGGGCTTGAGGCTCCCGGCACGCTCGGCGGCCTGAATGAGATACAGACCGATGCGATCCTTGATCGAGCCGCCCGGATTCTGGTTCTCGAGTTTCAGGAACAGCTGGCACGGCCCGGTATCCAGACGGCGCACCGCCATGAGCGGCGTGTTGCCGATCATCTCCAGGACATTGCCGTACGCCGGATTCGACATGCGCGAGCCTTGAGAGGGCGAGTCGCGATTGTACGTCATGGGGGCTGCACCCCAGCGGCTCGCTCAGGCAGCGCTGCTGATGAGTCCGGAGCCGACCCAGTCGCGCAGCAGCGCGGCGGCGTGCGCCGGCGCCTGCGCCTCGCCGAGCTCACCGCACAACAGCTCGCACAACTCGCCGAACGGCCAGCCATTGCGCGCGGCATCCAGCACCGTCGCTTCCGTGTGCGTCAACGAGCGGAAGTAAGTCGTGAGCTCGTGACGCCACAGGAGCCATTGCACCGGCGCCGCATTGAGGCTCGCCTGCGGCCGCTCGCTGTCTTCGGTAAGCGCCTGCCAGATCTGCGGCACATTCCAGCTCAAGGCCAGCCGTCGCACGCTCGGGTGCCAGGCAAAGCGCAACTGCGCCCACTGCTGCGGGGCGACGCGTGCCAGCGCCTCATGCGCGAGCGGCGCCGCATCCGCGGCGTCGAACACACCCGTCATGGTCCACTCCCAGCGGGCGAGCTCGGCGAGCACCGGGGCCGGCGCGTAGTCCTCGTGAGCGCAGAGGAACTGTGGCAGCGCATCGCCGTAGTAGCGGATGGAGAAGTACGGCGAATCGTGGGTGCGCACGTACTCGGCGGCGAGGGTGTGAAAATCCGCCTCGCCGAGCAGCTTCGCCAGCGCCGGAAAGTTGCTCTGCAGGGCGTCCGCGAGACGGCTGCGATAGGCGCCGGCGTAAATGCCGAGACGCGTGGCCACCGGCACGCGCGCCGTGCCGAGAACATGGGCCCCGACAGCCTCGCTGGCGTGCAGCAGGTAGTCCTGAAAATCGCCCTGCAGGTGCGCGAGGCCGCTCATGAGCCCGCCGCCGCGGCGCGCCGCGGGCGGTGCGCGCCTTCCGGCGCCGCCAGGGTGCGTGCGCACAGCGCGCGCGCCTGCGCGAGCTCCGCACACAACTCGGCGAGCGGCGGGATGTGGTCGTCGCGCTCGATCATGGTCGAGACGGCCCCGAAGCGCTTCACGGCGGCCGCGTACAGCTCCCACACCGGATCGGGTACCGGGTGATCGTGGGTGTCGACCAGGTAGTCGCCGTGATTCTCGTGCCCGGCCAGATGGATCTGCTGCACGCGCTCCGCCGGAATGGCGTGCAGGTACTCGAGCGCATCGAACTCGTGGTTCACCGCGCTCACATAGATGTTGTTGACGTCGAGCAGTATCAGACAGTCGGCGCGCGAGGCGACCTCGCGCAGGAATTCCCACTCCGTGAGGCTGGAATCGCGGAACGCGACGTAGCTCGAGACGTTCTCCAGCAGGATGCGGCGCCCGAGCAGCTCCTGCACCGCGCGCACCCGCTCCACTACGTGCGCCAGCGCTTCCTCGGTGTACGGCAGCGGCAGCAGGTCATGCGTGTTGCGTCCCGCCACCCCGGTCCAGCACAGGTGATCGGAGATCCACGCGGGCTCCAGGCGTGCGGCAAGCGCCTTGACTTGCCGCAGGTACTCGCGATCCAGCGGCGCGGTGCTGCCGATCGACATGGACACACCATGCATCGCCAGCGGGTAGCGCTCGCGGATGCGCGTCAGGTAATGCAGTGGCTTGCCGCCCGGCACCAGGTAGTTTTCGGTGAGTACTTCGAACCAGTCGATGGGGGGGCGATCGGCGAGGATCGCCTCGTAGTGATCGACCCGCAGGCCAAGACCGAATCCGAGCGCGGGGGGCTTCAGCATGGGCAGCTAAAGGGCGGGCCGGGCGGTCAGCACGCCCGGCCCACCACGGCTTACTTGGCTTTTGCTTTCGCCGCGTCGCACTCCGCCTTGGTCATTTCCAGGTACCCCTTGCCCTTGCAGGAGTTCTGGCCCTTGCAGGCGTTGTTGGCGCTCTTGCACGCGGAGTGTCCCTTGCAGGAATTGACACCCTCGCACTTCACTTTCCCTTCGTCGGCGCGGGCAGTGCTCACCGCCACGGCCGAGAACATCACCGCGGCAGCCGCGGCCAGGGCAACACTGGACAGGATTCTGGAATTCATTAAGCAATCTCCTTAAGAGGACGATGGGGCGCCGCCGATTGTAGCGCTGGCGCTGCAGGATAGTCGCGCGTGTGTAAGTGCTTCCACGCAAACGCAATTCCACCCCACGTGGCCGCCAGCTACGCGGCTGTACAGTAGACCGGGGAATGTGACACTGGATTGCAGCCTCATACACGCACCCTTCACACGCGGCTCCCGCTGCGTGACTGCTCTGATCCGCGCGCGCCCGGATCCATTACAATTTGCGAAGCCCGCGCCTGCCTGCCGCAGGTGCGCTCCCCTCACCACACCCGACAGTGACGGAATGACCGACGCCTCCGGTGACGCCATCCTCGTGCGTGGCGCGCGCCAGAACAACCTGAAGAACCTCGATCTCGACCTTCCGCTCAATGAGCTGATCGTCGTCACGGGCGTGTCGGGCTCGGGCAAGTCGTCGCTGGTGTTCGACACCTTGTACGCGGAAGGCCAGCGGCGTTACGTCGAGACCTTCTCCCCCTACGCCCGGCAGTTCCTCGACCGCATGGACAAGCCGCAGGTCGAGTCGATTTCGGGAATTCCGCCGGCCATCGCCATCGACCAGACGAACCCGGTGCGCACCTCGCGCTCGACCGTCGGCACGATGACCGAGCTCAACGATCACGTGAAGCTGCTGTTCGCGCGCGCCGCGGCGTTGTTTTGCCGGCGCTGCGGCCAGCTTGTGCAGCGCGACACGCTGGACAGCATCTACGCCGACCTGCGCTCGCGCGCGCAGCACGCCGGTGATCCACGGCTGCTCGTGAGCTTCCCGGTGCCGGTGCCGGCGAATTTCACCGTCGACGAAGTCCGCGAGTTGTTGGCAAGACAAGGCTATACGCGCTTCTTTGGCGGCGCCGTTCCCGCGCCACCCTCCGCAGCGGCGGCGACGCCGGCGGCCACGCCCGCGCGGCGTACCAGGAAGCGCAACCACGGGACGGGGAACGCCCCCGCCATCACGCTGGAAGTGGTGCAGGACCGGCTGCGGGCCGGCAGCGCCGAGCGCGGCCGGGTACTCGAGTCGCTCGAGGCGGCGCTGCGCGTCGGGCGCGGACGCGTCAACGTGCAGGTGGTCGACGACAGCGATCCGCCGCAGCGTCTCGACACCTGGCGCTACTCGAGCGAGCTGCACTGCGCGCACTGCGACCTGGCGTACCACACGCCCACCCCCAGCCAGTTCTCGTTCAACTCGCCGCTGGGCGCGTGCGAGACCTGCCGTGGCTTCGGCCGCACCATAGGCATCGACTATGGGCTCGTCATTCCCGACGAGACCCGCTCGCTGCGCGGCGGGGCGATCAAGCCCTGGCAGACCAAGTCCTACACCGAATGCCAGCAGGACCTGGAGAGATTCGCGAAGCAGCGGGGCATTCCCCTCGACACGCCGTGGCGCGAGCTCGGCGCCGACGCACGCCGCTGGGTGATCGAAGGCGAAGGCGAGTGGACCAGGAAGGTCTGGTATGGGGTGAAACGCTTCTTCGCCTGGCTGGAGACGCGCGCCTACAAGATGCACGTGCGGGTGTTGCTGTCGCGCTATCGCGCCTACACGCCGTGTACCGCCTGCGACGGGGCGCGCCTGAAGAGCGAAGCCCTCCTGTGGCGCATCGGCAATCGCGAGCTGGCTGACGCGGCACTCGGCCATGCGGGGCGCTTTCGCCCCCGGGGAGTGCAATGGAGCGCCGACACCGCCGCAAGGCTGCCCGGCCTGTCGATCCATGACCTGATGCTGCTGCCGCTCGAGCGCGGCTACGAGTTCTTCGGCAAGCTCACACTGCCCAAGCCGCTCGATGAGGCCACGGAGCTGCTGCTGGGGGAGATCCGCGGACGCTTCCGCTACCTGGTGGACGTGGGGCTCGGCTACCTCACGCTCGATCGTCAGTCGCGCACGCTCTCGGGCGGGGAGGTGCAGCGGATCAATCTCACCACCGCGCTCGGCACCTCGCTCGTCAACACGCTGTTCGTCCTCGATGAGCCCTCCATCGGCCTGCACCCTCGCGACATGCAGCGCGTCATCGGCGTCATGAAGCGCCTGCGGGACGCCGGCAATTCGCTGCTGGTGGTCGAGCACGATCCGCAGATCATGCTGGAGGCTGACCGCATCCTCGACCTGGGGCCCGGGGCCGGCGAGCGCGGCGGCGAGATCGTCTTCTATGGCACTCCGGGGGAGATTCGCCTGAGCGCCACTTCGCTCACCGGTCAGTACCTCGGCGGCCGCAGGATGGTCGCTCCGGTCACCGAGCCGGCAGCGGTCGGCGCACGTGCCGCGCAGGGCGTAGTGGCCGTGGCCCGCTCCAACCGCTGGCTCGAGCTTCGGGGCGCGGCCGAGCACAACCTGAAAAACCTCGATGTGCGTATTCCGCTCAAGCGCCTGGTGTGCGTGACGGGCGTGTCGGGATCGGGCAAGTCCACGCTGATCGAGGACGTGTTGTATCCCGCGCTTCTCAAGTATCGCGGCAAGCCGACCGAGGCTCCCGGCCAGTTCGCAGGCCTGGCCGGCGCGGAGTTGATCGATGACGTCGTGATGGTCGACCAGAATCCCATCGGCCGCACCACCCGCTCGAATCCTGCCAGCTATATCGGTGCCTTCGATGCGATTCGGGCGCTGTTCGCCGCCGAGCCGGCGGCGCAGGAGCGCAAGTACAGCCCCGGAACCTTCAGCTTCAACTCCGGCAACGGCCGCTGCCCGGCCTGCAATGGCAACGGCTTCGAGCATGTCGAGATGCAGTTTCTCTCCGACGTGTACCTGCGCTGTCCCGACTGCAACGGCCGCCGCTATCGCGATGAAGTCCTCGACATCCGGCGCGAAGGTGCCGACGGCCGCCGCTGCAGCATCGCGGACGTGCTGGATCTCACGGTGACGCAAGCGCGCGCGTTCTTCGCCGACGCACCCGAGGTGGCGGCGCGACTCACGCCGCTCGCCGACGTGGGCCTCGAGTACCTGAAGCTCGGCCAGCCCGTGCCCACGCTCTCAGGCGGCGAGGCGCAGAGACTGAAGCTCGCCGGGCACCTGGCGCAGGCCGGCTCGGTGCTCTCGAGCACCACTCACCGCGGCAAGCTGTTTCTGTTCGATGAGCCGACCACCGGACTGCACTTCGAGGACGTGGCCAAGCTGCTGAAGGCGTTCCGCAAGCTGCTGATCGCCGGTCACTCGCTGCTGGTCATCGAGCACAACCTGGATGTGATCCGCGCCGCCGACTGGATCATCGATCTCGGCCCCGAGGGCGGCGAGCGCGGCGGCGAAATCATCTGCGCCGGAACACCCGCGCAGGTACGCGCGCACACGCGCTCTTTCACCGGCCAGGCGCTGCGCGCCTACGAGGAGGCCCTGTCCGTG
>Ga0209011_1000150_pt1 | contig 34446 bp, 29 predicted proteins | sample BlaSpr_A8_OM1_M3_FD_187986 | JGI IMG/M metagenome (GOLD analysis project Ga0209011, IMG submission 187986) | Forest soil microbial communities from Thunder Bay, Ontario, Canada - Black Spruce, Ontario site 2_A8_OM1_M3 (SPAdes) (version 2) | ecosystem: Environmental > Terrestrial > Soil > Boreal... | reverse complement strand
GGACTTGCAGGTTCATCACATGAAGCGTAGGAGCCAACTGGGTGGGGACGTGACGCACAATTTGATTACGCTCTGCGCCAGCTGTCACGGTAAACGTCACGGACGTTCTCGGTAGAGGAAATCTTTACGCGCCTACCACAGACGGACACCGCCACATTAACGTTCCTCTAACAGGGTACAGTCGGTATACGGAATTATGCATTTCTATGATTAGAAACTGACCCGCATCGCCAGCTGAAAAGTCCGCGGGCCGCCCGCGCCAAACACCTGAGTGAACCGGGAGGTAGGCTGCCCGAAGGCGGGGCTGGTGAGATTGCCGCTGTATCCAGAGAGGTTCGCGGCATTATACAGATTGAACACTTCGCCAATCAACGACAAGCGCCACCGTTCTCCAAACAAGAACGAACGGCTCAGCCGCAGGTCGAGCGACTGAAAACTGCGTCCAAATGAAAAGCTTGACGGGACGGTCAACCGCGGAATGTAGTTTCCTTGGGCATCCTTTGTCCCAGCGTAGGTTTGGTTAAACTGCACGACAAGCCGTTCTGTCAAACGCGGAGTCAGGGAGAGTGGCTGTAGGTCATGCTATTTCGGTTCTACAATCTCTCAGCAACGTTAAGACGGCTGCTCTGGCAACGTATCAGAGTCATGTCGAGAAATCTCTTTACTCCATTTTATTTAACTCTCGGCGATATATAAGTGAGATGTCGTGATGATTTTAATCGAGTCAATGGGAACTTTTCATTGGCTTAAGCCGTGACTTGTCCCTACAGTACACCGCATAGGGATCGACCTAATGCCTATGATGATCGCCGTCCACCCCCGCTGATGGTGATCCGATGGACCGCAGAAAAACCGTGCGCTATCGGCTAGAAGCTTTCGTGACCTTCTCGTGGGACGACGAGGAGGGGCACTGTTTGCAGCGCGAAGTACAAAGTCGTGATGTCAGCGCGAACGGAACTTTCATTCTGTCCTCTAGCGCGCCGCCGGTAGGAACCAGCGTTAAGCTTGATGTCTGTCTTCCTCGCATCGGTGTCGCAGCCCCGGTGAGGCTCGAAGGTGAAGGTCACGTACTGCGCGTCGAGTATAGCCCGAGCGGAGACGGGCAGACAGGTTTCGCGGTTGTAGGCCCAGGATTTATTCTCAGCGGCCATTCGAGCGACGAATGACTGCATCGGCTTTACGTCTGGCGGATGGCTGGCGAAGGAGGGGACGGAGAAACGTGGGAGTCAGTGGGAGTGGGAGAACGGCTACTATGAAAGCCTCAGCTGCTATTGGTGAACGATGTAAAGAGAAACAGCGGATTGACCGAACTGCCTCATGGGCAAAGTCAAGCTGCCGCCCGTCACAGCCGCAGAAAAGCTTTCAACTTTCTGAAGTTGAGTGGATAGCACGGAGGGGGGAGTCTTTCCTACCGAAATCCAATAATTGAGATTGCTGGTCTGTGCGTCGATGTGGTACCGATCCACCGTTACGGGACCATTGAACGGGAGGTTCTTAAACGCTACGGTCACGTTTTCCACTGTCGTCTGGTCCGAGAAATTCTTGTGCGTCCAATCAAATAGATAACTATGGTTTGCCACGATAACACTTGCAGAGCTTGAGCTAGAAGAAGCCAGGGCATAGAGATCGGGCTTTGTCGGATTGACGGCCACCGATTTTCTCGTGCCTATCATTCGATCAACCATGCTGAAAGCGTTTGCTATGGCCTTCGGATATTCCACACTCTTTTCAACATGATTCCATGAGGCGGCATAAATGTTGGAATTAACTCCCGCCGTGTCAGAGCCTCTATTGTCCCGCACCTCCAAAAAGGATCCTCCTGTGACGGTTCCTTTTAGAGCTTGGAGTAGAAAATAGATCGCCCAAGCTGCCCCCTGGTGAGATGCGTTAATGCCTCCAAAATATCTGTCTCCGGAACTGCTGGCTCCCCATTCGGTTACCCAAATCTCTGCCTGCAGATTTCCGCTGGCAATCAAAGTGTCACGAATACTTTGGGCGTACTTTGCCAAATCGTTGGCTTCACCTCCATAAACGTGTAGCGATGCGACATCAAGCCTTATACCCTGGGTGGCATTTTTTTTGATGATTTGATTGTGCCAAAGTTGGCCTGATCCGTAATAAATGGTCCAAAATCCCGTAGAGGGACCGGCAATTCGGATTTTTTTGTTGGGATTTTGATGGGCTACTAAATTAACCGCGTTCGCCCAGTGACTGTAGACTGTATCAAATTGGGTAAAGCGACTGGGGTCACCCTGAGGGACGCCTGATATCGTAGTAAGCCACAAATCCTGGGCATTTGTGGTGGTATCCATTTCGTTTTCTACTTCGAATAAAACTTCACTAAATCCGGTGCCTCCATACTGATTGGCGACATAGTTCACAATGGCGTAAGAAAGAGCATCATATTTGGCCCACTGCGTAGCACCCCACTGCAAAGGATTCCCCCCGATAAACAATGGAGCCCACTGCCCTACCACTACATGCGGAGTAAGATTTCTGACTTTGATATGGGCAAGGTCATTGTTCAGACGGCTGCACCCCGTAAGATTTCCATTGGCGTCCAGAGCACAATCACCAAGGCCGTTGATATTCCTCATTCTTTTCATCGCAAATTCTGACGAGATAAGGTCCCAATCGGAGAGACCGCCATTGGACTCCGGTGCAGAGGCGCTGGAGTAAATATTCTTCACCGCTGCTAGATCATCCACACCCGTTTCACTCACAGCCTGACTTGCATCAACTACCACATCTGCGCTCAATGCTGGCGGGGTGGGGCTCGGAGCGGGCGGAGCGACAAAGGTGAAGGCATTCGAGGCAGAAGCACTTTGACCGTCAAAGTTTTGTACCTTGACGCTAACGGTTCCACTTGGCCCTGTCGGCGTCAGGGCCCGAATCTGGGTTGAATTGACAACTTGAACGGACGGTGAGGGAAGACTGCCGAATTGAACCAGCACTCCCGGTCGGAAATTGTTGCCAGAAATCGTTACAGAGGTCCCCCCCGTTGTTGACCCGCTATTCGGCGAAATGGCGGAAACTGTGAGAGCAGGTGCAGCCGAAACATTTACGGAAAAACTGCTGGAAGCAGACGAAGCCCTGGCATCTTGAACTTTGGCCGTAAAGGCAAACGTGCCACTCGAAGTGGCTGTTCCCTCGATGGTGCCCGTGGCGGGATTCAGTGTAATGCCAGGTGGAAGATTTCCGCTTGTGGTGCTCCAAGAATAGGGAGCGACGCCACCAGTGGCGTCCAGAGTCGCACCGTAAGCCGATCCCACTTGCCCGTTTGGAAGAGATGTCGTGGTGATCACGAGTGCCGCGGGCGAGACCGTAAGCGCAAGGTTCGCCGTTTGGCTTAGAGGAGGGTTGCTCGAATCAGTCAGCTTAAATGTGAGTAGAGCGCTGGTCACTGTTCGTTTCGGTGTGCCGCTGATGGTTCCTGTCAAGTTATCTAGCGTCAAACCCGCGGGAAGAGCGCCGCTTGTCAAAGACCAAGCATACGGCGTTGTGCCGCCAGCGGCGGTTAGCGTGGCAGCATAGCTACTTTGCACCGTTCCGACCGGAAGGGCAGCGGTAGTAATCTGCAACGTTTTGCTGCGTGGGTTGACAGCGGAATTGCCTGGAGAAACAGTGTTTGAGCAACCCATCAGAGTGGCCATGGCAAAAGTCAGGATTGCTTTCCCAAGCCCGCGGCAAAGGTTCAAAGGGAGCCTTACCTTTAGTTTGACACCCAAGGTGAAAGGAATTGCGGTGTCATGAAAATTTGAATTCAGAGTCATATGCTAGCTTTGATCCGTGTCGACCTGCTCTTTGACCTTCTCACGGCTAATTAATGCAAACCTCGAAGATGTCAACTGCGAACAGATCCGCAATGGAATACGGGGAGGTCCCAAGACTCAACCCATAGTCTCTCTGCCGGATGGAGAGCACCTGGTAGCGATACGCAAGAGAACCGCAGACTAGAATCAGGTAAGACCGACCAGGATCGGGGAATTCGTTAGGCGCAGGACTAAGTGTATTTCAAGGAAGGAAATTGCGAGTCATCTCGTAAAGTAGATGGCTATCTCATAAAGTTAATGAGCTTCGCGCGGAAGAATCGGAAAGCGTCGTACTGTTGCACCGAACATATGTTCATCTCGACTTATAGAAGAAGGAGCCGCACCACTGAGTCAGTTGCTCTTTAATGCCAAGTCCACAGCTTGTTGTAACTTATGTGCAAGGACCGCCTGGCCAGATCGATTAAGATGTATCGGGTCGCCTGCGAAAAAAGGCGCTTCTCCCGACTTGAACTTGGCGCGAAGTTCATCTGCGTCGTCTACGTAAGGAACATTCTCTTCTTTGGCGACCGCTTGGTTGGCGTAGTAGCCGGCTTGATACCCCCCCTCTAACTCGGGCTGCGAGAGATGTTGAACTAGAACCGCCTTCGCCCGATGTTCGCGAGCGAAAGTAAAAAACTCTTTTTCCGCCGCCCGACATTTCGCAACATCCCGCTCGGATGGAGCCGGAATAAAACTCCTATCGACACCTACTGGGGTCTTTCCTAAGTGTAAGTAACGAGGTAGCAGATATGTTTTGAACAGATCTGTCAAAGCTAACAAAGGCTTCTTGTCGGGAAAATCGGCAGAAATGCCCACTACCGGAATAAATGCCGGGGCATCCGCATAATCATGGGAGGATAGCTCCAGAATTACTATGTCTGCGTCTAACGTACCATGTCGCTTCAAATACGCGAGTTCATTGGGTGGCCCCCAACCTTTGGCGGATCCGTTTCCGACAAATACCGGACGTCCGAAGCGTTTCTGTAGATCCATTTTTAGTATCTCCGTGGCAATCCCACTCTGATCAATCCTCACGCCTCCATACACAACGCTGTCTCCAACAACTAAGACTCGCAGCTCAGTTGGATTGGCTTTCTGCGGCGGAAAATCGTCAGCTCGCATGCTATATCGATTCACGGAGAATCGATTATGGAAACGATAGTATGTCTTCGAAGGCTGGAGAACATACTCCGTCGATGCGTCAGTCTGATAGAGCGGCGGGTCTCCGAGCCCGACCACGTACCTACAGAACAGTTCCGATAGCCCGAAGACCACTACTAGTATTATGAGGAGAAGTTTGCCTTTGGATGAGCTCGATCGTGCCGGAGAGGGCGATGTCGGAGAAGCAATGAGTCCGGAGGAACTGAGCATTGAGTATCCAAAGACGAGCGGCTAGAGGTCCCCTTTCTCATAGACTAGCGGTTATCTTGGACTTTAGACCACTTGTTTCTCGAATATGTGCTCGATCTTCACCTCCCCGTTGACGCTGTCCGCACTCGATGTGAGCCGCAGCTTCGCGGCCTGACCGTCAAGGCAGATTAGTCTAAGCTGACACAGGAGCAACACGACGCGCGATCGCATTCACTGTGATGACGTTCAATCTTGCGATACTACACTCGCCGTATTGCAAAGCTCTAAGAAATCGCCAAAGGAAAGCTCCAAGCCCTCGCGTAGCCTTGTTTTCGGTGCCCATCCCAAGGAGGACAGCCGAGAAGTGTCGAGGAGCTTGCGTGGAGTACCGTCTGGCTTGCTGCTGTCGAACTTCAATGACCCATCGAAACCCACCACTTCGGCGATTAGTTCGGCGATTTCTCGAATGGTTTGGTCTCGACCGCTGCCTACGTTGATTAGCGGAGCGTCTGTCTCGCTTGATGCCAACAAATCAAATTCTTGATTGTTGAGGTTCATTAGAAAAAGGCATGCATCCGCGAGATCTTCGCTATATAGGAATTCCCGTCGAGGTGTTCCGGTTCCCCAAAGCGCTACTTCTCTTTTGGCGCTCATTTTGGCTTCATGCATTTTGCGGATGAGGGCCGGAATGACATGCGAGGTCTCTAAGTCGTAGTTGTCGCCCGGCCCATAGAGATTGGTGGGCATTGCTGCTAGATATCGAGTCCCATACTGGCGGTTGTATGCCCAGCACATCTCGATTCCTGCAATCTTTGCGACGGCGTAGGGCCGATTCGTAGGTTCGAGAGCACCGGACAGCAGAGAATCTTCCGGCATGGGCTGAGGCGCAAATTTTGGATAGATGCAGCTCGAGCCAAGAAAAAGCAACCGATCGACGCCTGCCTTGCGCGCACTCTCGATTACGTTTGCCTGCATGAGGAGATTCTGAAAGATAAATTCTGCCGGATACCTGCTATTCGCCAGAATGCCGCCAACTTTTGCGGCGGCGAGAAAAACATACATTGGTCGCTCGCTGGAGAAAAAACGCTCGACCTGTACCTGATTCGTCAGCTCCAACTCGGCATGCGTCCGCAGCACAAGGTTGTTGTAGCCCGCTTCGCGCAAAGCCCGAACAATGGCTGAACCTACCAGCCCGCGGTGACCTGCAACATAAATTCTTGCGTCGAGGTTCATCGTAGAAAAGTTCACCTTAAGATTCTGTTATGCGCCGAGTGCGGCTCCGGCGGCGGCTGCCAATGATTTGGATACCGACCCCGACCACTGATGCCAGTCTCCGAATTTCTCTTCCAGGATACGGCGGCCCGCGCCTTTAGGCGTTATGCCGATCGCTTCGAGATCGGCATCCACCATGATCCGAACCAACTCCTTGAAATTGATCCGAGGCTCCCATCCCAGCTCCGTACGGGCCCTACTTGCATCACCAAGTAGGTAATCGACTTCGGCAGGGCGAAGGTACCTAGAATTGAGCTCGACGTAGTCGCGATAGTCTAGATCGAGATACCCGAACGCTTCCTCCAAAAACTCACGAACCGTGTGTGCTTCTCCGGTGCCCAGCACGTAATCCGAAGGCAACTCTTGCTGCAGGATACGCCACATTCCCTCAACGTACTGAGGCGCGTATCCCCAATCGCGACGCGCATCCAGATTTCCCATGTATAGTTTCTCTTGTTTTCCGGCATGAATGCGAGCGACGGCGCGCGTGACTTTACGGGTGACGAAGGTTTCTCCTCGACGTGGGCTTTCATGATTGAAAAGGATTCCGTTCGCCGAAAACATTCCGTACGCTTCCCGGTAGTTCACTGTCATCCAGTGGGCATAGACCTTAGCAGCGCCGTACGGGCTCCGCGGATAAAATGCCGTATTTTCGTTTTGAGGAGGCGGCGTCGACCCAAACATCTCAGAAGATCCTGCCTGATAGAAGCGACAGGTGATACCGCTCATGCGCACCGCCTCGAGGATTCGTGTAGTGCCCAATCCGGTGATGTCGCCCGTGAATTCGGGTACGTCGAAACTTACCCGCACGTGGCTCTGCGCGCCCAGGTGATAGATCTCGTCGGGACGCATGTTGTAGATGAGGCTGGTGAGTTGTTCCCCCGTCGAAAGATCACCATGATGAAGGTACAGACGTCGGTCGCTACCATGGGGATCTTGATAGATATGGTCGATGCGGTCGGTATTGAACGTGCTAGCACGCCGGATAATGCCGTGAACTTCGTAGCCTTTGCCAAGTAGCAGTTCTGTTAGATACGAACCGTCCTGGCCGGTGATGCCGGTAATCAATGCGCGCTTAGACAAGAGTGCCTCCGTTAGAGTCTGAGCTCTTATGTTTTCATTCGCTTCTGGTTGGAGCCGAAAACTCGCTAGTTTTTCTTGGTCGCTGGAGACTCCAGCGATCGTGCCACCCGACTGAACTCGTAGATTTTTGTTGATGAGGTTTGTGTTGTTTCGCCTTGGCCCGGTCCCGGCTCAAGGAAAAGGTCGTTTTGGGGAACGAGCTCGGGAAAGAAGATATCTTGGTCAGTCCGGACTGCTTACCGCGGAACCGCGTTGAAAATCCATCGGCCTGAGGTCGCGGAGAGAGCGGTGGGACGACAGTTTTTGAAAGTCGAGATCCTGTTGAACCGCCGTGTGGATGATCAACGGACATACCACCAACAAAGGCTGACTGCCGATCGAGCTTGCCAGAATGTCCATCGGTTATCGGAGTAATTTCAGAATCGGTCGCGCGATCCGGCCGAACGGTGGATGTGGGCTTTTGCATTCCGGGGTGAAAAGGCGGGTTAAGAGTCACCGAGATCTTGTCATCAGCAGGTGCTGTTGCCTGAGTTGGCCAGAACCAGGTGGCTGGAGGTTGGTTTGCGGACTGAAACGCCCAGCGACTGTACGTCCCCGGCGATTTGCTGGGTTTCAGTTGAGGCTTCTGAGCCGCTCGTTCGCTGACGTCACTGTGGACGGAAGCATCCACCGAACCCGTATCCTGCTTGGCATCCTGAACGAGATTCGTATCCTGAGCCCGCGCATTGGCGCTGGAAAGGGTGATAAACACCCAGCAAATCACTGTGCATATGTTACTTTTCATCGCTCTAAATCGAGACAGGGCTTTCGGCAACCGCGACGTGAGCAGGTTCGCCGCCGGTTTTCAGTAGGGCCGCTTCAAATCTTGATAACACGCGAGTCTCATCCCAGTGTTGGAGAGCATATTGACGGCCGCACTCGCCCATCGCAGAGCGTTTTGATGGTTCGTGGAAAAGTTCTTGGATCGCCGCGGTAAGTGCTTCTGCGTTTTCGGGCTCGGTAACTATTCCTCCGCACGAATGGTGGATTACTCGTCCAATCTCGCTGTTAGCGCTAACCGCGGCGCCTACCGGCCGAGCCGCCGAAAGTAGAGTTACCGTCTTCGACGGAAACACGATATCGGAAACCGTCGACAGCTGGACAATCAGGCCCACGTCCGTCGCGGCCAGCATTTGCAGAAACTCCGCCTGCTCCTGCAGCGGGAGAAAGCGGACATTAGCGAGTTTTAGTACCCCCGCTCGCTCTTCCAGACGTGATTTCATAGCCCCATCGCCGGCCAGCAGGAAAACGAAGTCCCGCTGCTCTCGCAATCGCAACGCAACGTCGAGCACGACATCCAAACCTTGTTTCACGCCCATGTTGCCGGAGTGCCCGACGATAAACTTGCCGCCCAGGCCATGTTTGCTGCGAAACTCGCGACCCGCCACAACGTTTCCTACCCCGAACAGGCTGTTATCCGCGGGAGGCGGCACAACAACGACCTTGTCAAGAGGAACCCCTTTGGCGACGATTTTCTGTCGCATGCCCTCGGTGACGGTCGAGATCAGTGCGGCATTTTGATAAGCCATTGCTTCCAGCCGATAAAGTATGGGAAGCACCGGTCGGGGGAGCATTCCCAGATCGGCGGCAGCGTCCGGCTGCAGATCTTGTACGTCGAACGCGTAGGGAATCTTCCACCACCGGCTAAGCAATACCGCGGAAAGTCCCAGACCCAGTGGCGGCGACACCACCAACAGTAACTCTGGCTTGCGGTTTTGGATCGCTCGCAGCAGCGAACTCGCCAGGAAGGATGCCTCGAACACGACTCGTTTGGCCGAAGTCACCTTCTTGGGCACCCAAATCCACGAGCGCAGAAGCGTTACGTCGTTGCGCCGTTCCCGGAGAAATGGCTTGCGGGCATATTCAGGATGAACCCGCCACTCCGGGTAGAACGGCATGCCGGTGCAGACTGTAACCTCATGCCCGACGGAGGCCAAATACTCGCAGCGGCGAGTCAGCACCGCGCCGATGCCGGTCTGCTCAGGCCAGTAGTTAATTGTTAATACGAGGATTCGCATGGAGATTTTCGAGATTGGCAGCGCTGGTGCTAAGTGCGGCCCGCGTAAACGAGGCGGGCGCTGCAACGTCTCCGGCCAACTCCCTGGTTTTGAGCACGATCATGTATTCGTAGAACGACTGGAGCATAGCGTAGTGGAAACCGGCCCTGCCATCGAGAAAGCCGCGCTTACCCAGATAGAGCAGCAAAAATTTGAGGAAGGGCCGAGTGGGCATCCGATAAAAAAGCTCTTTCTGGTGAAAGCGGCGTTGGTTGCGGTCCTTGCCGAAGATGGCTTGGCTTAGGAGGAACGGCTGGTTCGCCGCACGATTCATCGCGATTTGGTGCGCTTCCAACGAGCTGTACGAGTTATGCCGGTTCAGCCAGTGGGTCATGCCCTTGCTGAATGGATAGTGGTCCAGGTAGCCGGTAACTTCTCCCACCGGGCCGTCCGGAATAGAAACTGGATTCACGAGACGTTCGTAGCGCATCTTCGCCGGACGAAACAAGCGCATGTAGTAAGAGGAAGCCTGGACATGCTTGAGCCAGCGAGTTCCCCAAAAGTCGCGGCGCCGCATTCGAAACGCAACCTTGTCTGCAGGATTCTGCACGGCTTGGTGGATGCTTGCGGCAAGCTCCTGAGACACGCGCTCGTCCGCGTCCACGTAGAGAACCCACTGATGTCGGAATGAAATGTTGGCGAGTCCCCAGTTCTGATGCGAGGACCAATCGTCGAAGTCGCGCTGCGTAACGTGAGCTCCTGCCGCTCGCGCAATCTCCAACGTTCCATCCTTGCTGCAGGAATCATAAACGTGAATGTCGTCTGACCAGCGTACCGACTTCAGGCAGCCCGGCAGATCCTGCTCTTCGTTCCTGGTAAGAATAAGAACCGAGATCATAAGAGTATGTTGAGCACGACACATTCCTCAACTCCGTTTTTCTTGATGGTCTCCTGTGTCAGTTCGTGGATGAAAGGAACGGGCTCGAACGAATGCACCCTGGCTTGTCCTTTAACTAGGCTGGCCAGCAGCACAGAGTAGTAACCAAAGTTTGCTCCGATATCCAGACAGAGAAAATTAGGTTTGACGATGTTCTTGATGCAAGTGGTGAGACTCTGCTCATACTCGCCATAGAGATAGATATCTCTGTACATCTTGTCCTGACGCGTCCGGACGACAACGCCCGATTTGGTTCGAACCAATTGAGAAGGAATCTCCCCGGGCTGCAAAATATAGTGAGCGAGTCTTCCTTTTCCGAACTGAAAGGGAAGGAACCGAAGAAATGGACGTATGGAGTGCGTATAAAACATAGGCCTGATCCGAATGACTTTGACTGGAGTTCACGAAAGACGTTTTAGGATTTAGCGAATCTCATGCGGTGGAGTAATTTGACGAAAGCGAATGCGATCGTAAAGACCACGCATATTGGTGCGCACAAGGCTGGACGCCAGATAAGACGCATAGTTGCCAGTGCGGCGTATGGGCCCGAGTCGCAAAACTTCTTTCTGCACCGCAAGGTTCTCCCGCCGACCAATTTCAGCGTGGTTCTCGGAAAGACCAGCTCGTTTGAAGATGCAAATTGGAAACCCCACGCGCAAACTGCGAGCGCCACGAGCCAGGAGGCGACACGTAAAATGGTAGTCCGCAGCTACACGAAATCGGCAGTCGTAACGCATATCGCCTATGGCCCTACGGGAGTACACCATTGCTTGATGATGCGTGAACATCCCGCGTTTTATGGCGCCAACCGAGCGGGCCGACTTGAGTAAGAGCTCGCCGCTGGCGGTTTCCTCGTAAGCGTCGCCAAATATCAAATCCGGCTGCTGTTCATTCTGCGCAACCAGCGCGGCCGCGCGGGCTAGAACGTTGCTGCCCGCGAACCTATCAGCGGAGTTCATGAATACAACGTACTGGCCTGCGGCCAAATCTAGACCTTTATTCATCGCGTAATAGAGACCTTCATCCGGCTCTGATATCCATCTACAGTTGGGTCGATCGAGCCGCCGTAAGTGTTCAAGCGTGCCGTCGATCGAACCACCATCCACAACGATCCATTCGAAGTCCGAAAAGCCTTGCGCGTCGACGCTGGTCTTTGTTTCCCTAAGACCGACGAGATCGTTTAGGACGATGGTAATTATGGAGAAACGTACTTGTTTCATGATATGACCAGCCCGGATGCAATCTTTTCTTGTGACAGGGATTCGATTTCTTGCGACCGGGCACGTAGGTCCAAGTGAGGCTTGCCGGGATCATCCAGGCTTCGTGGTTTGATTACACCGCAAGGATTCCCGGCACAAACCGTCCACGGTGGGACGTCTTTTGTTACCACCGAGCATGCACCCACAACCGCGCCCTCCCCAACGGTGATTCCCGGAGCGACGAAGGCGGCGGCCGCAATCCAAGCGCTTGTGCCGATTGTGATTGGCAGTGAATAGATCGGAAAATTGGATTTCGTATAGTCGTGAGTAGCCGTACAGAGATAGCTCCGCTGCGACACGACGCTGTTGGCACCAATTCGAATCGGAGCCAGATTGTAGATTTCAACCGTGTCTCCGATGACCGAAAACTCGCCCATCTGAAGGTTCCACGGTATCCAAATACGCGCGCTACCAACAAGGCATCGGCGCCCGATTTGCGCCCCAAACAACCGAAGGAGTGCGATGCGAACGGGGCTCAGGATGCGCGGCACCCTCAGCCAGAACGGAAGCTGCACGCATGACCAAAGCAGCCGCTTCAACAGACAACTCCACGGCCTGCGGTCCTTGTAAGTGCTCAGTCTAACGCTTGGTGCAGACATTGTCTCAACGCCATATCGCTTGTGATATGCGTGCAGGTAGTTCCGGCAGAGGATTGTGAGATTTCCGCCGAGAAAGCAGGACTTGACTCCAGGTCTCAGCCGCCCAATTCAACCGCAACCCCGAGCGAGTTCTGCGTCCCCCGGCCCGGACCATTTGCGTGGTTCCGAAGAACATGTTCAACCACAAGCCACGCAGCGTCGGAGAGTAAACGTGTACGGTGCCTTCTTCGGACATCTGACAGCCGAGGCGGCGGTTGTGTTCCTGGCCGCCTTCGCCCAAGTCCACGCCGTGGACGCCGGCGGCGGCCAGATCCTCGAACGCGCGAGCCGTCAGCAACGAACCGACGGAGAAGCGCGTGAAGTTCGGATGGTAGCCGGCGTATTGGCAATAGAACGTATTGTTGTAGAGCTGGCCGACCAGGAAGGCACATGGGGCTTCCTTGATGTAGAGAACGTAGATGCGAAGCCAACCCTGCTTGGCGAAGAACCGAAAAGTCTTGCGAGTCTCTGCGGTATCCGATAATCCGCTGTCGAGGCAATATTGCCAGGTGGTAGTAGCAACTCTCATGGCGTCGTACATGCCTGCATCCAATTCACTTGCGTGAGAAAAGCACTTCAGACGTACTTGGCCCGGAAATGTGCGATCCAAGTTGCGTATTTTCCTTCGGGCTTCTCGTCTTGCCTTGCCGGGAAAGACCCCAGAATGTTTCCCTTCCGAAGCGGTCAACGACAGCACGGAGTAATAAAAGATATTTGGAACGCGCTGCTTGACCAGGAAGCCTGGCAATTGCTGAATCTGGCGGAAAAGTTCGGAGTGCAAGGGCAAACGCTCAAAACACAGCGAGTCCACGTCGCCGCTTTTCGCAGCCTTAAGGAGCTCCAACGCCAGTAGCCTGTCAATTACAGGCGATGGCTGACCCATTCTTCCACCTTTTTTTATCTCGAGCACTCTCACTTGGGGACCGAGAATATTGACGAAAAAGACGACGGAGGAAGCTCTTCGCTTTCTCACCTGCCCCAAAAGCATCGCCTGGGGAATCCCGTCCTTGTAAGCCGTGATGGCATAGGGACGCAGGATCTCCGGATCGTTTTTCAGGTTATGCAGGAAATAGTCAACATCCGTATCCAGGGAATGCGCCCACTTCCTCCACCACGGTCGAAGTTCCTCGATGTCCGGTATGGTGGTCGCAACTTGAACAGATAGTCTGCCCACTATCTCTGGCTCCAAGTGACCGGACGATTTACCATCAGGATATGTTAGGGGTAGGCTAGAAACAGCTTCCGGTGGGTTCATGTCAGGTATCGACTAATTCATTCCTGTTGCACTGGCTAAGGCTGCGTGCAACGTCCTGGCTGCTTTCTTGATTTCGAACCTCTGTTCAAAACACTCGCTGGCGGCCTGCCGCATGGCCAACCTTTTCTCGGCGGACATCTCTACATAGGATTGCAGCAGCTTGCAAATACCCAGTAAGGTGTCATCGGAAACCAGTCCCGCTCCGTCGCACTCGATCTCCCGCCAGATGTTCACCTTGTTGGAGATGAGCGTAGGCACCCCAGCGGCTAGCGCCTCGGCCACGGCGATGCCAAAGTTTTCCTGGTGCGATGGAAGAACAAAAATCTCCGCCGCTCGCAGCGCGCCCCACTTCATTGCTCCATTTATCATTCCTGTCCAGGTAATTCGCGAAGTCAGGCTGAGCTGCCCGGCCTTATGGTTCAATTCCTTCTGCCATCCCACCTGGTCCGGGCCGGCGATCACTAGATGCCATTCGGAATCTTGTCCAAGGACTTTGGCGAAGGCCTCGATCAACAGTTCGCATCCCTTCTTGGGGTGGATGCGCCCCATGAACAGCGCCAGCTTTTTGCCCCGCAATTCGGGATAGTGAGCGAAGAACTCCCGCAGCTCCAGTTTCGGGTCGCCTTTCGGCTTAGCGGTGCCATAGCTGACCACCACTTCGTTGCAACGATACAGACAGAACGATGAGCGGGCCTGCAAACGCTCCTCCTCGCAGGTAAACAAGACAGCCTGTGCATCACGTAACACGCGATATTCTGCCCAAGGCCAATACATCCATTTCTTCAGATGTTTCAGCGGATACTGTTTCTTAAACCAGGGATCCAGCATTCCGTGCGTAAACAGGATGTACGGTGTGCTGGAATTACGTAGCGCCCGCCAAGTACCAAAACTGTGATATTGCCAGAGCCCGTTCACGATCACGGCATCGTAACGACACGCGTTGGCGCGTAGCCAGGGAACCAACCGCGGGCTAAAACCATACTTGAGCTTTTTGGGACCGAGCGCATGCACGGGCAGCGGAAACTGTGCCAAATAGTGAGCATCCGGCGGATCGAGCGAGGCGACTTCCACTTGATGTCCCTCGGACATCAGAGTGATACCTAGCTGCCTAACGCCCTCGATAGGGCCACCGCCCAGAGGGGTCACGGAGCTAATGATGTGGAGAATCTTCACGAGAATGATGAAGTGTTCGACAACCTAGGAGCGCCGATGGATTTGTCGATGGCTCGATACAGTGGCACCAGCGGATTTCGAAGCCATTTTTCGATTCGGGCCAGACCGAACAGAAACCTGTTCGTTCGATCATATTCCCTTCCCGTGATGGCTCGAAACATCCGGGCATGCTCGGTATGGTATTGCCGGTTGTACTTTACCGAAGCGGTGATCGAGCCGGGATAAATGGCGAATAGCGACCAGTAGTCATCTATCAATGCGAAGCGGCTGCCGTTCAGGGCCAGATCAACGAGAAGCTCGCCATCCCAGGACGCGCAGTTGTTTTCGTTGAAGCCACCGACCTCCTCAAACGCTTGGCGGCGAAAGAAGGTCGATTGCTGCATGACAACTACTCCGCCGTACGCGTAGCCTCGTAGACTAAAAGGGACTGAACGCGACCGCCGAACGACCTTACCATCCCGATCGACAATGTAACTGTGACCATAGATAACGTCGGTTTGAGATCTCCAGCGGAAAGCCGAAACTGCCTTTGCGATGGCTCCCGGCAGATACGCGTCATCTGAATTGATATAGCCGTAAATCTCGCCGGTCGCCGCGGCGAATCCCTTGTTAAGGCCGTTGGCAGGGCCAGTATCCGGTTCGAAAATGATTTTCGATATTCGCGGACGATAGCGCTCGATGATGTCACGGCTGCCATCGGTCGAGCCAGGATCGACCACGATATATTCGATGTCTGGATAGTCTTGCTCTACTACGGAACGGATGGCGCGTTCCAGGAAGGGTGCTTGATTGAAGGAAATCGTGACGATGGATACGCGCGCCATTATATTTCCCATCCGACATCAGGCGGCGCCGTGCGAAACACCCGCATGACAACCATGGCGACCATGAAGTAAGGAGCTACAAAACGCGTGGGCGTTCCAAGCGGCGAAAACAAAATGTCCCACGTCAACATGAGCCCAGCAAACGCAAAGACCGGCAACAGTGGCTCGGTACCGGAAGGATTCATAATCGTGTGCACTGTGAAGGCCAGGATGAACAGCCAGAACATCCCACCCGCAATGCCTGCGTCCACCCAGGACCCGAAAATGTAGGAGTGAGTCGGAATCAAATCGTCTTTCTTGCCGCCCTGAAAACGCTTGTAACCTAATTCGGCACGTCTGTCGGCCAGAATGGCGGAGTAAGATGGATCGCGCGCCCACGATCCATGGCCGAGAAGCGGCGAATCCAGAATGGCTTGCCAGGATGCAAGAACTTCACCGCGGCCACCTAGGAGCAGCCCACCCTCGCCGCTTTGGGCCTCCAGCTTCCGCTGTGCATATTCTCCAAAAACACCTTGGTCGGCGAGGTGCGAATACACTAGGGTGAAAGCCACGACTCCGCCAGCGATCATCAGCGCAAGCATCGCTAAGCGAAAGCGTCCAGGCTGTTCTCGCTTTGCCGACGTCAAGAAAAGAGAGTAAATTGCACTAATGAAGCAAATCACCGCAAGGATCCGAAAATCTTGGAAAGCATGTACGATCGCCAATGCGGTGAGAGGCAAGAGAATTCCAAGATATCGATGCTTGCTGGAATGAGCCGCCAGCATCGCCACCAACATTGTGATTGGAATGCCAATACCGAACTTCCACGGCGAATTGAGCGCGTCATGGGACGGATGAATAGAGACATCAAGCATAGTGCCCAACGCGAGTCCAACCCCATATAGAATGAATCTGCGTTGGCTTCTGCAAACCACGAGCCACACGACCGTAAAATTCACCAGCACAAAGCAAATCTTGGTCCAGCCTCGCAGGTAGTCTTCCGGTGAGGTGTTCCGCACCAAATCTGTCACGATCTGTGAGACGAGCCAGAAAACGCCAAGCGTCAGTATTGTGGGGACAGGCCTTTGCCTGAGCCGTTCTAGGCGTCGGGCGAGGGCTATTGGAAAGGCTACCAGGAGCGCTAAATCTGAAAGAAGCAAGACACCCGCCATTTGAATCTCCATGACTTGGAGAAGCGGCACCACGAAACAAAAAACGTCACCCAGACTGAGTAGGTCCTTCCCAATGGCCGCGGGCGGTTGAGTACTAAATTCGCGTAAAACGACGTGATTGCTCGTCATAGTAAAGATCGAAATCCACAGGAAATTGGGTCAACAGCTGAGGTATTCGTCGTCTGAACAAGGAAAGTATCGATAAGCGCCAGCAGAAAGATTACAACCGAGCTCACGCGATCTCTCCTTCACCGGTCGGCATACTCAAGGGGTCCAGCTTTTGAGCACGTAACAACAAGTACATGCTGCCGCTGACAAAGGTCTCCGCGATGACAACGGCCCAGGCCATTCCAAGGTCCGTGTGGAGGGGAGCAAGAATTAGAGCGAGAGATAAGTTGATGAGTCCGGCGAACAAAATAATCCGGTTGAATGCACGATCCAACCCCAGAGGTAGCATCCATTGGATTCCGAAGACGTTCCCGAATGCGACCAAGGGCACTAACAAAGAGAGAACACGCAAGACAGCCACAGAGGGCTCAAAGCCGTTGCCCAAAATCAAGCGTACGAGCAGAGGTGCTAGCCAAAAAACGAAGAGACCAATGACCGCGCCTCCAACGCCCATGACGGTAATACTGATCCGCGCCAGGTGTGCGGCGCGATTTTGAGCATGGTAGGCCAGATGGCTTAAACGTGGATATAGAGTTTGACTAATGGGATTGAGAAGCCCCAGAAAAGCTCGGCTGATCTTTTCCGCGCCCGCGTAGTAACCAACAAACTGAGGCGAAACAAAAAGTCCCAGGATGAACGCATTTCCGGTGGTATACAGGCTCACTGACCCCCGAAACAGAAACATGCTCCAACCCATGCGCAGCGCTTCCCGGACGGACGCCAAGGTTGGGATGCGAAACGGCAGTTGACGATAAACTAGCACTAAAGAGATTGCTGAAGACATCCAGAATCCGCAACCTTGTATCGCTAGGACTCGCCATGCATCACCGGGTCTCCGCACCAGAAGAAAAATTGCCGTCGTAGCCAAGGCCTTGGCTGAAATATCAAGCGAGGCCAAGAGCCGCATGCGCTCAATGCCCTGGAAGTACCACATCATACTGAAGACCTGAGCGAGCGCCCAGGACATGCCGGCCCATAGGAGGGCGGGGTGCTCGCGAAATATGGGAACCCACCACCGAGCGGCAATAGCGAAGATAATGGAAACTGTGGCTAACAATAGTTTGGCACCGAGCACGCCCGCGAGGATGTGGGTTAGTTTGTCGCGGTTGTCGCGGTGTCGCGCCACTTCGCGCGTTGCCGACAGCGAGAATCCATACTCTCCTACGAGAGCCACCCAAGCGCCGAAGGCCTGTGCGAAAGCCACAAGCCCCCAACCAGTGGCGCCTAAAACCCTAGCCAGATAAGGGATCGTGACAAGTGGAACAAGGTAGCTGGCAATCTGGACGCCATAGAGAGACAGCGCATTTTGGACCAAAGCGTGCCGAAAAAAAACAGAGAGTTGCATTCTTGAAAACAGCTTCAATGTCATGATCCTAGATAGCGGAAATTGTGCGCCAAAGAAGCAGGCGCGCGGTGGAAACTATGGAAGGCTTTGGGAGCCAACCGTAAGACGAAGGAGCAAATTCCAACAGCAGTTCGCTCTGCTTCCGAGATTCGCAAACAACACCCGAGCCAGACTGACACTTTTCGATGAAGCTATCCTGGGGCGTGCGTTCCGCGGCGTAGGAATTTTAGAGAAACTCGCTTATTCACTTACTTTAATGGAACGCGGTAAATAGCGGCGCTAGCGACGGACGGCAAGACGGTTTCCATAGCGCGCAGTGCATTTTTCGCAGCACTGCCTGGAATGAAGAGAATATCTCCATCGGCGAGCATCTGGTCAGTAGCGTTGTTTGCCAGAATCTTCTTTAGAGGCACCGGTATCTCTTCTCGCCCCGTGTCCGTTTTTCGAATGAGCTTGGCATGATTCAGAGAGGCGGTGCGGTTCGTTCCCTGCGCGAGGGCGATGGCTTGCAACACCGTCAGCCGATCATTGTTTTCAATCAGAAATCCGCCAGGCTTAGCCACGTCTCCGACGACATACACAATGCCGGCGTGCGAAACCATAATGGTGTCGCCAGGTCGCACATCAATGTTGAATGCGGCCGTGCTAGCCGGCTTGGTTTCTATTTTGACGACGACAGGCTTATCGGATTCTCCACGATGCGTAATTGCAACAGCTTTGCCAGCGGTTGGAGTCAGGCCACCGGCGGCGGAAATTAGGTCGAGAACCCCATGCGCTCCGAGAAGCGGATAGACACCTGGATTTTTTACTTCTCCCAAGACCGTCACTCCTTGCGTTGCGTACTCGATCACAGTGACCATTACGTGCGGGTCTTTAAGAATTTCGGTCGCGAGCAATTTCGTCTCTATTGCATGTCCGGCTTGCTCGGCGGTCATGCCCGACACCTGAAGGTCACCAGCTAGAGGCAACGTAATCGAGTCGCGTTCGTCCACGCGAAGCTTGGCGGAAAGCTCGGGGGTATCAAACACGTTTACATCAAGAAGGTCTCCGGCCGCTATTTGTAGCGGATGCGTTGCTGCATTTGGTAACCGAGTCTGTGCATCAGGACTCGAGCTTACCAAGGCCATGGTCTGCGCGACGGGTGCCGTAGCCATCACGTTTGCGAAAACGAGGGACAGAAGCCAGTATCGCGCGATGTTTATTTTCATTTATAGATTACCTCCTATTGCCTCGGAATTTCCTGATAGTCTCTCTCAGACAGTTGTCGGTAACCCTCTGGCTGAGCGTAGTAATACTCCGGCTTCCTAACAGCGTTTAACACGACTCCCAGGATGTGAACACCTGAACGTAGGAGTACGACTCGCGCCCGCAGTAGAGCCTTTGAGCGAGAAATCCCGGATCGGGCCACAAGAATAACGCCGTCCGCCCGCGCTGCGAGAACGAGTGCGTCGGCAAACGGCAAAATGGGCGGAGTATCAATAATGATGTGGTCATAGTCTTTGCGCCAGGCGGTCATTAATTCTTGCATTGGGACAGAGTCCAACACACCCGTGGGATCTGTCGGCCGAATCCCTGCGGGAACTACATGCAAGTTCGGCAGAGCGTCAATCGGTTGGAAGCGCCGATGATCCGCTTCTCCAGCCGCGCACATAGTGCTCAGGCCAGATTTCACCCCAAGTTGCGAATGGATAGAGGAACATCTTAGGTCGGCATCAACCAGGAGGACATTCCTTCCGCGTTGGGCCAAGGTCATTGCCAGGTTGCAACTGACCGTGGACTTGCCTTCTCCGGGAGTCGCACTTGTGACAACCAGCATCTGTGGGCAATTTCCTGGCGACGAAAGCAAAATAGCGCTGCAAAGAGCTCGATACGCTTCACCTCCGGGAGAATTTGGTTCCCGGAGCGCTATGGGATTAAACGCTGAACGAAGCGAAAGGAGGGGGCGAGGACGTTTCGCCTCCTTCTTATCTTTATTGGCAAGAGCAGCGACGAAAGGAACCGAAGCCAACTCTGGAACTGCAGTAACGGCTTCGAGTTCCTCCGATGTTCGGACCGTATCATCGGATGCATCACGTATCAATCCTAAGAGAAGGCCGCCAAATAGCCCGCCTCCCAATCCCAGAGCTAGATAAAGGGCTTTCTTCGGTTCGACGGGTTTGTCGGAAACCTGAGCACGGTCAATCACATTGACATATGAAGAAGTGAGACCCGAAGCAATCCCTGCTGACTTCAGTTTCAATTGAAGCGTGTCGTAAAGTCGCTGGCCGGATTCAACCTCATGCTTCAAGATGGCATACTGGGCTACATGTTCGTTGAGTTTGTAGGCTTTCTGCTTTTGTTTCTCGAAATCGCCGCGGATCATGTTTTCGGCTCTTGCGGCTGAGTTAAACTCGTTTCCCAATCGAGTTTCGATATTTCTGCCTTCAGTCTTAATTCCTGCGTTCAATTGCGACAATTGTGACTGTATTTCCCGAAGCTTGGGATAGCGGTTACCGTATTTAGAACTCAGTTGCGAATATTGAGCTTCGAGATCAGCATGTTGCGTTCGGAGTGTTTGCAGCGTGGTATTCGAGAGCGTCGAATCGATCAGCTCCGGATTACCCGAAACTGCCAGCCGGTAGCGTCCTTCCTTCACAATTCGGTCTGCTTCGACTTGGGTCAGCTCTTCGTTTAGTTGTTTCAATCGATCCGTGACGATGTTGTCGCTTTCGTCTGCCCCCAGGAGATTGTTATCCCTCTGGAAGACGGCCAATTTTTGCTGCGCCTCAGTGGTGCTGGTCCTTATTTCTTCCAGTTGTCTCGAAAGCCACTGCGATACCTGAGCACTGCCAGCAACGCGAGCTAGAAAGTTGCGTTTCACGTATTCGTCGATTATTGCGTTAGCGGTGTCCGTAGCTAGGACGGGGTCGGAGCTTCGGAACCGGATTTCGATAACTTCACTACTGGGCACTACTTTAACTATCAAGTGATCCTCGAACCTGGCCAGCAACCGCTGCCGCCTCGATGGTGTCATTTGAGATATGTCATTGATGTCCGCGCTTACTACATCCGCTCCGGCGAAGTGTGAATTCGCATAGAGTTTTAGTGAATTGATCACCTGCCTCGCCACCGTATTGCTGTGAATGATCTCCATCTCCGTTTTCACACGGCTATCAACTTCCATTGGTGCAGACTTATCGCTGTCATCCAATCCAAGACTGGAAGAACGAGTGGGATCAATCTGTAACCGCGCAAGCCCCTCGTACACTGGGGTCTTCAGGAATGTGTACGCAGTCACCAGGCCAAACACAATCGCTGCAAATATGAGAATCGACGTCTTGCGCCTGGCGACCATGCGCCAGAGGTCAGCTAGAGATAGTTGCTGTGGTGGGGAGAACGCCCTGCGTTCCATCGCTGGCGGTACGTCCACCGAAAGTTCATGATGTACGTGTTTAATAATACTCCGAGAATTGTCGATCATATGGATTGACCCTCGCAGTTATCACAAACAAATGGCACCGCTGCGCTAACGGAAAAGTATTTGCTTCTAGACAAGTTATGCGGCTCCAGTGCCCCGCAGTACAGCGGGTACAGTCTGGGCAAGAATCTTTAGATCGAGCCACAACGACCACTTGTCGATGTATTGAAGATCGAGCTCCATCCACTTCTCGAAAGGAATGGAGCTGCGTCCATGAACTTGCCAAAGACACGTAATGCCAGGTTTGACACTGAAACGCCGCCGGTGCCAGTCCTGGTCGAACAGTTTATAATCGCGCAAGGACATCGCACGGGGTCCTACCAGACTCATTTCACCTTTTAAGACATTGAACAGCTGAGGCAGCTCATCGATGCTAGTCTTCCGCAATATTCGACCGAGTGCTGTCACCCTTGGATCATCCTTAATCTTGAATACCGGACCAGTCATATCGTTCATAGAAAGAAGCTGGTCTTGCACCTTTTCGGCATCAGTGACCATGCTTCTGAACTTGTAGATGCTGAACATCCTTTTATTCAAACCTACTCTCGTTTGTCGGAACAATACGGGGCCCTCTGAAGTGAATTTGACAAGGAGGCTTACTACGAGAAACAGAGGAGCCAGAAGTATCAGGGCTATCACAGAGACGAAGCAGTCGATGAATCGCTTGATTAGGGCGGGCCACGCTTTGGTGGACCTTATAACGGCCACGACCTGCGAATTTTCATCCAGCTCCAAGGCTGAGGAGTTTTGCTTCCTCAATTTGAAAATTTGAGAATCGGCTCGAATAACAATACCGTGCTGTTCGCAGAGCGAGACGAGTTGAGCAGCGTGCTCGTAGTAGGAACGCAACGGCAGATAAATGGCTGCTTCGTCCACTACGTTATGCCTAAGAAAATCAGCGAGACCTGAAAAAGAACAGCAGCGCGTGTGACCGGTTGCGTCGAACTTCTGGAGCCCGACCCAATCATCATCCACAAAGCCCACAATGTGGTAACCAAGCTCAAGGCGCATGCGTATCCATTCCGCAAACTCGATCGCCCGTTCGTTGGTGCCGACAATGAGAAGAAACCGGCGGTTATGGCCGCGACGGCGTAAGGTCAGAAGAAGCGAGCGGGCTGCCAGTCGTCCGGAAACCATGGCCCAGGTGCAAACGATCCACAGGATCAAGACAAAAGGGATCGAGATCATCTGCATATGCAGCGCCTTCGCCGTGAGAAAAAGGAATGCCGAAGCCAGTAAAGTTGCTTTGTATATCCCATAGATTTCGGCGGAGCGACTGGTGAGCCTTTTCGAAACATAGAGGCCGCAGAGAACGAACAGATTGTGCAAGGCAACGAGAAATAAAGCGGACAGTAGGCAGTTCCCGAGCTTGATCCGGACGGCCATGAATTCGGAGAGGGACATGCCGGTTGGGGAGGATCTGAGGACGAAGGTCGCAAACACAAAAGCTACTATGAAAGCGCACATATCGTACAGCTTTGCTGAGTGCTTCATAATTCGCCATTTGTTGGAAATCATAGCTATGGGCCTTGCGAATCGCAGTTCGGTGGCGATACAGCCAGGGACGGTCAAGAGCGACTTCGGTCGGTTAGGTTCCTAACAAAATCCTGGGTCGACGACTGACGAACTAACTCTCGATGCTTGCGAAATTGACATGTGACTGTATGCTGAAGCGGAAGGACCAACCGCTTCTAAATCTAGCGCGTCGACGTCCACCGAAACGCTCTTCATTATCAGATCCAGGCTGAGGACCAGTCGGAGCCCATTCTTCTTGCGAACGATGATTCCGGTCATGCCTTTCAGCGGGCCACCTGTGACTCTTGCCTTCTCCCCGACGTTCAGATAGGAACAAGGCTCCGCGTTCAACAAGTCAATACCTTGGCGAAGAGTTTCGATTTCCAAAGTCGCGAGTGGAATTGGCTCTCGTCCTGTTCCGACGATGGAATGCACGCCAGGCAATTCCAAGACCCGCAAGCGGTCTGAGCGCAGAATTTTGACAAAGAGATAGCCAGGGAACAAAGGCTGCTCACAGATCATTGTGCAGCCATTTTTCCACCGGCGCTGGTTCCGACTCAAGGGTAGGAAGTATTCGATTTCACGAGTGACGAGGTGCAAGGCGACTCGCTTCTCCTGACAGGAGCAAGTATAAACAGCAAACCATTGGCGATGAACTGCCGAGGCTGTCTCGCTTTTAACTTCTGTTGAGAGTGCGTTCAAGGCTTCGCCTTTGCCACTTAGATGTGGCCAGTATGACTGTCGCGGGGACCGGGGGCTTTCTCGCGGGCTGATTTAAGCAGATCACATCGGGGTGATAAGCGACTAAATACTCGTCGCATTGCTCCTATTTAGGCAAGTGCAAAATTTAGATCGGCGACATCGCAATATTTATTGGGCGTAATATTCTTATCAATTCAATTACTTACATCTGAAAAGATCCTTAATCTAAACCTGTTGGGAACTACTAGTACGCCCCGCAAATTCTCAAACCGCAGGCTACCGCAGATATGTTGGAGTGATGTGTCGTCGAGCTTTGGCAGAGAGAAGGTCGCTGGGATGTTATCCATTCCGCCCATTTTAATGATATTGGCGCAGTCTATCTTTTGTTTCTCCGTGTCTTGTTGAGTGCGAGCAACTGCATGAACTCCGATTCCAAACTTCGCGGGTCGCGAGACTTGCCCCGGGCGACGAAGCCGGATCTTACAGCAACCGTTTTAGGCACAGCTCTCCGTACAGGCTTCGCATCAGCAACAACTGGAACGATCATGCCGAGTACTAGCAGCGCGTACAAAGCGCGCGCTGCTGTTGAGTCGGAGCCATCGGTCGTGCGCCTGATGTCAGTAACGGGCATGGGACGGCAGATTATGGCCAACACGCACCGCTCCGCTTCATTTAGTTCAAGCGCTTCAGAGCGGAATGCTGGGTCAGACGCCGCGTTAACCCATAGACCGGGATCTTTGGCTAGACGGTCTAATGGCAAATTATCTGCGCTGCGTACAGCAGCAAGCAGCAGTGGTTCGAGTGGGACCTCGACGGCAATCTCTGAAACGCTATCGCGATCAAAGGGACTGAAAAAATAATATTCGCCAGCGGTATAAGCATGGAGACAATAATCTTCGTCACTTGCTTGCGCCGCCATTCCTCGAGTTCGGCTAACCCGCAGATACCCATGGTGACCAGGCTGTCGCCAAATCGTTGGCCAGCTCGAACACGTTCGGAGGCGGCCCTCAATTGAGATTCGGACAATGCCCCCGCCAGCAACATCATTTGTCCCAGGCTATCTCCATCAGCATTGCTGCGGGCAAAGATCACTTGCCCGGAATGGAAACGCAGTTCCTTCTCGACACGACCAAGCGCGATCCGCAGAGTGCCGGTCCTCCGACCCACACAGATCCTATTCAATAGAGAGAATAAGGAATGAGCACCATTAATTTCGCGAGAGCCGGGCGTGTGCAGTTTCGATACGAACCAGCTGAGCGAGGGTGAGATTCGGTTGTTCGCGCCATTTTCTACAGGTGGCACCTGTAATTTTAGAAGATCCGCAACCCGCGAACGGTCTTCGTGTCGCATATTAATGACCTGCACGCCCCTGCCTGTGCCAGGTGTTGCGTGGCAGACCGTAGCCCGGGCGCGAATCTCTGTCCGCCCGGTCTCGACATGAAAAAGTAGGTCGATCATCGAACCAGTCAAGGGCGGGTTCGGAGTGAACAGAAACAATTCGCCGGGACCGACAGGTTCCGCGCGCGCAACATTTTCCGCTTCCCCGAACCGCCAAGCCTGACTGATCCCCTCGGATTGCCAGAAATCGGAAGGATTGCGGCGCTCGTGCATTTTCGTTTCGATTCGATCGGCGATGTCCTTGGACCCAGCTTAGCTCCCGGCGTCTCGTCTGCTTCGAATACGAATGTGGCGCGAGGTTGGTATCGCGATGGGCCGAGTGGGAATCGTACATTTTCTGTCGAAAAAACGCCCGGAATTTGTCATACGTCGGGGGCAAGCAGAATAGCCACGATCAACGTTACTTTATCTTCTGCAGTTTGCGGCAGCAGGCCGACCGCATCGCGGGCTGTGTCTATCTCTAGCGGCAAGCGTTGTGTGTTGCGTTGACTTGCGTGCTGCTGCACCCTAAGATGACCAAGGCTGACTCCATCCCATGATCGGGCGGATCGTTTCCCATTATCGGATTCTGGAAATCTTGGGAGGCGGCGGCATGGGAGTGGTCTACAAGGCTGAAGACATTAGACTTGGCCGCCACGTCGCCCTAAAGTTTCTCCCAGAACAAATTTCCCAGGATCACCAGGCGGTCGAGCGCTTTCAACGCGAGGCGCGAGCTGCCTCCTCTTTGAACCATCCTCATATCTGCACAATTTACGACGTAGATGAATACGAAGGGCAGAACTTTATTGTCATGGAATTCATGGAGGGGCAAACCCTTAAGCATCGTATTTCCGCCAAGCCAATGGATCTCGAACAAGTGCCCGACTATGGCTACCAGATAGCAGACGCGCTCGATGCCGCCCACGCAAAGGCAATCATTCACCGAGACATCAAGCCGGCGAACATTTTTGTTACCGATCGCGGTCAAGTAAAGCTGCTAGATTTCGGACTTGCGAAGCTGCTGCCGGCACGGCGAAGCACGACCTCGCCAGAGCATCGGTCATCAACGGCTATCACAACAACCGACGGCGAACATCTCACGAGTACCGGTGTAGCCCTGGGTACCGTCTCCTATATGTCTCCCGAGCAAGTGCGCGGAGAAGAACTCGACGGGCGCACTGACTTGTTTTCCCTAGGGATTGTGCTGTACGAGATGGTTACTGGACAGCAAGCATTTGCCGGAAACACGTCTGGGGTAGTCTTTGAAGCCATACTTAATCGCACTCCGACGCCGCCGGTGCGGCTGAACCCCGCGGTGCCCCCACAACTGGAGCAAATTATCAACAAAGCGCTGGAGAAGGATCAGGACCTGCGTTACCAGACCGCTTCGGATCTGCGGGCAGACTTGCAGCGTCTGAAGCGCGATACAGATTCAGCCCGCACGTTTACGATTACCCAAGGAATTGCATCCCGGCCGACTCTCCGGCGGAATTGGCCACACTTTGTGTGGGCTGGAGCTCTCACCGCACTTTTGCTTGTGTTCGGACTTAACCTGGGCAATCTGCGCGGGCGGCTGCTCGGCACAGCGGGCACTAACCGCATCGATTCGATTGCGGTATTGCCGTTCACCAATGTGAGCAAGGATGTAAAGACGGAATATCTCAGCGATGGAATCACCGAAAGCCTGATCAACAGCTTCTCCCAGTTGCCGAACCTCACGGTGATGTCGCGGAACACCGTTTTCCGCTATAAAGACCAAGCCACGGACCCGCAACGGGTGGGCCGGGAACTGGGTGTCCGCGCAATTCTCACTGGCAGACTCATCCAGTCTGGTGACCAGCTGTTGATCAGTGTCGATCTCGAGGACGTGCAAGGCAACAGGCAGATTTGGGGTGCGCAGTACAACCGCAGGATTTCCGATCTGGTTTCCGTGCAGGAAGAGATTGCAACAGATATCTATGGCCAATTGCGTCCGAGACTTGCGGATGAAGGGGGAAAATGGCACTCGAAACAACCCACCGAGAACGCCGAGGCCTATCAGCTCTATCTGCAAGGCCTGTTTTATTGGAACAAGTGGACAGAGGCGGATTTCAAAAGAGCAGCGGACTACTTCACCGAGGCCGTCCAAAAAGATCCGCGCTACGCATTGTCGTACGCCGGCCTAGCAGACACCTACAGCCTCTTAGGGGACACTAGCTACCTTCCACCATCGGAAGCCTGGCCCAAGGCCAAAGCTGCTGCAATGCAGGCCCTGGAAATTGACGACACGCTTGCCGAAGCGCACACATCCTTAGGGCTCGTCAAAGAGCACTACGAGTGGGACTGGGCGGGTGCCGAAAAAGAATTCAAGCGCGCCATCGACCTCAACCCCAACTCAGCAACGGCACATCTCTGGTACGGGAATTATTTGGCGAACATGACCCGCTTGCAGGAAGGTTTGCGCGAAACGAAAAGGGCCCAAACGTTGGATCCGCTCTCGCTCATCATCAATAGCGAATTGGGATGGCAGTTCTATCTTGGCGGTCAGAACGATCAGGCAGCCGAGCAGTTGCGAAAGGTGCTCGAAATCGAGCCAAAGTTTGCACCGGCGCGGCGAACACTCGAGGAGGTCTACGCCCGTATGGGTAAGTACAAAGAGGCGGTGGCCGAGAGAGAAAAATTCCTGTCCCTGTCCGGAAGTCCGGAACTGGCCGCTTCCATTGGAGAGGATTTTTCCAAGTCAGGCTACAAGGGAGTGCAGCAGAGTTGGCTGGCTGGATTGACCGAACTCGCCAAGCACGGTTATGTCTCCTCATACAACATCGCCGCGATAAATGCGCGTATAGGCGAGCGGGACAAGGCGTTCAACTGGCTGGAAAAGGCTTACGAGGAACACGACAGCAGAATTGTCTCCGTGGCAGTCGACCCGGTCTTTGAAGGCCTTCACTCGGAACGGCGATTCCGCGATTTGCTCAGCCGCTTGAAACTCCCTTAAGAACATGTAAAAGGCTACCGCCTATCGCAGCGGGTAATCTCGCTCGCCGGGCAGGTGACCATCGACGCGGAGCACTTTCAATCCGGCACCCACATTTCGTGCATCCACAAAAGCGATGGCGCCTGGCAAGGCAGCGACTAGCTCATGTTGCATATCGTTCGAGTAAACAATCTTCGGCGGTGAAGCTGCCTCTGCGCGAAAAATTTTGGCCACCCAGTATTGTTTGAACTGAGCTTCTGTCATCTGATAAATCACACGCAAAACAACATCACGCTCCCTGGCTAAAGGAGCACGAATAAGCAATACCACCGGGAGTTTCGAGTTCCAATACTGCCGCTCACCGAGAAGGACTTTGCGCACTTCGGAGAGGCTGAGATCACTAATGGGAGTATCTGGATGAACCACGACAGCGATATCGGCTCCGTGAGATGTCTGGGCCGCTGAAGGGTGCTGGAGGGCCTGAGACAGCAAGATCAGTACGCAGAGGATTGTCACAGCGCGTTTGTTCGTAGAACTCATCGCGTGGCTCACTCAGAAAGTAAATGCAGTTTGGAGAAATAAACCATTCACCACAGGTTGCGCCGGTTGACCCAGATTTCCCGGCTGGGCCCTCGTATTCCGATATTCACCCTTAAAAGCTGCGTAGCTCGAAATGTCATACCTTAGACCCAAGATCGACTCCACCTGGTCTTGATGTTTGAAGACCTCTTCGCTGAAAGGCATGTGAGTATATTCGAAGCGGTAGTATGGTTTCAGGGTTCTTTCGAACCAAGGGAGCCGATATGCAAACTGGACGTAAAACGCATCGCTGTTGGCAACTTTGCCCGTAAGAATGTTGCGATGGTTGACGTTTTCAAATTCCGTAAGGAATTCCGGGCTTCCCTTTGTCCAGATCAGATAGGCTGCCGTTATCCATTCGCGATAGTCTTGGCCACCTGCCAGAGTGATCTTATCTCGGTACACCGAAGCGCCGAGCTCCAAGCCGTAAAGTTTGGCGGGCCGCGAGTAAATGTTTGCCACCCAAGCCCGATTGTTGTTGTTGTCGCTTGCATCGCCGGGCCGGCTAATGATTTCTCCTCGGCCATTGCCGACGCCGAAGTTATAGCTTAACCCGGCTCCTCCGGAAGGAATGTTCCCTTCCGCGAGAAATCCAACGAAGTGGATTGGAGTGAAAGACCCGCCCACCTTTACCATCTGTGGCCGGTCGATGGTGGTCTCCAGCCACACTCCGTGATGGAAGGCAGTATTCCAATACCCGATGGGCGTGTGATATCGACCAAAGGATAGCTTGAAATAATCATTGTAGTCATATCTGATGATGGACCGTTCTACTTCAACTGTGTATCCAGTCGGGCGCGCGTTGAAAGTTATCTCGCCGAAGTAGCTGACCTTATGAGACAGCGCCGAAGCAAGGTGCAGGTCGAGCTGCCCAAGACTGAAACCACTCCTGGTTCCTTTCTCGTCCGTCGCGGAAAAGTCCACGTCGCCAAAGCCGCGGATCTGAAGAGACGGGTAGTGAGTTTCCATCTGCTGGACGGCCGCCTGTTCGTCCCGCGCTTCATGTTGATGGACTTGCGCGGAAGGGGCAGCAGCTTCACGCGATTCTGGATTTTGCGAAGCGGATATGTTCGCAGCGGAGAGCGAAGAAATTGGTGGAGCTCCCTGCTTGCTCTCCAGCTCAGAAACACGTTTCTCTAGTTCCTGGACCCGTTCGAGCAGTAACTTCACCTGCTCTGTTTGATCGGGCGGGGGCGAGGTTTGTCCCCATGTCGCGCGCGTGGCAAGAACCAGCACTACCATAACGAACAGTGGTCGGCGCATATACTCTCCTCCGTGTCTTAATTTCGGCCGGATGATCCTCATTGACAATTACGCTCACGTTCTCAACCCTCTTATACCGCCCTGGGGATACTACCGGTTCGCAAAACTACAAATTCTAGGTTCTTAGGTGCAGTCCCAAAATATCAGTAGAGTCTCGTGCAGCTTTTTGAGTTCTCTTTGGCGCTCATGTTCTTCCTTCGTGCGGTCATTTAGGGCCTCTTTCAGTAGCAGAGGATATTGTCACAGCCGGGCCCAATTTCGAAGTTCTTCGTCGGGCGTTATGGATTGAGCTCTCGTCCGGACCGCTCTGAGGTGTTCAGCTCGGCTGAAACACTTGCTCCGTGCCACGCCTGACTTCGGGCGAGCGACTGAACCACCGCCAGACACGGCCGGAGCGCAGGTTTTCGGCACTCAAGAAGGTGATGCCCAAGTCAATGCCGACGACGTTTGGATCGACCCAGAGCGTTTGCGGGTTGAGGTCCGGGGCTAGATACGCGCCGAGATCGGTTGTAGAGAAAGTACGCGAGACGCCTTCTTCGATGTTCGTCAGTTTTACTTGTGCGGACACGACGGCGCCTCCGCTGGTGTCTCTGACCGTTCCAAGGATCGTACTTTGGGTGGATTGAGGGCGCACACTCACCGCGGCGAAGGCGAGAAAGCAGATACAAAGAAGCGTTCGTAGTCTAAGGTTGTACGTCGTCATATTACGTTACCTCTCTTGGTGTACTTCGTGGTCTCTCACGTGAGAAGGAGCTAGGTTGGGATACCAGCTCGTGGACACGTCAACGGAAAACTGCTTCCTGAGATCGCGGGCGAGAATTTATTCAGCAAAACTCTTCGCTAAAGCCTAACTCGTGAGGGAGTAGACCAACTCAAAGTAACATCCGCATGAACGAACCATGAGCTAACTGTAAATTAAAAGTACGCCCAAGGCTGCTCGATCTGTCCACACAAGTGGATGCCAGCAAAAAGATACGCAGGCGTTCACTGCGGCAGGACGTCTGCGATGGGATATCCGGGGAAAAAATCAACGTTATGTTGCCGCGAATTTTCCGGCATAGACTGCGTCTGCTCACCAAGAGTTTGCAAATATTTGCCTCGCGCGTCTAGTTGGGACATCGCCAGACGCGTGAGAAACACCGGCAAGGGGCATGGTGTCCTCCAACCCGGGTAGTATCAAGAGCGTCATACTTGCCACACATGATCGGCCACGATTACCAAATTTTGACTATAACTTAACTTGGCATCCCTCTTTTGGATTTCTAGCTTTTTCAGATAGTTCAAAAGAAACTGTGAACTCTTCGCAAGCGTTGCCGTGACCTTCCCTTGCGTAGCTCTCGTTTCGTATACGGCCGCTTGGCGAAGTATGAGGATGTGAGCGCTTGGTGGAAATCACCTGATCTGGCCGTCACAGCCGGAGCAAGCACGCAAAGGATTAATTAACCGATGAAATTGCGCACAAGAACGCTACTCAGCGTCGCGCTATCCCTGGCGAGCCTGGTCGCAATCCTCTATTCGGTGGCGCGGGTTTCTATGATGCGCAGTTTTGCAGCCCTCGAAGCGGATGACACGCGCCAGAACCTCGCACGCGCCACTGCTGTTTGGGCCGACGACCTTTCCACACTCGACCACACCGCCAGTGATTACGCCGCCTGGGACGATACCTGCGCATTCCTTGAAGGCAAGAATCCCAACCTTCCGACCAGCGAATTCCCCGATGAGTGGTTTCCGCGTTTGCGCATTGACTTCGTCATGATCTTCGATCCCCATGGCCGACAGGTGTTTGCCAAGGCCTATGACCCTGTAGCCAAAAAAGAGAGGGAAATGCCGCAAGGTCTCCAGGCGCATCTTGCACCCGGCTCGCTGCTCATGCGCCACGCCCATCCCGGGAGCAAAGTGCTGGGAATCGTGCTGCTTACCTCCGGCGCGGTGTTGATTGATTCGCAGCCCATTCTCGATAGCAAAAGCCGGGGCCCGATTCGCGGCACGTTCGTGATGGGACGCAGTCTGGATGCCACGGAAATCGCGCGCCTCGCCGGCATCTCCCACCTCTCGTTGACCGTGCACCGCCTCGATGCCACCGGGTTGCCGAGCGACGTTGAATCCGCGCGCGCCGCGCTCACCACGTCCTCGCCTACCTTGCTGCGCCCGCTCAATTCCAAGGATGTCGCCGGATATGCATTGATTGAAGATATCTATGGAAAAAACGATCTGATTCTGCGGGTCGTGATGCCCAGAAAAATAATGCAGCAGGGAAAAGCGAACCTGTTTCATTTCCTGGTGTCGTTGCTGATAGCGGGATTCGTGTTCGGTCTCGTGACCATGCTACTGATGGAAACTTTGGTGCAGTCGCGGGTCATCCGGCTGAGCGCCAGCGTGGCCGCCATTGGCGCCAGCGGCGACCTCTCCAAGCGAGTTCCCCAGGAAGGGCGCGACGAAATTGCCGGCCTCGGCGCGGCGATGAACGGCATGTTGGAGGCACTCGAACAGTCTCGCCGCGAGCTTCACAAAGCCAAGGAAACCGCGGAAGCGGCCAACACCGCAAAAGGTGAGTTCCTGGCCGTGATGAGCCACGAGATCCGCACACCGATGAACGGCGTAATCGGCATGACCGGACTTCTTCTCGATACCGCTCTCAACACCGAACAACGCGAATACGCCGAGACCGTGCGTTATTCCGCCGATGCGTTGCTCTCGATCATCAACGACATCCTCGACTTCTCGAAGATCGAAGCGGGTAAAATGACCGTGGAGCCCATCCCCTTCGACCTCCGGCTGGCCGTCGAAGAGGTGGCCGAACTCATGGCCCCGAAAGCGAGCGAGAAGGGGCTCGACCTCATTGTGCGCTTTTCACCCGAGACGCCTTCTCGCGTCGTCGGTGACCCGGGCCGCATCCGGCAGATTCTCATCAATCTCTCCGGCAACGCCTTCAAGTTCACGACCAAGGGACACGTTTACCTCAGCGTGGAATGCGAAGAACGGACCGGCGAGCAGGCCCGCCTTCTTTTTTCGGTAGCGGACACCGGCATCGGCATTCCTGCTGGCAAGCTGGGCAACGTCTTCGAACACTTTACACAGGTCGACTCTTCCACGACGCGTAAGTACGGCGGTACGGGCTTGGGACTGTCGATTTCAAAGCAGTTGGTGGAGCTCATGGGCGGCAGAATGGGTGTCGAGAGCGAAGTCGGGGAGGGCTCCCGATTCTGGTTCACTCTGCTCCTTCCCGTGGATCTCACCCCGACGGACACCGCGCCGATCGATATGGATATGACCGGCGTCCGCGTGCTGAGCGTGGACGATAACCCGACGAATCTTTTTGTTCTCCGCGAACAACTCAATAGCTGGGGTCTGCGCAACGATTCGAGCAGCTCCGCCGCAGATGCTCTGAAACGATTGCGTGCTGCGCAGTCCGCCGGCGACCCTTACCACATCGCGATTCTTGACCAGCAAATGCCCACCATGGATGGAGAGGAGCTCGCCCGCACGATCAAGGCCGACGCGAAGCTGAAGAACACAGTGTTGGTGCTGCTTACCTCCAACGGAGTCAGAGGCGACGCCGTCCGCATGAAGGAGGCCGGTTTTTCAGCCTACCTCACCAAACCATCGTGTGAATCCCAGCTCCGCAACGTTCTTGTCACGATGTGGGGCAACCAGAAGCGCGCCCCATCGGCGCAGTTCGTCACTCGTCATTCCGTGGCAGAGGGCCAAGCGACGATTTTCCCGGGCGAGCCCGCCCAGCCGATTTCCCGCGCGCGTGTTCTGATCGTCGAAGACAACGCCGTCAATCAGTTGGTTGCGGCTCGGATGCTGGAAAAGCTGGGCTGCCGCGTGGATGTCGCCGCCAATGGCCGGGAGGCGGTCGAGATGGTCGATCTCCTCCCCTACGACGCGATCTTCATGGATTGTCAGATGCCGGAAATGGATGGCTTTGAGGCCACGCGGGAGATTCGCAGGCGCGAGCGCTCAAGCGTTCACCGTCCAATTATCGCCATGACTGCGAACGCCACGCAAGGCGACCGAGAACGATGCCTCGATGCGGGAATGGATGACTACATATCTAAGCCCATGCGAAAAGCAGATTTGACCGAAGCACTGGAGCGTCATCTCCCTAAGAACGTAAAGCCCATCGAGGCGAGGGCGGAACTAGAGAAACTTCTCAAGCGGATTTAACAGCTTGTGCAGACTCAACGCCCTTGTGCAGGCCTTGGCGGATCGCATAGTAGATAAGGTCAGCCAGGGAATGGAGGCCCAGCTTTAGCATGATGGTGGCGCGGTGTGTCTCCACGGTCCTGACGGT